>Ga0247824_10002242_pt1 | contig 10785 bp, 13 predicted proteins | sample 13C_PalmiticAcid_FD_194412 | JGI IMG/M metagenome (GOLD analysis project Ga0247824, IMG submission 194412) | Soil microbial communities from agricultural site in Penn Yan, New York, United States - 13C_PalmiticAcid_Day48 | ecosystem: Environmental > Terrestrial > Soil > Agricultural land...
GTTCCGTTTCATCAAGCAGTGCTGGGCAAGGCGGGGTCGGCTGTTGGATGATTGTGGGAACAAGGAAAGAAACCTGGGTAACGTACTTTATAAGCGAGTGACCCAGACAAGCGAGTGACCCACTTTCTCCCCGACGCGACACCCTTATACTCAACAACATTTTTTTCCAACTATCCAAGATGCCCTCTACTTCGAAAGAATGCCAGATAATCTTGGCCCTCCAAGCTCTTCAAAACGACGAGAATCTAAGCGAACGAGCCGCAGCTAAGATCTACGGGGTCGATCGTAGAACCCTAGGTCGCCGACGCGCTGGCAAGCCTGTACGACGCGATCTTCCAGCCAACTTGCGCCGGCTTACGGATTCCGAAGAGAAGGCTCTTGTTTAATATGTCCTTGAGCTAGATGTACGATCTTTTCCACCAAGACTGCGTGGTGTGGAAGATATGGCCAACCAACTGTTACGCGTTCGCGACGCGCCCCCTGTCGGTAAGCTCTGGGCTTATAACTTCGTCAAACGCTAGCCAGAGCTCCGAACGCGTTGGACGTGTAAATACGACTACCAGAGGGCCAAGTGCGAGGATCCAAAGGTTATTGGCGAGTGGTTTGCCCTCGTACGGAACGTCAAGGCCAAGTACGGTATCGTGGATGACGATATCTACAACTTCGACGAGACTGGGTTTATGATGGGCATTATCTTCACGGGCATGGTAGTTACGACTACGGACGGCCGTGGCAAGGCAAAGCTAGCCCAGCCTGGTAACTGCGTGTGGGCAACGGTTATCTAGGGAGTTAATGCCCTCGGCTGGGCTATCCCTCCGTTTATTATTATGGCCGTATAGTACGACCTCGCTAACTGGTATACCGAGTGTAACCTCCTAGCCGACTGGCGTATCGTAACTACCGACAATGGCTGGACGACTAATGCCATCGGCCTGGATTGGATCAAGCACTTCGACTTCTATACGGTACCTCGTACGAAAGGCAAATATCGGTTGTTGATCCTCGACGGCTACGAGAGCTACTACTCGACCGAATTCGAGCTCTATTGCCAGCAGAACAATATTATTACGCTCTATATACCTCCGTATTCCTCCTACCTCCTCTAGCTACTTGATGTTGGCTGCTTTGGGCCGTTGAAGCAGGCGTACGGCCGCTAGGTTGAGGACTTGATACGGATGTATATTAACTATATCAGCAAGCTCGAGTTCCTCTGTGCCTTTCGCGAGGCCTTCTTCGCCTCTATTACCGAGAGGAATATCCAGGGCGGCTTCGTAGGGGCTGGCCTTGTTCCCTTCGACCTAGAGAGGGTGCTCTCCAAGCTAGATATCAAGCTTCGTATGCTAATACCTCCGACCTCACGGCCATGTACCCTATAACCTTGGGTCTTCTAGATACCTTATAACCCCCGAGAAGCCGACTCGCAGTTAACGCTCATCAAGACTCGTATTGTTAACTATCAAAATAGCTCCCTAACCTCGATGTTGGCTGCTGTGGACCAGCTCACTAAGGGTATGATGGCTGTGATGCACTAGGTGGCCCTCCTTCGGGCAGAGAACGCTTCGCTCTGTAAGGCTAACGAGGGACTAAGCAAGCGCCGGAGAGCTAAAAGAACACGCGTGCAGCTTGGAGGATCACTTACTCTACAAGATGCAATGGATCTACTAGGACCAGGGGCCGTGGGTGGGGAGGGAGCGCAAGAAACGCAGGTGGATGGTGGTAGTACAGGGGGGGGTCGAACGAAGGTTCGGTGCTGTGGTGTGTGCGGCAAGCCTGGTCATAATGCCCGCACTTGCCAGGAGGCTGCAGAAGCATCTGATTCAGCTGCTTCTGATGTAATTATAGTTGGTTCCTAGTGTTGTGGTGTAGCAATTGAGGATAGTTGGAGGAGGATGGTGGGAGGTGGGTCACTCGCTTGTCTGGGTCACTCGCTTATAAAGTACGTTAGGTAATACTCCGTACTGATGAGCTCTACAGAGCAGAGACGTGGAAGACGTGATGTGATGTGTGTGGTGTATATGTCGTGTGGGAGGAAAAGGCAGTGGGCTGGCTGCCTGGAAGATATGGTGGGGGGAGGCACCTGCCCCACCCAACATGCGCAATCAACCAGAAGGGGAGGGGGATCCGTTCTGGGATTGAGTTGGGCCTCAGCGCGAGGATCCAGGTTCCCGGGTCCCCGCTTTCCGACCCAACCCAACGTTCGCCCAATGTAGAGCGCTCACATTCCGAGCGGTAGATGGCCTGGTTGAGGGATGAAATGCAAAGTTTTTGTTGAACCACCGGGGGAGGCTTTTCTCCTTGAGCACTGCGTTTATGACGGACAAAGGGAGGCTGAGGTGGGGCCCGCCAGGGAGCTGGCGACTTAATCTGCGTCCTTGGAGACGACCTTCCTGGGGCAGCCACTGTTTACACTGTTTTGACCAGATAGGTACGGAATATCTACCGACCATTTACGGAATACACTCATTGCTGAACCCCGGTTTTGTGACCATGTGCGTGTGTGCGTTTACCCGTTTTGGGGTTACACGGGAGGATGCCGTATGAGTCACCCGCTCATGGAATGCTCGGCTATGGTCACGGCTGGGGGGCTGCTGCCAACGAGATGGGTACATAAATAGAAGCTCCTGAAACCAACCATCCCAGATACCGCTATTCTCTTATTCAACCGCCAACGGAATCACCGATGGTCAATCGCAACGCGCTTCGCACACATCAACAGCACCACCGCAACCTCCCCAGTTTTGATTTGATTCCGTTTCCACCTCCCTACCCAACACCCCACTAATAATAGAGCGCACAAAACACACAATACACAATACACCATGTTTGAGGGCACTGTATCTAAATACCAGTTCCGCTCCCCCTCGTCGGAGCCGATACGACGTGCAAGGCGGGAGGCGTGCGACCGCGTGCGCATGGAGAACGCAGCAAAGCGGAATAAGACGCTGCCCAGAGCCGTCAGGAGGGCCATGATGGCGGCCATGGCGGAGGCCAAGGCCAAAGAAGTTCCGACGGATGCTGAGATCTCGGTTGCTGACGAGCTGAACCGTCTTGATGAGAGGACGCCGGTTGAGGGGGGTGGTGTGACGGACAACGCGGGAACGGAGACGGAACAGGTCGAGGTGTCGCCGTTGCCGATTCGATCAAAGTCAACTTCAAAGTCGAAACACCATCACGAGGCCGACCTAAAGAAAAAGCGACAAGCGAAATCATACACCGGATCATGGGACCTGATTGATGAGGGCATCGGCCTGGCATCCGACGACGGCGACGTCGCCAGGATCCATGCCGCGAACCGGAAAGCCTGGCCCCGGGGCCAGAACCCAATTGCAGCCCATGCCACCGCCGAGGACAGGGAGATTGCAGAACTTGTATGTCGGGGACTCATTAGTCACGAGGACCTTCAGGTCGATCATGACAACTTCGAGGGCGACGTATGTCTGTACACGGTTCGGGTTGTGGAAGCACCGAAGAAGGGGAGGAAGGGCAAGAATCTTCGGCGACAAGCTGTTCAAATTACAGAGCCTGTGCAGCGGGAGGCGGAGTCGGACTGGTGGTATCTTGACGACGAGGCGTACGCTCGGCTTCTGAACGATGGGGTGACTGACTTGGCGGATTGGAGCGACACATCGTCGTTTGTGTATGTGAATTGAAGGAGGCCGCATGATGCTGCGAAGGGTCGAAGCAGAAGACGCGGGCGGTTGAAGAGTCCTGTTTCAGGTTATGTTGCACATTCCGCAAGTTCCTGAGCGATTGGCAAATAGGTGTGTAGTTTTAACTGAGCGGACATGCCATGTCCGACCTGCTACTCTGTCCATTCATTATTAATAACACTGCCCACACCATGTCCTTCTCAGGGCATCCAACATGGTTTGATTCTGCTCCTTATATGCAAAGTCGATCTCCCTTCCGTTACACTTTCCAGCGGCCACTTCCTCGACTGTAGCCCACACCGCATCCTCATGCTCGTCAGCACTGAGCTGCACGACAGGTATCTCTCCGTCATTCAGAGCCACTAAAACTGTGATCTTCCTCCATATGCCCCCCTCTCGCCCCTCGAACTCGAGCATATCGGCCACTTCTACTACGCACTTCACCACCAATCCCGTCTCCTCGTGCACCTCGCGGCAGAGCCCGTGCAGGACTGTCTGGTCGGTCTTGCCGACTTGGCCGCCGGGGCACTCCCATTTCAGGGGGAAACCGTCGTGCGCCGCGCGCTGGATGAGGAGGACGCGATGGTTGTGGATGAGATGGCGCTGACGACAAGGCTGGGTTGGCAGCCAGGTATTGCGTCTGGTGAGATGAAGAAAGGGGCCAGCAAAGGGGGGAAGCGAAACGGGATAGTAAGAGTGGATAACATTTTCGTGTCCAGAGGGTGGATTGCCTTTGGCGAGTCGCCAATTCTCGCCTTTTCTCTCAATTACTGTCGGTATCTCAAACCTGGCCAGGTCAACGGTGGTTCCCAGCACAGGGAAAGGGGTAAAGTCCCACCCCCCACGCATCGGATCAACGGCTTCATCGCCACGATGTCAGCATCAGGAAGCCCGCAACGAATAATATTCCCGGAAAAATAGTCCACTCTTGAGGGGTTGGCTCCGGCCGCTTCAAGCGGCCTGGGTGAGCCAAGAGGCTGGATCATGGTATTAGGTGTTGTAGAATAGCATTAGGAAGCGGTGACGGAATTAGGCTGTAGTATTGTATATGTGTGGTTAAGGTATCCGGACAATGATAACATGGATTTTAGTGACGAGGAGGAGTTTATACACGAGGATGGGGTCGTCGTAGGAGCGAGGTATATTAAGAAGGTACTCGGGGTGCTGGAGCTCGTTTCTATTTGAGCTGTCGTGTTGAGTTGATACTTTGTTCCAGGAGCCAGACTGTAAGGCGCGCTATAGATCTTGCTTCCTTTATTCAATATCGCCCTCGGGCACCTATTTTCCTTTGTCCCTCGTCTTCGAACAATGTTCTTTGGAATCCAATGGCTTTGACCAAGTCCATCACGAGTCCGAAGCTTCCCTGCAGTGCGACATGTTGAGACCTCAGGCAAGCTTGCCGCTTGGCAGTGCATCGTTCAAGTCTCATGGGGCATGTTGAAACCACAGATCCGGGGGCTGCTTAACCGGGACTACAGACCAGAACTTGGACGTTATCGCAGCCGCATCGCCGTGTCCACTGCCACTACAAGCAGAGGAAGAAGGATATATCATCGAGGCAAGCAGAGCGCAACTGCCGTCGTCCGGGGAGGTTTAGCTGCCACACTCCATCCTCTTATGTGCAGTGGCGTCGATAATGGTACATCGTCCTGGCGAGCAGGGTATGATTGGCTTCATGCTCGGAGCCTGCCTCTCCGCACCCGCACCAATGACAAGACCCTGCAGGGGGTTTGGGCCAGAGGTCAGTGGTTTCCATGCTGTTTGTGGAAGAGTTAGCGAGTCTCCAGAACCAGGGGCCTGGGAATCGGTCTGTTTCGGGCCCTATTCCGCTCGGCCTGGACAAGATCCTCGAATCAGCACGTCTCTCTCTCCGCCACAACCTCTCTTCCCTACCTAGTGTCTCGTCGGCACTTCGCCTGATAGCAAACCCTACGGGCCGGAGGGCCAGGCTCGACAAAAAGCCCACCGCACTCAACTTAGATGCTCAAATAAACGCGGCGGTCCTGGCCTAGGAAGTTGGTTTTCTGGCTAGCACAACTTGTTCGTCCCTGTCCAACTGTCTCTCGCAACTGTCAGCGCCACCATGGTCCTCTCCTCCCGCGTTGCTGCCGCCCTTCTAGGGTTTGGGCCTGCGGTTCTAGCCCAACAGTCCGTTTGGGGCCAATGTGAGTCTCGGGATACGCGCCCCGTTTAAGCAGCACGGTTTATATAATGCTAACCTGCCCAAAGGCGGAGGCACAGGCTGGACTGGAGCTACAACTTGCGTCTCTGGGTCGTGTTGTACATACCAGAATGACTGGTATTCTCAGTGTCTACCCTGCTCCGGGGGCGGCGGCAGCAGCACCACCACCACCACGAGCACTACCAGCACTACCAGTATCCAAACGACAACGACAACCTCCTCGTCAGTTGGTCAGGCCACTGGCTCATTCACGAATCCCGTCCTCTGGGAGGATCTGGCCGACAACGACGTGTTCCGCGTCGGCGATGCCTACTACTACACAGCGTCCAACATGCATTACTCGCCTGGCGCCCCGATCCTGCGGTCCTACGACCTGGCGCACTGGGAGTACATTGGCCACGCCGTGCCCACGCTGAGCTGGTCGCCCAAGTACGACTTGGCCAACGGCCAGCGCGCCTACGTCAAGGGAACCTTCGCCTCCACCATGCGGTACCGTGCCAGCAACGGCCTGTGGTACTGGATCGGCTGCATCGAGTACAGCACCACGTACGTCTACACGGCGTCGTCGCCCACCGGGCCGTGGACCAAGCGGTCGACCATCAACACGTGCCTGTACGACTGCGGCCTCCTGATCGATGACAACGACACTATGTGGGTGGCCTACGGCAACCCAAACATCTACGTGGCTCAGCTGTCCTCAGACGGGCTTAGTGTGGCCAACACCAAGCTGGTCTACACCACGCCGACCTCGATCGGCGTGCTCGAAGGCAGCCGCTTCTACAAGCGAAACGGGAGGTACTACATTGCCGCGACACACCCAGCCAACGCCGAGTACGTGCTCCAGGCGTCGAGCGCGCAGGGCAGCTACTCCAGCAAGGTCCTGGTGAACTCGATGGCCGCCCCCGTGTCCGGCGCCGGCAACCCGCACCAGGGCTCCCTGGTTGACACGCCGTCCGGCCAGTGGTACTACATGGGCTTCATCGACGCGTATCCCGGGGGCCGCATGCCGGTCCTGGCGCCCATCACCTGGGGCGCCGACGGCTTCCCCAGCGTCACCACCGTCAACGGCGCCTGGGGCCAGTCGTACCCGTACACACTCCCGCAACGTCCCCTGCCGCCCACCACGGGCACCGACTCCTTCTCGGGCACGTCCCTCGGCCCGGCGTGGGAGTGGAACCACAACCCGGACACGAGCAAGTTCGCCGTCAACAACGGCCTGCGGCTGTCCACGGCCACCGTCACGACCGACCTGTACCAGGCGCGCAACACGCTGACGCACCGCATCCACGGCCCCAACGGCGTCGGCACCGTGGTCGTCGACGTGAGCGGCATGGCGGACGGCGACCGGGCCGGGCTGGCGCTGTTTCGCGACCAGTCCGGGTGGGTGGGCGTGATGCGCGACGGCGCCGCGTACAAGCTGGCCGTGGTCAATGGCATCGCCATGAACTCCGACTGGACCACCAGCTCGACGGGCAGCGTCGCCTACAGCACGCCCGTCTCCGCCACCAAGCTGTGGCTGCGCATCTCGGCGTCCATCGCGCCCGGCGCCGCCCACACCGCCACGTTTTCGTACAGCACCGACGGCAACTCGTTTGTGACGGTCGGGCCGAGCTTCACAATGACCACGGCTTGGCAGTATTTTATGGGTAAGGGCATCTGTCTAGATATCAGTCAGTCTATTACACGCCGGACGGGGGGCTAACACGATGGCAGGATACCGCTATGGCATCTTCAACTATGCCACCAAGGCCCTCGGCGGGTCCATCCAAGTGTCGTCCTTTACGTCCAACTAAGAAGCGGTATATGTCCGCCGAACGAGGCGAAGCTGGTGGCGAGGCTTGTTCAAGATGGTCACCACCATGCAGTAGCTCTTCCAGTTGGACTGGGTTCGGGTTGGGCTGGTCTTGGTATATTTGGCTGTCTTGAACGGCCAAGGCGTCGACGAAAGCTGCCGCAGCGGCAAGGAGGAGGACGGGGATCTTGACCATGCCGGGCGGGTTTGAATGTTGCTAGGAGGAGTAGTTGATATGGCTTTGTGAGTCAGAGGTTCTGCGGCGCAGTTTGCAGGTTAGAGATGCTGGAATAGGTGTTGCCCTGTTCCTAGCTCCCGCCAAACCATCACTGCGTACAGCTTGCCGAACAAACTTACGATCAGAAATGTCCAGATTCAGTGCCCCAACGCTGAGCCGGGAGACCTCCCCCAAAAAGTGAGAGGGCGGGAGTCACAGCCTGGTGTCCGGAGGTCATGTGATCCCCCGCAACAACCTGCCAACCCTCATCGGGCCTCCATCAGGCTTCGGCTGTCCAGGCTGCCCTTTCTGCCATCCATCTCGCCCGATCTCCAAACACCATGGCCAACCGCACGATCTACACTCGCGTGGACTCCCAAGCAGCGCCGGCCCGCTCAACTCAGGCCGGGGCGTCCCACATGGACGACCCGTATTCTTAGACGGCGAGCTGCGTGAGTTTCGAAAGCACGCCAACCTGGCCAACCGCATCCCCACAGCCCTCGTGTCGGTCACTAACCGCATCGTGGATATAGTCGCCCGGGCGTTTCAGAGACACTACGACGACGACGAATCGCCCGCAGACATTTGGATCGTCTTCATCGAGGTTCCGGCCGAGGGGACGGGGCCCTGTCCCTGTATTCATTGCACGAAAATTAGATTGGCCACAATCTTGATGATGATGCCCGCGGGCTTCTATCCCGCCGCAATGTACGCGGGCGTGGTGTAAGCAGCCGCCGTCGCATTGACCTGCACGCCAAACGAGCAGGCCGTTCCGCTTGATGGCGCCCGTGCCGCCGTCGATGGTGTTGTTGGCAATCTCCTCGAACAAGACCGACAGGGAAGAATAGCATAGTTTCCAACTCATTAGTTACCCCTTACGCGTCATTATTAGGATTCTTGCGGGCTAGCAGCCCTTCGTAACAGAACATCAACCCGTTTCCTCCCTTCAGCGGCTAGCGGCAAACACTTCCATGGTATGCTCCCAAACCAAATTATTGACCCCCTTCTTCCTCAAACTCCCGAGCACTTGTTCATTATCAGCGCTCTCCCCCTTGGCATCAACGAGAAACACGCCCCCGGCCGATTTCTTTGCAGCCTCGACCCCCTCAGCGCGCGGGACGAGCCCCTCGTCGACGCTATACCGAGCGCTCGTGGCGTAGAACAGGCCATTCGCGCCGGCCACGGCGACGCTCGTGGCGAAGAGCCGCAGGAGAGGCATCACGACCGTTCGGAGAATGACGCCTAGGAACCCGCTGCTTGTCTTGCCGAGGAGTGGCGTGGCAACGATACCCGGGAAGGTATGTACGAAGCTGACGCGCGGGTTCTCGCGGGCGAGATGCTCGAGCGCGAGGGTCATCATAGTGGCCGTGTGGTTGTTGCTGGCGCCAACGGAAAAGGCCCCTGGACCGGACAGGGAGAGGTCCTTCTCGTTGATAGCGGCCTCGAGACCGCCTGCAAGGACGGACACGACGCGCGGGCTGGGCGCGGCGTTGAGGAGGGGCAGCAGGAGCTGGATGGCGCGGATCCGGGAGTAGTACCGCGTGGTCATGCTTGCGTCCAAGCCTTCGGTAGTATCTGAGGAACGCGTGTCAGCATATGTTCTCAGGCTCTTATATGTAGGAGTGGTTTTTTACCTTGGCGACCATCGAATGAGAAGAAGCCGACGGACATAAACAAAAGGTCCAATTTGGTCTCCTTAGCCTTGACGATCTCGGCGACCTCATCTGTCTCCTTTAGGAGCGAGACATTCTTCTCAATAACTTCGTACTGGCCGTCGGCGTTCAGCAAACGCAGCTCCTCAACGAGGGGAGCAGTGGCGGCGGCGTTGCGCGCGACGATGTATATCCGGGGATTGGCGGCATGCTGGGCGAACTGCTTGAGGGTTGCTTGGCCAATGCCAGAAGTGGCGCCCAAGAACAGCGCAGTGAGACCGCCAGCTTCCTTGAGGCGGTCGTTAGAAGCGTAGATTGTCTGGAGGGCAACCATTGCGATTGTGATGGTGATTGGCTGAATGGTTCGCGATATAATGTGAAATGATTCTTCATGTCGACGTGAGCAAGCATCGGTTGGAGGATGATGTATATAAGTTGGCAAAGAGTCCGGTCTGAAAGCTGATTAATAAGATTAATAATGCGATATCTACAGACTATGCTGTGCTGCTTGGAGGATCAACCCCCCTGAACACCTACCTCTCATTCTCCAGCCAACGACTCCATCACGCTTGACCCTTTCCACTCAACAACCCCACCTGGTCGGAGATAAACATGCGCCTTACATCAGCCATTTTCTCAATAATTACCCTTTGCCTAGGGGAACTACAGAGGAAAGTTCCAAAAGCTTCGTTTGGCATCTAGAGGAATCACGAAGTAAGCGTTCAAGGGAACTAGTTGTAACGGGCTGAGCCCTGCAGAGGCCTCGGCGACCCACGGAGCCGGGACAGAGCGGCGCTATTGGCCTGAAGGAACGCCCCTGGCTGACCCAGCGCGGTCTGATATTACTCCGGGAATAACAAACAACCTCTTCTCTCCTCTCCCCGCACAACCCCCCATCTCCAGCACAAAAACACCAAAATCCCAACCACCAATGTGGCCCTCCTTCACCCCCGGCCTCGCCGCCGCCCGCTGTCGAGGCTGCGACCACCCGCGCCCGCCGTACGCGGGCGGGTACGCGTCGGTGCGCACGCGGCTGAGCGACATGGTGTCCATGGCCAAGTATGTCGGGTGCGAGGTGTGCGGGGTGCTGTCGCGGGGGATCTTGGCGGTGCTGGAGGATGAGGGGAATGAGTTGGGTTTAGTGAGGGAGGAGGTGGAGGAGTTGCAGTTGGATTTTAATTTGGCGGGGGCGAGGAGGAGTTTGGAGGTGGTGGTTGTGGGGAGTGGGGTGAAGGTTGCGGTGTTTGTTGATGAGGGTGAGTGAGTCGAACGGAAGAGACAGTGATGGGGGC
>Ga0247824_10002243_pt1 | contig 10781 bp, 7 predicted proteins | sample 13C_PalmiticAcid_FD_194412 | JGI IMG/M metagenome (GOLD analysis project Ga0247824, IMG submission 194412) | Soil microbial communities from agricultural site in Penn Yan, New York, United States - 13C_PalmiticAcid_Day48 | ecosystem: Environmental > Terrestrial > Soil > Agricultural land...
TATAGGAGTATATATCTAACGTAATCGGATACCTTTAGGACTAGGATACCTTTAGGACTACTTTCCTGCCCTATACCCTACTATATCCACTTTGGAAGCACCTACCTATAGTACTATATTAGTAAAATGCCTCGACCTTTATAGTACGAAGAGCGACTCTAATTAGTAATTAATGCTCTAAATTTAGGCTAGATCCCGTCTATTCAAAAGGCTATAGCGACATTCGATATACTATATATATCCTTAAGGGGATATATCGTTAGATACGTCCCCTGTTAACAATTATAACTGTCCTCTTGAAAACTTCAAGAGACTAAAGAAGCTATACTAGTTCAATGGATTAAGTTACTAGATAACCGGGGTATATTACCGACAGTCGGTTATATTCGACAGATAGCCGACCTTCTTCTCTATAAGTATAAGAGCCTAGTTTTACTCGATATATTAGTTATAGCTACTTTAGACGAGAAGAAGACTATTAGAGAGAAATAGGTATACCGATTCTTAGACCGATACCCTAATCTGAAGTCAAGATACTTACGGAAGTACAACTATTAACGAGCCTTATATAAGGACCCTAAGATTATCTTAGCATAGTTTTAGTAAGTATAAAATACTATCGAGTCGAAGGGTATCCTTAATTATAATATCTATAACTTTGATAAGACTAGGTTCTAAATAGGAGTAGCAAGTATAGCAAAGGTTATTATACGATCTAATCGGCGAAATCGGCCTATTATTATTCAGCCTGGGAATCAGGAGTAGATAACTATCATCAAGTATATTAATACAACTAGCTAAGCTCTCGACCTAATAATCATCTTCGAGGGCAAGCTTTACATCTCGATATAGTACGAGGACTCGCTATTACCGACAACTTAGAGGATTGTAGTTAGTAAGAACGGCTGGACGACTAATAAGCTTACTCTCGAGTAGCTTTAGCTTATATTCGAGCCGCAAACTCGAACTCGAACAGTCGGCTAGTACCGCCTCCTAATTCTCGATAGCTATAGGAGCTATATAATACTAGAGTTCGATAAATTCTATAAGGATGATTCGATCCTTATCAAGTATATACTACTATATTCGTCGTACCTTTACTAGCCTCTCGATGTTAGTTGTTTCTCGGTCCTTAAGCGGATATATAGTAACTTAGTCAGGGGAAAGATCGGAGTTAGCGTTTATTATATCGACAAACTACTCTTTCTTGAACTCTTCTCTAAGGCCTATACTAAGACTTTCAGCTCGAAGAATATTAAAAGTAGCTTTACAGCAATAGGGCTTGTTCTACTAGATCTAGGTTAAGTACTTGCTCGGCTTCGAGTTAGAGTACGAACACTAAGCCTACTGCCTCTCCTCGATCTACTAAGCTCGATACTCCCTCTTAAGACTCCATTAAATGTTATCGAGCTCGACTGCCTCCAAAGACGACATACTAATAAGGTAAGCCCGACGGACAGGAATTTGCAAAAGATTGTCAAAGGGTGCTAGATCGCTATATATAATACCGTTCTCTTATACGAGGAGAACTCGTAGCTCCGAGCAGAAAATACTCGATAGAAGCGAAAACGTCAATAACGTCGGGCTTTTATCCAAACTGGAGGTTCGATAACAATTAGAGAGGGAGTAGCTACCTTAGAGCGTTAGAAGGCCCTAAAGGCAAAGGTACCAAAGGCACTAAAGGCACCAAAGGCCTAGGAAGCTCGTATAGAGTGTCACGAACCAACCATAAAAGGAGACCGGGTGGGGCGCGCGGGACGCGACTACAGCCAATCGTTCTCAGCTGCGGCTACAGCCTCATGCACGCGGGTAGCTCAGGGGCGCTAGCTACCGGGGGCGACCACGCACGGGTAGCCTCAGGGCGCTAGCTACCCAAGGCGATCAGGATAGCACAGGATAGCTAGCAAGCAGGTGCGAGCTAGCAAAACAAAGAAGTCATTATATATATATACTAGCTAGTCAGTCACTCGTTGAGGGAGCTTGGAGCTTCCTCAGTAAAGCAAACATATTGATCACTATACCTACCAAGCACATCTTTGGCGATTGAGACACTTGCACCATATGTACTTGTTATGAACCCTTCGGCTTCACCGAGCCTTGCAGACGTTAACATACCTTCAGTGAACCCTTTCAGAGTGCTTTATACCCGTAGTTCGTCATACGTTGCTTTACTCCCTTTATTTCTATTACAGTTCAGACGAAGGTATTACTATGTCGGCCCTAGTCAACCTTCAGGAGCAGCTGGCCGTAGCCCAGGCTGCTATGGACTACGACGCCCCTAACCCCTTCGTCGGTACGCCGGACTCCGACGGCAAGGAGGAGGTTACTATAGAGCAAGCTAAATGGCTCTACGACGCAGTCCAGGACCTGAACCAACGCAACGCCACTCTAGTCGCATAGATCACCACGCTCCAGACTATCGAGAAGCGCCTGAACGATATGGAGGCCAGGGGCAATCTGCAGGCCACGGTCACGCCTGCCCGACGGAACGCTAAGGTCGGAACGCCACCTCGATTCGACGGGACCAAGCGGGAGGACCTTCAGGGGTTCCTTACCCAGCTTCGGTCCTACTTCCAGTTTTACTCGGACGAGTTCGGGGAGGACTTCGAGAAAGTGCTGTTTGTAGCTACCTACCTCGAGGGACGAGTACTGGAGTAGTTCGAGCCTACTTAGCGGGAGTTCCTCGAGAAGATCCCGGACGAACGGTCTGCCGAGACCAACCTTATCTTCGAAGCCTTCGTTCACTTCGAAGACGCTATCACCAAGGTCTTCGGAGTCCACGACAAAAGGGCTAGGGCGGAGACGGATCTCAACAACCTTCGCCAGCATAAGTCAGCCGTCGAGTATACCTCGAAATTCAGGTAGCTTGCGTTCCGGGTTCATTAGGGACCCGATGTACTCAAGAGACGGTTCTACGACGGGCTAAAGGACAACATCAAGGACGAGCTTATCAAGACCGACCGAGACATACAGACGCTCGACGTATATATGAACGCTACTATTACGATCGACAACCGGCAGTTCGAGAGACGGCAGGAGCGTCAGGGAAAGAAGGGTATACCGTTCGTGCCTTCTTACCCCAGGGCTAATCACGGCCGCAAACGCCAGCACCCCAGCACGGCCTATAGGCACTATGCCGGACGTATGGACGTAGACGCTAGTTAGAAGGACTTATGTCCACGTAAGGACAAGTCCGACGTCACCTGCTATAACTGCAGCAGGAAGGGACACTTCAAGCGGGAATATCGCAGCCCCAAGAAGGATGGATGGAGGCCTACGCTAGGAAAGGAGGTCGCTACTATCGAACGAGGTACTAGGGTAGTCAAGGTATCGGCATACGACGCCTACGACCAGGATGACCTTGAGGACGCCATCGACTATAAGTCCCAATACGTTAGGGAGGACTCGGAGGACGGCATATATAAGGACCCGGAGCAATAGGTATACGATACTGCGGATGCCGGTACCTAGGCCAGTATCGCCGAGGCGGTCCTCGGGTAGAACCTTACTAGGACTCCCACGGCACGTATATACGCCGAATCGCTCGTCGAATAGGTACTCGCTCGGGTTACGAATAGCGTCGACCGGGTACTCGTACGATCGCGGCAAGCTGTAGCAACCGGAGAGACATCCGACAACGATAGAGAAGTGGTACCAGACGAGCCCACTAGCATTATCGTGGCGGCCTTAACCCCTGCCGACGCTTCCCCGACCCCAGAACAAGAGGAAGAACTGCTAAGGTCCGATATAAGCCTGCTACCCTACCTCCAGGCTATAACGGAGACCTGGGGGGTCGTAGCAGTCCAAGACGACTACGGACGGTAGAGGGCATAGCGCCACGACGAGGAACGTGAGGGCCTAAACCCCACGTTTCTCCAAAAGCAAGCCAAGTACTTCCGAGAGAAGCTCACGGAGGTCTATAGCGAGCTAGAGAACGCCAAACAGGAGAACGAGCAGGCTAAGCAGGCCGTATGCCAAGCGACTTACCAAGTCCAAGAGGCATAGCAGCTCGTCGACGCGTTCAAAGAAGAAGCTTTCTAACTCAACGACATGCTTATACGTGCAGGAAGCCGGTAGGAGGGGCTAAACGACGATTGCCTACTAGACCTCCCCGGCGACGGACTCTATAACCTAGAGCACGAGTACCGGTAAGTATAGGAGTAGCAAAGGCTCCGAGAACAACAACCCGAGAGCTGGACGGACTATTAGAACGAGCGTCCGTACTTCAGCAAGGGACGTACTAACGTCAATATAGACTAGGACTAGGCCCAAGCCTTTCGGTTTATAAGGGAGGAGTATATATAACTCTACCCCGGAAGGACGGACTATATGCAGGTCCCTTAGTTTCAGTATGTTGCCGACCTATATGGGTACTACTATAAGGAGAAGTTCGATAACGACTACTGGCCGGCTAGGACCCTTGATAAGGACGGGCTACTGGAGCCCCGCGCCTGGGTCTTCGACTACAGCTACGGACACAGCGACCTTCTATAGGCCTATGAAAAGGTAGAAGGTAGACGACTTTGCGTTCAACCCAAGAGGGCGTGGCCAGAGATATGCCGAGGCATATAGCTTATAAGCCAGTGTCCCGACAGGGCCTATGTATTCTATTTGATGGATAAGGCGAACGTATACTACGACTATCAATAAGCGCTTAAAGTATAGTTCCGCCGGCGGGCCGCTAGGCAGGCAACTCAGAAAGGGTAACGGGCTCGGAGGGATGCCCTAGAACCTATACTCGAGATAGGAGACAGCACGAGTCGCCGGGACAGCACGACGTGCTATCTAGACGATATAATCATTATTGAGGGGGACGCCTCTCAGGACCAGTAAAACCTAGGAAACGACTCCAGGGCCTCCTCAGGCCCTAGCTATCTCTAAGGATACTATAAGGGCGAAAGGTCAGCCGGCATAGGTAGAGCCAGGCATGACAGACGACCTACTACGATCTCCCAGCCGGTATTATCGAAGTTACAGCTGTATAAAACGACAAACCCGACGACAGACTTTGGGTTAAGGCGCGGTGGAACGGATTCTATACGTTAGCCTTAGTAGATAGAGGATTACAAGTCGACCTTATCTCGCTATAACTCGTTAATATGCTTAAGATCCCGTGGAGGGACAAGGAGCGGACGTTTATCGTCAGAGGACCATTTAATATATAATAGGTCAGACGAGAAACGGAGCTAATCGACGTCGAAATCGAGGGCAAGATAATAGCAGTTGTGTTCGATATTGTGGACTTGGGACCCAGGAAGGATATGATCCTGGGGCGCCTATGGTATAAGGATTATGACCCCGACATCAGTTGGAAGGACGGTGGCCACCTGTGACCTCGCTAGAGGGAGCACCTAGCTAACTTGATGGGAAGCGTAGACGACGGATTATACGAACGTTATACCAGGCAGGTATACTTTAAGGATCTACCGCACGAGACGGGCAGCGGCAAATAGACCGCTACGGGCTCAGGAAGAAGCGGCAGTCACTACGGCAGAAAGGAGGGCAGAGTGACAAGGAAGTCACCCCCTGAGGATTTACTAGGGAAACTAGGGATCGAACGATAATAGAGAACGCGGACGGACCTCGAGGTCGCCGTCGTCTCTATCGACGAACGCGGAAAAACCGAGCTCGTGGAACGGGTTACCACACTCGAAGCGGCCTTCGTTACGGCCGGAAACAACAAGTTCATATACTACTAAGATACGAAGACGGACGATAAGACGGGATAGATCCCGGCGGAGTACCAGGGATACCTGGCGTTCTATACTAAACATATAGAGGGACTCCCAGATCACAGACCTTGGGATCACGAGATTAAACTCAAGGAGGGGGCCTAACTGAAGTTCTTCAAGGTATACTATACTAACGAGCTTCAGGACGTAGAGTTGAAGAGATATCTTAAGTCTAACCTCAAGATAGGGCATATCAGACTATTAATATTACTAGCGGGTTACCCGGTTCTCTTCGTCCCTAAAAAGGACGGAAAGCTCCGGATGTATATGGACTACCGACAGCTGAATGATCAGACGGTAAAGAACCGCTACCCCCTGCTACTCATCTCGCGGCTTTGAGATCAGTTGGTAGGCACGTGCATCTTCATGCGCCTTGATCTTCCGACCGTATACGCCTATATCCGTATCAAGAAGGGAGACAAATGGAAGACAGCATTTCGTACTCGTCACGGGCATTTCGAGTACTATATTATGCCCTTTAGGCTGACCAACACGCCCGCGACCTTCCAGTCAGTCGTTAATCATACGATCCGACCGTTTCTCGACAAGTTCGTAGTCTGTTACCTAGATAATATCCTTATCTTCTCTAGAACTCCTACGGAACATAAGACGCATATGAAGGCAGTGCTAGACGTACTCCACGTACAGAAGCTCTCAGTTAATAAGGACAAGAGCGAGTTCTACGTTACGAAGACGGTCTTCCTCGGCTACGAAATCTCGCTAGGATAGATCCGGATAGAACCAACCAAGGTTAAGGCTATCAAGGCGTAGCCTATACCGACCAATAAGATAGAGGTACGAGGATTCACGGGGTTCGCCAACTTCTATCGAATGTTCATTAAGAACTACAGCGACATCGTACGACCTCTATACGACTTAACGAGGAAGGACGTCGAGTTCCAGTAGAAGGCAGAGCACGAACAGGCATTCTAGCAGGTCAAGGACCTCGTAGCTAAAGAACCTATAATGCTACTACTAGATCCTACGAAGCAGTACGAGATGGAGACCGACGTATCGAACTTCGCGGTCGGTACTCAACTCAGCTAACGAGACGATAACGGCAAACTGCATCCGGTGGCATTCTTCTCCAAGAAACTCAGTAGGCTGGCTCTTAACTACCCGGTCTATGACAAGGAGTTGATAGCTATTATTGAGGCATTCAGGGAGTAGAGGCCGTACCTTAGCGGAACGACCTACGAAGTCCAGGTTTTCACGGATTACAAGAACCTACGGTACTTCACTACGACTAAGGAGCTCAACGGACGTCAGACGAGATAGTACGAATTCCTCTCGTAGTTTAACTTCGCTATCTATTACAAGAAAGGCTCGGAAAACGTACGTGCGGATACCTTAAGTAGGAGGGCGGATTACTTCGGCAATCCTACGGAGATATCGCCCCCCTTGTTCCAGTTGCAATTAGACGGGGCGCTTAGGTACCCGGTGTAGGCTACAGCGGACGACGACAAGGAGTATAGAGCAGTCCTCTAAGAGGAACGGCCAAACGGCAAGGCATATGCCAGCTAGAATAAGCAGACCAAACTCATCAGAGAAATCCACGAGTCAAGGCTCGGCGGGCACATAGGGATCGCCAAAACCGTCGCCAGGGTCAAGGCAGCAGGCTACACTTTCCCAAGGCTCAGGACACAGGTTGAGGAGGTCCTCGCGGCATACGATATATGTCGAAGGGGCAAGCCGGACAGGCACAAGCTATACGGGCGCCTCCAACCCCTGCTAGTTATAGAACGACTATAGAGCTCGGTAACGATGGACTTTATTACCAAGCTACCACTCTCATAGGATTCGACGACGGGTATAAAGTACGATAGCATTCTCACTATAGTGGACCGACTTACCAAGTGGACATACTTCCTCCTATACAAGGAGATATAGTCGGCGGAGCAACTCGCGGACGTAATCTACCGGCACGTAGCTTTAGTACATGGATGGCCGAAGGAATGGATCACGGACAGAGACACCAAGTTCGCATCGAGGTTTTGGCAAGCCTTAATGATACGATTGGGTGTAAAGAGCAAGCTGTCGACAGCTTACTACCTATAAACGGACGGCTAGACGGAGCGACTAAACTAAGTCATCGAGTAATACCTTCGGATGTTCATCAACTTCTAACAAGATGACTGGGTTGAGTTGTTACTAGTAGTACAGCTAGCATATAACACCGCACCGACAGAGACAACAAAAGTTACGCTGTTCTTCACGAACTTTGGATTCGAGGCGGACCTACGCTAGGGACCTATAGGGGCAGTTCCCAGGGCAGCGGTCAAGGCCGACAAGATGAGCGTACTATACGCGATACTTAAGGACGAACTCGAGTTTGTCAGGACCAGGATGAAGCAATACTACGATAAATACAGGCTCGAGGGTCCTTACCTAGAGAGGGGGGACAAAGTCTACTTGATTTCACGAAACCTTTATACGAGTCGACTAAGCAAGAAGCTGGACTTCAAAAAGATTGGACTATTCCGGATCGACGAGCGAATTTCGAATAACAACTACCGACTGTCATTACTAGCAACTATACGACTATAGACGCACGTCTTTCACATTTCACTTTTAGAACCAGCACCAAGGAACGTACGGCTTGCTACGGACGTAGAAGCCGAGGACAAAGAAGAGGAATAGGACGTCGAGGAAGTCTTGGATTCACGTATTACGAACGGGCAACTGTAGTATTTGGTGAAGTAGCTGGATTTCGGGCTATAAGACAACTCATGGCAACCAGCTACGAACCTCTACTGCCCCGAGAAGCTTGAGGAGTTCTATCGGAGGAACCCGGACCGGCTAACTGCCCCGCCTCGAAGGGAAAGGGATCGGGGAGGGGGTTGCCAAGACCTAAGGCTTCCTAGTCGACGATCCCAAAGGTACCGAGCGACTACGCCCGGCCTATAAGGAGTTGCTCCTCAGGTATAGGGGCAGGGGAGTCAGGCTCCTCCTCCGCTTCTAGGCGGTCCATCCCGCGACGAAACACCTCCGTACCACGGTCATATAGCGTCTGCTGCTGACGACGAAGGCATGCGAGGCGACTTAAAGTCTTAGATAACAACTCCTCCGCGGCGGCAATTTCTTTCGCCGTCTTCTCTTGCTCCGATAAGTTCGTCAAGACTAGGGAGTTAGTATGATACTCGAGGGGGAGGACCAGTATACTCACGGACATCGGCCATGTTCGGGCTGCTATAGCGCTTGCCTAGACGGACATAGTGTTAGTACTTGTTCGACCCTGCCATCATTATATAACGTCTCCGGGGTTTCGTATTCCAATAGCGTTCGCAAGGCATAGCGGCTTCGTAGCCCTGTCGCTCGATTTTGGTAGCAAAGGCAAGGCGTTCGCGCGTAAGGTCGTGGCGGGCTCTGCCTATACTGTTAGCTATAACGACAGCATACGGGAGGAAGGAGGACCTACTAGAGGGAGGCAGCAGGCGTTGGCGCTAAGTATAGGCGAAACGATAAAGGTCTTTCGGGACGAAAGACGTCGAGAGGGGGCATCGTATTACGAACCAACTATAAAAGGAGACCGGGTGGGGTACGCGGGACGCGACCATAGCCAATCGTTCTCAGCTGTAGCTGCAGCCTCATGTACGCGGGTAGCTCAGGGGCGCTAGCTACCGGGGGCGACCACGTACAGGTAGCCTTAGGGCGCTAGCTACCTAAGGCGATCAGGATAGCATAGGATAGCTGGCGAGCAGGTACGAGCCAGCAAAATAAAGAAGTCATTATATATATATACTAGCTAGTCAGTCACTCGTTAAGGGAGCTTGGAGCTTCCTCAGTAAAGCAAATACATTGATCACTATACCTACTAAGCATATCTTTAGCGATTGAGATACTTGCACCACACGTACTTGTTGTAAACCCTTCGGCTTCACTGAGCCTTGCAGACGTTGACATACCTTCAGTGAACCCTTTCAGAGTGCTCTGCACCTGTAGTTCGTCACATAGAGGCTCGAGGAGGGGAGGAAACAACTACCGAAGCGAGCGAACCAATAGCACGAAAACGTATACTACCAAAGTACAGTATGTATAATTCAACTGAATATACTGCTAGAAGTTGCCCTAGTAAATAGCGAATCGATTAATATAGACTGCTACTATAATAGACTCTGTTTTGTATTGTGAGGTGAATTTGAAGTTAAGGTAGTAGGGTATAGGGCAGGAAAGTAGTCCTAAAGGTGTCCTAGTCCTAAAGGTGTCCGATTATATTAGTAGGAGCTACGGGTCCCGTCCTACTTATATAAGTACAATTGATTAGGTAAGCAAGAAATTACCCCGCGCCTGCCTCTGAATGGCCTGCCCCTGAACTGCGTTATATGCCCCTGAATGCTATTACTACTGCTACTAATGCTACTATAATAGCTACCTTTCTAGACGACTGCCTGCCCCCTGAACGCCATTTTGCGTCTCGGGAGGCCTTATTCGAATCCATTAATCTATGGGCCAAGCTAAGAGGCTATACCTTCGTTACCTAGAGATCTATAAAGGAGAAGAACGGCACTTTGAGAGTGATCTATGCCTGCGACCGATCTCGTTACCCTCTAAGCGGCTCGTTAAAGCGCTAGAGAAGAATAATAACGCGAAGGACGAATTGCCTTTTTTCTATATTAGCAAAAGAGGCAGCTAACAGTAGCTAGGCTCTTATATATCGCCCTAATCCTCGCTTTACTAAGCATAACTATGAACTAAGCTAATACCTATCCGCCTATCCAGTCCATCGATAACTCTCTAGAGGTATATCGCAACTTGCAAGCCTTTCGAATGCTAGCCTTATGCCAAAGGAGATCTAGACTCTCGTACGGCAAAGTAGCTCGCTAGCTATACGGCAAGATATCTACAACTGCATTACAGAAGTTCGTCGGGATATATACGAAGGCTAGAGTCCAATTTAAGCACTAGCTAACTAGCTCGACAAGGAGGGTTTTTGGAGCCGAATCCAGTTTATACCAGATAGTCGGGTTATAGCTATTCTGTTTGCTTACCCTAACTTGCTTGCCTACCTCTAGGCTTACCCTAAGCTTCTTATTCTTAATTATATATATA
>Ga0247824_10002244_pt1 | contig 10781 bp, 6 predicted proteins | sample 13C_PalmiticAcid_FD_194412 | JGI IMG/M metagenome (GOLD analysis project Ga0247824, IMG submission 194412) | Soil microbial communities from agricultural site in Penn Yan, New York, United States - 13C_PalmiticAcid_Day48 | ecosystem: Environmental > Terrestrial > Soil > Agricultural land...
GGATGGGATTTGCAACCGCTTTCCCAGGGCGGCGGCTGCGCCTGGCCCTAGGCTAAGGACTCCCAGTCCTTCGGACTGAACACGCAAGGTCACGGCACGAACTTGCGGCCGCCCTTGGGGCTGGGCTGCACGTCCGCGGACTTCAGCTTCGCGTTCTTCTGGTACGGGTTGTACAGCGGGTCGCCGATGAGCACCGTCATCCAACTGCACATCAGCACCGTCCGCGAGTAGCACTCGACGAGCGTGTACTCGCCGGTGACCAGGAAGCCGAAGAACTCCGCGGGCTTCGGGAAGCCGATCGTGTACGGCTCCGCGACCGGCCCGAGCGTCGCGCACACGCCCTTCCTCAGTAGGTTCGGGCACCACACCGCCGTCTCCGGCCGGCGCAGCGTGGTCGCCTCGGAACTGGCCAGGTGCCACGCGACCGCCCCCTGCACGAACTCGCTCGAGTCCACGAACTTCCCGTGCGAGTACCACCCCGCGTACAGCGCCACGCCCTTCGCGCTGTTCGGCGGCAGCACCTCGTTCTTCTGGTCGAGCGTCACCTTCATCCCGGCGCCTTCGAGGAGCTTCGCGGTCTCGCGGAACGACTCGTCGTACCCGCCGTACCCGTGGCCGGAGTCGGTCACCTTGCCCTTGGGGTTGAAGGGGATGCCGCGGGCGTCGATCACCACGTTCCCCTCCAGCCCCTTCGCCTCGGCGGCCATCGCGTCGTCCACGAGTCGCTTCGCGATCGCGGCCGTCGGGCCGTCGAGCCGCGCGGTCATCACCACCGGCTCCTTCCCGTTGCGGTACGCCTGCGACGCCTGGAAGTTCAGCGGGTTCGGGATCCACCGCGGCAGGTCGTACTTCGGCCACCACAGGAGCATCAGCTCGCTGTCCACGCACGCGTTGCTCTCGGAGCGGGACAGGAACGCCTCGCGGTTCTCCAGCACGCGGACCCTGGTCCGCGCCGCGTTCAACTCGGCCGCGGGCGCGTCCTTCTGCTTCTCCAGCTCCGCGACCTGCTTCCGCGCCGCGGCCAACTCGGGCCGCACCTTCTCCAGCTCCTTCTTGTCCGCGCCGGTCGGCACCTCGCCGCCGACCTTCAGCGGCACGCCGTAGGTCGTGACGATGACCTTCGCGGCGTCCTTCTTGTCCTTGAGCGCCGCGCGGATCGGCCCCGCAAACTTCTTGTCGTACTCGTCGCGCGACATGTCCTCGGTCTTCGGCAGGTCGAGCACGATCAGGTTGCCCTTCGGCACGCCCCGCTTCGCCATGTAGTGGTCCGCGACCTGCCGCGACTCCGGCACGTTCTTGTTCACCACCAGCCACACGTCGGCCGGCTCCAGCGCGACGGCCGGGAGGGCGACGAGCGACGCGACCGCCGCGAGCAGGAAGCGCATGACGGACTCCGGAGGCTAAACCTGGTGCCTGAAGAACTCCCACACCATTTCGGTCCCGTTCACGGTATCGGCCGGCGGCCCCGCGATCCGGTGGTTGAACTGCCCCTTCCCGCCCGGCCAGTGGTGACCCAGCCCGTCGATCACGACCGACCGGAACAACACGGGGCCGGGGAACGTCTCGGCGCGGGCCGGGCCGCCCCCCGGTTCGGGCCGCGGGACCACGTCGCACCCGATCGCCCGCGCCCACGCCTCCAGCGTCTCGACGACCGGCGGGCGGCGGACGTACCGGTGGTGCCAGGGGTTCCGCACGTCGCCCCCGCGGAGCGGGACGAGCGGGTCGGCCGATCCTACCGCGTAGAGCGTCGGCACCGGTCGCGCCGGCCGGGGGTCCGGCACCCGGCAGTGCCCGGCGACCGCCGCGACCGCCGCGACCCGGTCCGTCAGCTCCGCCGCGACCCGGAACGCCATCGCCGCGCCGTTCGAGAACCCGGTGACGCACGCCCGGCCCGCGCCGCAGTGGTCGATCACCGCCGCGAGGAACTCCGCGTCCTCGGCGCCGCCCTCGTCCTGCCACCGCGGGGGGTTGGTGAGGAACTTCGGAGGCCGGTCGGGGTCGGGCGGCAGCGCCTGGGGGATCGCCAGCGAGAACCCCTCGCGGGCCGCGAGGGCCGACCAGCCGGTCTCGCCGTCGGCCCAGGCCGCGGTCGCCCCGGTGCCGTGCAGGAACACGACCAGAGGCCCGCGGCCGGGCGACCCGCAGAACAGGAACTCGCGGCGCGCGCCGCGGACCGAAAGGGTGATGCGCTCCACCCGACTGTTCTACTCACCGCGGCCGCGGGGCGTCTATCGGCTGGCGGTTCGCGCCCCCTTCCGGTACGATCTCTCTAAGCCCACACATCTGGTTGCCCGTCGGCCGGTCGCGGAGTCGTCGATGTCGTTCACATACACCTGCCCCACGTGCGCCGCGAAGCTCCGGACGCCGAAGCGGGTGCCGGGGGGCAAGGCCGTCACCTGCCCCAAGTGCTCGGAGAGCTTCACCCCCGAGCCCGCCGGCGACGCACTCAAGCTCGCCGAAGAGGAGCCGGCGCGCAAGCCCGCCGCGGCCGCCCAGCCGCAGCCCCAGCCTCCCGCCCGGACCAACCCGTTCGCGGACGAGGACGAGGAGTCGGACGAGTCGATCAAGAAGGGGTACGGACTCATCCAGGAGACTGAGGAGGAGAAGAAGGAGGCCGAGAAGCACAAGCCGAAGTTCACCGAGGTGCAGGACAAGTTCAAGAAGAGCGCCCGCGGCCCGGCCCAGGCGCTCTTGGTCATGCCCAGCAACCTGCTGACGGGCGAGGGCCTGCTCACGGTCGCCGCGGGGATCGTCATCTTCGTCTACGGCATGTTCCCGCTCGTGTTCAACGACGCCCCGCCGGGCGAGGAGGAACTCGAGGAGTCGATCGCGACCATGCTCGTCGGGTTCGTCGTGTTCGTCTGGGGCGGGCTGGTCTGCCTCGGGGCCAGCCAGATGCAGGAACTCGCGTCATACCCGTGGGCCATGGTCGGGTCCGTCATGGGCATCGTCCCGCTCCTGGTGGGCATCTTCGGCGTCATCATGCTTCAGAACCCGAAGGTGAAGGCCGGGTTCGCGGAGGGCGGCAGCGGCCCGGACGACGAGGACGAAGACGAGGACGACGAGAAAGAGGACGAAGAGGAAGAAGACGACGAGGAAGAAGAAGAGGACGACGATTAACGCGGCCAGCCGCCTGTGCATTTCCCAAGGTCGGCCGAAGCTCCGCGGCGGCTTGTAAGGTAGGACGACGCTCCGCGGCGGCCCGCGATCACGCCTCGGGTGCGCCGCCTTCGTGACTCCTGGCGTCTACGCCGGGCCGTCACGGAGTGCCGGCCTACCTTGAAAGTCGGCCGACGCTCGGCGTCGGCCGACTTTGCTCAATACAGCCCGATGTCGAGCGCGTTGGACAACGACCGGCCGATCCACCAGGCCGTGCTGCGCCACTTGGTGTGGATCTTGACCACCGCGAGTTGGCCGGGGTCGATGGCCGCGTCGGAGTCCAGGATCTCCACGTCCACCAGGTACACCTGCGCCAGCGGCACGTGGACGTTCGGGTCGCCGCCCGGCTTGACGGCCAGCGGCCCGCCGCCGCGCTGGGTGAGCTGGACCGGCACGGTCTCCGCGTTCTGCTCGGGCAGGGGCATCACCCGGCCGACGAACTCGCGGTCGCTCCGCCCCTTGATCAGGACCGAGACCGCGATCTCCTTCCGCTCGGCCAGGTCGGCCTTGATCAGGTGGTAGTCCGGCGGGCTGACCGGCACGCGGATCTGCAGCCGGCCCGGGTCGCCGACGGTGAAGACCGGCGGAACTTCGGTCGTGCCGGCCAGGAACAGCCGGCCGACGTCCACGGGCGTGGGGGCGGCCAGCACGACGCCGTCCCGCGGGGCGGTGAGTTCGTTCAGCTCGGCCCGGATCTGGACGAATGTGCGGAGCCGCTGGTCGGCCGCCGCGGCCCTGCGGCGGGCCTTGTCGGCGTCGTCGGAGTAGCTCTGCACGGCGTCGTCCGCGTTCTGCTTGCGGGCCTCCTCGCGCGCGACCTCGAGCTGCTTCACCGACTCCCACGCCGCCAGCGACTCCTCCTGGGCCTTCGCGATCCTCACGTCCAGTTCCGGGCTGACGAACCGGCCGAGGACGTCCCCCTTGCGGACCCGCTGCCCGGCCCGCACCTCCAGTGCCCGGCTGCCCGCGGGGGCGCCCGGCGGCACCTCCAGGCGGGCGTCGGCCTTCAGCCGCACCTCCTCGGACGAGACGACCTCGACCACCACCAGCCCCGTCTCGCGGACCCGGCTGACCGGCAGTGGAACGAAGAACAGCGCCACCGCCAGCCCGACGAACACCGACAGCGTGATGTAGACGCGCTTGGCTTTCATGTCTGGCAACCGCCCCCGTTGACGGACGTTCTTCACCACACGGTACGTCGGCCAGATGAACATCGACAGCAGGCACACCACCGCGAGCATCTGGCTGAGAATCTTCAGCTTCGGACCCAGGAAGTCGGCCAGGAACCACAGGATGCCGAACATGATCACCCAGCGGTACACCCAGCTCGCGACCGCGAAGATCACGAACAGCCACTTCCGCCACGGGGCCATGTACGGCTCCGGCGGCGTCTCCACCCCCAGCGCCCGCGACAGGAACAGGTTGTTGAGGAACTTGTTCGCCTTCTCCCGCAGGTTCGGCACCTCCAGCCAGTCCGCCAGGATGTAGTACCCGTCGAACCGCATCAGCGGGTTCGCGTTGAACACCACCGTCGAGACCGAGCACAACACCATCACGCACAGCGCGATGTTGTTCGCCACCGGGTACTGCGGAGTGTACCACCACACGAACGTCGCGATCGCCGCGATCACCAGCTCCACGTAGATGCCCGCGAAGCTGATGATGATCCGCTTCCACTTGTCCGCCAGCGTCCACGCGTCGGTCACGTTGCAGTACAGGCACGGACTCAGGCACATGAGCAGGACGCCCATCTCGTGGCTCTCGCCGCCGAACGCCTTACAACTCAGCCCGTGCCCGAACTCGTGGATGATCTTCACCACGCCCAGCGCGATCCACATGTACAGCAGGGAGTTCCACGAGAAGAACTCCTGGTACGCCGGCAGCTTCGCGTAGAACGTGTCGAAGTGCAGGAGCACGTGGAACACGGCCGCGAGCATCAGGCCGACCGACAGCACGAAGAACCAGCGCGTGAAGATCCACGACAGGTACTTGTACATCCAGGTGAGGATCCGGTCCGGGTCGAAGACCGGGATCTTCATGTACAGGATGTTCGTGACCGCGGCGAACCTCTTCAGCCGCCGCTGCTTCGCCCGCCGCTCGAACAGGTGCCGCCCCGCCCCGTGCTGCTCGTGCTGCACCAGCCCCGCGGTCACCAACTGGCGGGCGAATCCTTCCAGGTCCTGGTACTCCAGGCGGTGCGGCTTGAACTCGTCCTCGAACCGGTCGCGGATCTGCTCCAGCGTGTGCTCGCCGTCGAACAGACGGAAGACGAAGTACTCCTGGCGGTTGAACCGGTAGTACCGCAGGCACACGGGGTCCTTGACCACGTGGTACGTCTTCCCCTCGTACTTCTGCTCGAAGATCTGGAGGTCCGGGCGGACCTTCAGCCGCACGGACTTCCGCCGCTCGGCCGGATCGTTCAGGTTCTCGGTGTCGGCGTTCATGGAGTGGTTAGTGGTCAGTGGTCAGCCGGACGGGAACGAGCGAGACGCCGTCAGTGATCAGCCGGAAGGGCGAGCCTTCCGGCTGATCACTGACGGCTGATCACTGACGACTACTGCTGTTGCCCCGGGTTCACGACGACGGTCGCGGAGCTGCGGTCAAGGAGGCCGAGGTCGCGGTTGTTCATCTCGACGCGGACGGTCGCGTAGCGGGGGCCGGTGACCTCGGTGTAGGTGATGCGGCCCTGGTGCTTCTTGGCCGGCCCGGTCGGCGGGGTCCACACCTGGACCGATCCGCCCTCGGTGCCGACGACGAGGAACGGGGCCTCCTTCACCGGGCTGAACGCGGCGCAGGACACCGCGGCCCGGCCGTGCGTCACCAGCCGGGCGATCTCCGCCCCGCGGCCGCCGGCCCGCGCCACCTCCCACACCTGCAGGCCGCCCCGCAGGTCGCCCTCGCCGCCGGCCGTCACCATCCGGTACGGCGGGAGTTGCTCGGCCGGGGTGCCGGGGGCCGCGTGGGACGGGAAGAACAGGGCGAGCGTCGCGAACGACACGCCCGGCCCGACGTTGGAGAGCTGGCCGACCGGCTGGCCCGCGGTCGGGCCGTTCGTCAGGTCCAGCAGGTCGATCCGGTCCTTCGCCTGGTCGAACAGCACCCGCCCGCCGTCCGGGCTGACCGCGAGCGTGTCCACCACGCCCGAGCGGTGCTCGATCGTGCGGGCCACGGCCGCCTTCTCGGCCCCCAACTTCCACACCTTCAGCGTCCGGTCGCGCGACGCGGTCACCAGTTGGGCCTGCGGGGTGAACGCCAGCGACGTGACGCCGTCGCGGTGCTCGGGCGGCAGGGAGTACAGCTTCTTGGCGGAGGCCAGGTCCCAGACGAACACCTCGCGGCCCGCGGCGGTGGCCGCGTGCCGGCCGTCCGGGCTGACGGCGACGGCCGTGACGGCCGACGCGTGGTAGTCGGTCGGCTCGGCCGATGGCTTGCTGGGCAAGTTCTTCAGGTCGGTCAGGTCCCACACGCGGACGCGGCCGTCGTCGGCCCCGGTGACCGCCAGCACCTTCCCCCCCGGCGGCGTGCACGCGACCGAGCGGACCGGCACGCCCGCGGGGTGCGGCAGGGCGTGCGGGAAGGCGAGGGCGTCCTTCGAGTCGTCGAGGTTCGGGTCCCACACGAACGCCTTGCCGTCGGACCCGACCGACACGACCATCGGCCGCGGCGAGTGGCCCGTGACCGCGACCCCCGCGACGGTGTGGTTCGGGCTGTGCGACATGTGCGACCGCACCGGCGCGCTGGGGATCGCCGGCTCGACCGTCACCATCATCCCGTCCCGCACCCACTGCTTGTAGTGGACGTCCACCGTCCCCTCGAGCCGGACCGTCTCGGTGGACTGGATCTCGAAGATCTTCTCGCCGGCGCGGACGTACTCGCCGTCCCGCTTGGCCACGCTGCGGATGAACCCGCTGACGCGGCTCTTGATGCGGTGCTTCGTCAGCATCACCCCGGCCTCGCGGTAGTCGCCCTCGGCCTGCGCGATGGCCTGGGCCGACTGCGCCTGGTTCTCGACGAACCGCGCGAGCGTGACCTGGTCGTTGATCCGCTCGACGGCCGCGATGGCGGTCTCCTTGCCCTGGTACAGAGCGATCTTGTCCCTCGTCAGCTTCACGCCCTCCTCCGCGGCACTCAGGCCCCTGACGGCGGCGTCCCGCTTCTCCCTGGCGGCGTCGCGGCGGGTGAGGATGAGGGAGTCGTCGAGCATGCAGAGGAGCTGGTCGGTGGCGACCCACTCGCCGTCGCGGAGCTTGTAGTACGGCACCCACTTCTCGGGGTTACTCGGGTACGCGGCCACCTCGCGGGGGTTGAACGCGATCCGCGGGTGGAGTTTCTTCAGGTCGAAGGACCGCGGGTTGTGTTCGACCACCGTCTCCTTGTCCCCGTCGCGCCGCCGGTACTCGTACACGCCGTCGGCGCGCGCCTTCATCGGCGTCGCGATCAGTTCGATCGTCCCGTCCGTCTCGGCGGAGACGGTCTGCCGCTCCTCGAACATGACGCTGCAGTTGGGGATGACGATGGGCGCGGTGCCGGCCGCGGGCGGGTTGGCGAACTTCGGGGCGTCCGCGGGCTTGTACAGCGGAGAGCCGACGTTCGCGTCGGGGTTGTCCGGGGTGTACGTGTAAGGCCCCGCGGGGTCGCCGGCACCCTCGCCCGCCTTCGGGGAGTTGACCGGGAGTTGGGGGCGGCAGCCGCCGACGGCGGCGAGGGCGACGAGACCGGCGACCGACAGGGCGAACCGCGTACGCGACGCAGGCATGACTGTGTCCTCCGTGGGACGTGAGTGGGGTGTGGCACGGTTGCCGCCGCGGTGCGAGGCGGACTCGCCCGGCCGGCCGGCGGGTTGGCAGGATCCCCGGGCGGGGGCGACCCCGGGGACGCGGACAGGGGGGCTGACGCCCCGCTGGGCGATCAGAAGAAGAAGACGACCTTCTCGTAGAACCACTCCCAGACGCCGTGGAACATGGAGTATCCCAGGGCGTGCTCGCCGCACCGGACGCGGGTGCGGACCTCCAGGCCGGTGACGAACTGGCTCGCCGGGACGCGGAGCGCCTCGGGGAAGTCCGGGCGGTCGAGGTTCAGCTTCACGTACGCGACGACGACCGGCTCGGTCTCGTCGTGGTCGTTCTTGTTCGGCACCGCCTCCTTGGTCAGGTCGGACTCGTACAGGCGGCCGAGGTAGCTCTTGTCCGGCTGGCTGGACAGGAGCAGGTCCACGTCGAGGTACTTGCGCCGCGTGTCGGGCTCCTCCTTGTGGAGCTTCGCGTCGGCGAACGCCCGGCGGATCTGGCCCATGTTCCGCTGCGGGATCTTCAGCTCGACGTGCCACCGGCCCTGCAGGTTGCCGACGCGGAGCAACTCCTCGCTCGGCTTCATGGTCCGGCCGCGGATCTTCCGCTGCTGCTCGTCGTTGATGACCGTCCACACCGGCGGCGAGGCCCGCGAGAGGGTCTTGTCGAACGCCGGCGTGACCGCGACGAACTGGCCGGGCGACCCCTTCACCCCGTTGTACACCCGCAGCAACTGGTCGAGTTCCCGCTGCGCCGACGCCTCGTTGACCAGACCGACCAGCCGGTTGCTCTGGTACTTCAGCCGCTCGAGGAAGTGCCGCTCGTCGGCCCCGAGTTCCTGGAGCGAGCGGTCGGCGCTGCGGATCGAGCCGGTCGCCTCGTCCAGCTTGGCCTGGGCCTCTTCGAGTTCCCGCTGGTAGTCGCGGCTGCGGAGGAGGGCGACCACGCGGCCCTCCCCGACCTCGTCGCCGGGGCGGACGGGGATGTCCTCGACGACGCCGTCGCGCGGCGGGTAGATCAGCGCCAGCTCTTCCGGCAGCAGTTGCCCCTTCGCCTCCATCCGCAGCGGGTAAGGCACCGCGACCATGCAGCCGATGAGCACCGCCAGCAGGAGCAGCCCCGCGAGGGTGAAGAACTTCGCCTTCCCGCCCACGCCCTCCTGGACCTTCGCCAGCGGCCACCACAGGAACTTGAGCGGCACGCGCTTCATCTCGGCCGCGTTGTACAGGGCCGGGGCCGCGTGCTTGGCGATGACGTCGAGCCGCTGGATCAGGGGTTCGACGTTCTCGGGCGGGTTGAAGCTCTCCAGCACGAGGACGGAGCGGGCGGGCTTCGCCGCGTCCTTCTCGCGGTCGTCGCGGATGGGCTGGACGACGAGCAGCTTCGGCTGGCTCTCGTGCAGGTAGTTGTCGAGCGCCTCGGCCACGTCCGGCGGCAGGCCCGCGTCCTTCGTCCCCTTGAAGACCAGCGGCTCGCCCCACAGCACCACCGCCTGCATCAACTGGCGCAGGTAGCGGACGTGCGTGCTGGCCTTCTCGACGACGTCGGCCCCGCTGACGGCCTCGACCGTGACCTTCTTCCGCGCGTGCCGCACGCCGACGCACAGGCGGTCGCACTCGACGAGCTTGCGGCCCTCGTTGGCGACGTGGTACGCGACCTCCGTCGGGTTAAGCGTTGTGTGGACGAGCCGCGCGAACGCCTCGACCTGCACGAACGTCCGCTCCGTGCCGGAGCCGGACCGGGCCGAGATGAACTGGTGGTACTGGCTGGCGTACCCGGCCATCTGGAAGGCGTAGTTCAGGAACGCCGGGTACATCCGCGGGTCGTGCGTCGGGTTCTGGAACACCTCCAGAAGCCCGAGCGCCTGCTTGTCCGCGGTGACGATCGGCGCGAACAGCGCGAAGTGGTCGGTCATGTTCCGGGCCGGGACCGGACCCGGCTCCGCGGTCGGCACGAGCGAGCCGTTGGGCTCCAGAATGACCGGCCGCGGCGGGGCCGCCTGGAACACCTGCCGCAGGATCTCGTTGTGGCACTGCCGCCCGCCGCGCTTCTCCTCCAGCCCGACCTTGTCGAGGTTCACCTGGCACGCGACCTGGAGGAACCCCTGCGGGGTCCGCAGCCACACCGCCCCCGCCGGCGCGTCGATCGCGGACAGCGTGCGGTTGAGCAACTGCTCGTAGAACTCGGTCGGCGCGAGGTTCGACCCGGCGAGCCGGGCCGCGTGCTCGAACGCCTCCTCGATCTGGCGACCGTAGCGGTTCTTCTCGTCCGCGGATGTGGCCGGGGTGGAACTCACGTGCGTGGTCCTCGGTGGCGGCGCGAAACCTTGTGGGTGATCATACCGCGGATCCGCCCGTGCGGGCAAGTTTACCCGCATTCCCGGCACGTCCGGACCGACCCGCGGACCCCGCCCGCCCGATCGCCGCCCACCCGCCGGGCGGACGAATTTGCGCATTTCCGCGGCCGCGTGCCCGAAATCGCCCCCGCGGACGCAAAACTGGGGCGGTCGGAGAAGGGTTAGTGAGTATGTCGCTTGCGCGGCCGCCGCCGGAAGAAACGCGAAAAAGGTCGCGAACCGGGCACACGCCTGGTATGCGGCCGACCGACGGCACCGACGCCCGGATTGCCGCTACCGCTTGCCCGCGGGGCGGACGTTCGGGTCCGGCTGCGGGGCGGCCGCTCGGTGGAAGTACGTCGCTACGCGGCGGACCGTCGCGTCGGCGTCGGCCTCGGCGACGCGCGCGACCCACGCCGGGCACGTCTGCCGCTGCCGCGTCGTCACCTCGATGGCCACGCGGGCCGCGCCGGCCCGCACCGCCGGCTCGGGGTCGCGGC
>Ga0247824_10002245_pt1 | contig 10781 bp, 17 predicted proteins | sample 13C_PalmiticAcid_FD_194412 | JGI IMG/M metagenome (GOLD analysis project Ga0247824, IMG submission 194412) | Soil microbial communities from agricultural site in Penn Yan, New York, United States - 13C_PalmiticAcid_Day48 | ecosystem: Environmental > Terrestrial > Soil > Agricultural land...
ATGAAGGTTTCTCTGTGAAATGGCAAGTCCTTTTTTTTACATTATGCCTTTTGAAATGTGCCCTTTTGTGTGTGTTGTTCTTGGATATGGTGTGGTTCTAACTGAGTTGCAATTGATTTTTTTTTTTGACTATAGGGACAAGAGACTCGATAGAGGCGGCCTGGAGAGACCGGATATTGTTTTTTCACACAACGGCGTGACAGTGGGCTGTGGCGAGATCAAACCTTTTCACACATCCAAGGCTTTGATCGATGAGGATCGTGCTCGGTTACCAGAGTTCATGAAACGGATTCTGCATGAGCGGGTCGTGGGCGCACAGACAGAGGACGAGTTTGCCGTTTTCGGTTTCCTTGTGTCCGGTGGAGAAGTGGAAATTTCTCTCATGAGGTTGATCGATGGTGAATACCTTTACAAGGTGTACACTGGGATCGTTCTCTCGTCCACCCTTGGCAACACGGATTCGATTGCACAACTCTTGGCCCGTTTGTACTTTGTTCGTCAATGGATTACAGCTACTATACCCACCACCGTTGAAGGACCACGCCTCTTTTACGACAGAAATATGTTGAAGCCCACTCTTCGGCTGATCTGATCCGGCGTCCGCCAACACAATAATAAAAAAAAATGAGATATATATACCCATGTTCCATGGATTCATGAATATGGTTCTTTTGCATCGTTGAGCCCCCCATTTGATTGTGCGACATAGGGTTGCTGGGATTGTTCTCACGCATTGTGATTGCCTATCACATCCATGACTTTTGGAGCATGGTTCTCACCCCACCTCCCAAGTCCGTGGTCCATATATTCTTGAGTTTAGATTGGCAACACGTTTTTATTGTATCTTTTGCCGGCCTCTCAGGTGCGATCCTTGAATCTAGGAGTCATGTCCGCTCACCGACAATCCTGCATCCCGGTGCATTATTCAGAATGTTTACACTCTGCTCTTTCATGAGCACGTTGATATCGTACGATGCTGGCGATCAATGAAGTGTGACATTGGTGTTCACCAACCACTCGCGCAGGTTGTCAGCCTTGGCCACCTTGGCGATCGCGTACAGTGCAGCCTGTGACATCAATTTCAGAGCATGCTTATTAACGTTCTCGGGTGTGTCGCACCTAGTACAGGGAACACGTTCCCAGGAGGTGGAATAAGAATGAACAACAGGAAGATTGATTAGGAATAGTCGAATTGCTCCAAGGAAGAGACACTCCCTTTTTTTTTTCCGCATCCATATCGCCTTGATAACAAGACTGAGATATCCAATCACAATACCTTTGGTGGTAGCAGGGATCCAAGGGCGAGTTGGCGTTTCCTCCAAAGAGCGTGCGCTGCTTCATCGTCTTCCTTTCATTAGCGCCCGTGAGCAGTCCGCCAGAAGGGATACCTTCCAACAGGAAGGGCAAGAAATCACTGCCGGCGATCATATCGGTGTACTCGTAGGGTTGTCCCTCGCGGTCAAAGTACTCGATCAGGAGATGATCAATCTTGGAGGATGGGCTCACCAACTCATCAGGAGCAGTTCTGCCGTCATGGACCTAAACACGAAATGTGTGTTGCATGATCAACATGGTGTTCTTGAGCAGCTGATAAAAAAAAAAAAGATCGAAGGGCAAGAAAAAGTGCAGGGTAAACTTACAAAGGGCACGTAGTTGGGGCTAGCCAGCATGTCAAAGTTCATGTTCATGGCAACCTGTTTCTTCTTTTTCTTGTCCTTGATCAGCTCTCTCACATAGTGTCTCGATCCCAACAATCCAATCTCTTCAGCACCCCACCATCCAAACACAATCTTGTTCTCCAAGGGATACTTGGCTTTGGCTAGCACAAGGGCGATTTCCAACAACGACATTGATCCTGAGCCATTGTCGACCATTCCAGGACCTTCAGGGACCGAATCCAAGTGTGCACCCAAGACAATAGTGCTGTTCTCGTTACCCTTCTTTGTTGTGCAGAGAACGTTGATTGTAGACTCGACCGTCTGGCTATTCACGGTGTTAATGTTCAAGACGGCCGTATCTTGGCTCTGGATAAGAGTCAAGCCAAGCGAGTTTGTGATCGAGAGCACTGGAATCTGCATCTGAGGATCGCCTTCCTTCCATGCCACGATACGGATACGAGACCAGAGCAAGTTCCTTCGACCAGGACTGTTGTAGAATAGAACTGCTTTTGCTCCAGCCTAAGGCAACCAAAGGGTACACGCTGATGTAAGTCGAGGGAGTATCCGAGGGAGATCCGAGGGACACCAAATCGATTGCACCACGAGTTAGGCCTTATCCCCCCGCGTAACAAACCTTTTCTGCATGATGAGCAACGTCCCAAAGTTCGCAAGGGCCACCTTCCTCGATAACAGCGACCTTGCCCCTAACATGCTTGAGATCGTCAGGGTTGCAACCGTAATCCTCAACGCCAGCGACACGCTGCTTCAACATTCTTGTAGATGGACCACTGTTCCTGAAGCCTACACGGGAAAGGCGCAATACAAGGTAGGTCAAGATAAGCCCTGCAAAAAAACAGGCTCACAAACATGTTGCACGAGAGATCCCGCAAAGTCGTGTGACAACCTACTCTGGAAATCCACCTTGTTTTGGTAGTGGATCCAATGTCCTTTGCCGACGCCACGGCTACTCAACTCGGGCGCTTCAAGTTCAGCCCACACAGGAACCTTGAATTCTTGCGTCTCAATGTCGCAAAAGCCGCTAGCTTGGGCCAGCAGCAATCCCTGCACGTACTCCGCGGAAGCCATGTAACCATTCGTCACCGAGCGAGAATTGTTGTGCTTCTTCGCAATCGCGTACAATTCCTCGAGGTGTGAGAAGATTGCTGACGTCTCAAGACGACGGGACAAGGACCTGTCGTGTCTAGAATGTTTGCCTTGATGTGGAGCAGAAAAAAAAAAAAAAAGATCGAACCAAAACAAAAAGTAGCATATATGTTAACTCTCTTGATTGTTTTCAACACACTGAAAAGGCTATGCAACTGGATAACGCGAGTGAGAAGGCTCAATTGCTTTAACGCTTACCATCAGGCTTGACAAGAACGATCAAGAGACCAATGCTGATGGCGACAAAGAGCAACGCGATCAGGGTATAGAGGAGAGTTTTGCGGAGTCTTTGATGATGGCGTCCTTGGGGTTCTGCACGGAAGAACAAGGAAAAAAGATGCGCAGTGAGAAGAGTGAGATACAACTTTTGACGCGGGTGACCAACCCAGAATACAGTAGTGCATTCATTCTCTGTTCATGTAGGCGAGTCTGTCGTCGTCGATGATAGAAAGAGAGAATGCTCGCGAGACCCTCGATAATGGCGCCCCTCGAGACCTGCTAAGGCTGATGGTCGTGTTCGATAGAGGCCATTGTGGCCATGAACCACGACGTTTGAAGCACGCGAACACTTCCAAGCTTGACCCCGCTATAACCGAACGCGACTATACCTGAACCCTCAGCTGGAGGGAGCAAGGGCTGTCTCTCTCGCGATGAGTCTGCCATTGCTGATGGTGGGGAATCTGTGGGAAGAAGTGGAGTGTACGAGAGGGGTGCATGACAAGCTTTTTATTCCAATCGTCCGTGGGTAATCACATGAGTTCAAGTTCCCATCTAATCTTTGCCCGAGGAGCAGCAGTATTCGATGTCCACAATCTCCTTGGGCGCGGTGACACTGAGTACATGAGGCACAGTCTTGCCAATCACGACGTTATCTTCAATGCGAATGCCAATGCCTTGATACCTCTCTGGATATGCTGGGTCGCGCGGGATGTAAAGTCCAGGTTCTGCAGTCGGTCACCGTGGGAAAAAAAAAAAGAATGTGGATGAGAAGAGGGGAGAGAAGTGTCACGCCAAGACTCCACGCAAAACATCAAAGTCAATAACATACCGATGGTTATAACCATGCCTTCTTTTAGTGGGCGCGACCGAGAGATATCGCCAGTGTCATGGACATCCATGCCAAGGTAGTGTCCAACATGATGTGGATACAATCTCCGATCCACGTCCTGTAGGCGTCCGCAGATTGGGATGTTAGAGAAGGGGGCCCTTGTCTCTGCAAAAAGAGGCGGTTGGTATAATCAGTAGAATGCATCTTACATGAATCAAAGGCTTGATCCCGAGGCGCGAAAGTCCTTCCTTAGTCAATCGCATCGACACATCGTGAATCTGATTCAGTGAGAGACCTTGCTCCTCCGTACACAACTATAGGAATAGCAAAACGAAGGCATGTGAGGACAGGTCATTTGGTTGTGATTCATCTCATCCCCTGGGCCATCGCTGTCACTTGCCTTGATGCACTCCTTGTTCGCGTTCAGCACGATTTCATACAAGTCCTTTTGTGCTGGTGTGAACTTGCCATTGACGGGCCAGGTCCTGGTGATATCGCTTGCGTATCCATTCAATTCCCCACCAGCATCCATGAGCAAAAGGTCCCCATCATGTAGAGGCTGATCGTTATTAACATAGTGCATCGTCAACGCGTTGGAGCCTCCTGCAACAACTGGGACGTAGGCCATCATCTGTGATCCACGCATCCTGCACTCGTAATCGAACTTGGCATAGATTTGATTCTCGCCTCTTTGTCCATTTGTAAACCTCATGGTCTAAGGATGAAGAAGCATTCAAGTATGAGTGTCGGCAGTAACACAGACAGGCGATCACCCTCTCGCAAAGTGCGAATATCTCAGTGGACTTATGGTACCTCAATGAATGCCTTGCCACTGATTTCGCCCGCTTGTCGCATGATCTTGATCTCGGCTTCACTCTTGGTGACGCGCAACTCTTGGATCAGGGGCGAAAGGTTCTTGCTTGTTGACATCACATCTGAATCTGATGGTGTATTTTTCGATGGTTTGGTGGAGGTGTTCAAGTTGGAATCGGGATACGCGTGTGAAGCAAAGGTGAAGGCAGATTGCTGTTGTTTAGCGTGTGTTCTGAAGAGTCCTGTTAAGGAGGAAAACAAGGACGAAACAGCTGCGAAAAGAGAGATCAACAAGAACGAGATGCTTATGTGGGTAACCCAACAGACCCATGATACCCCTGTCTATATGTCTATGAGAGATATGTTTGGACATTTACCTGGCTTGTAATGCAGCTTCTTTGCAATGTCCATGGGCATGAACATGGATGCGCCTGGGTAGTCAAAGTACACATTCTCGAAACGGCTCGCCATATCTACGATCCTATACCTAAACAAGTTTGAATCAATGGCCTACAATACCGCCGAGCAAGGTCAGTCGACACTATTTCTCATCCTGCGATACTTGAAAAGGTCAGCGTGCAGATGGCTCTTACCTCATCTGCGCCAAAGATCTCCTTTGCAGCATCTATTCCAGTCCTTGCACCTTCCCACATTTCAATGCTTGCGTTCTTGGGCGCAACAAACATTGTCATCTTGTATCCCCGAGACGAGTCATTCTTCTCTGATTACCCATGATGATCGCAGATGAGTGTGTTGTTAGGTTTAGCCTTTCCAAGACATTGTACTGGATTGGATCATGAACAGTACCTAAGACAAGTGCCGAGTCGGGTTCGTTGAATCCTAGATTTTGCAATTCGAGTTCAGGTATCCAAGGTTACGTCCAGAAGAACCCTCAGCACAATGATCAGTAGGTCGTATTATCGCCATTCTCGTTGAGTTCGTACCACACAAGTAGTGAAAGTCGGTTTGCTGATGAAACGGGTAACTGGATAGAGAAACATGGCGATGAGAAGAGTGAGTGATCGGACAGTTGTTCTTTGGTACTTGACAAGCGGATAAAGTATCCAGTTGCTCTGACATACAATATGTTGTTGGTCATGAACCGTGTCCGATAACTTGTCAAGATAGCAATGCTTCCTGCAGGAAGACTGTTCATCAAACTGGTCCTTCTGATCTCATATTCTGCAGCTGTAATGCCAGGAGTGACTAGAGACAAGGTGGTCGTTTAGTCAGGTCATGTCCTTTCGTCGCGAGATACAAACTTGATCAACCCGTTGTGGAATTGCAAGAACCTACTCTCCCCTTGTTTCATAAGATGAGGGTGGGTCATCCATGTAGGTTGTCCATACTGAGGTGCTGCCTTGACATGTCCTGCTGCCACAGAGCTTGAGGTGGAGAACAGGCACGACGGTTGCTGCACTGAGGGGTCAGTGGATCGCCAGAAGGTGGAGCCAGCTGTTATCCTGGATGCAGAGGCTGGTCTGATGACAAGGAATCCACTCCTAGCTGTCATGGTAGGTCGCCACAGTCGTCCCGCAAGTGCCCGCATAGCCTATTGTTTGATGGATGTGATCGTAGACCATAAGCGCGGGAAATACGGGCTATGGGTGTTGGGCACTATTGTACAGCGCAACGTCCGATGATAGAGTGCCGTCTGGTCCTGATCAAGTAGAGCGTTTACCATTGCAAGAGTGGGAATGAGTATGAAGCAAAGAAGGATCACAACTGTTTCCTCAGGGTGCACCCTTTTGTCAGGATTCTCCGCCACCAAGAAAGGGAAGATTGGGCTCTAAATGGATTTACTACCGCAATGCCCTGGTGGGACCTTGACCCTTGTGGAACATGGCCCTCACATCGTCACTCACTCTGTGTCTGGACAGAGGCTGGTCCTCCTTGTCGGTAGCTCTGCAGCAGTGGTGGCGGCGATCGATGGTGGCTATGGTGAGGCGAGAAAGCGCGGCCTGTCAGTTAACACGGATAAAGGTCCCCCCTCGATCTGGACTGTTCTGTACTGTTCAGTGGGGCGTACAAACTGTTCCTTCCGTTCTTTGTTTCAAACCTCATCCTCTTTTGCTTCCCCCTTCCTTCATCCTCTTTTCTCGTAACGATGGTCAACCGCCGTAGCATCGACTTCGTGGTGCACATGCTCGATGTCACCGTCCTCCACGTCTCGTTTCCCTTCTTCCTGATCCCATGCCTCAAACTCTACAAGTTTGCGAACGAGGACCTTGCGTTTATTATAGCAGCCATCTATGCCGTCGTGCTCTTTGTTACCAAGATTCTATATGGTCTTCACAAGCGAAGCCAGCGTCTCGGAGGAAAGATCGACTGGGAGGATGAGGTGGTTTTGATCACTGGAGGTAACCTCGCTGTCTGTCTTATTGCGTCTCGCGTGGCATTCACGCCTTATCAGACAACACGGCCCTCTCTTCGCGTCTAACTCAATGGTGTCAACACGGAATCAACAGGTGCCAGTGGCCTTGGTTTACTGTTGGCTGAATCGCTCGCAATTCGCCACATCAGTGTTGTTGTTCTCGATATTCAACCAGTCAAGACCGCCTGTAAGGATCTGTCGCTCTAGTAACTTGGGTGTAGGATCGATCATTTGAGAACATCTGGTTTGCTAACACAACTCTTGATCGAAATAACAACCATTCTATGCCCATAGTGGATATTGAAAGCTACATCTGCGATGTATCCGATCCTGAGGACATTGCTCGCGTTGCAAAGGAAATCCGAGAGGATGTTGGAGAACCCACAATCTTGATCAACAATGCGGGCATTGTCAACGGCAAATCGATTCTGGAATCGTCCCCTGAGGAGATCAAACGAACAATGGATGTCAACTTTTTAGGACAGGTATTCACACTCAAGGAATTCCTGCCGGATATGATCAAGAACAACCATGGCCACATTGTAAGGATCTGAGGCTCATCAAAGACTCGAGTGATTGGCATACTTAATTGAATGTAAAGGTTCGCTAACACGGAAATCGACACTGCCATGAATGTGCGTACGCGCTGCTAGGTCACAGTTTCGTCTGCAATGGGTATCATGAGCGGTCCAAAGATCGGTACTGTTCCTATCCGTTCTCGAAACTTGGGGTCTGTTACCTTCAACAACACTTTACTGACTTTCTTTCAACTGATTCTTGTTTTTGTTAGCCGATTATGCTGCATCCAAGGCTGCGTGCAAGTCCTTTCACGAAACCCTCGAGTCTGAACTCAAGTACATCCACAAGACCCCGGGTGTTAGGACCACTCTAGTCTGCCCTGGCAGGATCGAAACAGGGATGTTCAAAGGTGTTAAGGAGCGGATGCCCTTCTTCACACCGACATTGGACGCACTGGATGTCAGTAGAATGATAATGGAATCCATCGAGTATCGAAGAGGACGCAATCAGATCATGACACCAATGTATGTGAACTTTGTGCCACTGGTCTCGATCTTGCCTGCATGGATTCAAGATCTCGCCAGGGTCGTGAGTGGCGCTGATAAGGCCATGGATGAGTTTGAAGGAGGGAGTATGCAACAGATACCCGACGACACCAAGGAGTCCAAGAAAGATCTTTGAGCGGACAAACCATGAATAAATTTGGAGAGTGTGACTGGATCTTGTCCTGCGCTGTGCAACTTGCCTTCGCTCGGTTTTGTAGTGTATGTTCACTCTCTTCACATCAACCGCGCAACAGGATTCAACTGAACTGATCAAGTCTACCATGGTCCGCTTCGCTGTCATCTGTGCTTCCAATCAGAACCGCAGCATGGAGGCTCACAACGTGTTACTGTAACGAGATCTCGCCCCAACCTCAATCCTTGCGTTTCACCAACAGGGTAGCAGGGTACGTTTTCACTCAAACGAACATGCATCCTCGACTCTTTTTTTTTTCACCTCTAGGAAGAACGGCTTCACAGTGTCATCCTATGGCACAGGAACGATGGTTCGTCTGCCAGGTCCAGCCGTCGACAAGCCCAATATATACAACTTTGGAACGCCTTATAATGATGTTTATCAGGAACTCAGAGGCAAGGACACACAACTGTAAGGAGGATCGCCACGTTGAAACATTCCACAGCTGTTTCAGTAGACTTGCAGGACTTTTTGGATGGAGATCAATTACTCGGCGAGCGGGTTTCTAACGTGGGCCATATTGCTTTCTCTTTATGACTCTGGATGGACAATGACAGATACCAGTCCAACGGAATATTGCTGATGTTGGACAGGAACCGAAAGATCAAAAACTCACCGGAGCGATTCCAGGAAAGCAGAGAGGAGTTTGATGTGATCATTACATGCGAGGAGCGGTGTTTCGACGCCGTATGCGAAGGTAAGTCGAAAATTGAACCAGGGTCCGGAGCAATTAGGATCATGGGCCTACCTCCACCCATAACCCAACAACAAAAAAAGAGATACTCACCCATGGCGTTTTCATGCACTTCATATCCATTCAGACCTGATTCATCGAGGCGAGTCTCACAACAATCCAGTACATGTGATCAACGTTGAGATCAAGGACAATTACGAGGAGGCCATGGTGGGAGGCAGGATGATTCTACATCTTGCCAAGGATATAGACCAGGCGAGAGATCTCGACCAAGATATCCAGCCAATCTTAGATCGATTCCAGCAACGGTATCCCAGCACCCCTGTCTTGCACTCAGTTTCCTTCTTCTGAGCTGTTCTAGAACGCTATACTGCCTCGCCAAACCAACCCAGGGGGGAACAGGGTCGGACCTTTGGATAATCATGGACACCGAATCGACAGCATAGATAGCAAATCTAGCGTTTTTCAGCTTGACAGGAACATTGCAGATTCCGACCGACGAACAATCGTCTAGCGAACCATTCAGTTAAAGTTAGAGACACACGGAGCTTTGGTAGAAAGAGGCGGGCGGGCTGATCGTTAAGGATGGAATAAAGGCGTTTTCTTGGACATCGCATGTGGGCAACTAGCATCAAGGCTCGACATGCAGGAGATCATGATAATGTAGAGCTGTTCTTGTGGAATTGTAGCCCAGGCATGGATTCGACTGCGACAAGCTGACAGACTGAAGTGGTCAAGTAGAGAGAGAGACAACAGAGGATGGTTTCGAGGTTCTTCACTATCAGCAAACCTTTTTTTTATTCATCTTCAAACTGGAAGATCTATCACGACCATATTCACGTAAGGATGAATACTACTCGAAACGGCGCGATTCAGGAGGCGATGAAAAATCTTATTTCTTCCTCGACACTAACTCTCTTAGCGCTACACTTAGAAGGGCCAGCCGGAATGATGGCCCTCGACGGAGTCGGGGGGAAAGCGACTCCAAGAGGATCGCAGTCATCTATCCGTCGTCCTTAAGATTCTATACAGCCTCTACAATCGAAGCCCCCGCCTAAGGGGACAAGATGGACTGGAAAGGCGAAATAGTCTTGATTACTGGAAGTAACCTCGCTATCTGCCTTGTAAGCGTCTCGCGTGGCATTCGCGCTTCATCAGACAACATAACCCTCTTCAATGGTATCAACACGTAACCAAAAGGTACCAAGCCTCGTTTTACCGGATGTCGTCTTCGTGAAGGGTGGAAACTATTACCCAGTAATACATCGCTAGGACGTCGATCTCAACCCTGAGCCTTTTGGTTTGTGTCGAGTCAACTTTGGTACCCACAATGCCATGGTTGATGGCAAAGGGTCCCCACTTGTCGATCCCCATGATGGGGAGAGGATGGAATGGGCAGTGGTAGGGTTTAGTGGAGTAGAGTGATAGAAGGAGACGGTGTTGTGGTGTAGCGGTAGTGGTAGTGGTAGTGGAGCGCTAAAGGATGGTACGGAGGGAAGATGTGAAAAGGTGCTCAATGTGCTGAGGCTTTTATATGTTGTGCACAGCAACCTGTACCACAGGCAAAATTCACACAGTACAAAATTCACACTACAAAATTCACAAGGCTTTCCCTAGAGGCAAACCACCCTTCAACCCTTTTGTAACACTGGTCAAAGAAAACCTGCTCTCCAGGCCTTTCAAAGAGCCATTGAAAGAACGTTGGATACCTTTCTTTGTCGATTGCTAGAGCATCCACACCAGGTGTGGCCACGTCCCCAACTGGGCAAATAG
>Ga0247824_10002247_pt1 | contig 10779 bp, 1 predicted proteins | sample 13C_PalmiticAcid_FD_194412 | JGI IMG/M metagenome (GOLD analysis project Ga0247824, IMG submission 194412) | Soil microbial communities from agricultural site in Penn Yan, New York, United States - 13C_PalmiticAcid_Day48 | ecosystem: Environmental > Terrestrial > Soil > Agricultural land...
AAACGACTTCACCTTCTTCCTCGCCAACCTCGGCCTCTCCCCCTCACCACTGCTTCCCCCCACAGCCTGCGCATACTCGGGCAACTTGAACGGCCGCAAGGCGCTCTGCCTCGGGCTCGTCACTACGGACCCTGTGCTCGACCCCGGCGTCGGCGGCGGACTCAGACACGCGCTCGACTTGTTCCTCTCCGCCCACGCCTGTGTTGCCGCCGACACATGTCCTCCTCCTCCTCCCGATGATGACGACGCCGAGCTGAGGCTAATGCCCGAGTCTGTTGTTGTCGAAGATGGATAATAAGGGGCCGTGCCCTTCCGCCCCGGAATGGGGATCGGCGGCATGGTGCTCTTCCTCCGCGGGGGCAGCACGCCCATGGCGACGCCCATTCTGGGAGACGCCACAAGGGGGGAGCCGAAAACGGAGCTGCCCCTGCTGCTGCTTGCGCGGCTCGTCTTTTTCGAGCTGGATGCCGAGTCCAGCATCCAGAAGCCGCGCGTGTTGGTTGTTGTGGTGGCGCTCTGCGGCAGGTCGAGCGTGGACGACCGCGGCTTGGGGGATGGGGCCGGTCGGGGGCTGCGGCTGCGGTTCTTGTCGGACTGGATGCGTGACGTGAGCATCATTTGCGCTTGTTTGGTTGGGTTTTCCAGAATGTCCTCCATGTCGAAGTGGAGGCCATGCTCGGCGTATTCTTCCAGGAAGCGGACTGGGGCAATCTCGTCGCCCCAGATTTCGAAGTAGGGCGTGTCCCATCTGATGGTATCAGCTTCGGGTAGAACCTTGGCCCACACCTGGTTGACGATGGAAGACTTGATCGGAATCACAGGCGCGCCGTCCCTGGCAAGGAGCTCCCACAGATGCGGGCTGTTGCTGACCGAGATAGCCGAGAAAATGCTGAGAGTGGCACAAAGTTTGTCGAGGAGCATCTCGGCGACTGCGGGTTGCACCACCGAGCTGCATGAACCAATCTCGACCTTGAAGGAGTCGGTGTGTGGTGTAGTCTGGACCCAGAGGTCCGCGGAGTCGTAGGCGGGTCCGAGGACACCCATCTCACACTTCAGGTTGTCCGCCAACTTGAACTCTTGACCTTCGGCTCCGTCCCGACCAAGTTGTTGATGCTGAACGACTGAGCTGAATCTTGTCCAGTCAGGCCAGTCGGTGCAGTTCTTGATCAGTCGGCGGAAACCAAGGCTTTCGTGGGGCATGGCTGCCATCTGTTGCTCTTGGACCAAGGCGAGGAGGTCGTGGATGCTGTCCATGGCGTTGACCTTGACTCGCACCGGAATGATGTTGATGCAGGGTCCAGCAATGTCCTCGATGCCAGCCACAGGTAGGTTCCGGCCAAAGATGAGATTGCCAAACACAATGTCCTGATGACCAGACATCTTGGCGAGCACGAGCGCCCAGGCGGCCTTGACAAGCGTTGCCTGGGACATGCCCGCGACGTTGACTGGGATAGGCGGAAGTGAACGCGTGCGGATGGTGTCGACGTTGTGTTTATGCGAGGGCCCGGAGTGCTCGACGATTTCCGTCATTGACGAGCCGTCAAGCAGGTTCCCCCAAAAGTTGATTGCCTGCTCATCTCTGAAGGCAGCGCCTTGGATGAACTTGCCGAAGGAAGGCCGTTGTTTGGGTTCCTGTCCAGTGTAGCACTTCTCGAGGTCCTGGATGAGCAGGGGCAGGCTCATGCCATCATACTGAGCATGCGACATGCGCATGATCAGCACGTAGTGGCCATCGGCATGGAGAACCAGCTTGAAGCGGACGATCGACTGCGTGAGATAAGCTGACCGCTGGGTGTCTTGTTCAACGAGCCAGCGAATGAAGTTGTCGTCGGCAGAATGTTCGCTGCCGTAACGCAGAAACTCGATCTGGTAGGACCTCAGGACCACTTGCATGACCTGGCCGCGCATTGTCGTGAAGAGGGTCCGTAGGATGGGGTTGGAAGCAACCATCTTTCGGCAAGCCTGCTCCAGGCGGAAGGTATCCAGCTCACCATGAAGCCGGAAAAGGAAGTAGTTGGTGTTGCCTCGGCTCCTCATCAGCCCATGGCTGATGGCCCAGGCTTGGTAGTCGGTGGCAGGATAAACGTCCTCGACGTCTCCTGGGAACACCGAAAGCTGCCTGCACACGGTCTCAACGACCTCATCCCGCGCCAGCTCGAGATGATCAATCACCCCAAACGTGTCGTAGTCGTCGGAGAAAGTCGGTTCGGTGATGGCGGCCTCCTGCTGAGGGTTGATGAGGCCCAGCGCGGCAAACTCGCACAGTTCCTCCAGCGTCGGGTGCTGGAAGATGTCGGCGACTGTGACCTTGATGTTCTTGCGCTCGGCAGCAGTGACAAGCCGCATCGAGCTGATAGAGTCGCCGCCCAGCTGGAAGAAGTTGTCGGTAGACGCAATCTCGTCTGGTTGGACCCTCAGAATATCCGCCCACAACTTTCTCATCTCTTGCTCCAACTCCCCCAAACCCCTCGTCCCCTCAGAACAAGACGTGCCGGATTTGCTCAGCTCCTGCGATGAGATCTCCTCCAACAAATCCTCAATCTCATCGTGGAGCACCCCCAACACGTCAGGCCTCAAGCCTGCGTTTGCACCGCGCAGTGCCAAGCTGGGCTCCGCTTCCACCTCGATATCCTTCACCATCTTCTTCTTTCCCCCGCTCAGCTGGGTCAGAACACCGACGAACTGAGCCACCATGGTCTCCACCTGCATGCCATCCACCAAGCGGTCATCGTAGCACACAGACACCTTCATCGTCCCCTTCTCTCCCAGGATAAACTGCACCGACAGGGGATAGCTCATGGCCGGCGGTGTTCCAACATCAACAGGGGTGATCCCAAGCCCAAGGTTGGTAGGGCCAGATGACTCAGGCGCAATCGTGACCAAGCAGCCAAAGTTGCACGCCGCTCCCGCGCTGGGGCTCGCGAGCCTGATGTTCTGCAAACCTGCGTGCTGATGAGGAATCATGTTGACGATGTCGGATTGCATGCTCGTCAAGATGTCAGTGATGTTGGCTTGGCCATCCAAGACGCAGCGGACGGGGAGTGTCGTGATCATGGGTCCTTCGGTCTCCGTGGCAGCGTCGTCTGAGCCATTGCGGCCGCTGAGGGTCTCGCCGAAGACAACGTCGTTGCTGTCCGCATGTCGTGCAAGAACCATGGCCCAAGCAACGCGGATCATTGTCGAGATGGTGAACGCCTTGGACTTGGCCGCCGGTAGCGTGAGATCAGAGTCGAAGGTTGAATCGGCGGAGGGGACGTAGCCGCTCGGAATGCTTGGGAAGGCCGAAGGCAGGGCACCGTCAAGATATTGTGCCCAAAAGCTCCGAGTCTGTTGGACTTGAGTGGCCTGGAGTTGCTTGATAAACTCCCGGAAAGGAAATCTCATGGGGGGTTGTTCGCAGCTGTAGACCGACTGGACATCCCCAAGGAGCATCTGCAATGAAGCCGCATCGTAGGCGGCGTGGTGCATTGTCAACACCAGATACCGCGAGTTGGCGTTCTCCTCGACAATGGCGAACTCCGCGAGAGGACCACCGAGTGAAACAGGGCGCGAGGCACCAAACTCGTCAAGGGAGGTCGCACGTTGCCAGACCAGAGGCTTGTTGACGACGGCCTGGTAAAGCCCCCCACGCTTGTTGCGGCCGGCGTTGTCGAGCTGCACGATGTGTGTTCTCAGGATCGCGCTGGCCTTGTACATGGTGTTCCAGGCGCTCTTGTACTGAGCCAGATCAAGGCTGGACGGAAGCTGATAGCAGTGCCGGGCAACATATGCGCCAGCTTGCTTTACCGACAGCACGAAGAGGCCCTCCTGCAAAGGCGTGCAGGGATAGACGTCTTCAATGCTGTCAGCGGGGACGTCGCATTGCCTGGAGACCTCCTCTTCGACATCCGAGGTCCACTCAACCATGCTGAATGGTGCGGTAGCCTGAACATCAACTGCAGGGTGGCCCTCGTTGCCCATATGCTGTGCCTTCTTCGCCATGTCGGAGAGTTTGGGCGTCTGCATGATGGCTGCCACGTTCAAGGAGATGCTGCAGGCCCTGGCTGCAGTCACCAACTTCATAGCAGTGTATGAGTCTCCTCCAACATGGAAGAAGCTGTCATCGGCCATGATCTGAGCCGGCGCAGATTTCATCACCTGCTTCCAGAGCGACGCCAAAGTGACCTCCATGTCGCTCGTGGGAAGACGACCGGCTCTCTTTTCTTGTCGGGTGGGCAGGCTTGCCCCGAGAGCCTTAATCTTCTTGCGGTCGACCTTGCCAGACGGCATGAGGGGCATCTGATCCAGCGGAATGATGGCTGACGGCACCATAAAGGCGGGGATCTTCTGGGCCATCTTTGACTGGGTCCTTGAAACGTCGAAGTCGTGGAGGTTGATGTTCTTGGCTGAGAAGAAGACCAGCAGACGCGGCGGTTGGCCTTCTGCTTGAGCGATCTCAGCGACGACGTTCTCCGTCTCTGGAACAACCTCCCTGAAGGCCTGTTCGATGTCGCCAAACTCAAGCCGCTGGCCGCGAATCTTGGCTTGGGTGTCCTTTCTCCCGACGTACTGGAAGGAACCGTCAGGGTTCTGATACACCAGATCGCCAGTCTTGTAGAGCCTGGTACCACGGCCCGGTCTCGCCCACTCCGGATTGTTGATGAAAGCGGCCTTTGTCTTGACTGGCTCGTTGAGGTAGTGCCGGGCGAGGATGGGCCCCTCAATGAGGAGTTCACCAATGCTACCGATGCGAGCCAGGCGGTTGTGGTTTCGCGGGTGAACCACCCAGTAGCAGCAGGAGACAGCCTTGCCGATGCATTTGGGGTTGGACTGCTCGGTGACGAAAGAGTTCGCAGCGCTCCCAACGCAGCACTCACTTGGCCCAAACGCGTTGACCAAGCGAACCCTGCTCGACCAGGTTGAGATGTGCGACGTTGTCATGGCCTCGCCGCAGAGGGATAGGCACGCGAGAGTGGGCACATCCTCGGGCTCCATCAGCGAGGCGACAGTGGGCGTGATGCAGGCGAAACTGGTCCTGGACCTGTTGATGAAAGAGACCAACTGGTTGGACCTCTCTTGTTCGTTAGGCACGCAAACGGTGGCGCCGACCATGAGTGACGCAAAGATCTCCAAGAAGCTGGCGTCAAAGCTGTAGGAAGCAAACTGCAGGACTCGCTCGCCTGGAAGCTGGCCAATTGCTTGATGGTACCCCTGCATCGCGGTGCAGAAGGACCGGTGCTCGGTGACAGATCCCTTGGGTGTGCCGGTAGAACCACTGGTGAAGACCACATAGGCCGCGTCGGCGCTCGATTTTGCGACCTTCTTCGTCATGAAGGACCTTGGAGCCGTCCCAGGGAGACCAGATCGGCGCTTGAACATGTCCCTCGAGATGACAACGGTCGGGATTCCAAGGCGGTTCAAGCACAGGTCAGCCTGAGAGGGTGAGGCCAGCATCCGCTTGGCCTTGACGGTGTCCGTGATGCACCTGAGACGCTCAAGTGGGTGGGAGGGATCCATCAGGACTATCGTGGCCCCGGATTTCATGACGGCAACCATGGCCACGACAATCCAAATGGACTTCTCGAAACAGAGGGGGACAACCTCCTCCCGCTCAACGTCAGCCAGAAAACCTTGAGCAATTCTGCTGGAAAGAAGGTCGAGTTGCTCGTAGGTAAGAACCTCCTCAGTGGACCAAAGGGCCTCCTGGTCGGGGTTCTCGGCTGTGCGCTGGGCAATCATGTCCTCGATGCGAAGGTCAAGAGCCGCCGGCAGGGACGCATTCCAAGCCCAGAGCTGTTGAACGTCCTTGTCGGAGGCCATGTGGAGGTCGATGGGCTGGACATCGGGGTTCTGGACAATCTGAGAGAGGATCGATGCGAAGGTGATCGCCATGTTGTTGGCGCGGTTGTCGGAGATCTTGTCACTCCAGTAACTCATGTGAACCCTCAGGGCTTGTCCGTTGTCCAGGGCCTGGACAACCAAGTCGAACTGTTGTTGTTAGTCCATCCTGCCGCAAACCTCAAGTGAATAGAACTCACCTCTGTCGGATCCTGTCCACCCATCGGCCGGAAAGAGACACTCGACTCGGTCTTTGTGCCCGGCATTGCCTTCTGAAGTGTCATCCCGGTGTTGAATAGCGTCCCAGCTCCCAACTCATGAGTGATCTCCGCCAAAGACGAGGTCTGATGAGCCAGGCTGTCGATGAAGTTGTCGTGAACAGCCTCAGCAATCTGCGCGATGGTGTGATCATGCGGGAGGGTCACCCTGGAGACAAGGATATTGACCAGAGGGCCAACAATGCCCCCAATCTCTTGGACCGGAAGGTCCCTGCCTGAAGTAACGATGCCAAAGCAGCACTCGTCACGATCAGCGTTGACATACTCGCGCAGGGTCAGCGCCCAAGTCACCTGGAGCAGGGTGAACAACGAGACTCCAAGTTCTCTCGCCACACCTGCAACCTTAGCGTAGTTGATCATGTCGAGAGGCACCTCAACTTTGCGCAGGACCTTCTCCGAAGGTGACTGGTCCTCGGACGGAAGGAAGCAAGGGTCAATACTCTCGAGCGACTTTTTCCAAAAGTTGATGTCCTCAGCAGCATCCCGAGATTGGATGTAGTCGATGTATTTCTTCAGCAGCGGCTTTGCTCCGTCCAGGGGAAGTGCATCGCAAGCAGTGCTGAAATCGCGGAGGATGACGGCCATCGAGCCTCCATCGGCAATTGCGTGGCTGAGAAGGAAGCTGCAGAAGAACCTGCCAGTGGAAGCTTGCCGGGCAAGGCGGAGTTGGTGCTGAGGTGCTCGGCGGTTGAGCATGTCGATGGGGATTTTTTGGATCTTGAGAAACTCGGCCAAATCAGTCTCAGTCATTGAAGCCAGGACTTCGTCCTCGATGACATCCGGCTCATGGTCCCTGAGAACCAGTTGGTCGTAAAGACCGTCGGCCGAGTTCTGCTCCACGAAGATTGTCCGCAAGACAGGGTGGCGGTGGACCACGGTCCTCCAGGCATGTCGCAACTTGTCAAAGTTGACCGGTGCTGGAGCAGTGAACTCCATCTCGTACACCGATCGGAACCAGTACATCTCCGCGTCTTTGCTCTGGCTCAACAACATTCCCTGCTGAGACGGAGTGCATGCGTAGATGTCCTCGATGTTGTTGTCCGCAAGGCCAAGCGCCATGAGAGCAGGGTTTTGAGAGTGCAGGCTCAAAGGCTGAGGCACGTCAGCTTCGTTGATACTCATGGAGTCAGCATCGCGAGGTCCAAGGACGCGTGCCATGTGCTCCAAGCTCTTTTGGCAGTTCCCGATCCACCGCTGGATCTCGTCCCGGCGAGTGATGGTGCCGTTGAAGCTGAAAGTGAATACGAGCTGGCCGTTCTCCGACTCGGCATTGATGTCAATGAGCGAGAACTTCTTGTGCTTCTCGCTGACTTCGCAGGGATCGACACCGATGTTGCGGAAGTGAACCTGCTTGAGCAGCGCATCGCTACGGTCAAGCTGCTGAAACGAACCGAAGTAGTTGAACGACACCTCGATGCTGAACGGCTTCCGCTCGAGATCCAGAGAGCTGAAGTACGAGAAGCCCTTGTGCGGTGTGTTGCGGCGAACATCCTTGACCTGCTTGACGTATTCCAAAATGTCTTTGCTGCAGCGTTGACTGTCGACCCAAACGGGAGCGATTGTGGTGAACCAGCCGACGGTTCTGGAAAGGTCGATGGATGCGTCCCAAGGCTCGCGGCCGTGGCCTTCGTTGTAGATTGGGGGGATATCACGGTCCTGGAAAGTGGCGGCGAAGGAGTGCATCACGGCGGCGATGAACAGGTCGAGAGATTCGGTGCCAAAGGCGTCGTTGCAGGATCCCAAGAGTGACTCGGAAGCACCGGTGGGAAGGGCAAACTGATGATGCTCAAAGTCGGTGGCGTAGTTTGGCTTCCCGGTCATTCCCCAGTACTTGTAATCCGGGATCGCAACCTCAAAAGGAACAGTGGCGGTTCCTCCCAAAGACTTGCGGTGAGTGTTGAGCAGTCCGCACCACTTCTCGAATGAGAGGCTGCGGTAAGTGGAAATGGCGCCCCCGACAAGATAGTCCTCGAGGTCCTTGAGGACGATCCGCCAGGAGACAAGGTCAATCACCAGATGGTGGGCAGTCAAGAACAGATACTGCTCATCCCCGATGTTGAACAAGTCGCCAGCAAAGACGGGCCCGTTCTCGAGGTCCAGCGACTGCTGCGTTTGACGAACTTGCTCAACAGCCTCAGCCGAGAAGGCAGCAGACTTTGGCATCTCCCATGCCTGGAAGATGTAGGAATCCTCCACAACAGGCTCAATCCACTGCTTGAAAGTACGGCCAAGCTTCTGGAGCCGGGCCCTGAGCATGGCGTGCCTTTTCACCACGACATCCAAAGCTTGTCTCACACCCTCCTCGGAGAGCCGGGCTTTGTTGGTTGAGACCTTGAGCAGGAAGCTCTGGTTGAAGTGGTTCTCGCCAGGTGAAAGGCGAGTGAACATGCGCTGAATGGGCGCCAAGCCAAACATGGTGATGTTGTCGTCCTCCTCTTCTTCCTCTTGTACATCACCGGTTGTTGCCGGACCAGAGCTTGCGGCAGTCTTATGAGTCGCAGTTGTGGTCATGTCAAGCTGCTCAAAGTTCGCGGCCAATTGCTTGACAGACTTGGCCTTGAGAAGCTGCTCAATGAGAAGCGGAATGCCTTTGCCACGGCACTGAGCGACAACCTCCATGGCGCTGATGGAGTCGCCGCCCATCTTGACGAAGGAGCCGGCAGAGGGGTTGATGCTGCGCTCCGGGGTGTTGAGAACGTTGCTCCAGATCTGGCGGATGAGCTGCTCGACAGCAGACAGCTTCTCGTCCTCAACATTGGAGCCTTCTGAAGTCTGCCCGGTGCCCAGCTGATACATCTCGTGGCCCATGTTGTTGATGCAACCGGTGAGGAAGCGGCGGTCGGTCTTCCCGGAAATCATCAGGGGTAGCTGGCTCGCGACCATCCAGCACGAGGGAACCATGAAGGAAGGCAGCACGCCAGCAAGAACCTGACCAACACCTGCGACGGTGCGAGAGACATACTCGCCAGTCACAACATCCACCCCCTCCGTGGGATCAGATGCCAGCGACAGCCGGCCAGCAACCTTCGCATCAGTGCCGCCCTTGAGTGTCATGACAGCAACAAGTTTGTTGGCACACAGTCCCTCCTTGACAAGAAGAACCGCGCATTGCTGCACTTCAGGGTGCTTGCCCAGCTGCTCCTCAATCTCGCCGAGCTCCAGCCGCTGACCACGAAGCTTGACCTGGTTGTCCCGGCGGCCAAGGTACTCCATGGAGCCATCCTCTTGGTAGCGGACAAGATCGCCAGTGCGGTACATGCGGCGCTGACCGCCGGCCCAGGCAGGTCGGACAAACGCAGCATCAGTCTTGGCTTCATCATCAAGGTAGCCGCGCGCCAGGATGGGCCCCTCAACTAGAAGCTCTCCGATAGCGCCAATGGGCACGAGCTTGTTGTGGTCGCGCGGGTCTCCGATCCAAGCAACGCTGCCGACGCTGTTGCCGATGGAGCTCTTGCCGGGCCGGAGGCTGTCAGGGTCCGTGACATCGTGTCCGGCGCAGATGACGGTGCATTCGGTTGGTCCGTACGCTATCAGCACGCGGCGGGTGAGTGCCCGCCACTTGTCGATGAGTTGATAGCCGGCGGCTTCTCCGCCGAGAAGGAGGGTTGTGATGGACGGCACCTTCAGGGGCTCCAAGAGTGCCAAGACCGAGGGAGTGAGAAGGACATGATTGACGTTTTGCTCGTTGATGAACCCCATGAGCTTGTCCTTGTCCATGCGTTGCGCCTCAGAGGGAACGCAAACACACCCTCCCATAATGAGAGTGGTAAAGATCTCGGTGATGCATGCGTCGAATCCGTACGAGGCGAACTGGAGGGTGCGGGCCTGCGCGGTGTAGTTGAAAGCTCTGCCATGCATGGTGGCACCGCTGCACAAGGCCTCATGCTGGATGAGGACACCCTTTGGGGTTCCGGTGCTACCACTGGTAAACAGGCAGTAGGCCAGGTCCGAGGGGCTGCGGGAGCGAGTGAGAGGGGACAGGCTGGCCCTGTTGAGCGTTGATGCCTGCATCGTCTCGATGCTGCGGGCTCCGACCAAAAGGTAGGGGATGCTGAGGTTACCGCCAATATCGAGGCCAATGTGCTCGTTCTGCTCCGAGCAGACAACGAGGGGCGCCTGAACCCGTTTCGCAATGCTCACCAGACGGTCGATGGGATGCTTGGCGTCGAGCGGCACGAACGCTGCGCCTGCCTTCATGATACCTAGCATGGCCACAATCGCCCACGCACTCTTCTCGAAGCAGAACGGAACCAGGGTGTTGGGAGTGACCGAGTACTGCGAGACGAGGTGGCGTGCGACCGTGTTGGCAAGGGAGTCCAGCTCTGAGTAGGTCAAAGACAGATCCCAGCCAGAAATGGCATGCCTGCTACCCTTAGTCGCGAGATGAAGACCGATAAGCTGGTCGCACTGAGCCGAGACGGGTGCCGTAGTGGCGACGCTGTTCCAGCCGAGGATTTGCTGGTGGTCCTCAGCAGCAAGGAGGCTGACATTCCGCACCGGCTTGGACATAGAGTCAAGAACGCTGTCGATGGCCAGAGTGAACGTGGACGCAAGACTCTTGGCCTGGTGAGCCGACAGGAGGTCAGTGTTGTAAGTCAAGCTGACATCGACAAAGTCAGGCGAGTCGCCAATGTTGAGGGCAATGTCAAACTATCACTCGTTAGCACCCGGTGCCCAACCACCC
>Ga0247824_10002248_pt1 | contig 10776 bp, 6 predicted proteins | sample 13C_PalmiticAcid_FD_194412 | JGI IMG/M metagenome (GOLD analysis project Ga0247824, IMG submission 194412) | Soil microbial communities from agricultural site in Penn Yan, New York, United States - 13C_PalmiticAcid_Day48 | ecosystem: Environmental > Terrestrial > Soil > Agricultural land...
TGGTCATGTGAAAAGTCGCTAACATTGTCCTCATCTGCTGTTCACAGGATTGCTCCGCTGTCTTAGCATACAGATAGAAACGAGCATTGGCACAGCCTGTGGGCAACCACAGGCGGGGCCACTAGTTACCTCGAAACTTTATTGCACATTCGATGCCCACAATGCCTACTTGTCACTCTGCGTCCCAAGGAGCTTTGTCCGCCGATGTCAGGAAACTTGGTCACCATGGACGCGATGATGGTCTACTTTATGCTTGGACCGCGTCAACGACTCGGATCACCTATTGCTCCACGCTGCTGAAGCAGCCGATTATTGAGTTCGCTCATTCCATCCGTATCCTGGATATTGGTCCCTGTAACTGTAAGCGCACCGTTGTCCGAACCCCAGCGCATGTACACTCGGTAGGCATCTCCATCGCCCATCACTTTCCACATCCTCACCGAGCCATCATGACAACTGGTCGCCAGGAGGTAGCCATCAGAGTCCTTGATCCAAGTGATATCGCTGATCATTCTCCGATAGTCATGGAGCCGTACCAGACACATGCCAGATGCAACGTTCCAGAGCCTAACAGTCTCGTCATAACTGACAGTGGCAAGCATATCTCCTTGCGGTGAATACACAGTTCTGCAGACCCATTCGTCATGGCCAACGAATGTCTGAAGGCAGGCTCCCGTCTCAACGTCCCATAGCCGAATAGATCCATCCATGCACCCAGAGACAAGCTGATCGCCATTCGGAGAATACATGATGGATTTTCCTCCTTTGCTCTCATCAAGCAAATCACGGTGGGGGGTTCCAGTCGCAACATCCCATAATCGGATTTTGCCGTCTCCACAGGTAGAAGCAAGATGTTGTCCTTGAGGCGAGAAGGCAGCTCCTCTGGGCCATTTGGTATGTCCTGTCAAGTTGTGGTTGCAATCTCCAGTCTCGACATCCCATAATCGAACAGTTCCGTCCCAACTCCAAGAGGCCACTTGTTTGCCATTCGGTGAATACACAACGCCCAATACGTAGTCTTTGTGGCCTTCCAATATGACTGATTCTCCTGATGCCACATCCCATAATCGCACTGTCTTGTCAAAACTGGCCGAGGCAACCTGGTGTCCTTCAGGCGAAAACGCAACGTTGGTGACCATGTTATGATGACTGCTCATGTTGCGCTCGCAAGTACCCGTTGCAACGTTCCACAGCCTCACGGAACAGTCCGAACCTCCGGTTGCAATTAGATCCCCTTGAGGTGAGTAGGCGACGCTGTTCACAGACATTTGATGGCCCCGTAAGGTATGGAGGCAAGATCCCGTCACTACATCCCATAGACACACTGTCGCATCCTTGCTGCATGTTGCGATCTGATCTCCCTTTGGCGAACAAACGATCTTCCACACCGGACTGGTATGGCCGCCTGAGACATGACGGAATACCCTACTTCCAACATCCCAGAGTCGGATGGATTCATCAAAACTGGTAGAAGCCACTTGATCGCCTTTGGGTGAGAATACCACGCTGGAGACACTCTTTGAATGACCGGTCAATACCTGATGGCAAACTCCGCTTTCTGCATCCCAGAGTCGTACCGTGTTGTCGGAACTTGCGGAAGCAATTAGGTCCCCTTGAGATGAAAAGGAGATGTGATGAACGCCGCTGCTATGGCCTTGTAAGTCATAGCGGCGAGATCCAGTTGACACAGCCCACAATCGAACTATACCACCGCGACTGACCGAGGCGATCTGATCGCCCTTTGGCGAGAAGGTGATGAATGGTGAAAAGTTGCGGAATGATGAAAAGCTGTGGAATAAATACGAGTTAGAGGAAGACTCAACTCCTTGAAACAGGACGTGACGAAGATCTCCTGTCGCCGTATCCCACAATCGTACGGTCTTGCCCTCGCTAATAGAAGCGACCTGATCTCCTTCTGGTGAATACACAACCATTCGGACCTGGTGTTCATGGCCCATCAGAGTATAACAATGCTCCTTCTCTTCTGTGTCAATACTCCACAACCGGATCGTACGGTCTTCACTGCATGAGGCAATCTGGTTCCATTTCGGTGAATACTTGACGCTGCAGACGCTGCCAGTGTGGCCAATCAAAATGCGAAGGCAATCTCCAGTTTCTACGTCCCAAATCCGAACCGTCATATCGTGGCTGCTAGACGCAACTTGGCTGCCATCAGGGGAATAAACGACACTTGTAACCGGGCCACTGTGACCAAGGACATGGCGGCAATTCCCTGTCCTGGTATCCCATATCCTGACAGTGGCGTCGTGGCTACCAGAAGCGAGCTCGCCGTTCTTTGGAGAAAATATGATGCTCGGAATGTCATCGCTGTGGCCACTCAATGTCCATATACAATCCCAGATCGCTGTGGAATACACATTGATCTTGTAGCTTTTGGAAACGGCTGCAATGGTCCTCCCATCCTGTGAGTACTCGCACAACACCACCTTGGAGTCTTGCTTAAGAAATGGGAGTTCGCCGAACTGTACGCCCGTCATCCGTGCCATGAGCAGATTGGTTTGCCTCAGCCAAGCACCACGGAGGCTGACGTGCCTCAAATCGGCTCCTTGAAGCTGTGCCGAATCAAAGATGCCGTAGCTGAGATCGGCTTTTGGGATCTGTATGCCTCGCAAGTCTGCATAATTGAACTGGTGCCCAACTCGGACAAGGATTGTGATGGCGTTGGCTGCTGCTGTGCGCCATTTTCGGTCTGTTTTTGACTTCTCAATATACTCGAGCAATTGATTCTTGAACACTGGCTCCTGCTGGGCTCGCTCTTCCAGGAAATGAAGGACAGAAGGCTCATTCACGAATAATCTCCATGCTAGAGGTGAACTCAAACCCGGATCCTGGGTGACCGACGTAGAATCCTCGACAGGGGCGTCTTCAACGGAGCTCAATACGGAACTGATGCTTCCTCGTCGACCCAAGGCCGACTCTAGGATCTCCTTATCCTTCCAATCTTGCGGATCGAATACAGCGAGTGCCACTCCGTACTCAAGTAAAGATCGGTGAATGAATCGATATTGATTAGCACTCCGAATCAAAGGACAGGCTTCGCAAAGAAGCTGCTTCTCCTTGTGATGGAAGAACTCGTCCTTCCATGTTCCTTCATCAGCCCACTGAGAGTACTTGACAATAGGGTAACCATCTTGTTCCTTGTAGATCGCCACGGCAAACTTTTTCATGTACTCAATCCCATTCATTAAAAATCCGTCGGCACTCAAATTCTCGAATGCTTCCTTCGTCGACAAAGACATGTCTTTCTCAGCAAGGCGTCTAATGCTCCGCTCCAGCCATTGTTCGATGAAATGGTCATACAACGCAACGCGAGTAATGCGAGCACTTGAAAGATGTTGCCCTGGATCAACCATGCGAGGTAGTACATCCAATGACAAGGCCATCATAAACGGATTCTTGACCATATCCTTGACACTTGGAACAAGATCGAGTGCTTGCTTGTAATCCTCTACTCGCCAGCGTGGTTGATTGAGAGACACATACTGCGTGATGTAGTCATGCATCTGGTCAATCGAGAATGGCGCAATCACTGCTTCTTGGAACAATGGCGAATCCATCCGCTGCTTGCGGTCTTCTGGTTGAAATCGGTCATGATAGCCCAATCCTAAGTACTCGCTGCGGCAACTGATCACCATCTGAGCATCCCACTCTCCTGGCTGGTTCAGACGATTGCTCATGTACAGGTTGTGCATCTGTTGGCTCTCGTCATATCCATCACAGATCAGGATGAACGTTCGATGTTGCTTCATTTCTCGGATCTGAGGGTCCGTGAACTGGTCCCGCTTTAGCTGCTTCGCGATCATATCAAACTCAGGCTTATCAATCGTGGGCAAGTTGATATGGAGGGGGATTCTACCCGTCTTGCTTCGGTACGACTTCCACAGATCCAACTCGAGCTGACGACTGAATGTTGATTTGCCTGCACCAGAGTCACCTAGCAGTAGGAACACTTTTTGGTCGCTTTCCAGGAACTCCTTGACCTTATTCATCAATGGGAATCGTGTGCCATCGGCAGCTTGTAAGTTAGATTTCGCTTGGGGCGGAATGTACGCGGCATTGCCATGTTCCATTGTGCGCCGCCTCTTTAAGATATGAAGATTCCCCTCGATATTCGATCTGTTCTGCGGACGGTCGAGCTCCAACGGGGACGCAAACTCAGGCAGAACAATCTTCAAAGGGTACTCAGTAGGGCCATTCGTTTGGCACAACCGATACAGATTTCCCTTCTTTCCATCTCCACGAGCTTCCAGGTCTTGGAGGAGTGATTCGGAGATTGTAACTTGTACTAGGTAGACAAGAGATGAGTGAGTTTAATCGGTTCATCACGTATCACGCTCGCATTCTAAAATAACATATATCGGATCCATGTGTGTAGGACTTACATTCTAAAGCACTCTTTGAAGGAGTTGCCAGCTGCATGAGGATATTGAGGACACATTGCTTGACGATTGCTTGTTCTCCCCATGCCTCATCATCATGGTATATCTCTCCTAAAAACGCGATTGCGCTTTGACGAGCAGACGCGTCCCACATAGGATTGGCTGCGATCTCCCCTAGACGTTGGCACAATCCCCACTGAAACGCTGCATCGTGTCGGCATGGTGCTCGATACACCAGCTCCCAGAGTTTGCCAAGTTCTCCGTTTCGTATTAATACATCTGCCCCTCGTAGTGCCGAGTACCAATCGCGTTTGAGGTTAAAGCTTTGCCCTTCTTGGAGACATCCCATAAATTCTTGACCGCTTAGGACAAGTGGGATTATATTGTCGTACGCCTCTGTTGCAACAACACGATCAGCCTTGGGTACTCCTGCAAATCCCGCTCGAGTGTGTTGTAGTCCTTCAATGAATTTCTTGAGATCCAGACCCTTGGCAGTACCCACAAATCCAGAAACACCTTGGGACATTTCTCCGGAGCGTCGCATGGCCGCTTGCCATGTTGTTTCGTTATCCGGGATGCACAGCAACGCCTGGTAGGCATAGGCTGCCTGATAGACCAAGTAGGGATCCTCGCTTCCCTTCAGCCGACCCAAGTACGTAGAAAGCGACTCATCAAGCCTCTCGACAGATAGATATGTGACCTTTGTGTCCGCCATTGCGTCCAGTAAGTGTGATACAGCCAATACCAACTGGTACAAGTCGTCAGTTGACTGTTGGTGAATGTCACTCAGGCGAGAGCTGAGAAGTTTAAGGATTCCGATGAGATCATCCGCCTTGAGATGATCTTGACCCGCTCCTTGCAGTAATAGAGCCATTCCTTCGGGTTGATGAAAGTCCAGGAGATCTGACTGATCAATTCCTGAGCAAAACTCGTTGAAAAGGTCACGAAACAAATCGCTATCGAGCGCACCTGATCGAACCAGTATCGTGATTGCGTTGGCTGCTGCCTTGGACCATTTAGGATCTCTCCTCGAGTGTTTGATATAGCCAATCAATTGTCCCTTGAAGACTCGCTCCTGCTGAACTCGCTCTTCCAAAAAGTGTAGAAGGGAGTGATCGTGCATAAAACTCCTCCACACCAATGGGGAGTCGGCATCAGGCTCCTGCTGGATGGCAAGTTCTTCGATAGTCGATCCCATCTTTCTTTGGCGACTCGACACTGGCACAGATGTATTTTGGTTTCTTTTCTCTTGCGGATCAAATATGGCACGCGTTAACCCGTATTCAAGAAGCGATCTGTGGATGAATCGGTGCTGGTTCCCATTCCGTGTCAAAGGAGAGGCCTCAAGTAAGATTTGCTTGTGATCTTGATTAAAGAAAGCATCCTTCCATGTTCCTTCGTCCATCAGCTGCGAGTACTCGACAACAGGGTGACCGTCTTGTTTCTTGTAGATCGCCACGGCAAGTCTCTTCAGGTACTCGATTCCGTTGAGCGTGAACCCTTCAGCGCTCAATCTGTCGAACGCTGCCTTTGCTTGATCTGTCAAATCTTTCTCTCGGAGTCGCTTCTTGCCTCGCTCCAGCCATTGCTCCACGAAATGGTCATACAATGTCACTCGAGTGATAGTAGCCGAGAGATATTTTCCAGGATCCACCATACGTGGCAACACTTCCAGTGACAGTGTCATCAGAAATGGATTCTTGACTAGATCCTTGAGACTTGGAATGAGTTCAAGGGCTTGCTTGTAGTCCGCTACTCGCCAGAGGGGTTGTTTGGCGGACACATATTCATCGATATATTGATCAATCTGGACGGTTGAGAAGGGTGTAATGACAGCTTCCTGGAATAGTGGTGACACTGACTGCTGGTTGCGGTTCTCTGGCTGGAATCGATCTCGATAATCTGACCCAAGGTGTTCGCTGCGGCAACTGATCACCATCTGAACTTTCCACTCTCCTAGTTTGTTCAGTCGATTGCTCATGTACAGATTGTGTGTCTGTTGGCTCTCATCGTATCCATCACAGATCAAGATGAAGTTGCGACTGTGCTTCAGTTCTCGGATCTGAGGATCCGTGAACTCGTCTCTCTTTAGCTGCTTTGCGATCATGTCGATTTCGGGTCTGTCGATGGTGGGCAAGTTGATATGGAGAGGGATCCTATCGTCCTTGCCTTGGTAGGACTGCCACAGATCGAGCTCGAGCTTACGACTGAATGTAGATTTCCCTGCACCAGAGTCGCCTAGTATCAGGAACACCTTCTGATCGTCATCCAAAAACTTCTTGACCTTATCCATCAATGAGAATCGTGTGTTATCTGCATCTTGAGAGGTGGACTTGGCTTGAGGTGGAATGTACACTGTGAGGCCATCTTCCTTGGTGCGCCGTTTCCTTAAGATGCGAAGATGTCCCTCGACATCCGGTATATTCTGTACACGCTCGAGCAGAGATGGAGACGCCAGTTCCGGCAGGCAGACTTTCAATGGATAGGCGATAGGACCGTTATCTCGACATTCTCTATAAAGAGCCCTCTTCTCGATGTCGTCGCTTGCTTCCAGTTCGCGGAAGAGTGTCTTAGCGGCTGCAGAATGCACTAGATTGAGAACGAGGTAAGGCGTTCAGTTAAACCGTTGCGGTCATCTCAGTAGATATGTAAGCTTCATGATATCAGTGACGGAGACCGGCTGCACATACATTGGGATGACTTTCCAGACGAAGAGGAGAGCTGCATGAGAATGTTGAGGATCCACTTCTTGATTTCGTCTTTCAGTCTCCACACTTTGTCATTCTCGTAAATCTCTCCGAGGAATGCAATCGCATTTCGACGAGTCTTCTCATTCCATTTTGGATTCGCCGCCATCTCTCCAAGTCGTTGGCACACTCCCCATTGGAAGGCTGGATCGTATCGACAAGGCGCCTCACAAACTAGGCTCTTGAAATTATCAAGTTCCCCACCTCGAATCATGACATCAGCTTCTCGAAGTGCTGGATACCAAGCGAGTTTCCGTTCAAATCCGAGTCCCTCCTTGAGCGCATCCGCGTATCCTTTGCCATCCTTGATCAGCGCGTCTACTTCCTTGTATGCTGATTTGGTGGCGTCAAAGACATCGGATAGTTCTGACTCTCCTGATATCCCTCTCAGGATGTCCTTCAGTCCATTGATGAGCTTTTTGGGATCGGCACTATACACTGCGCTCGCCAATCCAGAAACGCCTTGGATCACTTTTAAGGTGCGCCGCATCGCTGCTTCAAACTTGGTCTCGTCATCTGGGACATTCATCAGAGCTTGGTAGGCATAAGCTGCCTGGTACTCCAAGAACGGATCGGAGTTCTTCCTAAGTCTACTCAGATACGAGGTGAGAGGCTCATGTAGTTTCACACGGTCCAGATTCGTGACTTTGGTATCGGCCATAGCATCCAAGACGTTTGATAGAGCCATTGTCAATTGGTACATGTGCTCGGATGGTTCTTGGTGTGTAACCACCAGACGAGTACGAATAAGTTCAAGAATCCTGATAAGATCGTCAGCATCGAGGTGGCCGTGATCGGCACCTTGGATCAATTGTGCGAGTCCCTCGAGTTGTTGAAAGTCCAGCAGAACAGAGTCATTGATTCCTGAGCAGAACTTCCCCAGAAGACTGTGAAAAGTTTCCTTGTCAAGGATAGGTGCAAGGCACACGACCTCGGCAACAACTTTGAAATCCTTGATCTCCTCTTTCGTAAATGCTCTAATGATATCTGCGGCCATGCCTTTGAGTCGTTTTTGCTCGTCCTTGTCAATCTCGATGGCTTCTATCCACTTGACAGCGATTGGTTCGAGTTTGAAATTCCCTGATTGAGCAATCTTCAACAGACCAAGGCTGCAAACCAATTGTGGCGTGTTGTCGAGGCGTGCGTCAGGCTCGGGTAGTTTCATCTCAACCGTGGATGGAGGAAAGTTCTTATCGAAGATGTGAACAGGAATCGTGAGAGCAACCGTGGACACTTTGCTGCTTTGTTGCTGGTCAAGTACGAATGATTCCACTGATCCCACATTCTGAGATCTTAGTGTCTCCATGATTTTAGTGGGGCGGTAGGTGTCTGTGGGTTGAGTCAGACTGTGGATGTTCTCTCTAATCATGATTTGTCACACATGAAGATCGGCTGTGTAAGTTCGCGGACTGTGTGATGAAATTCGCACTTCGCCATGTGTTCTCCTCAAAATATGTTGGTAAGCGCACCCTAGGTTCTTTGCTTTCTCGAAGCTGGTCTCTGCTCCGCTGTCATGACCACGGCTTTCAAGCAATTTCCCCAGGCTAATGTAAGCGGTAGCGATTCCTCTGGTCATTGTTGGATTCTTGTCGTGCTTGGAAGATTTCCTCGCTTGATACAGCGCTGCCTCGGTATCGTGACAAAGCACCATGGCAATTTTGGGATCCTTTGCATCGAAAGCATTTTCCAAATAAACGTTGGCGAGTTCCAATATTTGTTGTGGTAAGAGGGACCCTCGTGGGGACGAAACAATGCTGCTGAACCACATTTTGATCCTTTCCTCCCTTTTGTACAGACGAAGTGTGATGATGCAAAAATAAGAGTCAGGGCGACTTGTTGTAATCCATGTATTGATAGCAATGTACCGTATTGTCACATACTTGATAGAGCACGGAGATCTGTTCACAGTAATAGCGGGTGTTGATTGTCCCTGACAGTGACTGTACCGCGATGAAGGAAGGATTAGCGATGGTGTATGTATTCGAGTAGAAGCATTTGTATCAATAGCTGCTTTACGATATTGAGAAAGGCTCTTACCTTTGATGTTTGAGACGTACTCTGAATCACCCTTCCGTCCTTGTCCTTTGCAATATGACAACCTGTGCTGAAATAGGAGATCGAGGATGTGTGCTGCGGTGCGACTGAATGTACGTGTGTGTGTGTGTGTGTCTGTGTGTGTGAGAGAGAGAGAGAGAGAGGGAGGGAGGGAGAGAAAAATTGAAGCAGACAGAGGCGAATTAATGTGGCAGTTTTCCCGACCCCTGATTTGTGTTCATCGCAGTGGGACTGGGAAGACACTGCATTGTTTAATCACCTGGTCTTTGTGCACCAGAGGATCATTTGTTGTGGCCCTTCATCCTTCCCGCATTACCTTTGAGAGATGTCGAGTCGGCGTGCAGTACCTACTATCATCTCATATCTACTGCATCATGGTGAACCTAAAGTGCCCGCCATTCTCTAAAGGACATGTATCGTCAGATCAACAGGGAACATATCTTTAATAACGTTGCTACATGTCAATATTCAGAGGCCAATTCTGTTGTTGCCTTCCTGGATCGACGACCGGCTCTAGTTTGCGAACGATCTCCATAAAACTGCGCATGGGTCCATTGCAGCCTCAGTGTAGCCTGCTGACCACTACCACCAGAGAACGATTCCAAGCACTCCTTGCTAGAGGGTCGTGCTCACCCCCCCCCACACCCAGGCTTTCACATGTCCTATTAGACACTTGCAAGTGAGGGGGAATGGCAAATGGCTGTCGAGGTGCTGGTTCAACCGATTCTTGTCTCCAACGTGTGTCTGTGGCAGGTACACATCAAGTTGCCCCAAGCCGTGTTTCCTGAATCCAGCGGAGCTGATCCCGAACCGACAGAACCGACAAGTTCCAGCTTCCAGATCGCGCCTGCTCCTGTAGCGCGACGCAATCGGGGGAGGTGACTTTGAGAGAGGAGGTGAGTGTGAGCAGGTCCACGGCAGAATTGAGTGTGCAGCCCAGATGCAGCCGCATGATTGAAGTTTTCAACTGCCGAGAACGGCCCTGTAGTTGGCCATCGACAAGCCAGGCTTGACCAGTTTGATATCGCTCTTGACATCAGAGCAAACGCCTCTAGGTCCAGGTCACTGTACAGCTCTTAGCTCCATCGCAGCATCAGATGCAGGTCCAGGCGGCAGTGAACAATACACAGACAGCATCGTAGCCACTTGAAACAACAACAGCAAAGCCAACATTTTCCTTGGGTTAGACTCGGTTACAAGCACTGCAACAAACGCAGACGCAGCCCATAAGCAAGTTCTGAAAGTGAACAGTTTTTGATGCAGCAACTTTGAGGACATCCTTGACAGCAAACCTACGAAGCAGCAGTCCGAAAGAATTTGAGTCGCCATTTGGACAAGTTCCAGCATCGAAACGTTCAAGGACGTGCGGGATCCCGGGTCTGTGCTTGCTATTGAAGAACAGCAATGACTCTCGTGTGGATTGAGGCTGAAGTGGAGCTGTTATGCGGGAACACAGGAAGCGCAATTTGTCCTTCCACTATCGCTCCTCTGACTCCGAATCCGCAGAATAAAAAAAAAAAATTCTTGATTTGATCTCACAGGCGTCGCAACCCACGCAGGTTTCCCATTCAGTG
>Ga0247824_10002249_pt1 | contig 10773 bp, 2 predicted proteins | sample 13C_PalmiticAcid_FD_194412 | JGI IMG/M metagenome (GOLD analysis project Ga0247824, IMG submission 194412) | Soil microbial communities from agricultural site in Penn Yan, New York, United States - 13C_PalmiticAcid_Day48 | ecosystem: Environmental > Terrestrial > Soil > Agricultural land...
CACGGCAAGGCCCTCGGGCACGGGAAATGCGGCGGCAGGGGTTGCGGTGCCGGTTGCGGGGTTGGTGGCTGTGGGTGTGGGCGCTTTCTTTGTGTAACTTTACGAGGAGAAGGTTAGAAGGGGGGGCGGTTTGGTCCCATGGCTTTGTGCGGCGCGGGAAAAGGGGTGGCGTCAGCGGCTGAGACATCGCGTCTCGGCGTAAGCGCGTCATGGCCAATGTGGTTGCTTTTCTCTGGGCGTCCTGGGACTTGGCCGAAGCTTGTGCCTGTCCAAGCGCCCCTGGGTTCCGTTGCCCTTGCGCTCGCAGTCTAATGAAACAGGGCGTGGCACGGGGCACTGGGATCTATCAGGACGCCCCTTCGATCTTTCCTCAACGTCGCGTCAGAGCTCTTCTATTTCTCCCTCTCATTAAGAGTCCACCCTTAGATCAAACCGTAGTTATCTTCCACCAGGCATCTGAAAGGATGAGACCAAGCTGGAATTTGTAAAGATTCAAATTGTTGTTTCCGCAAAGGGACCTGGCGGAACAACCCCCCCCCCTCGACCGCGGCTGTGGGTTCTTTAGCCAAACCACCACACCGCCCTCTTCGTCTCCTTCTCGCTAGCCAACGAAATCCACGACTGCGGCGTCAATCTCGACTTCCTCTGCGGCTTGAAGGCGCTCGACGCGGGCGTGTCGGTGCCCCTCCGCGCAGCAGCGACGCGGGCGGCGTGGGCGGCGCTGCGGGCCTTGCCGATCCACAGCATTTGCTCGTGCTCGCGCAGGTAGCGCTCGGCCGAGAAGTTCTTGAGCACGTTCTCGCGGCCGCGCAGGCCCAGGGCGCGGCGTTGTTCCGTCTTGGCGTAGATGCGCGCCTGAATCCGCTTCACCTGTTCCCGCGACGGCACGGGGTACGCCAGCTCGGGCACGTCCTCACCCGGCGGGTCGTCGGCGTATGCGCTCCACGGCCCGAGAAGCCCCATGACGCTGATCTGCGCGCGCGCGAGCGACTCCGAGTCGTTAGGCGGGACGACCTCGCTGAAGCGCTGGCCCGTGGCGCGGTCCGTCACGACGCAGTACGACGCGCCGACGTCGGTGCACACGACGGCCACGCCCGTCAGGGCCGCCTCGCCCATGGCCAGCGGCAGCCCCTCGGAGATGGACGAGTTGAGAAACAGCCAGGCGTCCTGCAGCACGACTGACGGGTTGGCCAGGCCCAGCAGGAGGCAGTGGTCCTGCAGGTTCTTGGCCGAGATGAGCTCGATCAGCTCCGTGGCGAGCGTGGGGTGTCGCTCGCGGTCGCCGTAGATGTGCAGGCGGTAGTCGCGGAACCCCCACTTGTTGACGATGACGTCGGCCGCCAGGATGGCGTTCTTGAGGTCCTTGGGGTACTGGACGTGCGAGAGCATGACGACGGTGGGCTGGTCCGTCTTGATGCGCTGGATGGGCTCGAAGCTCTCCATGTTGCTGATGCCGTTGACCACGGGGTCGATCTTGCGCGCGAACGTGCGCCGGTGCTGCAGCACGCCTCCCGCCGTGCCCAGCTCGACCTCCCACGCCGGGTTAAAGTAGTCGCAGCACGGGAGCACCACGTCGGCGTGGTGCTCCAGCAGCACGCAGCTGAGATGGGTCAGCGAGATGAGCGTGCTGTTGACAAAGGGCGCGTCGAACGACACGGCCGAGCTCATAAACGTGGTGAACTCGCGGTAGCTTATGCAGTGGTCCCAGACGTGCAGGCTGCAGCCGCGCTTGGCCTTGCAGACGATGCCGTACATGCCGCCGCAGAAGTGGTGCGAGGCCTGGAACACGTCGGGGATCTGCTCGGGCACGGGCAGGGCGAAGATGAAGAGATAGCGGCACCACAGGTCGAGGGCGTTCTCGAGGTGCCCCATCGTCGGCTGCTCAAAGTCCCACCACTGCGAGATGGTGACGGCGTTGTCCCGCATGTCCTCGGACAGCCAGAGCTCGCACCACCGCTGCAGGACGGCCGGGTGTTTCCAGACGTCGGTCCAGTTGCGCGACGTCTCAAAGTACGTGTTGAGATCGACCAACGCCCGGGTGGCCTCCTCGACGTGCTCGCGCGTGAGCTGCACGGCTTGGGCGCACCGGACCAGGCTGGTGAGGATGGGGAGGAAGTCGCGCACAATGTCGGCCGTCTTAGTGTTGACGGACCGCTGGACGACGGCCGAGTCGAGCACTGTCTCGAGCACGCCGTGCGCCGGATTCAAAAAGTCGAGCCCCCAGAGAGGGAGCACCGTCAGCGACTGCACGTTGCGCTCGATCTGGTACCGGGGCACGCTGTAGTCATTGGCCGTCTCGGCGACGACGTGCCACTTGATGCTCTTGAGGTTGTTGATCATGTCGCGTCGGCAGTTGGACACGCCTCCGGGATCGTTGGGCCAGGTCGACGTGTCCATGGCGAGCACGTGGAGCTCGCTGTCGCTGTCGGCGAGCTGGGACCCGAGCTGCCGCGTGTTGATGCGGGCGTCGCCGCCCTCGCCGAAGCTGTACAGGTCGCTGATCTTGAAGGCGAGGTGCGTCCACGAGCTTGTCTGCCGCTCCACGTCGACGCGCGCCATGATCGCGTCGGCCTGGACGTCGAGGTAGGCCTTGGCTGCAGCGAGGCGGCCCATGTCGCGCAGCCGCCAGTAAGGGCGCACGATGGGGTCGGACCGCACGAGCTTCTCGTCAAGCCAGCGCGCTGTCACGGCATCCACGTCGTCGCTGCTCCGCCATGCCTTCCAAACATGGGTGCGTGCCACCGAGGTCGGGATCGGATAGCGCTTGGTGTGGCGGCCAAAGAAGCGCGAGACGGCGTTCATCTTGATGGACGAGAAGGGCAGCAGCGGGTTCTCGCTCAGGAAGCTGCAGTTCTCGGGCTTCTTGAGCACGTGAAACCAGTCTTCGCCAATCATGGGCGGTGTGGCGATGGGCTGGCCGTTCAGCGTGACGATCACGGTAGGATGGAACTTGTGTTCGTAGTCCCAGGACGCGTGGTACGTGTCCTCGCCTTGGATGAAGGTCGCCTCGGACACGGCCGAGAAGGGAATCCACTCCTCCAGCCTCGCGTTTGGGTTCCGGGGCGGCATGCTCCACAGGACCCTGATGGTAATGTGAGGGAACACGTACTCGCCCCAGAGAAGCTCGCCCTCGTGCTTCGGGCTCTTGCGGTACCACAGTTTCCAGTCGACACGGTTGACGCCTCGCATGGCCGACCCCCCCTTCTGGTATCCGCGCGTGTCGTACTGCACCATCTCGCCCTGGAGCGTCCCGGCGGTGCACTCGCGCTGCAGGGGGAGCCTCGACCTCGCATCCTGGTACTGGTACCGAAACGAGTTGGCGATGGACTCCTTGGCGTACACGTCCCTCTGCTGGAGGAGAAGCTGGCGGTCGTACGTGTTGACGGCCTCCAGCGTCTTCTGGTCCCCGGGCTCGCGGTCGTGTCGCCCAGCGTACTGCGACACTCGGAGGCTGCCATCTTCCTGGGTGGCCCAAAACCAAGTCGACCGGCCGCTGAAACTCTCCGTCGTCATCCTGCCGCTCTCGAGCACAGTGGTGTTGCCCCGTATCAGCCGTCGGATCTCGGATGCGTTCTCCCGTCCGTGGAACAATATGATGGGGACGAGGAAGTCCTGCAGGAACTTTGCATACACCCAGATGCTGTTGAGAAAGAAGACGACTGGCCAGCGCCACACCGCGGGCGCGTCGTGCGTGACAAAGTCCAGCTCTCTCTGGTACTCGGGGTCCGCGGTCAACGCGATGATCAAGAACTTGACGCCCATCTTAGCCTTGTGCGCCAGAGACGAGAAGGCCGACGCCAGCACGCCCGGCTTCGATTCTTGCGCGTCGACCGCCCATTCGGTGAGGAGCGGGTGCTTGTTCAAGCTGCCTCCCTGAGACTCCATGAGCGAGGCGGCTGGCTGGAAATGAGCATCCAGTTTCAGTCGGTGGGCATAGGCGAGGATGGCGCGGGTGAGCGTGGCGGACAGTTGGCACCGAGCCATCCACACTTCAACCTCAGAGGTCTCGTGCGCGCCGAGTCTCTGGCAGAGCCAGCGCTCATCATGGAATGACGGCGAGGCCGTCGACCCGCACAACCGACGGAGCAAAAAAGACCGAACCGACTGCGGCACCTGCTCCCATTCTCGCTCGCTATCCACGCCGAGGAGGAGATGGCGAAGCAAGGTCTTGTCGTAGGCCTCGATGAATCGGGTGCGCTCGGTCCCGTTGGCCTCGAGCTGAAGCTTGACCCCCTCCGGGAGGGAGATTTCGTCGCTGTCGGGTTGGTGAGCGACCAGCAACTCGGCCAGCATGGCCACGTCGTCGGACAGTCGGAACCGAAACCTTGCCGTTGACTGGACAATGGCCTCAGCGACGGCTCTCCAATAACGCTGATCGTTGAGCGCCCACTCATCTACACAACCAACTGCAAGGACGACGAAGATGTGCAGTCTTTCGCCCGACTCTCGCGTAATGGCTCGAATCTTTGCGTCTGACGGCGGAAGATCAGTGGACGCAATGAGCTCAACCGTCGTCTTGCGCTGCTGCCAGCCCACAAACGCCAGCCACACGAGTTGTGCGGCCGAGGGCAGCGCGTTCCCAAGCGCAGCCAGAGCCCTCGGCGATGTGGACTCGGCCAAAATCCTCGCGATTTCGATGCCCGGGTACTGGCATGGGTCCAGTAGGCAGCGTTTTCCAGGGCGAAGCCGCCACGCCGCCTCAAACATCTTGCCGACGATCACCTCAGAGAGGTCTGGATACGGCTCGAGAGTGCGGACAGAATACGAACAAGACTTGGGAGCAACCGCACGGTCGTTGCCACCGCTGCCGTTGCCGCTGCCGCCACCGCCGCCGCGAGGCCGCTCCCTTCTCTTCACCACCTCCTCGATCCAGCTCGGCCAGGTGGGCCAGCCCAGCTTGGCCATGAACAGCGAGACGATGCCGGCCGTCCAGGTCCCAGACGACAGAGAAATGACACCACTGTAGGGGAACAACGGCATGAATGTGTGGAGGGCAAAGCCGGCTGGGAAGCCGACGAGCACGGCCACAGCGAGCGGCTTTTCCCCTTCGAAACCCAGAAACACCTTGTTGTACTGGTAGAACAGCAGGCCTGAGTACGCCCCGATGTAGCTGAGGAACATAATGGTGTTGTCTCGGGAGTCCTGGAAGATCCACATCAAGCAGGCAAACACAGCCACCGCCCACAGGTGCAGGAAGAAAAACTTGACAAAGTTCTCCCCGTACAGCCTACGCCTAGCCGCGGCATCGTGCGCCACCGCCTCGTCGAGCGACTTCAGCGACGTGATTCGCGTCTTGGACTTCTCGTTGGCCAGCGTCCACAGCGGCTGCGAGACAATGTCGAGCATCAAGGCGCCCACCAAATAGTAGCACAGCCCCCACCCCACCCCGAGCCGGAAGGTCTCGCTGCTGGCGGCAGAGAGGCCGACGAGGTTGGCGCCGGTCACGAGGGCCACCCACTTGTCCGTCAGGGCAACGAGGAAGTAGAGCAGGCCCGACCAGATGTCGCGGCCGGTGGTGCGCCAGTGCAAGAAGGCGCTGTGCAGTTTGAGACCCTTCTGCATCTTGGGCATGCCCTCGACGGCGGCGTTGAGCATGAGGTTCCACGTCGTGCTGTACGGCAGCGGCATGCGCGACCGCCGGCAGTTGATGTACCATCGCATGAGAAACATGGTCGACTCGTAGCCCCGGGCGAGCCTCGCCACTAGAGGGTCGGGCGCTGCTGACGACGCAGGAGAGGCAAAGCAGCCCCACCGCCACCACCGGCGCTCCCGCAGCACGGCCGCGTGGAGTGCGGTCCGCGCCAGGTGCATCAGCTGCTGGTCTGTGGTGTTTTGCAGCTCCGCCTCGCCCAGCGTCGTGACGCCGCGGAACCACTGGATCACCTCGGCGTCGGCAACGACGGGGATCTTGAGGTGCCACGAGCTCCACTGGCCGATGGTGTTGCGGGCGCAGACCAGGATCGTGACGAGGAACGCGCCGAGGACCACAACGTAGACGAGGATATCGTGGCCCGTGAACATGCTGAGCACGGGAGAGATGAAGAGCATGGGGATGCAGCGCAAGATGGTCGTCCTGCCCGACAGGAAGCGGGAGCCGGGGCACTGGTAGATGGACAGCGCGCTCAGCACCATCATGTAGGTGGTCAGCATGGTAAAGTAGAAGACGAAGGTCAGGGCAGCGAGCATGCCGTAAACGGAGACGGAGATGACGAAGCCGACGACGGCGACCAGCGTGGTGAAGCCGACACCGGCCACGAACCGCGTCACGACAAAGAGGTTCATGACTGGGAACGCGCTGGCGAAGAAGTAGTAGCTCCCACCTGAGCAAATCCACGCGCCAAACGCCCCGCTGACGGCGAGGGCGAGCATGAGCGCCGTCGTGGCCATTGTCTTCTCCACCGAGGCCATAAACGTGGTGAGGAAGAGCCCGCGCCCCACTGTCGTCAGGAGCATGACGTCGAAAAGGGCGGGCAGGGCAAAGATGCCAAAGTAGGTGACGTGGTAATAGAACGGAAGGTCCTCCGGGCCTTGGTCAGGGCCGAAATCGGCCTGCATGGCCGCGTACGTGGTCGGCACGTCCGTGAAGCCGTCCTCGCGGAGGGGGGGCTGGTGCTCCATGTAGTAGGCGCGGTAGCGGGCGGCGATGATGCGTCCAATGTTCCGCGCATCCGTGTCGAAGAAGGAGGCGCAGCGCGAGCCGAGGGCAAAGTGTTCGGCAAAGCAGCCCGGCTGGTCGTACGAGAGGTTGGGATACACGTTGCGGTCCAGCACCTCGAGGTAGACTTCGTCGAGCGCCAGCTTGCGGAGGGCCGAGAAGACGGACAGTGCCAGGATGTCGACGGCGGCATCGATCTGGCCTCTCTGTAACAGACCCTGCATCACGGTGCTCATTTGGGCGTAGACGTCTTCCTCGCACCGGACCAAAACGGCGTGCAAGCGCGTCCGGACTTCGTCGAAGAGTGCCACGGCTTCAGTCTGGTCCGGGACCGCGCAGCCCTTACTCGCGAGCCACGACAGACGAGACGCCACCAGGGCCTCACCTGAGATGTCGTCACCAAGAAAGCCAGGAGCGCCAAGCGCACGCTGCTGTGTCAGCGTGGGGAGCTCGATCAGCTGGTATTCGAGGCAGTCTCGAATCCTGCTTAGCAGGAACGAGGGATGATGATGTCGGGAGGACTCGAGACGTTCGAAGAGCAGCAGGGCTTCCGCCGGGGACAGCTCTTCGATATCTCGTGCGAGACGAGGCGGCAGCGCCCGCGCGTCTTTGTCATGGAGAAGGCCGTTGCGCTCGGCCATGGCATACTCGGCGAGGAAGCAGTCCCAGCGCGTGCATTGCCGTGCCGACAGAAATGTGTGTAGGATGGCGGCCGCCACATCCTCGGCCTTTTTGGACAGGTAGAGAACTACGCACTCGCCCTCAGGTTCCCAGTCATGAAGGCCCCAGTACTGGGCTCCCGTGCCGGTCTGGAAAGCCGAATGGAGGCCGGAGAAGATTCGAATCCGGGGGCCTTGGGGTTCTTGGCCACAGGCCTCGGTCGCGTTCGGCGTGCTGAGGAGGCTGAGCAGTTCATCGACGGCCTGCGACGCTTCCGGGCTCAGATAGGCAGCCCCCCGTAGGACCTCGATCTGCGTGTGGGCCTCGGCCAGCGTGTCTCCCTCGACCTTGGCCAGGAGGTCAAGCTGTTGCAACCTGCGCTGTGTCTGCCGCAAGCCGTCAAACTCGCCAAGTGCGGGCTCGTGGCCGAGCTGAAAGCAGCCCAGCCCCGTAAAGTCGTCGCCCTTGGAAGACGTTGACAAGGGGTGAACCATGGTGTGGCCGCAAGCTGAGAGCGACGGCATCTCGCCCGACTCCTGGATTTCCATGTCCACGTCCGTATCGACCCGGCTCTGCGGAAGCAGCCGCAGCCTCGAGGGAAGATCCGGAGCCAAGCATGCCAGGCTGTTGTACAGCTCCTCCGCCTGGCCAACCGCCGTCAAGCGCACATCATTGTTCTCACGCCAAACCCCGTGCGCCGCCATGTTCCCCTCGATCTTGAGCCACATCAGGGCGCCCAGCGGTTTGGCATGGAATGTGCGCGTCTCGGCCGCCTCGGCGTCGACGAGGGCATCCGCATGGCCAACCCAAAACAAGGCGTTGTAAAAGGTGTAGAGCTTGTGGGCACGCGCAAGGGCAGCATACTCCAGCTGGACGGAGTCCTCCAGCGTCTCCCACATGACGACCGGGATGCTGTGTGCGACCCTCTGGCCCGTGACGACCCGCATGACTGTCCGCATCGCCGTCATCTGGAAGTAGGATTGCCATGCGCCGTCGGGCCCAATCATGCCGTTGCGATAAACCAGGCCCTGGATGAGGTTCAGGTCAATGCTGCGTGCCTCATCCTCGGTCAGGTACTCTGGATGCGAGAGCTCGAGCCACATGTCCAACCCCATATCGCCGATGAGCCGTGCCAGTTCGTTGATCACCGCGGGCCGGAAATATCGCGCAAAACCGGCCAGGAGAAGGCCGGAGAAGGGGCACGGCCCGTCATGGCCTCCTACCCGGCTGTCGATCATCTCGACAAGGGCGTCCAAGTTGCTGATGACGTCTTCGTTTCTGAAGCTGGCACCCTGTTGGACGCAGCTGGGAACGTCGAGGCGGGCCAGGACATGGTTGGAACGGGGCGGGCAGCAGGCCAACCCATCCAAAACTCCCTCTTGACAGGGGTCGACGACGAGTATGTCCCATTTCAAAAGGAGATGCTCTTGGGCACTGGTCGGCGGGTTTGCCAAGCTGCCCAAGAATGCGCCAAAGGACTGGGGCTCAGTCGCCCGGCGATCTTCACGCGACGACTTGGTGACGTGCGTCGTGTGGTTCCGTAGGCGTAGGCGTCTTAGATGGCGGCTCACCGGCCCGGGGATCGGGGTTTTGCGACGACCCTGTACGTTTCTCACAGTCAGTTCCCAATCGACTTGGAATGATTCAGCGGTAGCCGCCTCAGGGAGATGCCGGAGAGCCGTGATATCTTGCTCACCTACCTTGAAGCATCGGAAAGCAAACCGACCGGTGTAGTAGAGCGCGTGTGACAACGCAACAGCAGCAGCCGAAAGACCCAAGATGGCCAAGATCTTTACTTGGCCGCGAGTATTGTCAGCAAGGGGCCATGGATCTGAGAGTGTCGTCGTTCTATGGGACGTCTTCCTACCTTCTCCCACCGGGAGTTGATCATCAAATGCCGGCCAACCGCAGACAGAGTCAAGTATTTTGGCTCCATATTGCCGTTAGGGGGGATATTTGGTAGGCAAAGAACCCGCAAGGCAGGGTAAACCTGTCGATCGCAACGTTGTGCGCCTTTATGCGAAAATGCTTACAAAGGACCTGCCCATCGGATGGCGAGCTGGAAGGACGCAGAAGAGATCACGATCAATCCAAGTCATCTGACTCGCAGCAAGACACACAGCACCAGCGCCAATGCGATGGAGAAATCTATTGCAACGTGGGCTCGGCGCAGACCGTATCTGCCCCCACGGTTGGATGCCTGAGATGAAAGTGAGCAAGAACTCGTCGGTGTTGAACTATCACCAATGCCGCACAACATGAAGACGCCCTGGGCGTTCGTCAAACACACAGGTGGCGTACCCGGGAGACACGATACGATGTTCAGCATGCGCTCATAACGCCATGCCCAGTCCAAGTTTCGACAACAACACCAAAACAAAACTGGCAGGCGAGAGCGCGTCGCGGAGCCCCGGGTGTGGCTTCGGGGGGCTGGATGCATCATGCAAGCCAGCATTTGTTGTCTCAACTCACCCGAGTCTACGCCTCGTTTTGTCCCCTCCTGCTTGCCGCCACCCTACCCGGAGCCAACTACCCCTTGTCACACTCAGCCCTCGCCGCCCCAGTCATCCTAGAACAATACGGAAAAGCATTCATCCCGATCTGGATCCCGGCTCCCTCCCCTCCCTTGACCAACGCGACCTTCAACGGCTGGTACTTTGAGCTGGGCGAACACAACAGCACGGCCGCCTACCACTTCTTTTTCTTTCCTTTTCTCTCTTTGCTTTGCTTACCTCCGTTTCCCAACATCATTCATATCACTCGACGCGCATATTTCACTGTGGAGCAGCCTAGTTATCTGACTACATTCGTTTCTTCCCTCCTTCGCCATGTGCCCACCAAGCATGCAGTTGACATCTGCCCTGCTTCGACGCGTACGCCGTACCGAACGGGGTTGGAAACTGACTGTTGCTGTCATCATCTTCATTTTCGTTGTTGTTGTTGTGCTCGTCGCCACTCTCATTCCAAAGAAGAGCTCCAAGGCTCCTGCGGCCTCTGTCATCCTCCCCTTGTACATGTACCCTCACGACAACTCCTCTTGGAGAGCTGCATATGATGCGTCAGTTGAGCGGCCTTCCTGACTCATGTTCCAGACTGACGGTTTTGGCATATCAGGCTAGAGCTTCGCCCGAACTTGACATTCACGGTGATCGTGAACCCCAACAGCGGGCCTGGAGATGGCCCGGTTCCAGACCAGCGGTACATTGAAGCAGTCACTGAGCTCAGCTCGTATCCCAATGCAAAGCTCTTGGGATACGTGCGGACTGGCTACGCCACCAGGAACATTGCCGACGTCCTCGACGAGATTGCCGTGTACGCGGGATGGTCCGCAAACAACAGCGCCCTCGCCATGCATGGTATCTTCCTAGACGAGGCGCCTTACGAATACTCGGAAGGCGCCGTCGAATTCATGCACCGAGCCGGGCAGTCGATAAAGAGCGCCACCGGCCTGCGGGACC
>Ga0247824_10002250_pt1 | contig 10772 bp, 6 predicted proteins | sample 13C_PalmiticAcid_FD_194412 | JGI IMG/M metagenome (GOLD analysis project Ga0247824, IMG submission 194412) | Soil microbial communities from agricultural site in Penn Yan, New York, United States - 13C_PalmiticAcid_Day48 | ecosystem: Environmental > Terrestrial > Soil > Agricultural land...
TTCCCACACCCGTGTAGACCTTGCCTGTCTCAGCCTGTCCACCCGAACCAAGTACATTTTTCGGGAGGTGTGGTGTTGCGGATGATGATGTGCAGGTCTAGAATTAGGTGGCTAAGCTAGTGGACCAGCTGGGTGATTGACTGTTGAACCGAGACCAAACGTTGCGTGGGGTCAGGGTTAGGATGGAAGACAAAGACACTGTGGTCTGCAGCAATCCCATCTACAGAATTCAAGATTCAAGCGGTGCTCCGGTTGGAAACAATGTGCGATAAAGTCTGACTTGCAACTCTGCAAGAAGTGACATCAAGTCAACAAGACCCAAGCGCAAAGCTGGCAGGGCAGAGCATGGGTTGGTGGTGGGGCGTGCTTCTGGCGCCTGAACCCAGCGCATCTGAGCGCATCTGAGCGTAGCTGACGCGCTTGTCGGCAACCCAAGCACGCGCCAAACGTCGTCTCTTTCCCACAACCCACCCCACCATCGACCATGACCGATAGGATGGAGCTGGAGACTGGCGACGACATCCTGGGCCAGGCGGCCTTGGACGGCTCCATGGACTAGTGAGTGCCTGCGTGCGACAACACAACCCCCGACCGCGACTGGAATTGGAATTGGAACTGGAATTCATGCTCACTGCCACTGCTGCCACAGCTCCGCCTGGCCTCAACTGCTGCCCACCGTCCTGGCACGCATCGAAAAGGTGAGTCGCAACGCACAAGATATTCTAGCTTTACAAGGGCAGCTTGGTCTAATGACTGCAATCCCCAGATTGCCCACACCGAATTCCCGATCCCCGACATCCCCTCTCCCCATCCTCCCGCGCGGCCCGCCTCACCGCGCTTCCTCGCTCCGCTCCCGTCGTCAGACCCATTCGAGGCGCCCGACCATACCGAGCCATCATCATCGCAAGGGACGAACAAGGAAAATGCGGATCCATCTTCACCCTCCGCCGCCAGGAGTGCTGCCAACACCAATGCTGCGCCTTCCTCGACGACGCTGAGCGCTCCCACCCAGCAGCAACCACCCGTGCGCACCGCTCTCCCTAAACCTGTCGCCGATATGCTCGACGAAATCCTGTCCGTCTTGCGCACCGACTTCCCCCAATACCCGCCCCACACCATACAACGTCTGTCCGAGCTCGTCCTGCGTCCCCGGCAGCACTACCGTAACCTGGTGCCATACCTCCATGCCCTCGATCGTGTCGTCCACGTTACCAGCGGTGCCAACACGTACCCCCTCCCTCCAGCCCTTCCCGAAATAGGCGCCATGTCTCTCCTGGCGAATGGCGCCGGCGGCGGGGGTGCGGCCAGCTTATCCATCGACACCGCAGCGGCGAACAGCATGGGGCTGGACGAGGCATTGGGAGGGGCCCTCCTGACGCCGATCCCCTGGCTGGCTAGGAGGGCAAACGGGACCGGCAGCGAGGATGGCAGTGACGTGGGCAGCTCATCCCCATTGTCGGCGAGTGGAAACCCCGCGCAACAGTTTCAGATGCAGCAACAGCAGCAGCGGCCAGGCGGCCAGCTCGACGGCCGCGTGCGCACCGAGAGCACCGAGACCATCGAAGGCCCCAACGGCATCGGCAGCATCGAGACCGTTTCCGTGTCCGTCAACGGCATCCCGTCCACCGGCGCCGGCGTAGCCCTGCTCACCCAGCGCAGCGTCACCCAGGGCGAGCTCCTGCGCCAGGAGCAACGCGCCGGCCTCGTCCCGCTGAACCAAATCAGCCGGCAGCAGCAGCAGCAGCAACCGCAACAGCAGCCACAGCCCGGCCCCAGCGGCGCGACAGAGGAGGACGCGACCATGAGCGAGACCGCCGAGCAGGACGAGGATGAGATCCCCCACGCTCGCGGGCCAGAGGAGATCGGTCCCGCCGACACGGGCCCGCAGAGCGCCGCGGCGGCGAGCTACATCGCCGGCAGCGCAGGCCCCATGGACGTGCAGGGCATCGACCTGGAGGCTGCCGTCGGGCGGAGACTACAGTCCCCTCCCACCCAGCAGCAACAGGACAGCGCCGGCAAGCGCACCGGCGGCAGCCCCGTCCCGCAGAGCCCCAAACGCGAGGCCACCGACACTCTCGAGCCAGAATCGCCTAGAAAGCGGGTGAAGGAGGACGACACCACCACCGCCACCACCGCCACTAGCGCAACAGCAACCCAGGACCAAGGCTCCTCATCAACGGACCCACAGCCCTCGGCGAACAACACCCCGTCAGAAAACCCCGACCAGACCACCCGCGACGCGGAAGGGGACGTTGAGCTCCCAGACGTCGCCAGCACCGCCGAGACGGCGAGCAAGAACAACGGCGATTCCTCCGTCCCCGGTGCCGCCGAAAAGTCCAAACCGGACGCTGGGTCTGGCGAGGCCGAGAATGATGGTGAGGCAGACCCCAAAGTTGCGCCAGCTGCGACTGGCGCTTCTGATTCGGGCGCCGCCGAAACGCAAGGCGGCTAGTGGGACCGCCTTTTCGGGTGGGAGCTGGGGTAGGGCTGCAGTCTCTGTTCCGCTGTGATGTTTCTTGTTCCCGTCTATGGGGCCATAATTCTCTAGGCCACGGCCGGGTTCGGTAACGGCTCGGGGGGTTGGGGGGTTGGTTGTTTGGTTCGGTTTGATCACTCCCATGGTGGCTTTTCATGGGTAGTGACCAGTCACAATATGTTGGTTACGTCCAGTAGTAACCGGGCAGTCAGTCAGTCGGCAGGTCTCAAAGACCTCAGAAATGGAAATGGACGACTTGGTATCTCCTCCTCTTTTCTTTTATCTCCCCTGCAGAGTTGTGTAAGTTCGATTCTGGATCATGTGTCCGCCCAACCCCACCCCCTCCCTGTATGGTGGATTCAAATGTATTATTGTATTCTACATCAACGGCCCCTAAATTACTCCATAATCCTCGTGATGCTCTCCCTCACAATGACACTGTTCTGCTTCTCGTCCCTCCGCACGCGGTAGAAGTCGTCGCAGAAGTCGCTGCACTGCATGTGCTTGAGAAACTCCTCGTCGTGCGTAATGACAATCAGCTGCAGGTTGCTCTGCCCGCGGCGCGCCTTGATGATGCCGTGCAGGCTCTCGGCCAGACTCCGAATGTTGTCGCTGTCGAGGTTGGTGGTCGGCTCGTCGAGCGCGATCAGGCCGCAGTTGATGCCGAACGACTCAGCCAGCGCGAGCCGGATGATGATGCTCGCGAGCACCTTCTGGCCGGCGCTGCACCGCCCGCGCATGTCCATCTCGGTGTCGCCCTTGACCATGGAGACGCGGTAGTTGTAGGTGCGCTTGCCGGTGCCCGCCGACGCGGCCACGCCCGCCTCCATGTCGGAGCGGATCTGGATCGTGTCGATGTCGGTGCCCTGGTACGTGCTCTGCCAGAGCTCGCCGATGGTGCGGTTGATCTCCTCCATCTTGAGGGAGTGGTACTGCATGATGGCGTGGTCGAGGGCGGCGGTGCCGCGGGCGAGGTCGTCGATAGCGGCCTTGGTCGTCTCGACTTTGATGTGCGATTCTTTGTATTTTGATTTGGCGTTCTTGAGGTCAATGTCGTATTCCTCCATGAGGCGCTCGAGCTCCGTGTCCTTGGTCGTGATGGTGCCCCCGAGGCGGTCGCGGTCGGCGGCGAGCTTGACGCGGCGGGACTCGAGGTGGCGGACTTCCTGCGCGAGCCGGTCGTGGTCCTCTTGGGCGTTGCGGGACTCGAGCTCGGCGATCTCCTCCTTGAGGGCGTCGCGCTCGCGGAGGTTCTTGCGGTAGGTGAGGTTGTCGGCGATGTTGCGCTTCTTGGCGCCGCTGTTGTCAATGTCCTTGTTTAGCTTGTTGATCTGGACCGTCAGGTCGCGCATCTCGTTTTCGATGTTTGCGATGGCCGTCTCTAGGGTCGCAATGGCGCGCTGGTTCGACGCCAGATTGGAAGGGCCGCCACGGTCGAGGTACTCCTGGATGTCGTTGTTGATCATCTTGAGTTCGCTGGCTGTCGCCGCGATGCCGTCTCGCTCTTCTGCGATCTTCTGCTCCTTGGTCCGCCCTTGCTGGCGGGCTTCTTCAAGCGCGGCACGGGCACTCGCAATCTCAGGCTCCAAACGCTCCACTTCCTTGTCGGCCTCTTGGATGGTGTCTCGCAGATGGCTCTGCTCCTCCTTGTATCGGCGGATGGACTCCTGCAGGCTCTTCTTCCGCTCCAGCTGCTGGACCGCATTGCTGATCTTGTGCCGCAGCTCAAGCCTCTCCACCTCGAGCTGCCCGGCCAGATCCTTCAGCCGCTGCCTCTCGGCTGTCAGCTTGCTGAGCTTGGTCTGGCCGACTCGCGTCTGCTCCGCGCAGGTGGTTTGCTCCTCGTTGATCTCATCGGGGCTCCGCATCGTGATGCTCGACGACTGTTGCGACCGCTCCACCTGCCTCTCCGCATCGAGGATATCCTTATGCGTCTGGGAGATCTTCAAAACCTGCTTGCTGAGCGCGTCAACCTCTTGGCGCTTGTCTTCAGCTTCCCTGAAAGCAAGGTCTTGGTCTTCCAAGCGGCGGACAAGCTCCTCCCGCTGGGACGACGCCGACTCGATGTCCTTGCTCAACGACGGCAGCTCCGTCCCGAGCCTTTGGTACGAATCATACTGAGCGCGCACAGCCCTGAGGGTCTTGAGCTGCTCGGTGAAGTGGACTTGATCCTCCATCAGCTCTTGCTTGTCCTCGTCATTGAGCTTCTTTGCGATCTTGTCTAGGAGTTTCGACCTCGCCGTGGCCTGGTCCTTGAAGTCGCGCTCGCAGTAGTAGCACTTGTTGAACCGGACGGCCCGGTCTTGGATGCTCGCATAATGCTTCTTCATCTCATCGTACAGTTTGAGGTCCGTCTCGGTTTGGCTCAGCTCGGTCTCGATGCTTTCCATCTCCTTCTTGTAGTCCTCGATGGGCGGCGAGTCCGGATTCCTTACCTCCTTGAGCGCTTGTGTAACGGCGCGCTTGCAGTTCTCCTTCTCCGTGGCCAGTTTGCTATGCCTATCTCGCGCGTTGGAGAGTTTATACTCGACCTGCTTGAGATCCTGTTGCGTGGCGTCTTTCTCTTTCCTACGCTCAGCGACAACTGTGTTCTGGCGTTTGACCGCATTCTGGAACTCGGCCTCAATCGTCTCTGGCTGCCAGTCATTCCCGAGCAACGCGGAGAGCTGTTCGCTCCACGTCTTTTTGAGAATCTCCAGTTCCCGCCGCCGTTCTGTCAGCTGCTTCTTCCGCAGGTCGAGCTGAGCCCGCTCGGATGCCAGCCGGGTACACTCGACGAGCTCCCGTGCCAGTTTTGCAGACTGGGCTTCAAGATTCCAGATGTCATCCTTGACCTGCTTGATTTGGGCGTCCAAGTCGGCGCCTTGCTCCTCGGCCTTTGCCGTCTCAATCTTGGCCTCGAGCTCCTTCATTTCTGTCCGGAGCATGGTCTCTGTACCCTCGTCGATGTCCAAGCTGTTCAGCTCACCTTGGATGCTGGCCGATTCCTTCCCGACCGTGACGATCCGCTGCTTCGCCGAAGCGCGGTCACGGATGAGCGAGGCCTTTCGGCTCTCGCGCTCCGTGATGACGGCACTCTTCTTGTCAAGTTCCTCGGCATTATCACGCTGAAGGCGCTCCAACTCGCGCTTCTTGTCGTTCAATATCTTCTGGATGCGCTCGTTGAAGACGGCGATTCTCCGATCGTCAAGGTCTCCATCGTAGCCGCGGATTTCGTGACGCGTAGCAGCATCATGGACCATCTGGTCCCGAGTGACAAGCTGCCGCTCGTATTTGTCCTTGTCAGACTGATGCTTACCTTGCTCGGCGGCCTTGGCGGTGTGCTTTGCCCGGGATGACTTGAGCTCCGCCTGTAATTCGTGGAACTGTGCGGCTTTCCTGTCCCTATCGGCGACTGTCCTCTCAATAGTCTGCTCATATTCGTCCAGGGTGCCCGTCAGGGCTTGGTCGGTGTCGGGCAGCTCTTCGATGCGGCTGCGGAGCTCGTCAATGGCGTCCTGCTTGTACTCGAGCTTCTCGGTCTTGGTCTGGAGGTTGTTCACAATCATCAGGAAGCTGTTGGCCTGGTCCTGCTTCTCCTTGATCCTGAGCGACTCCTCGTCCATCCGATTGCTGAGCTCCTCGTACTTGGCTCGCCCCTCCTGCATCTCCCTGGTCAGCTGGGCCATGAGCTTGTCGACCCTGTCGGCCCTCTCCTTGTTCGCCTTGTCCTGCCCCTCCTGGAGCTTGAGCTCCCGCAGCTCGATGCCCTTGTTCTTGCGGAGAATCTTGAGGTTGTCGATGACTTTGGTGTACTTCATGGCCTCAAAGATCTCGTCGAACCGCTTCTTGAGGGCGGCGGGCTCGCTCATTGGCCACAGCGACTCGTCCTGGTGGCAGAAGATGACGGCATCCAAGACAGCCGGGGATACGCCCAGCTTCTCCGGCACCAGCTTGTCGAGCTCCATGACCCGGGTGGAGATGACATGGCGCTCCCCATTGTTCCGCAGCAAGAGGCTCCCTTCTAGCGTCTTTTGCGACCTCGTATTCTTCTTGACCTGGAGCTGGACGTTGCGGGTCACGACATATGACTCGCCCACGGTCGAGCGGAACGAGACCTTGACCTGGGCGCGCACGTCTTTCTCGCCGGCCAGGTCGGGATCATGGATGAAGGCGCCACCCTTGCTGTTGGGGGGGAGGTCGCCGGTGGTGGCATACTTGAGGCACTCGATAATGGTCTAGCGGGGCGTCAGCAGCAAGGATCGAAGCGGCCCAACAGCCATGAACCAAAGACAGCGACCCACCGTCTTTCCGGAACCATTGTAGCCGACGATGAGGGTGAGGGGCGTGTTGAAGGCGATGGTCTCCTGGTGCTGCGGCCCAAATGAGCGCACTCCAAGGATGGAGAGCTTCTCTATCCTGGACATGGCGTTGTTGCGACGGAATGCGGCCCAGCACGGCACCAGTCAGCTGTTCTAGCCCATGCAACGTCGTCGGGGGAAGTGTGCCCGAGGTGATGGGTCGGCGTGTGCAATGTCGGCTGTCGAGATGGAAGTTGCAAGGGCATTCGCTGTCGATGCAAAATGCCCTCGAAATTCGAGAAGGGCGGTGTCGACGACTTTAAGTGCTGGAGACACGCGTGGGTGTCGCGGTGTCGCGGTTCGCAGTGGAGTTGAGAAGTTGCTGGTCGCGTTCTCACGGGACCAGGCAGCCAAGTGCCAGGCAGCAGAACGTGTGGGGCCCACTCAGCCTGCACGGGAGAATCTCAGGGTTGGCTGAGTGCAGCGAGGCTGTCCTCAAATGCTCAAACCCTGCAACGCCAGTTTTGCGCCAAACAACACAACAACTACTCTGATAAGCTTCGAGTGGGCGACCTCGAGACAACCTCGTCACACAAGCGACGTGCTCGACGGAATCTTGGAACCGCCGTATCTGAGCAAATACCACCAGGTCTCGGCGTATGCAAACGTGGTGGCATCTTCGCACTTCTGTCCAAGAAACTCCAAATGCTTCACAGTGCGCTGCGGCTGAAGGCCCATTCCAGACCAACGTCCCCTCCTCATGCTCTAGCGTTGCTGTGGACGCTTGCTTCTTCTCGGGGAACATGTGATAACTACCCGCCACTCGAAACTGCATCTCCTGCTTTGATCCTCGCCAACGATCGACGAAAGAACAGCTGGCTCCATGCCGGTCAATCTGTCGCCCAAGGCAAGCCAGTCGGCACGCCGAGGTGTCATCAAGACAACGTACGGTGCCATTGGACAGATGTAGGCTCGCTGGAGGTTGTTTCACATCAGAGACAATGCTCAGCTGATGAGGGTGCGGGTTCCTCGGAGGAGGGTTCCTCAGAAGAGGATGTGTATATGAGGAAAGCCGGCATGGGTTTCCTTCCCCTCGGCCCGCCTCGACTCAACTCGAGCTCCAGCATCCAGCATCCAGCGCACACTAACATCAACTACGGCTGATTGGGCACTCCCTTGTATAATCCCCAGACAGAATGCAGATCTCCCACATCTTCGCCGTCTTGGGCCTGGCCATGACCGGCACCGCCCTCCCAGCCGCTGGCAGCATGGCCCCTGTGGCTCCGCGACAGAGTTCCTGCGCCAGCGACCAGCAACGCGTGTGCTGCCGACTTGCCGCCTTTACCTGCACCGTCTACGACCCGAGCCAGGAAGAGTGTGATGCCTTCTCCGTCTGCTGCCGCTACGTTGCCCCTGTACGTGTAGCTTCGATGCAACCGCCGGCGTGAAGACGCTGATGGTGTTGTGTCCAAGGCCCCCCCGTCATCTTGACCCGCTGCATCCCGCTTCTCGACATTTTCGGACTCTCAAAGCTGTAGGATTCTAGATGAAGGGGAATTGCGAGGCACGGCAGTCAGTCAGTCTTGCTATCTCATGCGGCATGTGGTCTGTAGTTTGAGTGTCCCACAACAGCTGAGCTATTAAGCTTTTCCAAGTACCAGAATACATCGAATCAGGTTGGTTCAGGGGCAGGTAATCCCAATCAATAGTCTGATACCATCTGGGTGGTGCCCTGCTGCAAGCTACTGCAAGCTGCTGAAGCTTGATGTGGATTTATGTCAGCGAGGTAGCATCGAGACCAAAGTGGAGGAGGATCAGCTCCCGATCAGCCCCGGACTAGAACCCAACGAACCCCTTTGGGCTCGCCGACAGCCTGCCCGGTCGGGCCGTGAGGCTCCAGTTTTGACCGCTTGACTCACTTCGGCCGCGAGTTCAAGACTCGGAGCCGGCGGGAGCGGGTGAGCTGAGACTTGGGATCTGCCAAATCCAGCTGCTGTGCCCGACGAGGGGTCATCGCCGGCGGTGGTTCGTTGAGCCAGCAAGGGCGGCCGTGTCCGGAGATAAGCTCCTCGAAGTGCGCTGTTTTGAGAAGAATATCAACCAACTTGCTTGCACCCCAAGAGACTGATATCGCTCAGCTACTAAGGGACCAACGAACGAGCAAGGATCACACACAAAGCAATGAACCCGGCCAACCCCAACCCTTACAAGCTTCCCGACGATGCCGTGTGGTTGAGTGAGTTGTCCTTCCCGCCAGCCTTCCAATACGAGCCCTGACTGAACCCTCACGCCACTGCCCAGTCACGGGGTGTTCGTCGGGCATTGGGCGCGCCCTCGCGACCCTCGTCGCCAGCAAGCCGGGGCAGCGTCTGATCGCCACGGCCCGCAACCCGGCAGATCTGTCTTACCTCCCCGATGGCGACCCTGACATCCTCAAGCTGCCCCTGGACGTAACCTCCCCGAACTCCGTCAACGCCGCGTTTGCGGCTGCCGCAGCTGCCGAGCACTTCTGCAGCAGCAGCAGCAGCAGCGGCGGCGGCGGCGGCAGGTTCCACGTCGACGTCGTCATCAACAACGCCGGGTACTCCCTCTCGGGCGACACCGAGTCGGCGACCGAGGAGGAGACGCACCGCGAGATGGAGACGCTCTTCTTTGGCACCGCACGGGTCACCACGCGGGCTCTCGAGGTCATGCGCCAGGCGCCCGACGGCAGGGGAGGGGTCATCTTCAACATGTCGTCGCTGGCCGGGCTGTGCGCCTTCCCGGGCCATGCCTACTACCATGCCGGCAAGTTTGCCGTCGAGGGGTTCTCGGAGAGCGTGGCGAGGGAGGTGCATCCAGATTGGAATAGTGGGTAACCCCCCCGCTCGTCCCGGCTTCAGTCCCTTCCGGTGCTCGTGTTGGCTGCAAGGGGGGGCGGGGCGTGTGATGTGGTGTGATGGCTGACGATGATGCTGATGATGATGGGGATGTGACAGTCAACGTGTGCATTGTCGAGCCGAGCGGCGTCAAGACCAACTTCGAGGGCCACAGCAAGGCGCGCACGCAGCCCCACCCGGCCTACGCGAGTCAGGACATGCCGTCCCGCAAGCTCGAGGCCTATGTCGCCATGGGCGTCAAGTCGGGGGTGGGCATGCTGGAGCCGTCTGCGGTGGCCGAGGCCATCTACACCGTCGCTAGTCGTGGGGAGCGTGTGCCGCTGCGTCTGCCGCTGGGTGCAGTGGCTTGGAAGATGGCGAAGGCCAAGTTCGAGGGTCTCGTGCGGGACTGGGAGGGCGTCAAGGATGTCAGCGGTATGGGCGAGCAGCTCTGATGGGCTCTGAGGGGCTCTGAGGGGGGCGCGGAGAAAGGACTGTCGGGGTGGTGATGATAATGTGATGAACGGTCCTCCAGACCCACAGCAAGGTCTTGGCCGGTAGCTCTGTCAGTTGGCGGATGGAGGCAGGAGCTTGGCGGCGGGATCCGCTGGGCTCTCGCTGGTCAGAAGCCCTAGTCAGCCGCCTCAAGTGGGGAACGGGAGAGTTACGTTATCTCGATCGCTCTCGCTTCTGTTTCCAATCAATCAACAGTCCTCCTCGACACGACAAATCAATCAAAATCCATCCCGTCTCGACGCTGCTCCATTTTCGCCCAGACGCCGTGCGCCGCCGGTTCATCCAGAGTACCTTGGGAGCTTGGTGACCGTACGATTACCTCGAGCGTATTGACCTCCTCCCTGAAAAGGACTTCGTATGCGGCAGCACCCCACTGTCTTGGTCGCCGACCCAACCCTCTGCGACCCAGTGCGGAGTGCGACGGTGCCACTGCCGGCAGCCCCGGGCTGGTGAGTGGTTTGTGCCTTGGTTACTGCCGAGGGTAAAGGCCTGCGAGGCGAGACACGACACCACCTCATTGGAGCTCAGCACTGGGGGCCAGGTTCCAGGGACGGCCTCGCTGTGGAGAGCCCGCTGCAAGCCTCCAAGATTCCCATGCCGGATTCCAGGAATCCCATCCCCCTCGCCCGTTTTCCGCAGCCC
>Ga0247824_10002251_pt1 | contig 10771 bp, 10 predicted proteins | sample 13C_PalmiticAcid_FD_194412 | JGI IMG/M metagenome (GOLD analysis project Ga0247824, IMG submission 194412) | Soil microbial communities from agricultural site in Penn Yan, New York, United States - 13C_PalmiticAcid_Day48 | ecosystem: Environmental > Terrestrial > Soil > Agricultural land...
GCCGTACGTACCATTCGCCGCGCGTCTCGCTGCGGGCGGCTGATGCAGTGAAGCGGGCGGCGTCGCTGGGGATGTGACCGCACATGATCACGATGTAGGCCCAGATGTTCCGAAGGACGTTGGCGGTGGCGTTGGCGGTGAGTGTGCGACGCCACCGTGTGGTGCTCAGAATCGGGTACCAGAGGTAGTCTTTCGCGCACTGGTTGCGGATCTTTCGGAATAGCTTTTGTTTGGCCTCTGCTCGGAGTTCTGGGGTGGGGGCGCTGTCCCGTGATGCGTAGTAGCCCTGCAGTGCGATGCCCCATTCGAAGAGCACCGCTAGCAGTGCGGCGCGGGCCGGCTGGGCAAGGTCGAGTGGCCGCCAGGGACGGTCAGTGGTTACGTGCATCACACCGAATCCGAGGTCGTCATCGACGCCTGCGATGTTGGTGTTGACGTGATGCCGGTAGTTGTGTGCGTGACGCCAGTGCTGCGACACCGACACCATGTCCCACTCCCATGTCGTGGAATGGATTTCCGGGTCGTTCATCCAGTCCCATTGCCCGTGCATCACGTTGTGGCCGATTTCCATGTTCTCGATGATCTTGGCCAGCGCGAGCCCGGCGGTGCCGAGTAGCCACCCGAATCGTGTCCGCGTCATTCCGATTGTGATCCGCGCGCTGACCTCAAGCGCTCGCTGCGCGGTGATCACTCGGTGGATGTAGGTGGCGTCTCGGGGGCCTAGTGAGTGGGCTAATACTCGGTGCAGGTTGTCGAGTTCAGCGCCGAGGCGTTCGACGTCGTCGGCCTGCAAACCAAACAGGTCGCGGGATGCTCTCGGTCGAAGTTTTGTGCTCATCTGCGTCATCTATTGCTCCCAGACATTTCCTTGCCACGAGCGCTCGTCCACGTCGTAGCATCGGTTCGCGCAATGGCTCCCGGTACCTGACCTCGGCCGGATCAGGGCCTTGCCTGGTTCGCCTAGTCGAGAAGGTCCTCGCCTGCTCGGCGGTGGGGAGGGCCGGCCGTGCTTGATTCCCAGGGGCTCGGGTGCCACCGTAGCGATGAGTCTGAGCGCCGGGAACGAGTGTTGATGATCTGGTCGTTCTCGAGTTCCGCTAAGGCGTTGAGGATCAGGGCGCTCAGCGTTCTGATCGCTGACGCAGTGGCAGCGTCCACGTTGTCCAGGTCGAGCGCGCTGGCGATCTGGGTGTTGAATTTCCTTGTCACTGGTGGCAGGTCGGCGCGGTACGTCATGGGATTCGGTGCGGCTTGTCGGCTTCGACGAGGACGTCGGACAGGGTCCCGCCGGATTCGACTGAGTGCAGGACCTTACGCCAGATCGCGCCGATCTCGCTGCGCGGAACATCCTTCGCCAGCAGGATCACAGGGTGTGTGTCACTGTCGACAACCTCGGTCCGCGAGTGACGTGCGCGCCTCACCGAACGACGTGCGAGGACATCGCCGCGCACGGCTGGTTGCCCGTTGTCGGAGGCTGGGTAGAAGAGCAGGTCCCACTCGGCGAGGAGGTCCCCGAGAACGAACCGTGCGTCTTGTTCCTGGATGCCGGCGACGATGCTCTCCCCAGGACCTGTATGCCCGGGTCGAGAGCGAAGATAATCTCGCATGTGGCCGTAGAGGCGGCTTCGTGGAAGCTCTTCAAGTGCGTGAGAGTGGGGAGTGGGAAGTGCTGGGGTAGTGGGCATCGTGGCCACCTGACTGACCATATGGTGGTCGTCGTCTCACCGGAGACGCTGAACAGAAACCTGTCAGATATGGATCCGGCTATCCCCCACTCTACGCCCTCGCCGCACCTAAGGAAGGTCCTGCGAGAGCAAGACCACACAGGAGCGTGCACGCTATCGACGAGCTCCGCTGTCTTGCGGCACGATGGGGGCCCATGAGCAGTTCAGGCGGTCGAGACCGCGATCGCGACATCAATGGACGCGCACGAAACGCCCGCCCACGCGATAGTCTCGGCCGCCCACTACCCATCGGCAGCGTCGGGATCGACCGTGTACCCGACGACTTGGACCTTCCGCCGGAGGTTGCGTTGTCATGGGCGCAAGACTTGCTGAACCGCGGGTACGCCTTCACCGCGCACGAGGTCCTCGAAAGTGCGTGGAAGAGCCGCCCAGGCGAGGAGAGCATGCTCTGGCAAGGCCTTGCGCAACTCGCGGTCGGCATCACCCATGTACAGCGTCGCAATCCCAAGGGCGCGATTGCCTTGCTCGAACGTGCGGCAGCGCGAATCGGGCACAGCCGCAGCGCCGCCCCGCACCACATCGACTCAAACGGCCTTGTCCGATACGCCGAGGAACTCATGGATCTCCTGCAACGCGAGGTGGAGCCAACGCCAGATCGGCTTGTCCCTCGCCTTACTCACACACAAATCCGGTAAGGCAACCGGCGAACCGCGCCCCAACGGGCAGTGATCCTGTTCGTCGAACGAACAGTGAGAATCGCCGGCGCTCAACAAGTCGACCACAGGCGTACCCTGGAGGGGAGTTGATTTCCCACCGAGATTCCCTTGGTGCTCTCGACTTGCCCAACGGAACTTAATGTTCCGGATCGGAGCGTCCTCATGACGCATCCACATCACCCAGACGCCCCACCTTCTGCCCGGTTCGAACTGAAGGCTGTCGGATCGATTCCCGGCGCAGTCGACGGAGTCTGGTGGCCACGAACACGTGATCTGCCAGATGAACTCGTACAAGTACACGCCTTGGTCCGAGGGCGCATCCTTCGGGTCGAGCGGGTGTGCTACCGGTACTCGAACTGGGATCCGGCCCCGCGCAAGATCTCTATCGATGAAAACCTGATCCGGCTGGACGGTTACAACATGCAATCACTGGACACGATCCGCTTCGTCGGCAATGGTTCCATCCTGGTGATCGCTCTCATCGCGCCAGGTACAGACGCTGACGTGGCGGAACTGGCGTCGGTGTTAGAGATGACCGGCGCAGCATCCCAGTCCCCGCACGACCTCAACATCGAAGCCGTTCGGACTGTCAACGCGACCCACCAGCGAGACGCCGCCGAACAATCCTGGGACGACGAAGGCGGGCATCTCGCCAACGCTCAATCCGCAGCCCACCGCGATACGCATAGGAAGTCGCAACCTCACCTTACGGTGCTCAGCAATGAATGAGCACCTAAGGCGCGACGTCACCAACCGCACGCCCGGGCACAAAGGACTGCTCCTGGCGCAACCGTTCCCCTCGCCGACACGGACAGTGCGCCTGACGATCGAGCGAGGTCCAAAGTTCTGGCACGGCGTCTGGCAACCCTGGACGACCAACTACGCCGCCGAGATCCACGACCTCGTACACGCCTGCGGCAGCCGAGTCGACGCAGACTTCAGCCGCATCGCCTTCGCCTGGAATAAGGCCTCACTAAGCCACCGCAGCCTCATGACAGTCGATGACCTCACCCTCACCCGCCCCGAACCTGGGCAACCACCACAGCAGATGCGCCTGATAGCAGCCACCGGACTGAACGTGCACCTAACGGTCGTTAGGCCGCCAGCTACGCCCGGCGCATAGCCCCGCATCTCGGCGGGCCTGCGAGCTGAGGACAGTGGGAGGCTTATGCCAAGGCGTGATCGGTGGACCGCTCTGGCGTCCACCATTCGTATCAGCGGCGAACGCCGCGACATCGCGAGTTCGATTCTCGCAGGCAGCTCCATAGCTCCACGTCAGGCCGGGTCGCGTGCGCGGCCTGAGTCGTCTCTACACAAAACCCGCCCGCTCATGTGGACTATCGTCTGGACCCATGTCCAGCTCGACGGACCTCCCCCGCAGACGACTGTCCCCCGCTCAGGCCGAGACGGTGGCGAAGCTGTGCGCCGCGGTGCCCGCCACGCTCGCCGAGCACGGCGTCGACGGATTCACCGTGAGGCTCGCGGCGCGCGCCGCGGGCGTCTCTCCGGCGACCGCCTACACCTACTTCTCGTCGAAGAACCACCTCATCGCGGAGGTCTTCGCGCGACGAGTGGAGTCGGAGTTGGTCGAGCCCGACCCGAGCGCGCCGCCGCGGGAGCGGGTGCTGCAGGTGCTCGACGGCCTCGTCGAGCTGGTGCTGACCGACCCTCAGTTCGCGACCGCGGTGAACACGGCGCTGCTCGGGCACGAGGCCGACGCGCAGGCGGTACGACTCCGGATCGGCCTGCTCCTGCGCGCCCGACTGACGGAGGCCCTGGGGCGCGGCGCCCCGTCCGGCCTGGTGGAGTCCGTCGAACTCGCCTACTCCGGCGTGCTGGTCCAGGCGGGGATGGGATACCTGGATGTCGTCGCCTCGAAAGCCGCCCTGGCGCGCGCGGTCGATCTGATGATGCCGATCCGATAGCAAGAACCTTGTTCCACATCGAGCTATTCTGGACTACTGTCTGGACACATGTCCACCTTGTGTCTCGATCCGTACTCCTACGCCTTCCACGCCGACCCGTACCCGGTCTTCGAGCGGCTGCGTGCGGAGGAGCCGGTTCACTACAACGCGGAGCACGACTTCTGGGCGCTGTCCCGGTACGACGATGTGCGCGCGGCCTTCCGCGACACCGAGCGCCTGTCCAGCGCCTGGGGCGTGACCCTGGAGCCGGCGGCGTACTCGCCCGACGCCGAGTACGCGATGAGCTTCCTCGCGATGGACGACCCGCGACACCTGCGGATCCGGCGGCTGGTCGCGAAGGCCTTCACACCGAAACGCGTAGCGGCCCTGCGGCCGTGGATCGAGGAGCGGGTGCGCGGGCATTGGGCGGCGTGTCTGGACCGGGAGGAGTTCGACTTCGTCGCCGACTTCGCCGCGCTCGTGCCGATGGAGGTGATCTCCGAGATGATGGGCGTCCCCACGGCCGACCGGGACGAGTTGCGCCGGCTCGGCGACGTGCTGATCCACCGTGAGGACGGCGTCTTCGACGTACCGCAGCCCGCGGCCGAGGCCTTCTTCGGCCTGTACAGCTACTACTTCGAGCTGGTGACCGAACGTCGCGCGCGGCCCGCCGACGACCTGATCTCCGCATTGACCACGGCGCAGGTCGCCGGCGACGACGGACCGGAGACGCTCACGGACGCCGAGATCGTCGGCATCCTGATCCTCATGATCGTCGCCGGGAACGAGACGACGACGAAGCTCCTCGGGAACGCGATGTACTGGGGCGCACACCATCCCGACGAGCGGTCGAAGCCCTTCGGCGCACCGTCGGCCGTCCCGGACTGGTCGGCGGAGACCCTACGCTACGACACGTCGACGCAGATGCTGCTGCGTCGCACGGCCGTCGACGTGGAGTTCCGGGGAACCGTGATCCCCCAGGGCGATCGGGTGCTGCTGCTGGTGGCGTCGGCGAATCGGGACGGAGAGGTGTTCGACGATGCTGCAACGTACCGAATCGGCCGCGACACCTCTGCGTCACTGAGTTTCGGCTTCGGGAGCCACTTCTGCCTCGGCTCGCATCTCGCGAAGCTCGAGGCCGACATCGCGCTGGGTGAGGTCGTCGCGACCGTCCGCGACTACGAGGTGGACTTCGAGAACGTCGAGCGGGTGCACTCGCTCAACGTGCGCGGGCTGTCGTCATTGCCCGTCCGCGTCGCGCGTCGGTGACTAATCGATGAGGACGAGCCACCAGTCGTCGGACAGGCTTCGGCATCGGTTGGTACCGCAGCGGTCCGGGGCACTTCCGTCAGGCCGATATTGGAGCACCGCCATGCCGAAGAACCCGACGCCGCTGTACAGCGGGAAAGTGACCATTCCGTCGGCCTTGTTCGTGCTGGTCATCTCCTGGGTGCCGATCGTCCTATCGCCCTGATCGTGGAACTCCGCACGCGGATCGGCCAGCGCGGCCTGCGCTGCCGCGGTGAGCCGGGGCTGGTCGAACGCCCAGCGCGCCTTCTGAGGAAGACCCGTGAACGCCGCGGCCAGCCCGAGCACGCCGATCACAGGAATGATCAGAAGGTGCGAGGCGAACCGTCTCCGACGAATCGCCCAGGTCACGAGGTAGACGAGCCACGCGACGACCAGCGCGACGCCGACGAGGAGACTGAGCACTGACCACCCGAAATCCGCGCCGATGGTCTTCCCCCACAACCAGGCCAGCACCTCGATCGCGACCAGCCCGGCGAGCACCGCGCCGACAGTGCCGAGCGCCGTGGCCCCCTGATCTGTCGCCTGACCGGAATCCGCACCCATCAAGCCAGGATAGCGATCGGCGTATCCGGACTAGACGATCAGCCTCGGGATCAGCCGGACGAAGACCACCATCACCACCAGCTCCACGAGCGTCTGCGTCACGACCACCAGCGGTGCCAGACCGTACGCGGCGGGCAGCGCCAGGACCAGCGGCAGGATCACCAGCGAGTTCCTCGTGACACCACTGAAGACGACACTGCGCCGACTCGGCACATCCAGGCCGGCGAGACGCGCGGCGACCGCCCCCACCGGCGTCATCACGGCCGCGAACAGCACGTACACCGGGATCGTGAGCGCCAGCGACGAGAGCTGATCTCGGACGCCGGCGATCTGCGACGCGACCACCACCGCGAGCGTCAGCACCATGATCGGCACCATCGCTTCCGTCACCACCGAGGCCACCGTCGCGCCCCACCGAGTCCGGGCCGCCGCCCACTGGGTCACCCCCGCAAGCAACAACGGCACCACGATCACCCACACGAACGCTTCCGCGAACGGCCCGTAGTCGACGGTGCGCACCACTTCCCCGCCCACGAAGAGCCAGAGGTACAGCGGCAGCAGCACCATCTGCACCAGCATCAGCAGGGGCGCGGCGGCGAGCAGCCGGTCCTTCGCGCCGCCGGCGAGTCCGCTGAACACGATCACGTAGTCCACGCACGGCGTGAGCAGCACGAACAGGACCCCGACGAGCAGCGCGCGGTCATGCGCCACGATCCGCGACACCGCGAGGACCACGATCGGAACGGCGACGAAGTTCACCGCCAGCACCGTGCCGAGGAAGCGCACGTCCCGCAGAGCCTCCCCCATGCGCGCGAACGGGATCCCGAGGAAGGTCGCATAGAGCAACAGTGCGAGCACGGGGTTGATGACGGCCTCGGCGGGACCCGCCACCGTCGGGACGGCGAGCCCGAGCACCGCCCCCAGAACCAGCCCGGCGAGGTACAGCGGGACCTGATGGGCGTCCGCCCAGTCGACGACCGCCCGCATTCGCGTCACGCGCACACCCTAGTTCGGCCGCCGGGTCAGTAGGGTTCCCCTCATGGGTGCGCCGACGGAGCAGAGCTGGCCCGAGCCCTCGGACCGGGTGAAGGAGCTGATCCGGCGTGCCGCGGAGTTCGCGAGCAACGCGCCCGAGGAATGGGTGATCGCGCTGCAGGACGCCACGCTGACCGGCGTCATCCTGTCCCCGATCGCGGCCGACCCCACCCTCGCGGAGCTGGTGCGCAACTCGGACACCGCCGTCATGCTGCACTGGGCCGCGCACAATCTGGCCCACCCGGGCCGTCGGGTACCGCCGAACATCGACTCGGCCGACGCGCTCGCCGTCGCGCGCGACCTCGTTCGACGGGGCCTCGACCTGCACGGCATCGACACCTACCGCAAGGGCCTCAACACCGCCTGGACGCTGTGGATGAACGTCTGCTTCGAGCTCACCGACGACCCCTCCGAACTGCGCGAGCTCCTCGCGATCACCTGGGCGTCGATGTCGACCTACGTCGACGACACCATCGACGCCATCACGATCCGCATGGCCGGCGAACGCGAGCAATTGACCACCGGGACGAACGCGGACCGTCTGGCCACGGTCTCGCTGATCCTCGAGGGCGCCCCCATCACCCGGTCGCGCGCCGAGCAACAGCTCGGCTACCGGCTCACCGGGCCGCACACCGCGGCCGTCGTCTGGACCACCGGCACCGTCGGCGACCTGGACGCGGCCGCCCATGCGCTCGCCCGGCGCGCCGGGACCCCGCGCCCGCTGACCGTCGTCGCGAGCGCATCGGCCCTGTGGCTGTGGCTGCCGGGCACCGTCGTCCTCGATTCTGCGGACCTGGCCCGCGAACTGGCCGACCACCCCGAGGTGCGCGTCGCGATCGGGCGGCCGGGCGAGGACCTCGACGGGTTCCGTCGCAGCCACCTCGATGCGGGGACCACGCAGCGCGTCATGACCCGCCTGCGCACCCGGCGACGGGTGGCCGGCTACGACGACATCGCACTGATCTCGCTGGTCACCAGCGACACCGGGAAGGCCGACGAGTTCGTCCGCGACACCCTCGGCGACCTGCTGACGGCCGATCAGGAGACGCGGGAGACCGTCGCGGCGTACGTCGACGAGCAGTTCAACACCTCGCGCACCGCGGAGCGCCTCTACACGCATCGCAACACCGTGATTCGGCGCCTCACCAGGGCCGACGAACTGCTGCCCCGGCCCCTGGCCGACAACCCGACCGGGGTGGCCGTCGCGCTCGACGTGCTGCGCTGGCTGGGCCCCGACGGCCCGTCGTGACGATCTGCACCAGACGGGGTGGCAACCGGGTGCACTCTGCGCTGGCCGCGAGGGTCCGCCGAGCGAGAGAGTAGGTCATCGGTTCTATCACTGAGCCCTCGGACCAGGAGAAACAAGCATGACGAGCACCACGCCCGAGCACCTCGACATCATCGTCATCGGGGCCGGCATCTCCGGCATCGGCGCCGGTCACTACATCACCACCGAGCTGCCGTCGAAGTCCTTCGCGATCCTTGAAGGCCGGTCAACATTCGGCGGCACCTGGGACCTGTTCAAGTACCCCGGCATCCGCTCCGACTCGGACCTGCACACCTTCGGCTACGAGTTCAAGCCGTGGGAGTCCAAGGACTCGATCGCCGACGCGCACAAGATCCTCGACTACCTGCACGAGACCATGGAGGAGAACGACCTCCTCGACAAGGTCCGCTACGACCACAAGGTGATCTCCGCCGATTGGTCGAGCGAGGACGGCCGCTGGACGCTGCAGATCGATCACGCCGGCGAGCGCCGCGTGCTCACCGCCGGCTGGATCCTCGCGGGCACCGGCTACTACGACTACGACGAGGGCTTCACCCCCGAGTTCACCGGACGCGAGACCTTCCGAGGCCAGATCATCCACCCGCAGTTCTGGCCGGAGGACCTGGACTACAACGGCAAGAAGGTCGTCGTGATCGGCTCCGGCGCGACCGCGGTGACCCTGGTCCCGTCGCTGCTCACCGGCGACAAGCGCGCCGCGCACGTGACCATGCTGCAGCGCACGCCGACGTACATCATGCCGGTCCCGAAGCAGGATCCGCTGACGAACCTGTTCCACCGCGCCTTCGGCCACAAGATCGGCCACGACCTCTCGCGCAAGCGGTTCATCTGGCAGCAGCGCGGCGTCTACGTCTTCGCGCAGCGCTTCCCCGACCTCGCGCGCAAGATCATTCGCAGCGAGAACGCCAAGCGACTGCCCAAGGGTTACCCGGTGGACGTGCACTTCAACCCGCCGTACAACCCGTGGGACCAGCGCCTGTGCGCCGTGCCCGACGGTGACCTGTTCAAGGCCATCCGCAGCGGCGACGCCGCCGTCGCGACCGACAAGATCGCGACCTTCGACGAGACCGGCATCGAGCTCGCGAGCGGCGAGCACCTCGACGCCGACATCATCGTGACCGCCACCGGCCTCAAGCTGAAGCTGCTCGGCGGCGTGACCCTGTCGGTCGACGGCCGCGAGGTCGACGTGCCGAGCGCCGTCATCCACCGCGGCGCGATGCTCTCGGGCGTCCCGAACGCCGCGCTCGCCATCGGCTACACGAACTCGTCGTGGACGCTCAAGGTCGGGATGCTCTGGAAGTACATCACCACGCTGATCTCCACGATGGACGCGAAGGGCCTGGACACCGCGGTCGCCGTCGCCGATCCCGACATGGCGACCCGCCCCGCCCTCGACTTCGAGGCCGGCTACGTCCAGCGCGCTCTGAAGGAGCTCCCCCGCCAGGGCGAGGCCGACGACTGGCGCATGTCGATGAGCTACTTCGAGGACGCCAAGCGGCTGAACAGCGAGCTCTCCTTCGGCGAGGAGTCCGGGCTGCGCCTGAGCTCCAGCAAGCAGGCCAAGGTCACCGTCTGACCTGCGGCGATCACGTTTCCGCCCGTCTACCGCTACCGTTGACTCGGTGCGGTCGACGGGCGGGCGCGGTTCGAGGGAGCGGATGAACGAGCAGCAGATCGCGGGCTACCGGGTGGTCCGCAAGCTCGGCGGCGGCGGAATGGGTGAGGTGTACCTCGTCCAGCACCCGCGCCTGCCGCGGCAGGACGCGCTCAAGCTGCTGCACACGTCCGTGAGCAGCAACCCGCAGTACAAGGCGCGCTTCGACCGCGAGGCCTACGTGCTCGCGCAGCTCAACCACCGCAACATCATCCACCTGTACGACCGCGGCGAAGTCGACGGCCGGTTGTGGATCACGATGGAGTACGTCGCCGGGCCGGACACCGCGCAGATGCTCGCCCAGCGCGGGCCGATGCCGCTGCCGCTCGCGATCGAGATCGCCGACGGTGCCGGCGCCGCCCTCGACTACGCCTATCGGCAGGCGCGGATCACGCACCGCGACGTCAAGCCCGCGAACATCCTCGTCGCTTTCGACTCCGACGGCGCACCGCAGGTCAAGCTCGCCGACTTCGGTATCGCCAAGGCCGCGGGCGAGGCCGTCGGCGTCACGTCGACGGGGATCACCGTCGGGACCATGGCGTACATGTCGCCCGAGGCCTTCGACAACAAGATCCTCGACAACCGGGCCGATCTGTACTCGCTCGGCTGCACCGTCTTCGAGCTGCTCACGGGCGAGC
>Ga0247824_10002253_pt1 | contig 10762 bp, 13 predicted proteins | sample 13C_PalmiticAcid_FD_194412 | JGI IMG/M metagenome (GOLD analysis project Ga0247824, IMG submission 194412) | Soil microbial communities from agricultural site in Penn Yan, New York, United States - 13C_PalmiticAcid_Day48 | ecosystem: Environmental > Terrestrial > Soil > Agricultural land...
AAAAAAGCAGAACAGAGGGAAAAATAAAAAAAGACTCCAAGTAAAGGAGGAGCACCCTGTCGAGGAGACGCTACTTGACTTTGGTACGAGCGACGATGTTCGGCGTTTGTTGATTGATCATCACGATTTTCTACACCTGGGCTCCTCAATCGTCATACTTTCTGACTTGATGTTTACCTTCATATGTTCTAGCGAAAGAAACCAAGAGAGCGAGACCAGCGAAAAGAAAACGTTCAGGACGTGAGCGAGGCAAGTGTGGGACCCTTGTACACGCTGCGTAAGTTGCAGAGCTCCTCTAGTAGCTCTCAAGGCTGACTCTCATTTATCTCACTATCCTTGGTACCCCCGTACAGTCCATTATCAATGTCTTAGTCTCGCCCGAAACCACCAGTACAACCACGGAGGAAGAGAGAGGGACGACGCCGCAAGATGGGAACTATTTACCAAAGTCGTTGTTCCAGTCTGAGGATACGGTGGATCAATTCATTTTTGTTCAGCCGCTATCGGCCTGGGATGACACTCGTGTATTTTGTACCGACATGTTGCAGCGCAAGTACACTATGTCCCGCAGAAACGCCTACTTGATACTCACCAAGCATACCAGGAAGGCTCGCGACCCCCTTAACCGCTTTTCGAACCGTGCACTTTAATGTTGACAATGAGCTACAACAACGTGCAACTAGTAGTCGGAAACGTGACCCCCAGGAAGCTGACGAGAGACCACCGTATCCGGCACTTCACTTTGGTATCGGCCCAAACAAGATAAACAAGGCATTTGATATATCGGATGGTGACTTTAATCCCTACAACACCGTACCACAGAACCAGGATCTAACGGGAGAGATCCCAGAGCCGATCGGGATCAATCGTCCTGTTGGACCAGGGGACACTTCAAATCAGGCTACAGAAAAGGGTCCGCGAATCGTCAACAACTGTAGTATCACACGCACCATCATGAGTCGTCGAAGTAGCGCCCTTAGGACTGGTATTGCTCAACGTGAGTGATTTTATGTGAGTTTTGTTGATGTTGTTCTATACCATACAGATACGAATGTAACTGGATTGTTGCTGATGAGACTTCTTGTGGTTCCTAGGCTGGCAAACTTCGTGGTATCGCGGGTCCTTCTACCGAGGTTATTTTCTAAAGAGATAGTCGAGGAAGCAAAGCAGGACTTTGGTCGGGTTGTGATTGACTGAAAAAAGGAAAAGGCGATTATATGGAGACCTTTGGCAACAGCCTTATCACGCCTCTAATATCCGGAGCGTTCGGAGACTTCATTCAAATGGTAAGATATGACATTAATACGAGCAAGAGAAGAACAAACAAACATGAAGTGGCTAACACTTGTCTTAGAGCTACATATGCAAATGCTAGGGTTGAGACGGGCATACTTCTGGAAGGCGCCTATCAGGAACTATTCCTTTATGTTGGGAGGGTTTAAGGCAGGGATGGTCCCTAAGCCCTATCAAGACAGCTATGTGAGATTGATGTGCATGAGGAATAAAGCAGTGGGCATCCACAAAATTTGTTTTGGTGGAAAATCTCTCTCTCTCTTCTTGTCACCCCTGCACCCTTGGCGCCAATTCCCTCCTCCATTTCGTTCGCTCCGGTGTCCTATTTGGACGCCGCGAGCAAGACTATCTGCAAGAACAACTACCCGTGCCTCCTCGGCGGCTACTAGTTCTGTACAGACCGCACCTGATGGGATCGTCCACATTGCCATGGTGATTCAGGCGAGATTTGTCGCTGGACCTTGGTCTTGTCAACCACGCTCGTTGGGAGAGATACCGTTGATGAATCCACGTTAGATTGGACGTTGACACTGCCACCACTCACGAGAGGAGTAAATTAGAACCACTTTTCTTTGATTTGTTGCTATTCAAGTTTGGCCATTGTATTATTGTACATCAATGCCATGCGATTCAAGTACACTCTCAAGTATGGCCCTTACTCTTTTGTCGCTATGAAGACACCCTTTGACTCTTCTCAGTTTCTTCCAGTTTTTCACCATCCATGTAACTTCTTCCATACTAAGCTGAGGAGAAGGATCGCGGCCAAACTGGAGATCCGTCAACTGCTGTAGACTTGCCAGCCGTCCTAGCCCACAATCGAATCGAAACGCCAATCCATTTTCATATTCTATGCGACTTGTGTTCAATATTGTCAAGCGCTCAAGTCGGGTAAGCGTCGACAAGCGCTCAAAGACCAATTGGTGCAGATCCTGTTCTGATTCTTCAAACAGGAGCCATAAGCCCAACTCGCGGAGTTGTTGACAAACCCATGGTCCTCGACTTGCGATATCCCCAGCAAGAATACTACCAACGTACTGCAGGATCTCCAGCCTCGGACAGCCGCATAGTATATCGACAATGGTAGAACTGCTTGCACATTTCCATCCGAAATCCACATTCACAAGGGTGTTGAAGTGGAGGCTGAGGGCGCTGGATGCTCGTGTATTCATTTCGCAAAGATAAAGCCGCAAGTCAGCAATGCACCCATGGCCATTCCCAATTCGGTTGAGTATAGACGCAAGCTCTGCGTCCTGAAGATAGCTGTTGATATCCAATTTGGTGAGAGGAGGCCATTGAGTGTTCGGGATTCTTTCCTTGACCACAGCGATGTTGCGAAATTCCCACTTCAAGGAGTTCAGCATTGGCGATTGAAGAATTAGGTCCAATTGATATTCATCCTGTTGCAGCGTGGTCGCCGTCATATCCAGTATGCGCAACCGGTCAAATGCCATATTCCATGGGCGAGTCCCATCTGCGACAGTGACATCGTGTATTTGGAGACACTCCATCTTCATGCAGACTCTCCAGAACACTGGTGTATCGTTAGCCCTAAGCCTTATCCGATGTAGAGCCATATTCCTGATGTGAGGGTGCGTTGACAATGCCTCCCACGTCGTTGGTGTTGGATCCACACCATTCAATTCCAGATCAACGAGTAATGGGGCAATCTTGGGAATGTCCATGGAAATACGTTCGTGTACTTGCTTAAGACCAGTTGTGTAAATTCTCAGGCGCCGCAAACTCGGGCATTGGTACTCGTGCTGGTAACCAAAGTCCATAGCCAGAGAGAGGTCCTGTATCAAGTGTCGATGATTGTAGGCGTCCTCTTGATTGGGGCAAGATTTAATACGATTACCAGTGAACCTTGTGAGGTTGAATCCCGAGCGTATTTTTCGCCATCGGCGAGGAAGAAACATGACGTGCCAGCTCTTGGAGACACGAACACAGCTTGCAAGGTCAGCACCCTCGAGATAGGCTGCAACCTGGTCCGCGATCTCTTGTATCTCCAGCGGGTTCGTGAGGAGCATGACTTGTCTAGCTGGATGCTCGTAGCGGTGTGCGCACTGGGTGGCAACGGCGAATGTCGAGAGCAGAGGTGATGAGGGTTCAGTGTCACTGGGAGGAAAGCGATGAGTTTTTTTGAAGAAGGTCAGTTTGCCCAATGCTAATTTAAGGGGTGCATAGCATTCAGCCGATTGTTCATGTCTCCGTGATACCATGTCATTCTGGGCAGTCTCGAGTCTGGTTACATCTGAAGTAGTGATAGGCACTGCCCTGGACAGCCGACATCCTACGACATGTTCTCCGTTCGAGCAGACGAGATTTACTGAGGACTGCGAGGAAGAGTTGGGTTTCTTTTATTTCGATTCCGTGCTGCTCGGGATCAGACACTTGGTATAACGCCATCGACGAAGATCATCGTACGTCAATACCATGTTATCCGTAAACATCCACAGGTTAGGCTTCAACTCTTCTGTCCCAATTGAGTTGACCTCTGATACTCTTCAGATTCTTCCAGTTGTCCATCATCCATTCAAGCTCTTCCATGCCCACGGCAGACTTCTCAGCGTTACGATAGAAATAGGTCAATTGCCGTAGGCTTGCCAGATGCTCAAGTCCATAGCCAAGTCGAAACTCCAAACCAGCGTGGTGCTTATGTTCCGAACAAGGACGCCATATTATTAAGCGCTCAAGTCGGACTAATGTCGACAAGCGCTTAAGAACCAGCTGATGCAAGTCTTGTTCCATCTCTCCAAAGCCGAAATAGATCCTCAACTCTCGGAGTTGTTGACATACCCAAGGTCCTCGCTCCATGATGTCCTTAGCATAGATATCCTCGACCCGTAGAATCTCCAGCCTCCACAATAAACTCAGCGCTGTAGAACGACCCAAATCATGTCCAATGATATCCACCTTCACAAGAGTACATAAGTGCGTGCTGGGGGTCCTCGTAGCTTGTGTTCTCAATTGGCAATAACGGAACTGCAAGTCGACAAGACACCCGAGACCATTCCCGACCCTATGGAGTATATCAGCCAAGTCTACGTCCAGGAGATGGCATTGAGGTGCAGCTTGCTAAGATGAGGCCAAGGGTTGTTCATTAATCGTTCCTCGGAAATGGTGAGGTCGTACAGGTGCCGTTCCAAGGACTCCAGTCGTGGTGATCGAACGATCAAATCCATCGTGTGCCATGTCGGTCTCCACCATGCACAGATTGCGCATCCGATCGATTGTTATGTTCCTTGGCGGTCGTCATCCTTGATGCTGAGATGGCGTAAATGGAGGCTTTCCAGCTTCATGCACGTTTCCAGAATCCTGATGGACCTGTATTCCACAGACTCGAATCCTTGACACGAGAGTGCTCTGACAACGTCTCCTAGAAACTCGGCTCTGGATTCATAACAACTAATCCTAGATAGACGTGACGGGGCTATCTTGTTGAGGTCCACGGATGCATACTTGACTGATTCCTCACAATGAATCACTAGACGGCGCAGGTTCAGGAATTGGCCATTGTCTAGCCTAGTAAACTTCTTCGACAGAGAAAGTTCCTGTATCAAATGCCGATGATTGTAGACTCTGTCTCGATCGGGGCCAAAAAGAGCGCCCTCACTACCGCCCATGTCTGAGAATCCCAACTCTCCATCGATGAGGAGGAATATACTGCACCAACTCTTGGAAACACGGACGCAACTTGTAAGGTTCTTCCTATCGAGATATGATGCAACCTGGTCTGTGATCTCCTGTATCTCTAGTGGATTTGTTGGTGGCATGGCTTGTATAGACACTCGCAGTGATGTGTTGGCTGTTTAGAAACGGTAAGGAAGGAACACAAAAGTGATGAGGACCGAGTTGGTCAGAAGGAGCGATGAGTCTTGGCAGTTGTTCACACGGACACGCAATGGCCATTTAAGGGCCGCTTTGACCAAGAGTGTGCCTTGACCAAGAGTTTGCCTTGCACGAGAGATTGTGCCACCTTTTCCGGATGGATTCCCTAAGCTTGATCGCGAATATATATGCATCGCAGTCGATAGAACCTACCATTGGAAAATCTTTGCTCCACATTCACCATGGAGAAGTCGGCAAGCCTGTGAAAAGTAGGACTCGGGCGGTGCTGTAGTTTGCCTGCATGGACAATTTGCGCAAGCGATCAAACGCCATACTCCGTGGAATGCCATCACCATCCTTGAAGCCGGTATTTCTAATTTCGCTTCATGTTTTCTAGAATCCCGGTGAGCCACCTTTCTGAAGGCGTATTTCCGACAGAGTCAAGTTCCTGATGTGAGGGTGCGTTGGCAATGTTTCCTAGAATGATGACGGCACCTTCACATTAGACAACTTCAGACCGACGAGTAGCGGGGCCATTGCGGTAGTATCCATAGAGATGCAACTGATTCGTGGCTGACGGCAGACTGTGTTGAACTTGAGGTGACGTATTCGCATACATCTAGCTCGGCAAACATATTGACAAGAGAGAGATCCTGTATCCAGAGTCGATGATTGCGAATTTCGATTAGATTAGAGCCGAAGTGAACAGTTTGACTAGGTTCTCCTGTGAACCCCGCGAGGACGATTCGCCACCAGAGAGGAAGGAGGATGTCTCGCCAGCTTCTAGAAATATGGACGCAGTTTGCAAGGTCTTCACCCTCGAGATAGGATGCAAACATGAATGCGAACTCTACTATCTCTGGTGGATGGGTGTATATTGATTGGGAACGGTGGAGGCGAGAACAATGTGATGAGGGTCGAGTTGGTCAAAGTGCTGATAAAGAAGCCGTGAGGGTCAGTTCCACACAAACATGTTTTAAGGGGTTGCCGCCTTTTTTTTTTTTCGGCTTAGCCCTGTGTTACACTCTCCCACGCTCGCTGGGCGAGATGCAGTTGATGAATCCAACGATTGGACGTTGACACTACCACCATTTATGAGAGGAGCACCCAGATTTTACTTTTTTCCCTTTCACTTCGAGTCTTGCTATTCAAGATTGGCCATTGTATTGTACATCAATGCCATGCGATTCAAGTACACTCTCAAGTTGGGCCCTTACTTCCTTGTCACTATTAAGACACCCGTTGATTCTCTTCAGTTTCTTCCAGTTGTCCACCATCCATGCAACTTCCTCCATACCAAGCTGAGGAAAACGCTCAAGGCCAAACTGGAGATCGGTCAGCTGCTGTAGGCTTGCCAGGCGTCCCAGCCCACAATCGAATCGAAAAGCCAATCCATTTTCATGATCCATGCGACTTGTGTTCAGCATTGTCAAGCGCTCAAGCCGGGTAAGCGCCGACAAGTGCTCAAAGACCAATTGGTGCAGATCCTGTTCTGATTCTTCAAACAGGAGCCGAAGATACAACTCTCGGAGTTGCTGACAAACCCATGGCCCTCGTCTTGCGATATCTCCAGCAAGAATACTACCAACGTACTGCAGGGTCTCCAGCCTCGGACAGCCGCATAGTATATCAACAATGGTAGAGCTGCTTGAACATTTCCATCCGAGATCCACATTCACAAGAGTGTTGAAGTGGAAGCCAAGGGCGCTGGATGCTTGCGTACTCATATCGCAGTTATAGAGCCGCAAGTCAGAAATGCTCCCGCAACCGTTCCCGATTCGGTTGAGTATGGACGCAAGCTCTGTATCTTGAAGGTAACCGTTGACGTGAAACTTGGTGAGAGGAGGCCAATGGCCATTCAGGAATTCTTCCTTGACCACTGCACGTTTGCGAAGCTCCAGTTCCAAGGACATCAGCATTGGTGATTGGAAAATCAGATCCCATTGATATGCATCCCGGTGCGACATAACGGTCTCCGTAATGACCAGTGTGCGCAACCGATCAAATGTCATATTACATGGGCGACTTTCATCTTCGATGGTGACACCGCGTAGTTGAAGACTCTCTATCTTCATACAGGCTCTCCAGAATACTGGTGCATCGTCGGCCTTTAGCTTGATCTGCTGCAGAGTCAAGTTCCTGATGTGAGGGTGCGTGCACAATGTCTCCCAGGTTGCTGGTGTTGGATCCATACGACTCAATTCCAGATCAACAAGCAATGGGGCAATCTTGAGAAGGTCCATGGAGATAGGTTTCTGTGATTGGGTAAGAATGGTCGTGTAAACCCTCAGACGTCGCAAGTTCGGGCATTGGTACTCGTGCTGGTAACCAAAGTCCATAGCCAGAGAGAGGCCCCGTATCAAATGTCGATGATTATAGACGTCCTCTCGATTGGGGCCATATTTGATGGATGTACCGGCGAATCTTTTGAGGTTGAATCCCGAGTGAATGTTTCGCCATCGGTGAGAAAGGAATATGGCCTGCCAGCTCTTGGAGACACAGATACAGCATGCAAGGTCTGCACCCTCGAGATAGGCTGCAATTATGTCCGCGATCTCTTGTATCTCTAGTGGATTTGTGGGTGCCATGGCTTGTCTTGACAATTGTAGCGGTGTGTGCACTGGGTGGCAATGGTGAATGTCGAGGGCAGAAGTAATGAGGAAGAAGGCGACAGCTGTCCCCAGCTATCCAGCTATTTAAGGGGGTACGGAACCTTGCCATGCGACCCAGACAAAGTTTCGAGCCTGGTTACGGAAATAGATCGACACTAGACTGTCAATGTCCGCAATGATACAGTCCATCACCTCTGCCCTGGACAGACGACATCCTGCGACATGTTGGGGCACGGAGGGCTGGGCCTCGACACCATCATCGCTCAAGGGATGACTATCGACAAAGATCACATGTTACCCCTACATATCATGTCAAGCCACGACTCTCCTATCCCAATTGACTTGTCCTCAGATTCTTCCAGTTATCAAACTCTTCCGTGCTCACAGCAGACCCCTGGCGTCACGATAAAAATAGGTCATTGCTGTAGGCTTGCCAGGCGCTCCAGTCCATGACCAAGTCGAAACTCCAAACCAGCATGGTGCTTATGTTCCCAAAGGGTGCACTCTATCATCAAGTACTCAAGTCGGACCAATGTCGACAAGGACCAGTTGTTGTTCCGTTTCCGCAAAGCTGAAATTGATTCTCAAGTGGAGTTGACATACCCAGGGTCTTCGCTCCATGATTTCCTTAGCATGGATATTCTGAGCCCGAAGAACCTCCTGATTCCGACAGTGGCACAGTGAATCCAGCGCCGCAGAACGAGTCGATGATATTTACTTTGACAGGAGTGCTAAAGTGCGTGCTGAGGGTCTTTGTTGCTTGCTTTTCTCAAATGTCAATAATGGAGCTGCAAGTCGACAAGACACCCGAGACCATTCCCGACCCTAGGGAGTATTTCATCCAAGTCTGCGTCCAGGAGATGGCCAATGGAGTACAGCTTGCTGAGAGAAAGCCAAGGGCTGATCATTAATTGTCCCCTCGAAAAAGGCATCGTTTTCCAGATGCCATTCCAAGGCATCAAATCCAAGTGATAAGCATCGTGTGTTCTGTCGGTCACCACAGCCAGTTTGCGCATCCGATCGAATATCATATTCTCGGGCGATCTTCACCTCTGATTGCCGACACGGTGTATTTGGAGGCTTTCCAGTTTCATGCACTTTGTCCAGAGTTCTGATGGGCCATTGTCCCAGAAACACGAATTCGACAGACCCAAGTCCCTGATATGAGAGTGCTTTGGCAATGTCTCCCAGAAGTCTGTTGCAGATCGACAAGTAGCGGAGCTACTTTGTTGAGGTCCATGGAGGCATACTTGTCCGATCTCATCATCAAACAGATTTATCACTAGACGGCGCAAGTTCAGGAATTGGCACTTGTCCAGCCGGCAAACTTCAAGAGTGAAAGGTCCCGCATCAAATGCCGATGATTGTGGACACTGTCTCGATCAGGGCCAAAATGAGCGACCTCATTACCCCGCACTTGTTTGGGAATTCCACGACTGGACATCGATAAGGAAGGAATATGCTTGGAAACACGGACACAAAGTCTTTCCCTTCGAGATATGATACAACCTAGTTTGTGATCTCCTGCATCTCCATGTTGGTGGCATGGCTTGTATAGGGCACTTGCAGTGGTGTATTGACTGTGTGAGGGCCGAGATGGTCAGAAGAAGCGATAGGTCTTGGCAGTTGTTCACACGGACATGGCCATTTAAGGGCCACCACTTTGACCAAGCGAGAAGGCCATGTGGCAGTTGGAACCCTAGACAATGCCTTGTACCATCCTTTCCGGATGGATCCTCTAGGCTTGATCATATTCTTGGAGGTGGCGGGAGACAATGCCAGGACGAATGTTTGCGAATACGCTTGAGGTTGCATGGATGCGCATCGCAATCGACGGAGCCAATCATTGGACAATCTTTGCTCACATTCAGCATGGGGAAGTCGGCAAGCCTGTGTAAAGTAGGACTCGGGCAGTGCAATTATTCACGTTGGAACAGCTAGACAATTCATTTACTCAACACACCATCGTCGACGGTCATTGCACAGCTATGCCATGGGATTCAAACACGCTCAAAAGTTGATCCTTCACCCATTTGTTGTCATTGAGTTGTGCTTCGATACTCCTCAGCTTCTTCCAGTTGCTCACCATCCATGCCACTTCCTCCATACCGAGCTGACGAAAGCGACGGTTATAGGCTGTGAGAATGCAAAAGTGGGTCAAGTGCTGTAGACTTGCCAGGAGTTCCAACCCAGAATCAAGTCGAAGCACCAACCCTTCATTACAGTCAACGTCGTTTGAATTGGGGTACTGTATTGTCAGTCGCTCAAGTCGGATCAATGTCGACAAGCGCCCACAGATCATTTGGTGCAAATCCTGTTCCGATTCTTGGAAGCGGAAACGTATGTTCAGCTCTCTAAGTTTTTGACATACCCAGGGTCCTCGTTCCGCAGCATCCTTAGCAAAGACATCTTTAACCAGTAGAACCTCCAGTCTTAGACAGAAGCACAGCAGGTCGGAAGGTATGGAGCGCATAATCAAAGACGCCCAAGAGATATCCACTTTTACAAGAGTGTTAAAGTGAACACCGAGAGCTTCGAATGCTTGTGCTCCTATTTCACAATGCCATAGCTGGAGGTCATCAATGATTCCGAGATCACCTCCACTTACATTGAGCATGAATTCCAACTCCTTGTCCTTTAGATGAATGCCGCTGAGGTGTAGCGCCTTGAATTGAGGCCAGCGACAATCGATAAATCGTTCCCGGACCACAAGCAATTGATCGACTTCCCATTCCAAGGTCTCCAGCATTGGGGATTGTAGAACCAGATCCAATTGATAGTCATTGGGTATAGTGTAGCCGACACTCATGGACAATTTGCGCATCCAACCAAACACCACATTCCGTGGAAAGCCATCACCATTGTTGATGTCGATACGTCTGATGTTGAGACTCTCCAGCTTCATGCATGTTTTCCAGAAGTCTGGTGTGTCATCTTCCTGGAGACGCATAAATGAGAGAGCCAAGTTCTTGATGTGTGGGTGTGTTGACAATGTTTCCCAGAATGATGGCGGCACATCCACTTTAAAC
>Ga0247824_10002255_pt1 | contig 10756 bp, 8 predicted proteins | sample 13C_PalmiticAcid_FD_194412 | JGI IMG/M metagenome (GOLD analysis project Ga0247824, IMG submission 194412) | Soil microbial communities from agricultural site in Penn Yan, New York, United States - 13C_PalmiticAcid_Day48 | ecosystem: Environmental > Terrestrial > Soil > Agricultural land...
GGGTCAACAAGCAGGGGTACAACCCGGCGGTGGAGGCGCGGGGGTTCACTGAGGAGCAGGCCAAGCGGGTCAGGAGTAAGGACAAGTCGAACGACTTTGCCATGACGGCGACGCGGTCTATGATGCAGGCCGCGCAGGCCAAGGTGTAGACCGTGGGATATGGTCTTTTGTGTAGTGCTCAATGATAGCATGCTGGCGTCGCCAGGATAACTTGAAGCGAGATTCGGATGTTCAGTCGCTGGTCGTGCCCCTGAATATACCGGAACACTGGCCTAAGAACGCCTGAACCTGGATGAGAGGGAGGGGGGGGGAGAGTGCTGCAAACGGTGGGCCTAACCACCATCCTCCGCGGATTCAAAGTCCCGGTCGCCGCTGCGGCCAGTGCCAGGAGGACTTGAAGGGCTGGCTCGCTTTGCACGAACATCGGAAGAAAGCACATGAAATTATCCGCAAAGAAACGGCCTTACTTGATAATCTGTAAATGCGATCTGTCTTCGAACATTGCCTTTTGACTGGACCCAGTACTCTAGCTTCCGTTCACCGAGGTGTGCGAGGGTGCCATCATGGTCTGTGGTGAGCTAAAATAAGTATATCAGGCTTCCATTCTGGACAACAAATCGCAATGCGGCGGTTCGAGATGGAGGTGCGTGTTGATTCCCAGCCCAAAGCGGCCCGGAAGGAACCAACTGAAGGAAAGTGCTGTGAAGGCCACAAGATGCCGAGGGAGGCAGGAAGCTGGTGTCCCGGCTTGGCAGACGTTCCAGGCACCTGTGGGGCCGTGCACTGTCAGAGGTTGTTCCATGAAGCTTCGATCCGCAGATCACACACTCTCGAGCAGCAACTCGGCAGGAACCCGCCCGGAACATTTATGCGCGGCTGCGGGGACCCCGAGAGATCTAGGTGGTGGTAGTGCGTGCCCTTCCATTGGGATTGCTGCAGCCTCGACTTGACTTGGCTTTTCAGCTGCCACTGCAGCAGGTGCAAAGTGATTTTGCCTCGGCCAACTGTCTTCTCCTGAGTCCTTCTGAGACCAGCTTCTGCACGCAGCCCTCCTTCATCTCATCTCATCTCGTCTTCGTCCAATCTCATCCAGCATCTCGCCCCTTTGCTCCCGTTAAGGTTTGCTTTAGGCTCTCTGGTGATCAGCCCCCAGCACCACGTTTCACGCCAGGTCCGTCTCCAATGAGAAGCCATTCCAAACAAGTGCCAGCAACGCCAGCTGTTTCCCGCCACCGACAGCACGCGCATGAAAGAACCCGCATTTACACGGAGCCGCGGGCCCTGTGTCGCGTGCGCTGTCCAACCGTCAACCACTCGTTGATGACCACCCTCGGATCCGAATCTCATGATCGTCGTCTTTGTTTTCCCATTAGCCTATTTCTCCGTCATTCGTTTGATTGCGGCTGCTGGACCAGAGAAATGCCGTCTCAGATCTGCCCTTCGGGGATATGCCCCTGGCCCTGTTACTACCCTCCGCCATCCACACCTGGTTGCCGGTGCCTGTTGTTCTCCGACTGGCTATAGCAGACACCGTTTTCTATAGTCCCAGATATTGACAAGCCTACCCCCACGGGCTCGCCTTCAGATTGCTCGCCCGGTGACTGGCCCAGAGTTTAGCAGCCACACATTTCCCCGGAACCAGACTCCCCTGCTTCTGGTATGAACTCCGTGGTTTCGGACCCTTTCTGATCAGCCATGCTTCCCGCTCGCAACCTTAGCCGCGATTCTCGGCGAGGCCGTCCTCCCAGCTGCCCGCCCTGCTGGGCCAGCCTTAAGATCTGGGGAGGGGCCCTCCCCACCGGGACCCTCCCTTGTCCCCCTGTTTAGTTTATTCATCCCTCTTGCTCGGTGACCTGGTGTGTCGAGGCCTCGTCGAGCCTTGATGTCGTAGAACACCACATCCACCATGGCTGATCCCTCAGCCGACCTCTCCCGAGGGCCGGTCCTTCTCTCCTTCTCGCTCGCCACCGCGAGCTTTGCCCTGGCGACCACCTTCGTTCGCTTCTACGTCCGGCGCGGGATCAACGGCGGGTTTGGCGTCGACGACTACACCAGCGGGGCGGCCACAGTGAGTTGGACCGACCACATGCGGACCACGAGGCGGACGGTATCTGACTTGGGGGACTAGGTAATAGCACTGCTCGGGACCATCTTTGGCATTCTCGAGAGCACTACATCCGATTCGACACGAGCCGTGCAGTTCTTTGTCATTGGGCAGCCGTGGTATCTCATCAGCGCCACGCTCAGCAAGGTCTCGATATGCCTCTTCTTCATGAGCTTCTTGAGGAGGGCGCGGCAGTGGAGAATTCTGCTGGCTGGATTGATTACCATCATGACCATCATCACTCTGGCCTTTGCGCTGGCCGTGTACCTCCAGTGCCGGCCGTTGGAGAAGGTGTGGAATCCGTCGATCGCCGGCGGGTGCTCCGACCCCAGCATCCAGATGAACTTTGGGTACACCCAAGGCGGTATGTCCACTCCTTCGATGCTCTGACCCGCCAGTCACTAACAACCCCAGCCTTTTCGGTGTTCTCCTGGGTCTTCCTCGCCCTCTTTCCCATGTTGATAATCCGCGACATCTCCCGCGGCGGCGAACCGACCTGGCCCTTCTACGCCACAGCCGTGCTCAGTTTCGTGTAAGTCCACCCCCCCAAACACTCCTCCTCTCAACCCCCTAACTAATTCACCAACCTCCCAAACAGCTCCGGCATCTTCGTCATCGTCCGCACCGCCCAAACCTCCCAAACAACCAACACCAACATCTACACCATCCACTTCTTCTACGCCTCCCTCATGGCCAAGTCCGTCTCCTTCCCCCTCCCCCCTTACCACCCCACACCGTCCTAACTCTATTGTCTCTCCAGCCTTGAACAAAACCTCTCCCTAACAACCTCCAACCTGCTCACCCTCGGCCCCCTCTTCTCCTCCTACACCTCCTCCACCGGCACCACAACCACAACAACAACAACAACAACGACATCAACATCACGATCCTCCCACCGCCGTCACCGCCGCCGCCGTGATGGTAATGGTAGTAAGCCCCGCCGAGACCCCTACATCTCCTCCTCCTCCTCCTCGTCCTTCGGCACCCGCAAGTCCAAGCGCGGCGGTGGTGGTGCGCAGCTGCCAAACGCCCCCTCGCGCGCGGGGAGTAGTCGGAGTATCACGCGGCCCGACACGCGGGAGAGTTCGCGGGCGAGTCTGCAGTTTCATCACGCGCACTCCCACAGTGAGGATGGGATGGTTGGTGGTGGTGTTGGTGTGGGGGAGGTGGGTGGTGAGATTGAGCGCAAGCGGACGACGCATCTTATTATCGAAGGGCCGGGCATCGACAACAGGGATCTGGAGCGCGGGGAAGGGGAAGGAATTGGGGAGGGGTATGATCTAGGGGAGAGGCGGCTCCGGCGAGGGGGGTTTGAGAGTGATTCCGAAGACGACGACGACCACGACGAGGGGGAATACAGCGACGACGAGCAAGACGGCTACGACAGCAGCGGCAGCGACATCGACCTGGAGGCGTGGCCGCGGGGGATCATCAAGACGGTGAGCGTGGAGGTGGTGGAGGAGGTTAATGAAGAGTACGTGGCGGCTGCCGCTGCTGCTGCTGCCGCGGCCGCGGGTAATGATAATAATAGGGGTAATTTGGCGGGAGGGGCCACTAATAGCAGGAAAGGCATAGGGAGGAACAGTGTGGTGATTGTACCTGGGGCGGTGGGATCCGGGTCGAGGCAGCCGAGGGCGGTGCCGGGGTTGGGCGGTGATAATGTCGATCGGGTCAGCGGGGGAAGCGTGGTTGAGCAGGACTGGGAGACGATGTTGAGGGCTGGGCCGCCGAGGTGATGACCTTTCTTTTTGTTGTGTTCTTCTTTTGGTTATGATGTCTTGGTGGCGCCGAGTGCATGGGAACCGGCGCTCCGAGGGGCTTTCACTCGTTTTAGACTGGTGTTTTGGGTTGGTTGTCTGCTTCAGCGATGGCGTTGGGAGAGGTTGTTCACACGGGACGGGCACCACTTTGCCTCGCGCAAAAGAGGGAACGGTGTTGTCAATCGTTCTGAAGGGTCTGGTCATTTACGCCCGCGAGGGAGGGCTGCTTGCGCGATAGACGATACCCGTGTATGATTATGTTGTTTCTTTTTACTCCATGTCGGATATTGTGGTATTGCGGGTGGAGTTTCTCAGGGCGACGGCAGGAGAAAGTTAAACAGGAACATCTGGTGTAAGACATCAACAGAATGGTATCAGATTCATCCTCCCATCCTCAAGCACTCACGGCACCTCAGCCGGGCTACCATCTATGGTACACTCATATGCATGGATATCGACACAATATTATACAAATCCACCGGCCTTCCAGTCCATCACCTCGTGGGATGCTCACCCTCCTTTTATGTCCACGGTATATAACCCCCTGCGATGCTCTCCTGGCCCCGCCTATTTATTCACAAGACTGCTCAAAAAATCAATCATGAACTGCTCCTCCGCATAGTTCAGACTCCATCTCGCCTTCAACGCATTATATACATCCAGCACCCTCTCCCTCGACGAGCAGCGCTTAAACGCCCTGAGCGCCCACACCGCCAGCCAAGTCTTGACCTCGAGCGCCGCGCCGTCCGCGTCCAGGGCGTCGAGCAGGGCGTTCCAGATGCCCGTCAAGCGGCGCTCGCTCCAGGGCGAGCGCGGATAGCCGCCGTGTGTGGCGAAGCCCTTGAACAGCGCCAGGAAGATGGCGTGGTGCAGCGGGATCTTGAAGTACTTCATCTCGTCGATGTAGGCGGCCGTCTTGGCCAGATCGCCCTGCTTGACGGCATAGTGATTGACGAGTAAGCGGTACGTCTGTAGGTCCGGCGAGAGGGGCGTCATGCGCTGGAGGGACGGCAGGAGATGGCGGTGACGCCTGCCGATCTTGGCGTACATGATGAGAGCCTGCGTGATGGCGCGGTCCGAGACGGGTGAGCGCATGGGGACGGAACCTTCTCCGTCGCTGTCGCCGAGGCTCGCTTCCTTCATGCGCGCGTAGAGGCGCTCGGCGGGGACTTCCTCACCGGACCGCAGCAGGCCTCCGATCATGGCGTTCATCACAACCGTGTCGATCATCTCGCCCGCGTTGACCATCTCCCTGTAGGCGGCGCGCATGCCGCTGGTTTCTTGCTTGAGGCCGAAGAAGTGGATCAGACTGGTGTAATGGTAACGGTTGTAGCAGTGGCCGCGCGCCTCCATCTCGCGGTAGATCATCTCGGCGAGGGCAAAGTTGCCGGCCTTGCAGACAACGTCAAAGAGGATGTTGAAGGTCACGTTGTTGGCCTTGATGCCGGCGTCGCATTCCATCTCCCGCCAGAGCTTCAGGGCGGCCTCGACTTCGGTCTCGGTCACGACGTTGGCGTATTTGCTGGCAAACGAGATGGCGCAATTCCATTCGGCCGTGGTAAGCGGGATGCCCGTGTTCTTGACGTCGGCGATGATATCAAAGTAGCGCAGCATCGACCCCGAGTCGCGTTCGTCGGGCTGGCCAAAGGCACGCAGCAGCTGGTGGCGGAACCGGGCGTGGATGTAGAGCATGCGCGGCTCGGGGAGGCGCTGGTAGATCTCGTAGATGTGGTCGAGGTCGAACTTGTGGGGGCTCCGGAGGCGGGAAAGCACGGCGAAGCGGAGCTCCCAGAGGGTTTTCTGCTCCTCTTCGCCGGCCTCGATCACCTGCTCGATGCTTGGGTATTCAAAGTCCTCAGAGGTGCGCGCAAAGGCAACCGTCTGGGTGTCTGGCGGGGCGTAACCGCGCATGTAGGGGTCGCGGAGGTACTTGAGGTAATCCTCGACGGGGCCAATCTCCTCGCCATCGTCGTAGGGTTCGATGAGAGAAAGCAGCTCCTTCTTGGAGAAGGCCCGCAGCGGTTTCGCCTTGCGGGAACGTGGGGAGTCTGGTGGAGGGTCATGGTCACCATATTCTGGATCTGAGGGCGGTTCCGCAGCCGCAGCCGAGTGGTTCACGCGGGAGGCGGGTATGGAGGGCCGGCGAGAGGTGGCAAAGCGGGTGCTCGAGATTCGGAGGGCCGGAAGGGTCAGCAGCGGGCGGCGCGGGGGCAGCGAGGGGGAGGGTGTCCCGGTGCTGATGGTTCGTCGGGCAGTGCAGCCGCCGTGCAGACTCTGCGCGGGCCCTCCGCCGGGGCTATACGCAGTACCCGGAAGGGAAGCGGCGGCGGCAGACCGGTTCGACGACAGCGACGGGCGGTGCAGAAAGAGGATGGCGCCGCATATCGACCCGTCAATTCGGCTGGAGACTCTCATGAGCTGTCGTCCAACATGGTGGCCTGCCGTCAGCCCAGCCTCTCGCCCCAGGGGTGTTGCAGTCGAAGTGCGCGGGTTCGGAAGTTGAGAGGTGTCGTCGTTTCGGGCCGCGTTGTCGCTCTTGGATTGATACTGCGAGAAAAAGTCAAGTCCAGGAGCTTATCGCAGCAGCCACGGGGTGCCGGGCACCCACTCTCCACAGCGCCAGGGTGCAAGAGCAAGCGGGTCTGGCTTGGCATTTCGGGGAGGGGACAAGTTTTGGCCGGGGCCAGCTCGAGCGGGCGCTCCATCCAAGCCAACTGGCAGGGATCCACTCCGCTGGATGCGGCCCGAGCTGGAAATTTTGGGACCTTGCAGTGGAAGAAGCCGCAGAGCTCCACATTTGCCTGCAATTCGACGTCCAGCAACCTCGAACGACGCCGGTATCTCTGGGGAACGGGTGCCGTGAGAAGGACGACGAACACCGATGGTCCCGCCATAGACGACCCACGACCCTCAATTGACTCGATTGGGGCCTTCCGAGTGCCACCTCCGCCCACTCACTCCCTCGAGCCACTCCCCGACTCCAAGCATCGACCGCGCCCCGAAGCATCGAAAAATATCCAAAATGGTCCGCGGCCGCAAATTCCTCGCGGCGCGCGTCCACGAGACTGCCCTCGCACAAAGGGGAGCCACCATCCTCCCCGAGATCAACTTCAGCAACTCGCCCTGGGTAAAAGCCGTGGCGCACATCCCGCCCGCCGAGACGCTCACACGGCCGTACCCGATCCAGCACACGGAGCGCCACGACCGCGGGCGGGCCCTGCAGCGGCCGCGCAACCTGTTCCGGCCGACGAGCATCGTGCACCCGGAGGACCAGCTGCGGCAGGACTTCTTCCGCGACCACCCGTGGGAGCTGGCGCGGCCGAAGCTGGTGCTCGAGCTGGACGGCAAGGACGCGCGGTACCGGGACTGGAGCAAGGGGCTGCGGCAGCCGGGGATGGCGCTGAGTGGTGAGAGGTAGGCGGTCATCCTTTATTCAGTTCTGTTTGCGAGGGCATAAACATACTGACATGTCCATGCAGCGTCGTCCAGCGCCAGCTCTGGCTGATGGAGGTCAAGGGCGTGTCGAAGCAGCGGGCGTACGACCTCGCCCGCAAGGAGTTCTACAAGCTGCGCCAGCAGGAGGAGATTGAGCGCAGGATAGCCGCCGAGGAGGCGCGCATGTATGGCGCCTACTTTGGCAAGACCAACATGCAGGTCGGCATGGAGCTCGAGGACGCCATGTACAACAAGTGGAACAAGTGGGCCACCGACCAGATTGCCAAGCTCGAGTCCCAACGGACCGCCGCCTACGCCAACGTGGTGGATGTGTCGGAGGACAAGGAGGTTGAAGACGAGCTGGATCTTTAGGCGAGGGAAGAAGGGTTGTGGAGTTGGGTCTTGTGCTGGGTTGAGAGGGGCGCATGTGCCGGCCCGTGTATACTTGTATAAAAATGCTCACGACAAAATAGAATCTTGTACACATTTTCACGGTTGCAAATCTTGCACATCGGATGGTTTTTATTCCTCGACGCCCAAGCCTGACTGGGCGCCATCTGCATTTTGAGCAGAGATCTGACCAACTTAAAAACATCTTGGCCATCCTGGCCGCAGTCCCAAAACCGCCAAGGGGGTGCGTCCCTCACCGAACCCACCCCGCCCCCGCCGACTACTCCTCACCCTCCTGACCCTGCTCATCCCGGCCCTGCCCTCCCTGAGGCTCCCTCAGCCCCAACCGGTCCAACACCGACTCCATCGGCGGCCAGTACACCTCGGGCTGCTAGCCCGGGGGCGCCAGCCTGGCCGCCACAATCCCGACATTCACCGTCCCCTTGTACCGCCGGGCGAGCTCCTCGTGCTGCACGCAAAACATGTCGGCGATCCCGCTCCACAGGAACAGCCGCCCCGTCAGGCTCAGCGAGCGGCACCGGGCCCACGACTCGACGTACACCATCTTAAGGCGGTTGGGGGGCGCGAGGTAAAACACCTTGAGCGCGTGCGCGACCAGGCAGACGACGAAGCCCGTGGCGGGCCCGTTGGTGATGACCACGTGCGGGTACTTGAACTGGTTGCCGTGGCGCGTGGTGGGGCGGGCGTCGGGCTCGCGCGTGAGGGCGTTGACGGCGTGGACGGCGGTGCTGAGGCAGGAAAAGGGCGCGGTCCAGAAGGGCTGGTGGACGCGGCGGGCGCGCGGGACGCGGAAGGTGTCGAGCGTGCCGGCGCGGGCGTCGGGGAAGCAGCGGCGGATGAGGGCCTCGAGCTTGGTGACGCGCGCGAGGGAGTCGGTGTCGCCGTTGGTGACGAGGTAGCGGCGGTGGGCGTTGGGCTGGGGGACGAACTTGCGCTTGATGGTTTCGAGCATCTCCGAGGTGTGGCCGCCCGAGCCGAGGATGTAGAGGAAGTAGACGGCGGGGAGGCTGGCCGTGGATGGGGTGGACGGGTCGCGGCGGCTGATCCAGCGGCGGCCGGTCTGGGGACGCGGGTGCTCGCGCTTGAGGGAGACGTGGCGCCACTGCGAGGTCGGTCAGTACCGGGAGGCAAGGTCGGTCAGTACAGTTGGACCTACGGTGACGAAACCGATGAAGACGCAGATGATGGCCGTGATCCAGGACCAGGAGAGGAGAAAGAAGCCGATGATGGAAACAAATCCGATACCGATCAAACCAAGGTAGACGAAGAAGGCGAAGCGGTCGGGACCAAAGTCCTCGACGATCTCGCGGATGAACTCCATCTCTGCGTCGGTTGGTGTATTCGAGATAGAAACTGGTACTGGAGCTGCGTCTGCTGCTTTGGCTTTGAGACCGATCTCTGGGTTTTCGAGGTGGCTGTTTAACCTGGTCTTGTCGTTGGGTTTGTGATCGGAAGTTCGTGGCAGACCACGTCGCTCTTCATTTCTATTGTTTTGGCGCGGGTCCTGCCCATCAATGGGTGTATTATGCGGGTCCATCATGTTGGTGATGTTGCCGACTAAGCGGCGAGGATGTAAGCCGCAAGGCGGCTTGTGAAGAGAAGGGCTCAAGCCGCAGCGTGTGAGTCGCCGCGTCGTGGTTGAGCTCGGCGTTCAGGGGTTGCGGAGCAGCTCAGGGGTACCCATCAACGGGTGTAGATAACCTCCAACCAGAACGGAGCCAAGGTCGCAGGTGCTTAAAACACGAAAGAGAACCGAAGATCTAAGCTCATGCGAGCCTGAACCCGGGGATGCCAGACCAGCTGTGATGAGAAAAGGGGTTGGGTTTCCCAAAGGTACCTGAGATCAGTCAGCAAGAGCACCGGGCAGTGTCACAAAAGCGGCTCACCTTGTGCCTTTTGTCTTCAGTATAAACAAGCAACGGCATGCGCTAGGCAGGCTGTGCGGTTCAAGTTGTCAGTCTTGGCGTGAAAGACAATTTCCACTTCGCTCGATGCCTGTGAGGGTTGTGTATCCGTAAATGTGATGCATGTAAGAGCGAGTCGAGCGAGAGTGAAGAAGTGTCTAACTACACTATAGAAAATAGCAAAGTCTTCAACCTCAAATCAATGATTGGTCGAGATTAGAACCTCGGCTGCTGTCTTCGAATTTGTGCGTGAGAGATGGGAGCAGGCAGATTGAAGTCGAGATGGGTGTGTGAACTGTGAAGAAGGCCAGCAGCGTGGAAACGGTATTGATTTACACGATACGTCCACTCCAGTACCTTACACGGGCCTCTTGTTCAATGAAAGTCCGTGCTCAGGCTCCCTGCTCCAGGGTCTCATCGCTGAGACAGCTGAAAGTCGCCCTACCAGGCCAGGGCCAATGGGAACAGTGAATGACGCAGCAGGAACGGTCTGGAAAACACGACCGCCCGGCAGAATCCTGCCAGGAACCAGTCGCAAAGACAACAACAGGGCAACGCCCGCCTTGCTGCGCATTCAAATAGCATTGTGTTGCATTGTGTTTCTGCAGTCGCCCTGCAATGCCCGTCTTTCCTCGAGCACGAGAACACGCAAACGCAAGATGCCGCGCCTCCACCGCACCCGCTATCTGACGTGCTTCTACTGCGGCCGCAGGAACTCGACCCTCTACGACGGCGCAACCCGCCGCTTCGAGTGCCCCTTCTGCGATGCCACCAACTACCTCGACGAGAACGGCGACATCACCGACCCGCCCGTCGCAACCGAGAAGGAGGCTACCCCGCGCCAGTACGCCGTCTCGCGCGCCGTCTCACCGCCCTCGAGCCCCTCCAGCAACCCCATCTTCTGCGCCACCTGCCTCAAGAACCAGCACCTGCTGAGCGCATCGCTTGCCCAGTACCTGCCCGACCCCGACGACCCCGACTACGCCGAGCGTGAGAAGGGGCTCTACCGCTTCCGCAAGAACCAGGAGCGCCTCTACCCCCAGATATGCGCCGACTGCGAGCCGAGGGTGCGCCAGCAGCTCGAGCAGGCCGCCTACACCGCCAAGACCGACCTGCTGCGGCGCATGCTCGAGCTGCTGGCG
>Ga0247824_10002256_pt1 | contig 10755 bp, 8 predicted proteins | sample 13C_PalmiticAcid_FD_194412 | JGI IMG/M metagenome (GOLD analysis project Ga0247824, IMG submission 194412) | Soil microbial communities from agricultural site in Penn Yan, New York, United States - 13C_PalmiticAcid_Day48 | ecosystem: Environmental > Terrestrial > Soil > Agricultural land...
GGGCTGGGTGGAGGGAAGGGAGGGTTTGTTAGTCTCTTTGTTGATTTCTGAAAAGGGTGGGGGGAGGGGTTTGTGTGGCCCGGGTTGAGGAGGGTATGCTTACAGGCGGGAACGCCGCGGCGGATGTACATGGTCGTCACCTTGGCCCGGCGGCGGGGAGCGGTGGCGTCGTTGATGTCACGCTTCTCGGCGGCGCCGGCTCCTGCTGTTTTATCAGTTAGTTCAAGTCTCATTGCAAGGTTGAATCCTGTGGTTGGTCGTGTGCGGCAGAAGATGAGGTTGAGAGTGAAGAAGGTTGGCTGTTCATCGATGACCATGGACACTCGTCGTCTGGACACTCGTCGTCAGATGACATACCAGTGGGGGTATGGTGCTCGACAATGATGCCGACGCCGGAGCCCTCCGCGCCCGTGCCGAGCTGGACCTTGGGGCCCTTGGTCAGGGCAGCCTCGGCGAAGGTGAGGGCCCGATCAAAGCCGGCAATGTCGCGCTTGCCCAGCTTCCCGGCCTCAGCGTCATCGATACGAGGTGCGATGGCCTTCCCCAGCCCCTGGAGACCGGCTATTTGCTGGGCCTATGGATGAGGTGTTAGTCGACAAGTGTCCGCGCCTAAGCCTAACAGTCCTGGGCACGACTGACCTGCTCGGTGAGGGCCGGGTCGGCGACGGCTGCGTTCTCGACGGTGCTGGGCACGGGCACGGGCGCGGGAGCGGTAGAGGCAGCGGCAGCCGCCACATTAGCCACGGCCGCTGCGTTGCCGGCACCGGCGCCTGCGTTGGCAGCGCCTGCGGCAGCGTTAACCGCAGCGCCTTCGAGCGCAGTGATCAAATTCGACACGTCCTGCCTACCTCCAAAGCTGATTTCACCATCACCTGTTGGCCTTGTAAGCAACCTGGGTCTGTGCAAAAGACAAAAGGGACCGTACCAACAACCAGGGCCGGGGAGTAGGCTCCGAGGTTGATGTTGAGGGGCAATGCCGCAGCCAGGCCGGCAAAGGCGATAATGGCGTATCTGACCATGCTGAATAGAAGCCGAAGGCGAGCTGCACGGGGCGTTGTATGGGGAGGATTAAAGAATACAATAAGGCGACCAGCGACGACGACCAGCGGTTGAAGTGAAGAGAACGAATGAAACAACAGAAACGAAACCGCAAGATATCAGACGACTATGGAGAGCACAGCTCATGGACCAAGGGAGAGGAAACGAGGAAAGCATTTCTACCGCGGACTGGCCTATATACACTGCCCGATGGTGTTGTCCCCATTGCCAAGAGATGATGATTGCTTGAACAAGACGCCAAGCATCGTTGCTGCATCAAGACTCCGGGGAGCGGCTTGGCAGGAGAAGATATATGGGAGAGCCCAAGAGGTTGAAACGGAGGTGACACTTGCCGGGTACACCCCGAGCATCCGCAGAGAGGCTGGCGATGGAAACCGAGGGTGAGTGTCCTGGGATCTCAGCTCGTGGCGGGGGTGGTGGTTGCCGGCCGCGGGTGCAGCTGTTGGGTTGGAGGTCAAGGAGCAGAGGGGTTGGGGAAGGCAAGTTCAGGCGAACCCACTCGTAGAATGTAACATCTCGGCAAGTGAACCGTGCCGCGTAAAGATGCCCTGGCGTCTCCGGAGCATTGAGGACGGGCGATCGCGGCTCGATCGCACATGAGACTCCGCCAAGCCCCTTCGATTGTTCCAAGTGGCCAAGCCATGCCGAGAACAGCCCGCCGCTTCCCGCATCTGGGCAGCGCTCAGGCCCGGCCTTGACCTCGAGATCTCCCCTTCAAGCTTCCTTGGCCAACGAGAATCGCAGCTTTTCTGGACATGGGTCGCGTGCTTGCAAGGGCATGAAGCAGGTCTGAGGTGAATCGCCAGAACGAAGTGCGGACTGTATCCCCCACGGACTTTGTCTCAGGACGAGCCGCAGATCGAGAACTCCGGGTTTGCATGTGTCAGGAGCACAACGAGGCGAAGCTGATATCGCATTGCCGTGGTTGAGAAGTCTCGCCGGCAGAGCCAACATCAAGCATCGAAGCAGGGCGTTTGGAGGCGATGGCGACATTCAAGCCAGGGAGCCTTGGGTTGCAGTCCAAACCGGCGTTCACCTCAACGGCCCGAGTCACCTCTCTCGCCTCTGGAATATTGTCTCCGAGACAGTCCAGGGTCTGACTTTGCGATGCTGCGAACCTGAATGGCCATGATCCATGGAGGAGACCATGCCCCTGGCACAGACCGGAAGGTAAGTCCAGGCCCTTCGGCGCTCCACACACAGGTGCCCCTGGTTTGGTCTGTGGTTGACAACAAGAGGGGCAAACATCTTGCACCTACGAACGGTGTTTCCGAGCGGCGTCTCACCATCCCCGCGGTTATGTGTTTCCAGGGATGTGGGCGGCCAAAACCCAAGAACCGACTGCATGAGGGCAATAAGCTTTATTGGATGGTCTTGGGAGTACACAACCCTGGCCATCTTGTCCAACGACATCTTGATGGTTGATGCCAAGTGGGGATCTGGCAATGTCGTTGATGTCAACTTCCGATGCTCGAACAAAGCTTGCAGATGGACGATGCCCAAAGACAGTCCACTGCCGAGGTTGAGGATCTTCCAACTTCTCGTGGCAGGCAGTCCTAGCCGGATGCCCAGCGTGTCCCGGGCCGTCTTCGACAAAACCTCCCCTTTCTCTCCGGTTAAACGCATCCCGAGGTGCTATTTTTGGGGTATCGACGAACTGATCGACACGATAAGAGTAAGGCATGATGACGAGCATCAACAAGCCTGGCGATCTGAGACGGGACATTTCACCTCGGCAGGCTATCGTCTCGACCTGCTTGCAACCCTGTGGCTGGTCTGGGCTGGAGGGGCTTGTCCAAAATCTGATGCGTTAAGGGGCAGAAAAGCTCGCTGAGGTTCACCATCCTCTTTCGTCCCTTTTCCACCTCTCCTACTCGTTAGAAACATGCGGTGTTGTAGCTGCCGAGCACCATGAGAGACCAAGTCTGTCGGTTCAATTGTTCTGGCGTCGGAAACGTTGAATTGAGCAGCGAGTCGAAACGGCTGTTGGTAGTTCAAAAGCATGATTGACTCAATCAAAAAGTCAGTTGGGAGAAGGCCGAGGAGGAATTGAACGCTGCGATATCGAAAAATCCTGAACGTCGCCGACGGCGATGACAGACATGGAAGAGGCAAGAACTGCAGGAAGGCACCTCCGCACTCTGTTCTTCAATCAGACTCTCCCTTGGCTGAGCGGTCCCTGTGTCTGATCACACCACCAGAAGGAAGGGAGACGGGAGCCCATCTCACTGGGAGTTACCGGGTGAGGATGCATTTGGACCTCTGGCAGGTGCTGCATGGCGGGGTCGACCTGCTCTTGCGGAAGAAGAGATGAACGCGTGATTGCTGAGGAAGAGGCGTGTTGACTTTGGCGCGGCGGCACGTGAGTTCAGAGCACCGATTGGTGCCGGTTAGCGCAGCACACGGCGCGAGGCGATCCGTGCCTGCCCCTGGCCCGTGGCCCGATTTTTTGGAGCGCCAAATTTTCCACTTCAGATGCTCCGAGTCTCAACAGCTCGTCGACCTGTTGATTCCACATCTCCGCTCCCTTCCCTTCTTTCGGCGTGTTTCCGCGAGACCAACTGTCAAGATGCCTGCCACACTACGGACCCTCGCCCCGTTCCTGCGGACGGCGCGCCTCTCCCTCAGACAGAACCAGAACCCGCTGGTGTCGCTGCAGCGCCAGACCAGGTCGCCCGCCCTCAACTTCGGCCGCTCCTATGCTGTCTACCAGCGCACCAAGCCTCACGTCAACATTGGTACGCTCCCGCTTGCCCCCGCCCATCGATAAACCATCGATAGACGGCAGCTAACAGCTAGCCTTCAGGCACAATCGGTCACGTCGATCACGGCAAGACAACCCTCTCCGCCGCCATCACCAAGAGGCAAGCCGACAAGGGCCTCGCCAACTTCCTCGACTATGGCTCCATTGACAAGGCCCCCGAGGAGCGGAAGCGTGGTATCACCATCTCGACTGCCCACATCGAGTACTCCACCGAGAACCGCCACTACTCGCACGTCGACTGCCCCGGTCACGCCGATTACATCAAGAACATGATTACCGGTGCCGCTAGCATGGACGGCGCCATCATTGTCGTCGCCGCCTCCGACGGTCAAATGCCCCAGACCCGTGAGCACTTGCTCCTCGCCCGCCAGGTCGGCATCCAGCGCATCGTCGTCTTCGTCAACAAGGTCGACGCCCTCGAGGATCCCGAGATGTTGGAGCTCGTCGAGATGGAGATGCGCGAGCTTCTCTCCTCGTACGGCTTCGACGGCGACAACACCCCCGTCGTTCTCGGCTCCGCCCTCTGCGCCCTCGAGAACAAGCGCCCCGAAATCGGCGAGTCCAAGATCGACGAGCTCATGAAGGCCGTCGACGAGTGGATCCCCACCCCCCAGCGTGACGACGACAAACCCTTCCTCCTCTCCGTCGAGGACGTCTTCTCCATCGGCGGCCGTGGCACCGTCGTCTCTGGCCGTGTCGAGCGCGGCACCCTGAAGAGGGATACCGAAGTCGAGATCATCGGCAAGGGTGACGAGGTCATCAAGACCAAGGTCACCGACATTGAGACCTTCAAGAAGTCGTGCGAGGAGTCCCGCGCCGGCGACAACTCGGGTCTCCTCCTCCGCGGCGTCCGCCGTGAGGACATCCGCCGCGGCATGGTCGTCGCCAAGCCCGGCACCGTCACCGCCCACCGCAAGTTCCTCCTCTCGCTCTATGCCCTGACCAAGGAGGAAGGCGGCCGCCACACCGGCTTCCACCAAAACTACCGCCCCCAGATGTTCATCCGCTCCGCCGACGAGGCCTGCGTCCTGCACTTCCCCGAGGGCACCGAAGACGCCGACTCCAAGATGGTCATGCCCGGCGACAACGTCGAGATGGTCGCCGAGGTCCACAACCCCATCGCCATCGAGGCCGGTATGCGCATCACCATCCGCGAGGGTGGCCGCACCGTCGCCACTGGCCTCGTCACCCGCATCATCCAGTAAAGCCGACCAGTCCAGTCTGTGGCATGGCAGTACGTTTTGTAAGATGTTGAGGTGGTGGAGGGTTGCGCGCAGGTTAGACAAGGAGCGAGAGGAAAACCGAGCCCCGGTCCCTCGGTCCATCGGGTGGGCGGGCAAGGCGCTACGGAGTCGAGAACCACTGTACAATCTGTTATCATGATGTATTTTTGAGGCGCCATCTTGGGAGGCGCCCGCGTGCGTTGACTCTGGGCTCGCTGATCTCCCCTCCCCTTCTAGACTTTGTCTTTAATCCTGTAGTATATAGAGCTGTACGAGGCAATAACGAAGATTGATGAAGCGACCTTCGCACTTGAGAATGCTTGTAACTGTTGGCCGGAGACAACAGATGTGACTCTCTTTACCTTGTCTGTCTTGAAACTTTTTGGGGAAACATGTGACAGGCACACAGGCAACGAGGCTGATGAAACCAAACATCTGCTGAAACAAGCACGGCCTCTGCGTCAAGCCGGTGACCAAGCTCCAATACCCAGTCAGACACCCCAGATCACGCAAAGGTGATCATCCCCGCATGAGGGGTCTCTCCAGGTTCCCTCCCATTGCCTCCATCACACGGCGAAGAGCAGTTTATGGTCGAGGTAAGAAGGTAAGATAGCGGCCATTGGATGGATGGTTGGATGGATTTGTGGACTCGTTCGTTTTTGCATTTCCCCTTTGCCCAAAATGTGCAAATAAGAAAAAGACCCGTGTAAAAACTCCCAACCTCGCTGTATGAAAGCCGGCTAACTTGGAGGGGGTTCCTCCCTTGAAGTTCCGCATTGGTCCTTTGGCCCTTCTTCCCCCATGCGACCCGAGCACTGAAAACGCCGTGGTTCGTTGGAATCGGTGTTGTCGTAAAACCACATCCTCTTCCTCCATCCATCCCATCCTCTCCCCCCCTCCCGCCGCTCAACTCAACCCTCGGCTGCCATCGGTTCGTTTACCGGTACTGTGGAGACATCCCGTGTTAGAGGCCAAACGTTTTCGGGGCGGGGAATGTATCGTGGATGATGATGGTGTGGGCGTCGAATTGGGCGCTGGAATCGTGGGGGTTCGGCATACCTTGACGAAGCCAATGTCGGCGGACTTCTCACGGAAGCACTGACGGCAGATGTTGAGGCCGTACTTGCGGATCAGACCGGCAGTGTGGGTGCAGACGCGGCTGTAGAAATCCAGAAAAATCCAGCGTCAGCATTTCCGTCTTCTTCTTCTTCTTTGCCCATTTCCCCCTTCTCCCTCTCTCTTCCTGACCCGGCGGTCGACTCAATTCAGCGGGGGTGGTGGTGGTGGTCCATACCAAGAGCGGGAGCCCTTGCCGTAGGTGCGCGGGCGCGAGTTCCAGACGGATTCGTGAGCCATTTTGACGGTTTGAGATTTTTTGCTTGAGAGCTGAAAAATCCGGTGGGTTGGCTTGGGTTGGGCGGGATTTGTCGTCGTGCGGTGTCGCGATGGTCGGCCGAAATTTCAGTCCACGCAAGGGAGCTGGTCGAATTTGGCGGAGACTTTTTTGTGCGGGAGGGCTTGTGGGTTGGTGGCTGGGGGTCTGTGGCGCGTGGCTTGTTATCGATCTGCACTTCTTATCGGGGGTTGCATTGGAGAGACAGTGCCCACTTTCCTTGCATTGTTGCACAGTGACGGCCAGCGGGGCTGCAGGGGCAACAGTTGACTGCGGCAGGGGTGAGCTTCGGGTGTCAGCTTCCCAGGACAGGCAAAGTGGCATCTTTTGGCTGCGATTTCAAAGCATCATCGTCCCTGTTGCCACACCGTCTGTTGCTTCAGGTTCACCAGGGGGTCTGCTTGGTAGTTTTTTGTTCCTTTTTATCTTTCTCTCCAAGTCGCAATTGAGGTCACCTCTGCCGAATCCGTCTCTGCTCCTTCAACACCAACACACCAGCCGTGGTTAGATCACCATGGTGCTCATCAAGAGCTTCGTGGTCGCCGGCCTCGCGGCTGCGGCTGCAGCCAAGTCTGCCGTCCTCGATCTGATCCCAGACAACTTCGACCAGGTGGTCCTTAAGTCTGGCAAGCCCACGCTCGTCGAGTTCTTTGCGCCCTGGTGCGGTCACTGCAAGACCCTCGCTCCCGTGTACGAGGAGCTCGCCCAGACTTTCGAGCACGCCAAAGACAAGGTCCAGATCGCCAAGGTTGATGCCGACTCGGAGCGGGAGTTGGGCAAGCGCTTCGGGGTGCAGGGCTTCCCGACGCTCAAGTTTTTCGATGGCAAAAGCGACAAGCCGACCGAGTACAATGGCGGGCGGGACCTGGAGAGCTTGACCAAGTTCATTACCGAGAAGACGGGGGCTCGGTCGAGGAAGGCGGTAGCAAAGCCGAGCAGCGTGGTTATGCTCACGGACTCGACCTTCAAGAAGCACATTGGTGGTGACAAGAATGTTCTGGTGGCCTTCACTGCCCCGTGGTGCGGACGTAGGTGCCCCTTCTGAGTCTTCGTCAGTTCTTTTGCGGGGTGATACTAATCCATCCAATTTCATATTAGACTGCAAGACCCTTGCGCCCACTTGGGAGACCATCGCCGAGAACTTTGCGGGCGAATCCAATGTTCTGATCGCCAAGGTTGACGCTGATGCCGCGACGGGCAAGGCCACGGCGGCCGAGTATGGCGTGAGCGGGTACCCGACCATCAAGTTCTTCCCCGCGGGCAGCACCACTCCCGAGGACTACAGCGGCGGCCGGTCCGAGGAGGCGCTCGTCGCCTTCCTGAACGAGAAGGCGGGCACCCACCGCGCCGTCGGTGGCGGCGTTGACGCTACGGCCGGCACCGTTGAGGCGCTCGATACCATCGTCGCCAAGATTGTCGGCGGCACTGCCCTGGCCGAGGCGGCGGCCGAGGCGAAGAAGGCGGCCGCTAGCCTCACAGACAAGGCCCAGGCCAAGTACGCCGAGTACTACCTGCGTGTGTTTGACAAGCTGAGCAAGAGCGAGGGCTACGTGGCGAAGGAGCTTGCCCGCCTGGAGGGCATCATCAAGAAGGGCGGGCTGGCGCCCTCGAAGCAGGATGAGCTGACGAGCAAGACCAATGTCCTCCGCAAGTTTGTCAAGAAGGCGACGGGCAGCGAGGAGAAGGAGGAGCTCTAAGTGTCTGTAGATAGCGTGTTGGTAGAGCCAGCAATGTACAGATACGAGATGGGATATCAATGTTTTGTCAGCTCTGCTCAGGGGCTGGCTTGACTATCGTTCCGCCCAGAATGCCCACCCACGGTGACTCCGGAACTCCTATCCTGCAGTAAGGAGCCTAGAAACGCAAGCATCAATTCGACCCAGACTTCTTGTCCTTGTTATCCTTCAACTGTGCCTCCAGGTTGTCCAAGCGACGTGACATTTCATCCACTAGGTCCGTTAGCGTCTGGGACGTTGGAAATGGTGGTTGCGAGGAATGCCTACTCTTGGCAAATATCTCGCTCGACACGCCGGCAAACTTGTTGGAGAGGGTGTTGAGAAGGTCCTCGACTTGGGCTGTCAGCTCACTGCGGGCGTCGTCGTTGGTCTGTGTAATCAATGGTGAGTGACAAGTGGCAACGGAGTGGCAGTCACGAGAGATCGCTCACGCTCGCAGTCTGGTTCGCCGTTGACTCGTTCTTGGAGGCCATGGCTGCCAGTTACAAGACGACGAGTTTAAGTTTCAAATGGGTTGTAATCAGTGCTGTTTTGGCATCCATTGATTTTCCAATCGTGACGAAGACGCGATACCCAAGTGGCAGTGGCGGGGTGCCAAGGCCCCGGGGTCCAAGGGTTCCACTGGCTGAGGTGGACCTTACGGGGGGAACCTCTCAGCTCCAATGTTCAAGCGCAACGCCCCGCTGGCCCTGAACCACATATTGCTTGACAACGACCCAGATGGAACTGACCTCAACGACGAGCAACGCATCAAGTACATAATTATCCTTTTTCCTTTGCAGGACTACGTGCCCATAATTTCACTCTGGCCGCCTCGACATAGAGCGCAGCCGCTGACCAGCAACCGATTCCAAATTGTCCAAGGCTAAACTCACAAACCCACTGCCTACGTACCATACACGACCATCTGACATCGAAACATGACCATCTCCACTCGGCCGTAGCATCACAAACCTGGCTCGCCCAAGCAATGACATAACAAGTCTTCCGCCATGCCTCCTGTGTCACGGGAGAATGCGAGAGTCTTTTTCCTCCTCGCCATCTTCTTCCTCACCCTCGTCTCGCGAAACGACGCCCCTGGCCTGATCACGGCGCCCTTCTTCGGCGCCTCCCGCCTAGCCCGTCTGAGGGACGCCCACGGCATCCTCAACACCACCAAATATGGCGACTTCAGGCCGCTTGCAGCCGCGCACGGCGCCCCTCCGTGGCAGACGCCGCACTATCTCAACCTGACAGGCTTTCGGGAGGCCGACCGCTTTGCCTGGGATGACCTCGCCTACTTCAAGGACCGCTGCCGTCAGTGGAGCCGCCATGCGTATCCGCCCGTCAAGGGGGCCGACGAGTGGGAGCACGGGCCGGTGAGCAGAACCTGGCAGAATGCCACGGGCACGGTGCATGGGAAGTGGGTGCGCCGCCCGGGCTCGGTCGTCAAGCAGGCCGGCAGCTACAACCTGAGTGCGATTGCGCCGGGCGTCGACTGGGGCGGCGGGCACTACGAATGGGGATGGAATGTCACTGGCTCTCACGGGACCATATTGCTTCGCCTGTCCGAGGATGCCGATGATGCCGTGTATGAGGAGGAAGTCGACGAGGGGAAGCTGCCACGGCCAGGGGGCGTGGCGAGGGAGATATCGGCCATGGCTAATATCCAGGACGAGGCGCACTCGGCATCCAGCTTCGCCATCCGACTCCACGGCGTGCATTGGCCGAAGCAGGGCGCGATCCTCTTGACCACCACGACCGAGAAGTTCTCGGGCCTCTTCGGCCTGCCCCATCTCGTCCCCAGCTCCGAGTTCTACCTGACGGGCCAGAGGCTTCTAAACCGGACGCTAGGTGAGGTTCTGAGCAGGAGGGAGCGGAGCAGGTTTGGGGACCCCAGCAACCCATGGACGCCTGTGGTCGAGGAGGAGATTTCGGTTCCCATGCCGCGCTGCGAGTATGTCATGTATTTGCAGCTACATCCGCTTGACCCCAGCTACATCGGGGAAAAGGGTGTAGATGATCGGCTTGTCCCGGTGGTCGACCAGTTGGAGAAGGAGCTCCGGTTTCCCACGGGGGCGCCCTCGAAGGGGAAGCCGGATCTGCGCATGTCGATGGTTGCCTGGTCTCCGGACTGTGCCTACTACCTCGAATCCAAGGGTCCGCCGCTTTTCCCATCCGTCGAGGGACATCACCTCATTGGCGTCAAGTCGGAGGTTCTGCTCTCGCGGACCAAGGACTGGATGTTCGCCTTCGCTGCCGTCATGATGGCGCAGCTGTGGCTACTGAAGACGCAAATGAAGGAATCAAACACGCCCTCTACCCTGGGACGTATCAGCTTCGAGACGGCAGCCATGATGCTTCTTGCGGATGGGCTGGTCTTTGCCTGCTCATCTGCCTGGAGTCTCTCGGCGACCAACACCTTTCTCCCCTCGCTTATCCTCACCTTTGCCGCCTTCATGTCCATGTCCATCGGCGCAGGCTTTCTGTCCGAGATCTACAAACACCATGAACCCGAACGAAGGCGCGAACAGAACAGAACCAACGACACCACCGCCTCCCGAACACGTCCGGCCGCCGCGCCTCCCACCCCAACACCCC
>Ga0247824_10002257_pt1 | contig 10755 bp, 13 predicted proteins | sample 13C_PalmiticAcid_FD_194412 | JGI IMG/M metagenome (GOLD analysis project Ga0247824, IMG submission 194412) | Soil microbial communities from agricultural site in Penn Yan, New York, United States - 13C_PalmiticAcid_Day48 | ecosystem: Environmental > Terrestrial > Soil > Agricultural land...
ATATTATACGCGCCCACCAGCCCCGCATCTCTCTTCAACACCGTCTCTTCCACCTCGAGCACCTTGCGCCGGAACGCGGCGAGGTGCAGCGCGTCGACGGCGGACGCGACGGCGCGGCAGATGACCGAGGGGTGGGCGGCGGCGGCGCGGGCGGTGGCGGCGCGCAGGCGGACGTGGGTGTCGCTGAGGCGGGCGAGGGAGGCGAGGAGGGCGCGCTCGGGCGGGGAGAGGGAGGAGGAGAGGGTTGTAGAGGAAGAGGAGAGGAGCGGGGAGGGGTGGCCGGAGAGGGAGAGGAGGATTTCTTGGAGCATTTTTTTTTGGCGGTTGGGTTAAATGGGAGTGGTGGTGTATTGGTAGTGCAGGTGGTCGGCGTTGGGGCGGGTTCGCCGCTTGGTCGGGCGGGCGGCGGCTCGCTTCTGGGCGCGGCGGTCGTGGAATGCTTGGATGAGGAGGATGAGGGTGCCGAGGAGCTCGAATCGGCAGCACATCGGCGGCTGCGAGGGTTGAGATTCTGGAGCAATTAGTGAGATCCGATACTAAGCCGCCTGATTCCGTCTACCGAACCCCACTGTCGGCAGATTGACCGCCGGTTCCATTGCAGGTTGAACCTGTGCAAGCTGCTGAGGTCAAGTGTTGGAGCGACGCGTGGGACCTTGCCGTGACGCGACTTCTTGCTTGCAGGGGTAACACGGTCACGTGGGACTATTAATTGGCTTGTCTCTGAACTTCCAATATAACCCTGAATTCTTTCTGCTGAACTCCTCAGGGTTGCAACACTCAAGACACACCAACCAAAGAAACCATCAAGAAGCGCTTTCTCTAGAACAAAACACGGACATCCGACTACCCAACCACCTTCTCACTTGTACCGCCCGTTCAGCGACCCGGCAGGCTGTTTCCCCTCGACCACGCTCATGCTGCTCACCGACTGGGCGTCCTGCCTGGGCGCCTGCTCCAGCGCCGCCACGCCTCCATCGCCTCCCCCGACCACGATGCTGTCCCCCGTCGCCGTGTGGCCCACCACCATGCCCTTGGCCACGCTCTTCAGGATCGCCCGGCGCGACACGCCCGTCACGTCAATGTAGACCAGCCCGACATTCTTGACGCCGCCTCCCACGCTCCGCGAAATGTCGCCGGCCTCGTCGCCCCACTTGTGCTGCACCACCGTGGTGGCCGCCTCCGACGTCGAGGTCAGCAGGTTCCGCCCGGCCTGCTCGACGCCATCCATGACGGTCGAGAATGCCATCATGCTCTTGTTGAGCAGGCCCGGCTTGTACGTGTTGAGCGGCTTGCCGTCCTTGTCGTAGCCCTTGCGCGGCGTGCCGTCCTTGTTCTTGCCGTGGCCGCCGAGCGACGCGCCAAAGTTCTGCGCGACCTTGGTGATCTGCCCGACCGTCTTGGCCGACAGGGTGGCCGCGCCGCCCGTGAAGGTGTTGATGCGCCGGATGTGCTCGCGCGTCGCGGGCTTGAAGGTCATGGGCTTGGCGTTGGGCTGCGCCTTCTTGGTATAGTTGTCGGCTTGGCCCTGCAGCAGCTTGGCGAGCATGTCGGAGCCGGTGATGATGAAGCGCGACGCGGCCGAGGCGTTGGAGACGAGGAACGACTTCTTGTAGGCGGGGTGCAGCTCCGCCTCGTACAGCTCGGGGGATATGGGCGCGACGTTGATCTTCTGCCCGCCCTCGGCGGGGAGGGTGATCTCGACTGGGTCTGGAACACGGTCAGAAGCTGTGCTGGCAGACGATACAAGGGAAATAACACACCTTTCGACCCCGGCTTCAAACCGCTGGCCTCGACGACCTGGAACCCATCGGACAGCTCCCCTATCACGCTGCCGTCCTCCTCGTCGACGAGCACGATCTGCCCAGGCGCAATCCCGCTATGGCTGCCCCGCGCGTATGCCTCGCCAGGCTTAAAGTCAGCGGGGTTGTAGGCAGGGAGCGCATCTCCCGCCGCTTCCGCCGCCTTTGCCGCGCTGCTCTTCTCGCCCTTGCCCTCCCACCATTGCGCTCCCTTTCCGATCGTGGGTGGTGGCGCTCGCTCCAGGAACGCGGTGCACTGCGCGAGGATTGTTTCAAACGTGTCTACGTCTTCCTGGATCCCCTTTCGGCTCTCGACCGAGGGAAACTCGATCCTGGTGAATGCGCCACTGTCCGGACCGAGGTCCCAGCGGGGGATCAGGTAGCTGGTGGGCGGCTGGTGGTAGATCTGCGTCGTGGCGGGGAGCGGCAAGTCCAGCTCGGGAGGGAGGTGGAGATGGAGGTAGAAATCCTGCTCCGGCGGTGCGCTATCGATATCGACCGCGGGGTCGGCGAAGGCAGAGGTCGTTGGCACCATCAGCAAGGACAGGGTCTGCGGCCCGGCGGGCGTGAGGGCCTCTTCTTTGCCATTGGCGATGTGGTATGCTGACACGCCGTTGATGGCGTACAGCAGCTTCGGGTCCTGTTGGGGCGACAAATGTCAGTCTTGACCGGGTTGCTGTCACGCGAGGGACATCTCACATTATGTCCGGATGCCATTTCGAGAAGTAGATCGAGCCAGATCGGATGGGCTACGTAATGCGCCGCAATACGCGGGGGCAACGAGGGGTTGAAACGAGGATGGAAGCTCGAGCTGCGACGGTGTTGTGAGCCACGAGACGTTCAGAGAAATGACCCTGGGCAATCCCTGGGGTAAGATATCCCAACAGGAATATCGCAATCGCACGATTTCCAGAAGGCGGGGTTGGTTGTTCGTTGGGAGTTTCAAAATAGCAACTGCCCAGCACTCACCCCGCGGCGCCAGGCGCTTAAAGGCGCCCGCTGTGTGGAGCATGCGAGAGGCCTCTCAAGCTCCTGCCACAGAAGCGACGTCATTGGGCGTGCCAAAGCAGGCTCGCGTCCGCCGCCACCCGTGAAACCGACGGGCGATGCTTGAGTCTCCATCACGACGGGGTCCTGCTCATCAGCTTTCAGAACGATTACTTCTTGCGCACATTAAGTGTAGCTTATGCACTGTGTGCAACGCTGTCAGCCCCACGTGGAACCGACCATGAGCGCAACCACATTAAGGTACCGCCACTCTCTGCTCAGCCGCGACATCGAGGGGCACCATAACCCCCCACATGCACATGGCTTCCTCCTCTCCAACAAGCGTGGTGAACCCGACATTGAGCGATTGCTCGACGACGACCCGGGAATTGCGACAAATCAAGAAAAGGGCGGCCTAGAAAGCAACCATAATGGCCTTGATGACTGTACCGTAGAGCTCTTGATGCTCATCCTTGCCGTCCCTTCAGGTGCAGCGGCGCACCGCGTCCATCACTAGTTCGGATGACTTAGTGGGCGAGTGGGAAGGCCCGCCTTCTTCTCCTCCAACTGGCGCATTCTGTCATAGAGTACCTGCGTCTCGGGGGTTGGGACGACAGGTTGCGGGAGGCATTGGGAACTCCACTCCTTCCCAGGACTGGCCCAGCGCATGGGCTGCTCACGCGAAGCCTGAGGTGATCGTGCTCTGTAGGCCGCCTCAAACAGAGAGAGATCGAGGTGAGTACACTGGGCAACAATTAGTAGCAAGGACTAAAACACAAACGGGGCTTTTTACCTTGACTTTACGCGCTCGGCAGCTGCCGCAGGCCCTTAATGTGCGCATCAGAGCCGCTTTTAATTTCTTCTCCTCGGAGAGCGGGCCGATGCGCCGTGCCCCCATGAGCAGGAGAGGAAGGAGTCGAACACGAAGAAAGTCGGATGGCTCCGCCAGAATGACCGGGATGCTGACTGGCGGCGTGTTGTTTGAGCGGCTTGCTGGCCAAGTCGCGCCGGGCCGAGGAGGAAACGACGGCGTAGACTCGTGGGGACGAACAGCCACCCTTCCCCCGCTGAGGGCAAATCTTTCCATGCGAAACAGCATGCCGCAACCTTGCTTTTTGCTTTGGATTCCTTAGCTGACGCGTGTTCCGTAGCACCACCAGACGACAACAACGGGGTTTGATATGTGCCTACCATTGTATTGTCAGACTGAGGTCGGGTGCCGTGTTGTCTGTGTGGCACCGCGGACAAGTTCCTGACCAATGCCTATCGACTGCGAAAAACATGCTCATGTTGAGCTTCATGCCCCTTCGGAGCGATAATGCAAGTGGCAGATTCTGATCGAGATCTTTCCCTGTCACCTCTTCCTCCAGGGCGTAGTGGCGTTTGTGGACCATGTCCTCGCCCCTCTGTCCTTTGGAGTGGTCTTCAAGTAAGCCGTAGAAGGTCTGATGTGGTCATTGTCTCGTCAGCGAGAACGTTCTCCTATGGAAGAGTGAGAGCGGCAGGGCTTACGTTCCATTGCAAGAACTCTATCCACCCCGGAGGAATCGTCAGCTGTCTTCCCAAGGCATCTTCCACTATGACTGGAAGTTCTTTTGTTGGATCCATGAACCGCAGAAGCGTCGAAGACGAAGCCTGAAAGCTGACGACGACGTTGGCAACCTGGGCGAGCAGTTCCTTGATCTCCACGACCGCAGCGAGCGATTGCTTCACAGACGTCAGGATATCAGAATTGCTGCGAGAACAGACAACCAGCTGATCGTTGACAGCCTTCAGCTGATCGGCTTGTCTGTTGGCAATGTCGTGTTGCGCCTTCAATAGCTGCAGCATTTCCTCTCGGCAACTCGCTTCGGCCGACACCAGGCGGTGTACCTCGTCGATCCTGGCAAGCATAGTGGCATTGTCGACGCGGGCTGACTTTCTATCAAAGGGCGGGAAGGATTAGTTTACGAGGGGCAATGGATCTCGAAAGCATCAATGTAAAGCCACCTACCGTGCAGCAAGTCCGTTCAACAACGTCAATCTCTCAGTGTTTTTGTGCAATTTCTCACGTAGCTCCTGTAAGCGCTCCTTCTCTCTAAACAGCCACTCTAGTTTCTTATAGACACCTCGGCATTTGTTTCCCGGGATCTCGGCCTTCAGGCTGCCATGATATCGTGTGCTGAAATGTTGGAGGGCTCCCTCGATCAGAGCAGCGCATTCCTCGACAACGGCCTTCGTAGTGTTGTCGAGCTCAGTCAGGTACACGGAGTCGCCATGCTGTTCGTACGTCGCCACAACCTACACAACTCCCAGACCGTTAGACTCTCGTCTTTCGTCAAGAAACGATAGAAAAAGTGGACACAACCTGTACCAAAATCTGGACGAACAACTCCAGGTCTTTCCGTAGGTCCTGATACTCCTTTGCGCTGCCAGATACGGCTTTGCAGCCCAAGCCAATGGCACGGCCCAGGAGCACGCAGAGCTGGCAGACGGCGATGATGTCGCCGACGCTCCCAAACGTGAGCGCGACTTCCATGGGAATGAGTCCTGACGATTTGTCGGGGTCACAGAGTGCGAGACCCGACTCTCGGGTTGAGACTGGGCAGGATGGCTTACTTAGGTAGGTATGAAGAAGGGGCTGTGAAATGCACCTCGCCCACGCCCCAGTTCGCCTTGTGCCACCTGATGTGCAGAGCCCGCAAAGCCTCCAGACAGTTCCGTGTCTGATTGGAGGTTTATAGGGTGGCTTAGCCATGAACACATGCACGATTTGAACAGCACACATTCTTAGCACAAATCCAACTTGAAGCTGGTGATGGTATTCAGAGGATGGTTCCGCATGGGCGTTGCGAAGGAGCCCTTAAACTGGCGGATTTTTCCCTTTTCCCTTTCCCTTTTCCCTTTTTTTTTGGTTGTTTTTGACACAGCGGCTCACATGTACTCCAAACGCAGCACAGGAGATTTCAATCATCCTCCAGTTCCTCGATCAACTTCTCCTCTTCTCTCTTCTTCGAATCCTCACCATCGAGTCTTTGTCGAGACTGGACGAAGCCAGCCAACGAATTGAAGCATCTCTTCCATAGCGGTGGCTTGGGAGGCTCGAGGTGACAACCGTGCTGGGTCGCCAGATCCTGTGCCCTGGATATCATCTGAGTCCGCCGTTCGTAGTCTTTGACGAATCGCGGAATAAGGAAATGGACATCAAGCGAAAGCTTGCGCTCTAGCCGATCTGTCCCTCTGGTAGGGATCTCGGCAACCATCTCCTGTAAGACGCCAGTGTATCCTGTCCACCTTTCCTCCCGGTCATGGGCGTTAACCGGCTTTCGATGGGACTGGTAGTAGTAAAGCATTGTGGCGACGTCCCACAATGGCACGCGGTACCAGATGCATTTCCAGAACGCTACCACACGCGAGATTTGGTCCCATGCTTCACCATCTGGGACTGCTTGTCCCTGCCTCCAACGCCACGCCGTTGCCGTGAGATAACCGCACAAGATTTCGAACTTGGGCCACATAACATCCAAAAAGAACCTCTTGCCACCAATCCCCGATGCACGGACTGGAGATGCTGGAAATCCGTAGTCTATGAGAAGCATGACCTCGAAGGCGCGCTCGCATTGGTAAGAGCAGTTGTCCAATTTGGGGCGAGTAGTCTCCGCGGCGCCCGCCAGCGTCTTGAGTCCATGTTTCTCGGGCCCCGAGTCGCCAACACCGCCACTCGTCCACTCCATGTCATAAATGATGGCGCCGATGACTTCAAAGACCAGCTCCGGCTCGGAGGGCCCGGGCCCATCGTTATGGTTTCGGCCGCTGCCGCAGCACCTCCCGTGGAGGAGAGTGCTCGCCGACCGCTCCCCCGAACGGCGGATGGCGGCGTGCATCTTTCTCGCCGCCCGGTCTAGAGTCTCGCGTGAGCGGTTGTCCTTTACGGCTCCAACGACATTCGCGTGATCGGTCACGACCGGGCGCAGTGTCGGTTGCTTTGGTCGTATCCAGTCGCCTTGGCGCGGGGCACACATGATCTCCTTGAGTCTCTTGATATGGTCCTGGTCCTCGGGAGAGTCCAGATCTAGGGAGCCCAGGCCGCAGGAGGGCGGAGGGTGGCTGGCGTGGCCGAGGACTGTGTCTGTTGCGAGTACAATCCTGAGATGTGCGCCGCATTTGGGACAGTGACACGTTGAAGCCATTTAGGTAGTTAACGGACTAGCCAGCCGCCAAGGTAACGGAGGTTTTTTTTGGTTGAGAGACGGTGATGTGAATGAGCTAGGAGAAACCTTGGGAGAAAATCCAGGAGGGGAAAAAGCCAAGGACACACCTTCGGAAGTACCTAGGCGAGGTGGTCGTTAAGAGTTCAGATGAAACCTAGGGCATGTACATCATCGAACATTGGGGAGTCGATGACGTGACTATAAGATACTCCATATCTCCAGGTAGGTACCTAGCTGCGTAGGTAGGAGGTACCTTAGATACGTTAAGTACCTGATTAATCATGTGCCAACCACGTCGCAGTCACATAGGTGACTAGGTGATTAAGTAGCCGGAAGAACCTCCCCAGGCAATGTCATCTACCGAATGTCTCTTAGCTGCTACTCATGACTTCTCTAATAACCTGAATCAATCACAATCGACAGTTTGGACACAGAACACGGCAATGAATTGTAAGTGTTTGATTGTACTGGTCCACTTCCTCATCCCAACTACCAAGCGTTTGAGACAACGGATACTTGTGCTGCTCGTAGTGCCTAAGCAGCGACGCATCAAACAGACATCAAGCGCAGAGGTAATGGCTAGTTCCCTGGAAATGTCCACTTGTCTGCACATTGCCCCAGCCAACCCAGCCCGAACTGTGCCTGGCAGTTTTCATCTGTAAACACCTTCAACCCCGGGTTAGGGAGAACAGCAACGACACTGATGAGGCACTGCGCAGCTTAGACTCGATTCAACTTCAAGAGGGCCTCGTGAGTGTTGTCTTACCTTTTTCGTTCCCGAGTCTACTTGAATGTAGCCAGTCGCCTGCTTGCACAAATCGCCAACTTCCGATTCCTTAGTACTCGGGTTGTGGCAGTTACAGATCCAGTCATTCCTAAAAAATCAGAACGGGTGAGAGTTGTTTAGGACGACATTCACGTACCAACCAATGCCCTGAGGCATTCCCCAAACCGATGAAATCATGCTCGTGAGTAAAACTGTGGTCGTTCGCATTTCGTCAGCGTCTGGGCCCCTTGCATTGGAGTTCTCAGGGGTGGAACTGGAGGAACACAGTTTCACGTCGAAGGGGATATAGTCAGGTTTAAATCTAGAGTGACAGATGTCATTCGTCGATCGCTGTTATTCATCTATAGTGGCGAATCGTTGTCTTAAAATGTTCGGCAGTTCAACATATATCGGTTCCAGTTAATCAGGAAGATGCAAACGCGGGATGGTGACGGCCGCAGATAGCAATACCAACGCCGGAGTAGGAGCGGTCACCTGGAACGTAGATGCACATACCTGGTACACATGGATGCCCCTTTAGCCGGAATCTGAGGCTCACCATGATCGAGGACGAGGTTCGCTGCTCGTAGATCTGCTGAGGCTCTGCATGAGGGGAAGTCCATGGTGAAGCCCAGCGCCGGATTTCGACGGGAGCTTCGGGTGATGATTTATTTTGGCGTGGAGCCAATGAAGAAGACCCGTGACAGCATCGCCAACCAACCTCAGGGTTGGCGGGTGAGACGTCGTTGACATCTTCCACAAGTTTGGCGGCAGTGGCAAGGTGGGGATCATGGGGAACATGTGGTGCAACGCCATCAAGGCATCAAGAACGTGGCCGCCAAATAGGGGATGCACTAGGTCGCGGTACTCACATGGACACCAAACATGATGCCTTGGGCTTGTGTGTTCATGCAAATCGCCCGACTCCACCCTCTCTCTACAAATCAACTCTGTATTGGACCTTACTTAGGCACGGAAGATATTGCCGTCATTAAAGCACTGACCTCTCTGCTCTGAATCTCGCGAGCAACCCATTACTTAGCTTAGGTAGCTTTGTTGTCGGGGGCGTGCCTGTTGTGTACCATCGTACAAATGCCCGTCGCACACGTCGTCGGGCCCGGCAAAGATACCCAGACATCCACGGATGCCGTGCCTAACCTCGCGAACACTTGGACCCAGGCATTGCCGATCCCAGAGCTTGGATCAATGAGGTGCTACTGTGCCTGAGTGAGGAATGCGCGTGTTGCAGTGGATGCAAAACATGCATTGTCGGCGCCAGGCCACGGCTCCAACATGGCGGGCTGCCCCGACGGCCTTTGCCCCCGCTTCTTGTTGGTTCGGGGCAACCTGTGTGATGTTTCGAGGGGACGTCTGGTGGGAGCGGGGTGGTGCTTTTGGAGCGAGTATCCGGCGCCAAGCAGCTGGTGCGACCAGGCTTCCCGAGGGCGTGCCGGGGTCTGGTCGGTGCGAGACTTGCTTTTGGACACCGCCCATCGGCACCTGTCGTGACCGCTTTGCTTGTTTGCATTGTGCCAGAACAGTGCAGACCAGGAGCCGGGGGTTCCAGCCCTGTCTCTCCCGGGCAACCCGCGGGCAGAAAAGGCGCGGTTTTGGCCAGAATATTGCGAGGCAGGAGCCGAAAACTGAAGAATGGAGACAGGCAGTGACCCGCATCCCCACGCGCGCTAGCAGCCCACGCAGTGGGAGTGGGCCAGGAAGGCACGGTCACGGTGCACTCCGAGCCGTCTCCGGGAATGGGGGAGGAGCCACTGCGCTTGGCTCATGCCCGCTGCGTCTGCGCTAGCATGGAACCCGCGCAGCGACGGCCCGGAGCTGCTCCGTCCATGTTCTGTTGAGGGCAGACAACTCACTTCTCAACCTGGAAAAAACAGTCGGGGGCTTTTTTTCGGGCTCTCAAATAAAGCCCGCAAGGCGCCACTTCTTTTCTGCACCCATTCCACCCCGTCTCCATCAGCGGAACTGCGTCCTCGGGTGCTGCTGCTACAAACCTTGATAACATCGGTCCTCGTCTCCAGCTTCCCTGGGTTTTGCGGATCTCCACGCGCGCGCAGAGCTTCCCAGCATCCGAACCCCGGCACAGCACGTTCCCTGGCCCTGCCGACGCTGCCGATAGTACCGACGCTACCGGCGCCCAATTGCACTTCGGTTTGTGCTCCCGCCCACCGACTCAGGTCCCGCTTCCCGCGCTGCGTCTGTTTGCTTGACCACCCACTCTCGAGCCCACCTCACTGCACTTTGCACCCTCCCTGCGCGCACTGCACACTGCACGCCCTGACCATCGAGCCGTGTGCGATCCCTGGATGCCGTCCGACGTCCCAGGCCTCTCTCTCTGCCTCCTCCCGTCTCCCACCCACCAACGGACCCGTTCTGCGACCTCAACGACTGCACAGTAGACGACACACCCGCACGATCCCGCATCCCCCGCTCCCGTCGCGCACCCCGAGCAGCATCGCCAGCAACGTTTCGGCGTCACATTGGCTCGTCCGGGTACGCACATCCTCGCAGTCGCTGCCCGCTCACTCGTCCGGCTACCCGCGCGAACGGATACCTGCACCGTTGCTGGACGCCGTCACACACACTCGCACACTTGACGTCGCGCAAACGCCCGCCCCTCTCCTTGTCCCCCGTCCCGCCGACCTTCCTCGACCTCTCTGTCAACCGAGCCCCCCTCGTCCGTCCACCGCTGTCCGCCCGCCGTGCTGCCTGTCGTGCTGCCCCTGACCCTGCTCTCGCAACCGCTCCTTTGCTGCCGCCAGCGACCGTCGCCCGGCAGCCTCCTCTATTTAGTCCTTTGGCACTCGCGGTCCGCCCGACGACCCCGACCGAACGTCGAGTCTCGGCCCTCCCTCCCGTGCCCGCATCGCTTCCGCCGAGCGGTCTTGCAGCCGCCTGTTGCACTGTACAGTGTGGCCAGGGAAGGCCTTGTCTCCTTGTGTTTGCGTCAGGGGGTCCCCTCGCGAGGCCCATCCCGCCGTCACGATTGCTTCCCAAC
>Ga0247824_10002258_pt1 | contig 10755 bp, 8 predicted proteins | sample 13C_PalmiticAcid_FD_194412 | JGI IMG/M metagenome (GOLD analysis project Ga0247824, IMG submission 194412) | Soil microbial communities from agricultural site in Penn Yan, New York, United States - 13C_PalmiticAcid_Day48 | ecosystem: Environmental > Terrestrial > Soil > Agricultural land...
CCACCTACCTATGGCGATCTTCGCCCGCTTCATCAAACAGACACATTGGGAATGGCTCATAATGTTACAAATACATTCTTTTTATTGTTGTTGGTTGCCAGCACCATCGTTATTTAGGGTTGTTCAGGAAGAGGGATGTAAGGGTTTCCCTCAAGTGGGCACAAGTCATCGCGAGTTCCCCACCATTGTGGTGCATCAACATTTCGAATAGTGAAGATGAAGAAGGATGCGAGGACCATGAATGCGACACCTGAATCAAAGGCTGCAGACAGGACGTAGGTGAAGCGCAAGTGCCACTCGGGATGGTAGCGACGAGCGAAGAACTGGAACGCGAATCCAAGAACCAACCAGTTGGTGTAGTGGTAGGCCTGAGCTGGGGGCATCATACCAGTGGCAGCCAACAGGACTGGGATGTGGACGTACTCCAACCAGCTGTTAGGGAAGACCTTCTTGAGGTAGTAGAAGGGGATGGGAAGGAGGAAACCGATGATGAAGAAGTAGTTGATGGCATTGTACATGGAGGAGGTACCGAACATACGATCAGGAGCAATAACACCCCAAATGACCGAGGCAGAGTAGAAGGTTCTGGCCGAGGGGCAGTTGAACAGCTTGTTCTCCTTTGTGCAGATGTTTTCCTGGGTGTTCAACAACCAGTTGGCAGTCAACAGATTGACCAGACCGGCAATAACAGTTCCAAGAAGCTGGGCCCAGAACATAGCACGAGGAGGGACCTTCATGTAGTGGCCGAGCTTGAGATCAGAGGTGAAAGTCATAGCCTGAGCCATGGAGATGTAACCAAGAGTCTTGAAGGTGACATTGGCAATTGGGTATCCGGGGAGGATGTAACCAATGACGTACTCTGTGATGATGTTAAGACCGGGCTGCTGGTTGGTAATAGCCTGAATGAGACCGACTGGGAGCGAGAAGATAGCTGAGAGCAGGATAGCCAAAAGGACACCCCACCATGGGAGCTTGTAGTCCCAGACCTCACAAGTGATGATAGCGATGGCAGTCATGGAGACGAACAAGGCAGCATACCACCAGTCAGGAACCTCAGGGTAAGCCTGCATGAGCTTGTGGTGGATATCCTCAGTGTGCTCGCGAGATTGCTTCCATTGGGCAACCAACTTGTGGCGGTGGTACAACCAGGTGTGAGTCATCATGGAGGAAAGACCAGCGAAACCGATACCGTAGGTGAGAGCGAAGAAGGTCGAGATGCGAAGAGGACCATAAGCCTTGTACAACTCCTCATCCAAGACGTTGTCCTTCATGATCATAGCGGTCTTGTAGTCGGTACCATCTTCACGGAACAAGGCAGGAGTAAGGATGGGGAACTTCTTGGCCTCCCACAAGTTGGTGTAGTAGGCGATGGGGACCATGATCCAGGCAATAAGGAGGAAACCAAGACCAATGTTGACCTGGGCCCACCATGGGACAATCAGAGGAGAACCCAAGAAGGAAACAATGTTGTTCCAGTCCAAGGAGATGGCACCGAAGCCAAGACCACCAGCACCAGTGAGTTGAGAAAGCACCAGGTTATCGGGCTTGATCCAGCAGATCCAAGCAATCGAGCTGAGGACAGGGAAGAAGAAGCCAGGAATCCACTGGTAGACGAACATAGCGAAGGTGGCGACCAAGAAGAACCTGAAGCGAGACCATTGGCCAGGCTTGAGGTCCTCTTCCTTGTGGAGAGTGTTGAAGAGAGCGACCTGCACCAAGTTGGCGGGCCAGATCATAGCAGCTGGGTAGACAAGGTAACGACGAAGGACACCAGCCATACCGTAACCCAACATTTGTGTGCACAAGATGAGGAGGAAGTTGGCAAGGAAACCAAAGTCCTGGCCATAGAAGGCCTTTTGGATGACAGTGATATCGACAGCGTAGGCGGTACCACCAGCGCAGTTGGCAGTCAAAGCGACCAAGACGTGCTCCTTGATGGAGAAAGGACCAGGGTTAAGACGACCAGCTGGGAGGACTGCTGCCAAAAACCTGCCAAAGGGGAAGGACAACAACTGGATAACGAGGGTGGAAATGGTCATGGGGTGGGAGCGGAACCAGCTGTGGGAGGATGGGAGGATAGGAGGCGATAAGTATACAGGGATCGATGCATGATGTGACAAGTGGTGCAAGGTGACACTGAATTGGACTTACAAGAACTGGTTGAAGAAGGAGAGGATGACGGAGAAGATGACAGCCATAAGCCAGAAGCGGAAGGTCAAAACTGGGATGGAGGGGTCATCCTTGTTGGAGACGATGGCGGCAACCTCGGGAATAGGAGAGTTCTCCTCTTCCTCGAGGATGATGGATGAGCGCTCGATATCGTGCTTCTCATCGAGAATCTTTTCAGATGGGTAGTGTTCGGACGCCATGTTGGCGACGGGATGCGGGTTGAGGTGGGTGGAAGGAGAGTGGAGGCGAGAGGTAGAAGGTGAGTTGGGTCAAGGAGCTGCTGGCTGTCAAGGACAAGGGAAGCAATCTGGAGGGAGGTCCTTGAAGTATTTATATGTGGGGGAAAGGGGTTGTGTGATCCCCAGCTGAGGTAACTGATCGAATCAGAGTACGATCACTCCTCTCACACACCCTCAATGGGCTCGGTCTCGCCCCTGCACTCACAGTCTGTCCAAAATCGGGTCCGAAGGTTTGAAATGAATGACAAATTGGAGCATGGAGTCTCCTGAGCAGGTCAAATTAGGGCTTACATACTGTCGTGCTTGGATAAAAGCAGTTCGATTGAATGCATGAAGTGCTGTTTTTGTATCCACGAGAATGTGAATGGACAACGGACGAGAGCCCTCTCACACAGAGTTGGGATAGTAAGGCCAATGGGAATCATTCCTGGTTGTGCAGTTGGAACTTCATGATGCTCTTCTCAGGACCAATTCAGCCAGTCTGATGGATCTTTCCCACCATCATTCATGTTTCCAGTTTGAGCTCGTGCCGGATTGGCACTAAATGACCGCACTCTCATGTTCTGGGAACAAACATTGAGCGAGTGTTCCGAGTAAGCTCAAGGTCTTGGAAGCTGATGTACTACCGAGGGGGCAGGGTCCAATTGTTGATAACCGAACACATGAAACGCACTTAAGTTAACAACTGTTCCAAACGTCCCTCTACCTACCGTCATATCTCCACTCCCTCGGTAATGCTGCTTTGTCGGTCATTGTCCCAAGCTCTCCTGCTGAACACGTATTGCTTCCTGCACAGTAATCCTTCCAGAAAATAACCCGTACGGAACTCTCGAAGAACGACAAGCTCGATAGCCGTGGTGGAGCAAAAGTACCATTGAAGGGCTGCCCAACCGGTATTCTGGTACGCCCGAGTTGGGATATCACTATTAACAAGAAGATGTGTTAGTGAAGGCCAGCTTCATATCTTGCAATGGCTATTAAAACAACTAACCGGGGAGTTTGACATCACTGTGAAGAGGTTCTGATCATATGGCTGAATGGATGATCGGTCGGAATGAAGCCGCTGGTAGGAACACTGGCTTTGGCAATCAGACACCCAAGGAGGATGCAACCGATAATGTTCTCCATGACAATGTTAAACTAGGCCGTTGGGTGGTAGTGGCTTCAATACGGCCAACTGAGAGAGGATGGCCTCGCAGGTGATAGAACAAGTCAATGATCCACCAGGCAAGAGCATTATAAGCTGCGATCAGATCGTCGTGCTTGCGAGATTGCTTCCATTGGGCGAACAGATGTGATCAGGAGATTGAAGTGATCGAACCATACTCCACATCGAGAAAAGTATCACCGAGGAGATGAGAATGTCCCAGTAGCTTGGAGATTGGTGTTGCCACAGCCAATCGGGTAAAGAAGAAGCCAGATAATTGATGATGTTGTACCGATTCTGAAGCCAAGACAACCAGCATGAGCGAGCTGGAAGGGACCTGGGGGGGTTTGGCGCAATCCCGTAGACTCAAGCATAGAGCTGACCGTAAGAGAGGGAACCCGGACGTGGTCCAAGAGCTCAAAACGAGACCACCCTAAAGTCTTCATCCTGCGGAGAGTATTGTAGAAGACTGGGACCGGGTTGACGAGCCTGATCATAGCAGCTGGGTGGACAAGGCAATACAGTGGATATCGGCCATGCCATATCCCAGCATTGGCGTGCTCCAAGATGGGAGAGTTGACGGAAACTCCCCAACAGCGCCATGCAGGAGACAGAAGGAGTATAGTAAATGCGAGGCTACATCAGACACCAACATCATCCATCTTCCTAGGAGAGTCTATAGGAAGGGAACAAAGCCAGGAAGAGGAAGAGGAAAGAGGGAGGAATGTCATGACTATTTGCTGGGGCCAGTGCAACATCGCACATCGTGACAGAACCCTGTGGCGTCGCATACGCTTTTGCTTTGACGCATCAGTCTTTCAAAGATGTCTTGATGTCTTGATGTGCTTCTTGTCAACACTTCGCATCGCTCATGCCGCCGTATCCCGGTCGATTGTTCACATTCTAACACTCCTATTCCCCTGTGTTATTGTCCGTTGTGTGCTATGAAGGCCCTCGAACATACTTCCTCCTCTGCCTCTCTGACTACTACGCTCTGAATCTTCATCCTCCGGTCAGAGCCCGTTCTGCCCGAGCGTGCAGTCTCGGGGGATTCTTTTGTTCCATGATTCGCTTCCTTCAGGAATTATACTGTAGTAACAACAACTTCACTCTGGTTGTCATACTGTACAAAGCAGTGTCATTACTTTTATTACGGTGAAGGTATAGGTGATCATAAAGTGGTATATACATTGCCTTTTAGGCCGTTGAAAGCGGATCAGGCGCGATGGGATAGTAGGGTTCACCTTCCAGTGGACACAGATCAGTACGGGTGCCCCACCAGTCTGCCATCTCAACGTCACGCATTGTGAAGAGGAGGAACGACGCGAGAACCATGAACGCCACGCCCGTATCGAATGCTGCAGACATGACATAGGTGAAGCGCATGTGCCAATCAGGGTAGTAGCGACGAGCACAGAATTGGAATATAAATCCAACAGCCAACCAGTTGGTGAAGTGGTACGCCTGAGCTGGAGGCATTACGCCGGTAGCAGACAATATGACAGGAATGTGAACGTACTCCAGCCAGCTGTTAGGGAAGTTCTTGTTGAGGTAGTAGAAGGGAATGGGAAGGAGGAAGCCGAACAAGAAAAAGAAGTTGATGCTGTTGTAGATCGAGGAAGGACCGAACATACGGTGGGGAGAGATCACGCCCCAAATGACCGAGGCCGAATAGAACGTGTTGACAGAAGGGCAGGAGAACGCCTCGTTTGTGTCGCAGATCCCTTCCTGGGAATTAAGGAGCCAGTTGGCGGTCAACAGATTCACAAGTCCGGCGATAGAAGTTCCAAGAAGCTGGGCCCAGAACATGGCACGAGGTGGGATCTTCATGTAGTGGCCGAGCTTGAGATCAGAGGTGAAGCTCATAGCCTGAGTCATGGAGATGTAACCAAGAGTCTTGAAGGTGACATTGGCAATTGGGTATCCTGGGAGAATGTAGCCGATGACATACTCCGTTATGACATTAAGACCAGGTTGCTGGTTGGTGATGGCCTGAATGAGACCGACTGGGAGTGCAAAGGTGGCTGAGAGCAGGATAGCCAAAAGGACACCCCACCATGGGAGCTTGTAGTCCCAGACCTCGCAAGTGATGATGGCAATGACAGTCATGGAGATGAACAAGGTAGCATACCACCAGTCAGGGACCTCAGGGTAGGCCTGCATCAACTTGTGGTGGATATCCTCAGCGTGCACACGAGATTGCTTCCATTGGGCAACCAACTTGTGGCGGTGGTACAACCAGGTGTGAGTGATCATGGAAGCAAGACCAGCGAAGCCGATACCGTAGGTGAGAGCGAAGAAGGTCGAGATGCGAAGAGGCCCATAGGCATCATACTTGCTCTGGTCGAGGACATTGTCAGATAGAACCATTGTTGGATCATACTTGTGACCATTCTCACGAAATAGTCTGGCGGTGAGGATGGGATACTTTTTGGCCTCCCACAAGTTGGCGTAGTAGGCAATGGGGACCATGACCCATGCAACCAGGAAGAAACCAATCGCAATGTTGACTTGGGCCCACCATGGGACAATCAGAGGAGAACCCAAGAAGGAAACAATGTTGTTCCAGTCCAAGGAGATGGCACCGAAGCCAAGACCACCAGCACCAGTGAGCTGGGAAAGCGCCAGGTTATCGGGCTTGATCCAGCAGATCCAAGCGATTGAGCTGAGGACAGGGAAGAGGAAACCAGGAAGCCAATGATAGAAGAACATAACGGTGGCGGCAACCAGGAAGAACCTGAAACGAGTCCATTGGCCAGGAGCAAGGTCCTCCTCTTTGTGGAGAGTGTCGAAGAGAGCCACCTGTACCAAGTTACCGGGCCACACCATGGCAGCAGGGTAAACAAGGTAACGACGGAGGACGCCAGCCATACCAAAGCCCAACATTTGAGTGCACAAGATGAGGAGGAAGTTGGCCAGGAATCCAAAGTTTTGACCGTAGTAGACTCTTTGGATGACAATGACATCAACAGCGTAGGCGGTTCCAGCAGCACAGTTTGCAGTGAGGGCTATCAAGACGTGTTCCTTGATGTTGAAAGGGCCAGGGTTGAGAGGGCCAGGAGGGAGAACGTCTGCCATGAACTTTCCGATGGGGAATGTGAGCAATTCGATGACCAAGGTTGAGATGGTCATGGGTTTGGTACGGAACCAGCTATTTCAAGAATGCAATTGAGCGTTAGGTCTCGGCGAAAGCTTGATCGTATGAAGCCGAAGGCCTGTCGTACTGTCGTATGGCGCTGAAAGGAAGGAGAAGGGCGACTTACAAGAACTGGTTGAAGAAGGAGAGGAAAATAGCGAAGGCTACGGCCATGAGCCAGAAGCGAAATGTAAGCACTGGTGTCTTGGGATCATCCTTATTTGAGACGACGGCGGCGACTTCTGGGATGGGGGAGTTTTCTTCTTCTTCTTCTTCTTTTCCTTCTTCTTCAATTTTGGAGTATTGGTACTCGAGATCTGGCTTCCGGCCCTTCTCAGAGAAGGCACGCTTGGACATGACAGGGAGGCGATGAAGGAGAGATGAAGGAGAGATGAAGGAGGAGATGAAGGAGATGAAGGAGGAAAGAGGAAGGAAGCACACCGTACACGCCACTTGGGAACACAGAAAGGGGGTTGAAGTCGTTGAAGTCGTAGAAGTCGTAGGTGTTGAACGTGTCAAACGTGCGGAAGGAATGAAGAGGGGTCGGAACTGGATGAGAGTGTGTGGGGGTGGCAGTCGTTTTATGGCTGCTCGGAGGATTTTGGGAGCACGCGAAGAGGTCTCACTCGGGGGTATTGGGCGCCCGTGCCACTGTTTGCCCTGCATCGACAATCTCCGGCTCAAAAAAAAATCAACGACGACCGAGTCTGGTGGCTGGCCCGCAGCAATGCGCTGCAAAGGTGAGTGCCAATTCCAAGTCGACCTCCAATATGGCCCCCTCTTGTTTCCTATTGTGCCGTGGCTGTGCTGGGCGGGGATCTCATCCGTGCACATCCAAGACAATTGTCGCAGCTCAAAACCTGTGCTACAATCCGTGTTACAACCCCCCTCAATAAGATCTGCAACTTGTCCGTCTCTATTGCTCAGCGTTCCTGCAGATGACAACGACTTGCAACGATGACGTTCCATTGTCAACCATCAACCGCCGGCCGTCGACTGTTCCACTATCAACCCTCAACTGTCGACTGTTCCTCAAGCGACCTTGATCATTACGCGATCTGATTCGGGCCGTTTTCTACAAGTGAACAAGGCCAATGGTCGCCAGGTTTGGATGACAAGCCATGACCATAGAGACTGGGTGTAAACTAGACCAAGCACTGACCTGCATGGGTAAACGCCCTTATGGTATGTGCTGGTCCATGCTGGTCCGCGCCACATTCCTGCTTGTCCATGTTGGTTTTGTCATTGCTAGCACAGCTCCCAAGTCACTAACAAAGGAAGCAGGTGAATAACACCACTCAAAACAAACTGCGAGGTTTTCTATAGCACATTCCTTGAGCAAGCCGTACTCACCAGCCTGGATGTGCAGTGATGAGTGCGAGTACGCCCTGTGGTGTAAGATAGGATGTGAAATCGGTCGAGAAACGACCTGATCCTCGCCGATCAAACATTGCCCTATCCTGTACACTTGCCGAAACGCCATCATCTCGACTGTTCCAGCTGCAGACTAGGACTTTGGACAGGCGGTTTCCTCCTAGGTGCCAAAAACTTTCTTTGGTTGCACCACTGTCTTGCCGTCGCTCAAGTTGGAAATTGAGTGTGACCACAGGCACAGGCCTGTCGGGCGCCCAAAATGTCAATTGCTCCATGGCACGAGGATTCGATGTCCAACTGCACTGTCCAACCGCCATGTCCAACCGCCATGCCCAACTGCCCCACCTATCTAACCGCTCTATGCAACGCCCTCTGTCCAACTGCCCTGCCCAACTACCCTATCCAATCGCCCTATGTAACGCCCTCTGTCCAACCACCCTCTGTCCTACTGCCCCTACTGCCATAATCGCTCTGTCCAACCATCATGTGGAGCTGAGACTTGCCGCCTCAATTGAGGTATCGGGAACCTTGGTATACGAACAAGTCCTCAATCCGAGCCAACAGAGTCCTACCAAGATATCAAAGTCGAATATCTCGGTCCAGTCGTTGAAGCTTCCTCAATCCCAAATGAAGAAATCTTCAAGTCCAGTTGTATGGCTGATAGTTCATGAGTAGGCTCCTGTCCATCCAGGCGAGTTCATTGAGGGGCTAGAAAGCTCTAAGAGAGGAATAGTACCTTAACTTGTGAATAATCGAGCAAGTTACCGTAAAAAACGATGGATCCGTCACTGTAGTCTAGCCCTTCATTAAAATAGATTCGATTGAATTCGTATTTTTGTGCCCCAAACAAACAAACAATGACCTCCTGTGCTGCCTTGTCTTACGTGGTCCTATTCCATGTCCACAAAGGTTGTCCTTGTTTGTGGATTCTCAAACAGTTGGTGGATGACACGATCATGGCTCCGTGGTTAGGCCAACGGATGCGCTTCCGTAAAGCATCAGGAGGACTCAGCTTCGATTACATACCTAGTCCATGTCATGCCTCTTGACTCATTCCACATCGGATCGGGGGGTCTAGGGTAAGCTGGGCCTGAAAAGTTGGAACCATGCTTGAACACGAGGCCTTCGAGAGCTGCAAAAGGATCTGCCGTCAGAAACTTTCTGCAACAGTGCAGCTTTAGCGGAATGGCGAGAGGCTGATAGCCTTTAGCGCGGGCTTTCAGAAGTGGTGTAGTCTCCTTGGGAGAGGCGAATCGGAGTCGTTCCACGGACAGTCATGGAGTGTGCGCAAATTGGAGGGCTCATTTTCCCTTCAATGTTCTGTGGCCGCGTGACAACAAAGGCTGAGAACTTTTCACAACACGCTGATGCAGCAGAACGTTGGGATTAAAGTTAGCTGTTTGAGAAAGAACTGTCCACAGGCTAGACAAATGAATGAGTGCGAGGAATGAGTAAGCAATAGGATATGAAAGCCATCTGAGGCAGCTGGTTGATCGATCCAGCTTGTCCTTACATTGTTTTATCACGATCCGGACTGCATAGATTTAGGTTGCTGATCGTTCCTGACAGCCCCCATGTAATGTGTGTTTTTTATCCAGCTTGCATGCAGTGCCCTGCGAAGGAGAGGTTCTTCTTTACCATGTTTCCTTTGGGTCTAAAAGGCAAATGAATGAGAGCACAAAGGTTATCCGCATGGTTCCAATGATCGAGTAGTTGGATGACAATGTACGCTTTCGAACTGGATGAATCAAAACGGATGCCTGTTTTGTCCACGGTGGTGCTCTTGTTGTTTGTTTTCGATCATAGCCATGGACAACATTGGTCTGCTTATCCTCAGTCATGCCTCCAGTTGCCCCATGTGGATGCGTTACCCATTCAGCCCATCGTAATGTAATATATATACACATGGCGATCACCCGAGGATGTAAGCAGGCTAGAGCGCTTGAAGTTCGCTCGCTCGGTAACATGGTAGCCTAGTTCCCCTGGGGTCTTGTTCTCTGGAAGGTTAGAGATTCCCGAAATCTGCGAACAGCTCCATGGAAAATGTCAGTGTCCAATTTTGATGCGACGGATATGCATACAGTACATGCTCAAAAGTATGGATGCATCTGAGTTCTCATGACTAGAGCTCGTTCATCTCCCAGAACCATACAGCGAGTCGGTAACCATTTTTTCCACGCTCGTGAGAAGAAACCAGACCGAGCATTACTATTGGTGTGATCTAGGGGCATCCGTTTCCCAAGGCAAACTGGAACCGAATCTATTGCAAACAGCCCATGTCATGTCAACATTGCTGAACCTTGTGTTTTTCCTTGTGCTTGTCCTACATGTGCCAGTTTAGTGTAGTGAGACTCTCACAGAGCCTCAGCGTCTAAACCACTGCTGTTTGTGTGCTCCTGCTACTATCGAATCACATCTTTGCGATAGTCCGGAAAATCGTCAAGACAACGCCGCCTCTCCCATGGTCGAATATCAGGCCGGAGGTACGAAATCAGGAGATGTAGGATGAATCGTCCAGTGTTGAAATTGCCATGTGTTGTGCTTATAATGTTCTAATGACGATCCGTTCCGTGGAAGCAGAGAAAACGACAGTGGTGCTAAGCTCTTGTGTGGAACCCTCTTGATCCCTGGGAAAAAGTAGGATGAACCATAGTCGAGGTCAGTACGTAGATTGTGGCACCATCTTGTCG
>Ga0247824_10002259_pt1 | contig 10754 bp, 5 predicted proteins | sample 13C_PalmiticAcid_FD_194412 | JGI IMG/M metagenome (GOLD analysis project Ga0247824, IMG submission 194412) | Soil microbial communities from agricultural site in Penn Yan, New York, United States - 13C_PalmiticAcid_Day48 | ecosystem: Environmental > Terrestrial > Soil > Agricultural land...
GCTTTGCCTTACCTACATTGTCACCAAGCAGTTGATGGACGTGTGTTGAGGGAGGGCGGGACCTCTGCCTTTCACCTGAGCGAGCGCAAGCGATGCGAAGGAGAGAGGCGCATGGAGTAAAAATCAAACCACTTCGATAAATCGATGGCGATCTGTGGAGGGGCATTCCGTGGCGTGAGCCACGGGCAACCCTCTAGTGCTTTTCTAACACCTATCTTGTTTGACGCAGGACGCAGGAACGACGAATAACAATTGAACAATGGTGTTTGGCAGTGTCGTCCCGTCGCATCTGAGTACCTTGTCGCTCAAGCAAGCACTGGAACTCAGTAATCTGTATCTGGAGAACGCGTATAAGACAGGGGATCATGATATTGTACTTGTGTTGTGCCATGAGGCTGAAGCTGCTTTATCTCAAGCGAAGAGCGCTAGCAAAAAACTCTATATTCAGCCAGGAGACGCCGAGCACCAAGCCATGCGCGATGGTGTAGCCACAGCTTATGTTGATCTCAACAAACTATTGGAACGACAAGGACATCCAGATGTGGCGCATGCCATCAGCAAGAAGGGGGCGAAATGGGGGTAAGCTGGAGTACACCGGTTCATTGACAGTACCCAATACATCCTGACTCGACACGACACTGTACACAATTTGTACTCTGAATATTCGTTTGACCGACGTGCTAATATGCAATCCACCAATCCACTATTCCATGGGTCAATTTACGTTAGAGGGAGCGTTCATCATCCAGGTCGACTCGCGTTGACTTTCCAGTCTGGCAGCACTACGGACTTGGTGAGAGAGACGTCTGATTCTGTGGGAAGCTCAGTTGGACCGGCGAATGTGCCATCCTCCAGTCAACAGAAACAAGATCGTGATATCGTCACAGTTGACTCGCGCATCTTTTCAGCAAATGTGCAACCTCCCACCATCGATTTCAAATTACCGGAACCAGATGAGCGTTTGAACAGCACACCGCAGCTGGTTTGCTGTCTCGATCTTTTGCAAGCCTCCCACTTGCCCGATATCACAATGCATCCTACCGCTCAAAAGTGGTTGCGGACCATCGAGAACAATACCGATGAGCAAGAACGACTCCACGCGATGGCTACAGAAATCATCAGAGCCTACAAGCGAGATGAGATCAAGGATGCCAGGATCATCAATGAAGTTGTGCACCTGTCATCTGTCCTCAGCAAAGATACTTATAAGGATTTACTACGAGAGCTCTACTCCGGAATTGAACACTCTGGATTACTGAATGTCCATCAACTGGAGGGTATTGCTCAATTGATACAGGACGCTGGTCCAGGTTATATCGATGCCGATGATCTTGTCAAGATACTCGGACTTCTTAGCACCCGTCTGAGGGATACTCACCAGCAATCAACTCAACACATGTACCACTTGACATTGGCTGTATCCCATGTCCTGGATGCCATGGCAGATACCAATGTCACGGATCTCGACCGGGAGACACTCCATGAACCACTCTCGTTGTATCTGAAGGATCTGAAGAACAGTTCTGATCCATACTTGGTCTACCAGGCAGCTTACGCTTATCAAGCTCTACTCTGTGTCCCTGATAACGAAACAACATGGCAAGCGGCAATGCGACGAACAGGGAAGATGGTCAAAGGCGTTTCAGGACTCGTGAGTGCTGTGAAGGGTCTGGATCTTATCAAGTTCATCGAAGGATTGCGAGATTTACAGAAGGGGTTTACCGGAGCATCCGAGGTGGTGAGGGTTGCCAAAACAACGTACGATAGAGTTACCTCTCTAGTTGATGGTGGAAAGGATTTCATGGACTGTCTCAAGGAAGGATTCAGCTTTGAACACAAGCGCGCTTGGTATTCGGCACTACGAGGAGCGGACGTCTTGATTCGAGACGGAGAGTTGGCCACGTTCAGGAAGCTCGTCTGCAAAGTACCTTTTCGACGTGATCCTGCTTTCCAATGGGGAGTGTGTCAACGTTTAGGAGAGATCGCGGCCAATCCAATGTGGGATGCAGATGTTCGTCAAAGTGCCATTTTATTCCTTGGAGAGATCTATCAGAACGATGCCGTGTGGGGTCAACAACCAAGTGTCAAGCAATGGATCATCAATATTCTCATGCAGTTGAATTCTTCAACTGTGAAAGGTATGCAGTGTATTTCAGATCGTTACTGTTCAGATATCCCCGTCATCTGGGGTCTCTCTGTGAGCTACCTGGAGGCCTGATCCCATCTTTATCTCATCATTTATCCTATCTAGTAGGTACTACTGTTGTCGAAACACTACTTCAAGACCTAGCAGCCAACGGAGATGCTAAGAAACAGGCTCTGTATCGGGGATGCAGAGAGAATGGGACGGTATCCTATCCATTGAAGGTCGCACTGCCAGAACTCGCATCTCCTTCATTACTCGATCGCGTGCAGAGTAGACCTGATGTCGATGGGAATCTGCGTCTTCTTAGAAGGCACCGCACGAAGGAGCGAAGCAACATCGTTTACATCCCTCCTCAAGGAAAGCCTAGCTTCCGGTCTCTGGGCGATTCGCAGTTCCCACTGATGGAGAAGGTCAAGGAGTTCCTGGAGAGCGATCAAAAAGTGTTCCTGTTGCTAGGTGACTCTGGTGCAGGCAAATCCACATTCAGTCGCGAGCTCGAATATGAACTTTGGGAATCATACAGGAACAAGAATGATCGAATCCCGCTTCATATCAACCTGCCAGCCATTGACAAACCCGAACACGACATGATCTCCAAACAGCTAAGGAAAGCCGAGTTCACCGAGCCTCAGATTCGCGAATTGAAACACCACCGCAGGTTTATCTTGATCTGTGATGGGTACGATGAGAGTCAACAAACACACAACCTTTACATGAGCAACGGATTGAACCAACCAGGAGGATGGGATGCTCAGATGGTGATCAGTTGCCGCAGTGAGTACCTAGGAGATGACTATCGAGACCGATTTCAACCTGGAGACCGTAACAACCAGTCGGATTCGTCGTTGTTCCAAGAAGCCGTCTTCTCTCCATTCTCAATCGACCAGGTTCATTCGTATATCCAACAATACGTATCACTTCACCAGCCTCTGTGGAAATCAGAGGACTACAAGAATGCTCTAGATCTCATCCCAAGCCTCAAGGATCTTGTCAAGAATCCATTCTTGATGACGCTGTCATTGGAGGTTCTTCCACGCATGGTGGACCCAGGACAACAGCTGTCGACTGCTCGCATTACTCGAGTAGTATTGTACGACCATTTCGTCGAACAGTGGTTGGAACGAGGCAAGAAGCGTCTCGGAGAAAAGGATATGTCCCGACAAGTAAAAGCAATGTTCGAAAGGCTGAGCGCAGAAGGGTTCACAGTGAACGGTATCGGATACATCAAAAAGTTGGCCGTGGCGATCTACAAGAAACAAGACGGTCATCCTGTTGTAGAGTACTCGCAGCTGGTGGATGAAGGCTCATGGAAGGATGCATTCTTCAGTCAAGAACACAAACAGCTCCTGCTAGAGGCATCTCCTCTGACACGAAATGGCAATCAGCACCGATTCATCCACCGATCACTTCTAGAGTACGCGTTAGCACGCGCCATATTTGATCCTCGAGATAGGAGGAACAGGGCAGCATCCGAGTCGGTTTCAGGTCGTCGAGGGAGTATGAGCTCTACTCTAAGCTTCGAGATCAACGGTTGCGATGAAGGAGAAGCAACCAATGTTGTACAGGAACCTGACTACAGTTCTCCATTGGTATGGAGAAGCTTTGTAAGCGACCATTCCCTTATGCAGTTCCTGGAGGAGCGGGCTCAACAAGAGCCTGTGTTCAAAGATCAATTACTCTCCTACATTGAGTACTCGAAGAAGGACAAGAAATGGCGCACAGCGGCAGCCAATGCAATCACAATTCTGGTCCGAGCAGGTGTCCAGTTCAATGGCGCAGATCTGCGAGATATTCAAATCCCAGGGGCCGATCTCAGCTACGGTTCGTTTGACTCTGCGCAGTTTCAAGGAGCGGACTTGAGGAAGGTGAACCTCCGAGGTGTTTGGATGCGTCAAGCGGATCTAAGCAGAGCGCAGATGACAGGTGTACAGTTTGGAGAGTTGCCGTTCCTTACCGCGATCGGCAAGGCGAATTCGTGTGCCTACTCACCAGATGGAAAACTTTTCGCGGTTGGAATTATCAATGGCGACATCAGTGTGTATGCTACATCGAACTTGGAGAGAACTCGGGCTTTGAGTGGTCATAGCCGAGCTGTTGTGGGTGTTGTATTCTCACCTAATGGCAATCAGCTGGCTTCCTGCAGTAGGGATAATACCGTGAAGCTCTGGGACGTTGAATCACGAGAATGCCGACACGTCCTTCGTGGCCATCTCGATCACGTTCTTCGTCTTGCGTACTCGCCTCAAGGCGACCACGTTGTCTCGAGCAGCAGGGACACAACTGTACGTGTATGGGATGCATTGACCGGGGCATGCCTTCAGACACTATCTGGTCACAACGGATGGGTCCTATCCGTTGCGTATTCACCACAGGGTGACCAGGTCGCCTCAAGTGGCATGGACCACATGATACGCCTTTGGGACGTTGAATCATGGAACTGTAGCCGTATCCTATCTGGTCATAGCGACAGAGTTTGTGGTGTCGCGTATTCTCCGAAAGGAGATCAACTTGTTACAGCAAGCTGGGATCACACAATCCGACTATGGGACACAGGGACAGGAGTTTGCAGCAATATCTTAACCGGGCACAGCGACATCGTTATTTGCGTTGCATTTTCACCAAAAGGCGACCAGCTTGCTTCTGCGGGCAATGACGAAACGGTGCGGCTCTGGGATGTTCACTCAGGAACTTGTCGTCAAACATTGACTGGTCATAGCCGTCTTATTATGACTATTGTTTACTCGCCAAAAGGCGACCAGGTTGCCTCTGCCAGTGAGGATTGCACAGTGCGGTTGTGGGATGTCTCAACAGGAGCCTCCCTCCTTGCTCCACGTGGTCACAGCACAGGGGTCACAAGTGTCAATTGTTCTCCGGATGGGGATCAGATCGTCTCGGGAGGTTTGGACACAACCGTTCGGGTTTGGAGTGCGGAAACAGGAGAATGTCGCCAAATTTTACGAGGTCATCGTGGCTCGATCGTGAGGGTCGCATATTCGCCCCAAGGAAACCAGATTGCCTCTGCAAGCACTGACAATACGGCGCGGCTCTGGGACGTGGCGACAGGAGCTTGCAAACATACATTAACCTGGCACATTGGCTGGGTCTGGGGTGTCGCGTACTCTCCAGATGGACAAACAGTTGCGTCTGCAAATCAGCACATGGTGCGACTCTGTGATGCAGACACTGGAATTTGCCAGAGAACCTTTTATGGTCATACAGGAGACGTCTTAAGCGTCGTTGTTTCTCCTGATGGCAAGCAAATCGCAAGTGGTAGCATGGACTGCACAGTACGGTTGTGGGTCGCCGAGAATGGAGCATGTTGCAAAACTCTAGAGGGTCATTACGCCGGCGTTACGGGCGTTGCATATTCACCTCAAGGACATCAGCTTGCCTCGTCTAGTGGCGACGCGACAGTTCGGGTATGGAATATAGAGTCTGGAGAGTGCCGATTTATTTTGATTGGTCACAGCGATGAGCTCTGGTGCGTCGCATATTCATTGAAAGGCGACCTGATCGCCTCTGCCGGCGGCAAGGACAAAACTGTACGACTATGGAGCACTGAATTGGGTCAATGCTTGGCAGTATTGAGGAACTTTCAGGACACTGTTCGAAGTGTTGCTTGGAACACAACTTCAAATGCAACCTATTTGGTCACTGGTTGTATCGAGGGATCTGTACTCAAGTGGAATGTTGTGGAAGAGGGAGAAGAGTACCATGTAAACCTGCATTGGAGTGCCACAAATGGCTTGCTCACCGTGACAGGTGCATCCATGAAGAATGTGCGAGGATTGAGTCAGCTCAACAAGCGGTTAATGAGGCAGCGCGGAGCAATTGACGAGCCGGAGCACCTGTTGCACGAGGCAAGCAAGAAGGTTACAACCATGGCATCATTGGCGTCCAGACTCAAGCAATTAGTAGGTCCAATAGTGGTAGAATCCTTCCCTGGGGAGCAGGACAGACAAACTCATCAGAGGGATGATCTGGAGGATAGCTTGGTGTAGTCAGTAGGGAATACAAGGAGGCGCTTGTGGCTCGTACCATGCACCGTAAGTCGCTCATTTTGATGCAGGACCATTGTGCGATCTGTTTGAGTGAAGTCACAACCCCACGTGGCTGCCAACACTCATGCTCCTCTCCTCACGGAGGTTCCCCCCACATACATCTCACTCCTTTTTTAAACCTGCTTGTCGTCGTCCAAGAATGGTCCTCTCCATGACGCAATTGAGCACACGAGGCAGCCAAGGCACCAATTAAATCGCGAGGATTGTTTAGTAGCCAACAAATGGCGAAGACATGGACATGCATAAATCTCTGCCTCTGCTCGCGTAAATCGGCTCTGCTCGCGTCTGCTCAACAATACTCGCGCGTCATATAAATACAAATCGTCTGCAAAAAATAAGGGGGCACAGATTCGTCCTCGAACCACTTTCCACCAAACACATTTGCGCCCCTCCCACACACATCTTCACCACTCTTCGGACTCCTCACTCTTCCTCACCAACATCCTTAGGGCCATGTTCTCACAAAACCCCCTCACAATACCAGAGATCCTTTGGGAGGTTCCTCAATATGTCTCTGGTCGCACACTTCTTGCCTGTGTACGAGTTTCCAAGGCCTGGTACCAAGCGTTCTTCCCTCAGATCTGGAGGGATATCAAACTCACAAAGACCAAACCGCATCCACCTGGCGCCATCCACGGTTACATGTATAATCGATTTGTCAAGACACTGAGGCTCGGCTGTATTCCTGTGCGGGAACACTCTTCTCTGGTTCTCCCGAACCTTGCCTCGTTGACCATAGAAAATGCGAATTGGGACGAGAACCTGTTCAAGTTGGTCAGCAACTACCGAACGCTCATCCATTTGGACCTAAGGAGAAAGATTGGGACCCATTCAACGCGATTCCTGGGCATATTGGCCGGACACCATAGTTTGAAGGATGTCACGCTCATGGGGTTGGACGTGAATGAGGACAATGTCGACATGTTTTGGCAGCTCTGTGTACGATTGGAACGACTTGATATCTCCTTCCGTCGAATATCGGTTCAAGATCGCCAGCTATCCATGTCGTTTCCATGTATGCGCGAGTTGCGAGTGAACGACTTTTCTGTAGGCAACGTCTCTTGGGTTCTGGATCTCATGCAAAGCTGTCCAGGTCTGGTGTCATTTGGGAGTCTTGCTCAAGATGCCAATCGGCTGTTCATTCCAAGAATCGCACCACTGGTCTGTGCCGGAAGATGGCCGCGCCTTGAAAGAATAGCACTGTGGACGTTTTCCAGCGATGAGGGCGATGTCGCCAGCATCGTTTCAGGCATGCAACGGGTCATCGCCTTTGAAGCATTATTGCTCTTGTTCACTCCCAGGATGATGGACCTCCTACGGCCTCATTTCTTCCACCTTCAAACGTTGGACTTTTTTACTGCGCCAGGATTCACAGGTGCCATGGCTCAAGAAGTCATGTCCTCTTGTCCATCGTTGACAACCTTTAAAGGATGCAACATCCGTGCCATTGACATTGTACGTGGACGACCCTGGGTGTGCCTAAAGCTCAAGGTGTTGGAACTGAGGCTCCTCTCCGACCCCTCGACGCTTAGCCAAACACAGCCTTTGGTGTTTGAACAACTGTCCAAGCTGACACTGCTTCAGGAGCTGTATGTGTATTCGTGGGAAACGAATGGGCTCATGTTGGATTTGCGACTTGAGCATGGACTGGAGAGGCTGTCGTCTCTGCGGTCGCTTCGGTTTTTGGACCTCAGCCATACCACGATGCAAACGATGCGACAATTGGAAATCGACTGGATGGTGAAGCATTGGAAGAACCTGGAACGCGTTCTTGGAAAGCTGAATACAAAGAGCCCGGCGCACGATACGATGCTGAAGATGCGATTGAAGGGCCGTGGCATTGTGGCAGTCTAGAAAGAGGAATGGGGCATCAATAAATGTTTGTCGTAAAGTCACTTGACGAACGCGCTCTGTCAACTCTGTCAACAGTGAACTCTACAAATGAGGGGGGCAAAGGAACTTGTTGTGTAGGATTGCTCAATTGGACTGGTGTAACACCAGCCAGATCCAGTGGTGATGAAAAAGCCTCCTTTTCAGAGTGGACAGTCTTTGCCGACCTTCGTCTCTTCTCACCATACACACCTTCGTCATTCGGGATTCATCTCTCTTTCTCATCAGCCAACCCCATTGAGGTCATGTCGCAACCACACCCTCTCGAAACACCAGAGATCCTCTGGGAGGTCTCCAAATATGTCTCCGGGCGCACCCTTCTTGCCTGTGTACGAGTTTCCATGGCGTGGTACCAAACATTCTTGCCTCAGATCTGGAAGGATATCGAGCTCACAAAGAACAAAGCGCATCCATCCGGCGCCATCCATGGTTACATGTATAACCGACTTGTCAAGATACTGAGGATTCGTGGCGCTCTCAAGAGGGAACACTCTAGTCTGAGCCTCCCAAACCTCGCCTCGTTGACCATAGAAAATGCGAATTGGGATGAAAACCTATTCAGGTTGGTCGGCAACCACCCAACGCTCATCCATTTGGACCAAAGGGGAATTATTGGGACCCACTCAACGAGATTCCTGGGCATATTGGCTGGACTCCACAGGTTGAAGGACCTCAAGTTAATGGGATTGGAAGTGAACGAGAACAATGTCGACACATTTTGGCAGCTCTGTGCACGATTGGAACGGCTCGACGTCTCCTTCCAACAAATATCGACTCAAGATCGCCAACCATCCATTGAGTTTCCCAGTATGCGCGAGTTACAAGTAAAAGCTTTTCCTGTGAACAGCGCCCCTTGGATTCTGGATTTCATGCAAAGATGTCCAGGGTTGGGGTCATTTGAGAGCATGTCCAATCGACTAAGAATCGCACCATTGGTCTCTGCAGGAACATGGCCACACCTTCAGAGCATTGCACTGTGGGTAGCTTCTAAGGATGATGAAGATGTCGCTAACATCGTTGCAGGTATGCAACGGATCATCGCCTTTGAGGTTTTACTGTCCTTTTTCACCCCCAGAGTGATGGATCTCCTACGACCTCATTTTATCCACCTTCAAACGTTGGGTATTGATGCAATTCAAGGATTCACGAGTGCCATGGCCCAGGAAATCATGTCATCTTGTCCATCGCTGACAAAGTTTAAAGGATGCAAGATTCGTGCCGTCGATATTGTAGGCGGACAACCTTGGGTGTGCCTAAAGCTCAAGATTCTCCAACTGGGGATCTACGCGGACGTTTTGCCTATCAACCAAGTACAACCTTCGGTGTTCGATCAACTTTCAAGGCTTACACAACTTCAGGAGTTGCTTGTGTATTGCGGGGAAAGGGAGGAGATCCTGTTGGATTTACGGCTTGAGTATGGGCTAGGGAGGCTGTCAACCCTTCGGTCGCTTCGGCTTTTGGACTTTGGTGTTTCGCAGAGGCAAATGATGCGACAACCGGAAATCGAGTGGATATTGGAGCATTGGAAGAGCCTGGAGCGCATTCATGGAAAGCTAAATGCACTGAACCCAGCACTCGATAAGGTGCTGAAGATGAAGTTGACACACCATGGCATTGCAGTATCTCTCTAGAGAGCAGAACACATGTTGTCAACAATAAATGGTCGCGTGTATCCAGGGATGGTATACTTGAAAGCCCAGGGTTCTGGATCCATGACTCCATCCCAACAGTTTTTACCATCGGCCAAGCACCGATGGTTGGATTAATTGTCAAGACTGACGCGACTTGAAAGAGGTGGACGTATTCGTGTTACACAGAAGGATCCGGTTCCGAAGCTCGCCTCAACATTACATATTTGCCTCGATCATGGCCATGGTACTTTGTCGACCCATCGGTTGCCCCTAAACCATGGATCAAGGAGACGACACAATGAGCGAGAGCGAGATCAATGAGATGCTGAAATACTGGAAGAGCCTCGTGGAAGTCAGAGGAGAGTTGCACGCGACGAACGCGACTGTAAGCAGTGACTCAAGGAGCGATTGCAGAGGAAGAGGGATTCGATAGCGCAAGTATCATGACTATCACCACTGCCTTTCGTCGTGTCATTGCTGTGTGCAGGTGGGAGTGGACTTTATCCCATACTGTATCCGGAAGTCATTCCATGTCACTCCTGTCGGGGCGAACATTGAATAAGGACGCCATCATGGTGAATTCTTGGACTGGTCTTCTGGATGTGGAAGCAAAGTTCCAGCAACGGTGAAGGCCTTGAAGTCCGGTTTGCAAGTGTATCGGCATAAAAAAGCTCCACTGTGAGTGTGGCGTAGGCACGAGTGAAGAAGTAGGCTGGAGCTGTGGTAGTGGAGGCGTACAAAGGGAGCCCTTATTCTTGAGTCCTGACAACGGTGCAGTCATTGTGGAGCGGAGGTCGTCAGTTACGAGGCACGACTGGAAGGACGACTCTCGACATCCTTTGGGCAGTAAGCCTTCGTTTCTCCATGTTTGCGTGGTAGGTGGGTTACTCTTGTCAACTCCTTTCTCTGGTATGTCTTTTTGAACCTGCACTGTTTATTGCGTCATTGCCTCGTGTGTCTCCTATCCTGATACCGTTATCCACAACTGTTCTCAAGATCCCGAGGACCGACTGACACGCCCAACTA
>Ga0247824_10002261_pt1 | contig 10740 bp, 18 predicted proteins | sample 13C_PalmiticAcid_FD_194412 | JGI IMG/M metagenome (GOLD analysis project Ga0247824, IMG submission 194412) | Soil microbial communities from agricultural site in Penn Yan, New York, United States - 13C_PalmiticAcid_Day48 | ecosystem: Environmental > Terrestrial > Soil > Agricultural land...
GAGCGGTACCGGCACAGCCCGGGCGTTAGTGGATGGCCAAACCGGGGGGGCCAACAGGGGCGACGGGGGCGTTGCGGGCGTTGCGGGCGTACACAGGCGACGACGGTGGAAAGGCGATGCGAGAGTGGCCTTTAGGGAGTTCCGTTTTCTTCTTTTCCTCACCCCGGGTCATGAGCGACAGACTCGAGAGTCGTCTGGCAGAATAAGCGTATCGCTGGACCGCGTCCCTACCGCCCGATGTTTATGCTGGTGGTTGTGTTCACTACACAAGCGCCGACTGAAGTGATGAGGGAACGCCTTAGTCTGACGCCACGCGCAGAGAGCCCGAGGACGCTCGCATGCTTGAGACTCTGTGAGGATGACGACGAAAGTGACAGGCATACGAAGAAGTTACTTGGCATCCAAGGGGATGAACACCAGACATCACCACCTGAACACACAACCAGCCCCGGGCTAAGCCAAATTGAAATTACTAGGCCAAAGTTGAATAAATCTGAGCTTGGCTACGGTACGGAGGCTGCTGACGCCATAACCACCCCTGGGTGCATGGCTGGCGAACCGGTCAGTCATGACCACAGCCTTCAACATCAAAGTCAAAAGCGGGGTAGAGAACCTAAGGCATCTAGGTCACGGTGAGTCAAGATGACCCAACCTTTGATAAGCCAGCTTCCGTTGGAAACTGGAACGGCCTGGAAGGTGGCACGGTGCCTTGGCCAACATTGACAACCAGATGGCTCCCAAACAGACTTTGGCAAGTTGGGCAGCATGTAACTGTGCTCTGCTTTCCAACGCTGCGTCAATGGTTGACGTGACCCTGTCATTCAAATCTTGATGGAGCGCGCCCTATCGTCAGCAGACGCCGCCGACCTGTCCTAGTTAACACGAGGAAGCGAAGGTCGTCGGCCGACGAAGTGGATGACGACGATGATGAAGACGACCTCGATCACCCAGTAAAAAAGACGGCCCATAACATGATTGAAAAACGCTACCGGACCAACCTCCATGACAAGATCGCAGCTCTGCGAGATAGTGTACCGTCGCTGAGGATCATGTGCAAGAGCGCACGAGGTGAGGACACAACAAAGGACAGGGAGGAGCTGCACGGCCTGGCGCCCGCCCACAAGCTCAATAAGGCGACGGTAGGTTTGCCCCTGCGTGGCCTTGCTAAAATATTCAGTTACTCGAATTTTCAACCTTTAAAAGTTCACGGGGTTGTAGCAGGAAAACTCCCATAACCGTTGTAATTTCCCGCATCCAGGGCCGTTCCTCCGTTCCGCGTGCCTTGGGAAAGCTGGCACAGCCAGTATCAGACGTGACACATGACCGTTGGAACAGGCACGGTGTAATAAGCGCCAAGAGTGCGGGGTGGCGTGGACGAGGGCCATTTGCTCCCCGCCTGGCCAGGCGGATTAAGATGGGTTGCTGGGGATTCCCAGCCTCAACTTTGAACTCGGATCGGCGATCCCGTGTGGCGCTGAACTCCTGAAGCGGCGAGAACATCCCTCCGAGAACCCACCGCTCGCATGTGAACCGTATCTTCAAGGTGGGCTTTTGAGGGGTACTGGAGGGGGCGGCGGCGGCGGTGCAGAATCAGAACCGAGCCTTTCCGTTTCGTCAACGGCATACAGCCGGTGACAGGGGGTTCAAGTCGTCGTTATTGTTCATGTTTCTGCTTTGTAGGGTTCTGTGGGCGATCCAGCTGCGTGGTCTCGGCCGTGCCAGCCGGAAACGACCAGACTGGTTGGCAGTCGAACTCGGACGAACTTGAGGTGGTTGTTTGATGCCCGGGGAAACACCAGTCTACACGACGCCCGAGAAATGGTTCGCGTGTTTGTTGGTTGATGCTTTGCAAACCACCTGTTCAGACCATCAGCGGGCCGTGTGCGTCTGGGAAAGTGGTGAACCACAAGCCCCTGTCACAGGCGTGCAAATGCACATGCAATGTGCCATGGTTGATAGTTCGACATGCCATGGCCAGGGAGAAGTCATTTCAAGACTTTGCCAGCATCTCTCGGCTCTCGGCTTGCGACGAGTGAACAGGCCAGAACACCATAACTCTGTGCAAGACCGCCACGGACCAGGTCACCAGGTGACTACATACCTACCTTTACGTAACCGACTGACTGTGCGGTGCACTGGCTTCGTGACAACCCCTGCGCGTGTGGCAAACTCAACCCAGGCCTGGAGCGGGATGGGCTTGCCTAGACCTGCCCAAAGGAGCTGATTGGAGTTTCGGGCTCTTCCGCGCTCTGCCCATCACATCACAGAGCAGGCGGCTCACCCCAGCCCAGGCGTCAGTGCAGAGCTAGGGCCGAGACTGCTTACCTGGACAGACAGCAACGCGAACATGACGCGTCGCGTTTTCGGACATGCACCCTCTACCCCGAAATCCCATTCCGCCCTCCATCTCCTTCCGCTTTCTCAGCTCCGTGGAAGCAATGGGGAGTGCACAGCCAGCCAACCACAATCTTGACGAACGCTTCGCCTGGTGCGGCCACTCTACTCGGAGAGCCATCCTTCCGCCAATATGAGGAACCCGCCTCCCGACGTCGTGGCCTCATGGCCTGCCCCAAACTACACCAACCCAGAGACTCGGGGTCCTGCTCTCATCATCGTGGATCTCATCGCTGTGTCGATCAGCACTATCTGTCTCGGTTTACGTCTCTATGTCAGAGCACGTATCGTGCGTAGCGTCGGTTGGGATGACTGGCTGATGGTCGGCGCAGCGGTAAGGATTTGTCCTCGTATTACTATCTGGGATCAGATCGCGATGGCTAATATATCTAGCTCTTTGGCGTTGGAATCACTGCCTGTATCGTTCTAGCCTCTTCCCGGTACGGGTGGGATACTCATATCTGGGACTTGACCCCTGCCAAAATAGTGGCCAGCCGCCAGGTCTCGTTCGCCGCCCAGGCCTTGTTCGTCCTTTCGACAGCGCTGGCCAAAATCTCGATATTTGCTAGTTACCTACGCCTTGCACCACCAGAGACTTGGTTTCGCCGCTTGAGTAGTATGTCTCTCTACCCTATTCTCGAACCTATCCGAGATACGGGGTATATGCAGAGTCGCTAATAGGGCATCAAGTTGTCGGGATCTGGGCAACCGCGCTAGTCAACTTGGCTATTTTTGTTGCCCTCTTTAGCGAGTGCCGGTAAGCCTCCGAGATACTTGGACACTATCGATAATATCGAGACGTATCGCGCTGCTAACCATCTATATATTCTATTGCAGTCCCTTCCAGAGCTACTGGAACCTTACGCGACTGCGGTATGACTGTTTCGACGAAGCTCCGCTATTGCTAGCGCATACTTGCATCACCCCTATTCTTGACTTATTTGTATGGGTGGTTCCGCTGCCAAGCCTCTACCATCTCAAGCTGCCGTTCTCGCAACACGTCGCCCTCATCGCGCTCTTCAGCTTCGGGTTAGTCGTCATCGCCGCCGGCTGCGTCCGCATCTACTGGGTCCACTACGTTGTAGAGCAGACGTACGATGCCACATGGTACGGCTTCCAGGTATGGCTGTGGACGCCTGTCGAGGTCCATTTGGGCATCATCTGCGGCTGCGTCCCATGGCTCAAGCCGCTGTTCAAGTCCAAGAAGACAAGACAGACGGTCACCGGCACTACTGGACAAAGGCACCTAGACGGGCAGCGGGGGACAGGGTTCAAGCAAGTCACTCTACTAAGGATGGGTAGCTTGAGGAAGGCGTGGACAGGCGAAGGGCATGGCACAGGAGAGTATATTGACCTCGAGCGGATCTCTACCGGCGGCGACTCTCACACTCAACTCAGGTTCTCTAACCCCTCACAAAGGTCACCAACCGAGGTAGTACTATCAGTTTCATGATATCTGGGGATGCATGATACTTGCCGATGTCCTGTATTGCAATACACACGCACACAATGACTGTTAGCAGCAGAGTTGACTGGTGTCCAGCCGTCGTTGTCGGTCTCTGCCTCTGTGGTATCAGCACCCTTTTCCACCAGGAACTTGACCACCTCGAGGTGGCCATTGCTGGCAGCAGAGTTGACTGGTGTCCATCCATAACGGTCCGTTACGTGAACCCGAGCACCACGGTCCAGCAGCAGTTGAACCAACCCTGACCGCCCATGTCGCGATGCAGACCAGAGTGGCGTTCTGCCCGTCCCGGCTGTTGTCTCGATATCAACACCAGCGTCGAGGATCTTCTCTGCAAGTTCAATGTTCCCTTAGGCACAACACATGTCAAGCACAGGCCTTCCGGCACAGTTCATATTTTGCCCGGGTCCGAACTTCCCGATATGGCGGACCGCCACGGCACTTGTGGCGGTTCTCGTTTGCCTCCGACTCTTTGGTTTGCAAGTCCGCTTCCAAGCGCGCAACTTTAGCCTCCAAGGCGGCCACCTTGGTATTGGCTGCACCGATGTCGCCGTTTATGCCCATGGCGATGCACTCAGCAATGAGCCGCTGTCTCTCGGCCGCATTTTTCTTGAGGGCATCCTCCAGGTCCTTTGACTTGTTGATGGAGCTCTCAAGCTCCTCCCTCTTGTGGGCGAGATCCGCAATGATGGACGCCAAATCAGCCGTGACTGTGTCCGGGTCGTTTTGAGCATCCTGCGCAACAACTTCCTCGCTGGGCGCGAGGCGCTTGCGCTTCATCCGGCCTGAGCTGCCATCTATGCGCTGTGGTGACTCTGTTAGTCACGATTTATTTGCTCGAAGTTTGCATGTTGGGGAAAGGGAAATGAATGTTTTTGGCTTACCTCAGACATGCCTGTGTCCATTTTGATTGATCTTCCTCAGGATGGGATGCATGAAATTGGCGCCTGGGTGATGATCGAACTGTTGTATGGGTGTTGCAGGTTGTGACGCGGTGAGGGTTTGTTGTGTGAGGTGTGCAAACTGCCCGCGGATTTTTCCCGGCTGCGGATCAACTGCTCACTTTTCTTTGCGGGGTTTAGATTTTGAGAAAGACAATCCGTGCTCCAAAAGTTTGCGACAAACAAGTCCATGGCGCAAACCGGTCCGTCACTGCAGTGGCTGCCGGCTACCGCTTCCTGCTCAGTGAATTTCCGTCGACAAAAAACCGACTCGGGAGACTCAGCTGGTGTGTATATGCCATCGGTCATTGATTCTTGTCATCAATTCTTCCTCCCTAGTCGCACCCAATGTCGAGCAGCTGCATTCTTGGTGCAATACCCACAGGTCCGGCAGAGATTGATGCGATAGTGGAAGCTCTAAGCGACAATGCTTAGCTCACTCTTGGTATAGTTGGTAGGAGTTCAAGAGCTCTTCTTGCTCAACGGGCAGCAGCGCTTCCTGTTTGAGTTGCGTCGTTATTCCGAGCAAGATGCTTTGGTACATTGGTAAATATATGTGGAGGGAAGCCGCATCAAAATGGAACTTTTTCTCTGGAGTCACCCTGTCTCGGGCGGTTGAGTCACAATGCAGGTACTCTTCCTGACCCCGGGGGCGATTTCAACCCCCCTCCCGGCCCCCCAAGCTGTGTTTCCCAGAACACGCAATCTTCTCGATCTGCCAGTTGATGTGCAATTTTTCTAGCTACTTTGCTTTCTTTAACAGGACCAATCACCATCGCTGATTGGCAGAGCTTGGAAATAATTGATGGCAGGTGGTTGTGTCCTGCCTTAGGTGAGCATGAGTTGCGCTTTCCAGGAAGCGCATGGCCCACTTGCCCAATTGAGTGCTGGGTGGTGTTGCCATTGGCTCCAACAGCTTGTGTTGACCCCACTTTCCACAACCAGCTTGCCCACCCAACTAGCCCCGGCAAGCAACATCCACAGGAGCCACCGCTTGTTGGTGCTTTCCATTTTTAAGGCTCCCGTTGGTGCCAAAGCAGCTCGGTCATTGCAGGACCAGCTTCTCAAATTTTCAACATCATCTCGGACGCCAAACACCTCATTGTATTCTCCTCAGCCCGACTCCTAAGTTCCAACCATGTCCTTCACCATTCTTAAGCACCGAGATCAGTCCAGCATGGCAGCGACAGGCACCTAGATGAGTGCTTGCGTGACAGTTCACCACCGAGGCCCTACAATTGTCAACTACGATGGAGCACCCGCCGATTCCCTCCACCTGGTCGGCACACACATCTTCCACGACCCCGTCACCATCAACTGGCACGGTCTCTCGCGGCTCGAGGAGCCCGGCTGGAGAAAGTTCGTCTACTACAGTCCGGTCACCATCAACTACGTTGGCCGAGGCACCTACGATGCATCCATACAGGGCGAGCACACCTTCAAGGATTGGGTCACCATCAACTACACCGCCGCCGCTCGCCATGGGACAGCTGTTGACAACAAGCTCGGCGTGAACACCTACGACGGGCCTGTCACCTTCAACTTACTCGCCGACTGGTCTCCAGTTCCAGGATGCGTGGCAGTGTTTGACGAATGTGATGCGCAGGACAATGAAGCAGCACTTGACGCTTCCTTCTTCTACGATACCCCGCTCGAGGCAGCTCCAACAGCCTCCGAGTCAAGTTTTGAGACGTTCTTAACAGCTGACAGTTGGCGAAGTCTTGGGAGTCACTGGATACCAGAGGGAACTCATTTTCTGAGAAACACCTGAGGGCAGTCATCAAACCAGAGCGGATCTCGCCGCCGCAGGGACTGGAAAACCGGCGAGCGCAGCCATCTGCACGCATGTTGTGATTGACGGTATGGGTGACCTCAATTTTACGCATCCCGGTATTGGAACGTGTTGCTAACAGAACTGTGGCAGCTTTGGTCTGCCCTTCCCGGGTTTGAGAGACTCTAAGAGTGGATGTGTGTGACGGTTTGGGACTGGAAGAAGGCGGCCGAGAAAAGAATCAGCGACAAGTTATTATATTAAGAACCACAGCGTAATTGATGGCTCACACTTACCGTTGATATCTCCGGTATGCTGTTCGTCCGTTTTGAACACCGTTGGTGTGCTGAAGTACGTGCCTCTTCTGGTTGTGAGAGTTGGTCCGTTCCAGTTCCTCGACAAGAACTGGCGTGATTGCCAAAACTTGGATCTCTTGTTGAAGGACTTGGACCTCTGTAGGACGACTTGGGGGGGCGGAATAACTGACAGGCGGAGAGACATTTTGGCTTTTTTTTTTTCCCAATCCAGCCTTTTTATCCCCACACCACGCCCTGCGCAAAGAATTGCGACCTTGTCCACGCAACCAGCGTTTTGCTTTCGCAAACCTTTCTCCCACCCATCCCAGAACCGACCACCCACAAGGCGTTGATCGTGACAATTGCGGCAAAATGTCTGACAAGCGTCAGGACGATGGCGCCGATCGCCGCATCAACAACAACCAGAAGATTGGCGATTCCACCCCCGACCAGCAGGATGGCGCGATCGCGACTCAAGATGCCACTGCCGCCGCGTCTCGCAACGCAGCTGGCCTGATTGAGGGCAACCTGGCCACGGCCCAGCCAGCTTCGATTGTTGGAGGCGGCACTCCGCTGTACGTTTACGGCGGCACTCACCGTCACCTACAACAATTATTTTTGCCGCCATGACCAGGTCGCCTCGCCCATCATCGTGCTGAGGCAACGGCTTCCGCAACTCGAGCGCATCAGGTTCGGGCAGAATCCCCCGCAAAGCCCACCCCGTCCGCAGTGCTGACACAAAATTTGCCTCTCCAGACTCCCGCCGACGCCGCAGGAATCGCGGCTGACAATTTGGAGTCTGCCAACGTCAACCAAGAGTCCATCTCCGCCATTCCTCCCAACCGGGACAACAAGAGACCGGTCCTGCAATCGCACCGCGGTAGAGATAGAAGCAAGTCCCCTTCTCGCAGCGAGCGCAGACCCGACAATCGACGCGACCACGGCGACCCCGGACCGTCGCCGAAGCCGCTCCCTGCCGGGAAGAGAGTTGCGGGGAATGTCCCGTACAAACGTTGGCCGGACTTTGTGCGGGAGCAATTGTCGGGAGCCACAAACTTGAAGGGAGTCATGGGCATCTGGAACGAACATAGCTGGAAATTCCCCATGATGCGCACGGCTGGGTGCGTGACAGAGTCTGAAGAGCAGGAGCTTCGTGAGCTTTGGCTTACGCAGAAGCAACGCTTGACTCCCGGCACCGGCACACCGTTGGCGGGGAACGAAAGCAAGCATTAAGGCACAACCAAGGGACAGTCAATGGTGGGCAGAGGGGAGTTGATAGGGGTAATTAGGAGCTGATGTGGACTCGGAGCCTGTAATGTAAACGGATGTAATCAATAAAACACATGGAAAACCACGGAGACGGCTTGGGTCAGGCGTCTTCTTCGACTGTTGTTTCCCAAAGTGCGTGGCTGCCTTATCTCAAATTTGGCCTGATCCCCAGCAATATCTAATCGCGTTTCACAAAATATCCTGCGAAGGAAAAGAGTTTCTCGCGCAGGTGCCCAGAGTTTTTGACGCAAAATTGCTTTCGGCAACCACCACACGTCAATTGCTCGTTTCCGACCATTCATCCCACAAACTTAAAACATCTGTTCCCGAAACAAACGTTGACAATCAAAATGACAGATCGGACATCAGAAGAGGTTGCTCGCGACGCGGTCGCTTGGATCAACGCGTTCAACAGCGTTGTTGAACGCCAGTGCGACAAGAACAATTCCGACTTCATCCACAAGGTCGACATAACGACCGGACTGATGATTCTGGCGGTGATTGTCGATTGCCGGTCGGAGCAGTGCTCGCTGGACTATTTCGTGTTTGCCCTCTGCCGACAAGTCTGGAGCGGAACAGGCTGTGGGTGACCTTTTTCATTCCATTTTCCCAAGTCGCTTTTGTAGCGTGTCACTGACATATTTCCAATCTTTAGGCCCTGAGGAGTTTGGTTTTGACGGCCGAGTACCCGCGAAGCGGTCTGCGGGACCAAATGTCAACCTCTCCGGCTTGCTTGCGCGGCTGGATCGCGACGGCCACGAACTTTGCGGGCTCACAACATACATCGAGGATCGTGTTGCCCCGTTCTGTGATGCGAAGCCCAGCTCCGTCTCCCATCTCCGTCAGATCTTTGACAAAGCAGCTTCATCGGACAATGGGACCACATTGACAAGATATCCGTTCCAACAGGCGGTTGTTCTGGACCGCAAACAACAACCAACCGAGTGTCTTCCGTGGTCTGTCCCGCTTCCAAACGCCGTGAATCTCGAGGCCGACGTTTTCCCGCGTGGGGCGCTGAGGAGCGTGCGAGCTGCTCTTTCTGGCCTGGGAATCAACTACGACCACGCCACTCACAGCCTGTACCCAGTCTTTCGCGAGGCCATGGCTGGTACCAACAGGCCCATTTCGGGGTCGTTCCTCATGTTGAATGCGTACCTCCTACTCGTCCAGTGGGTGCTTCGCATGGAGGCAAAGGCTACCGTCATTCCACTGCACCAATTTCCCCAACAACATCGCCAGGAGTCCCTAAGGGGAGACTTCTTGGAGTTCTTGAAGGAGATGAGGACACACCACGACCGATGGTGCAAGACAGGATGGTGGGACGCGCTGGATCACGTCAAGCGTCTGCCCGGCCGGGATGAGACAGCGGAGGAATCTGACACATACCGTTTGATCTCAGTTTGGTCCAAAAACCAGCTGACGGGGCGTAAATAGGACCTACCCGACTTTCCGATGCGGCCCCGGGCAACGAGAGCGGTGTGAAAGCGCAGCCGGGGAACCTCGCCCGCCGAGACCGACGAGTTCGCGGAGACAAGCAACGTCCTCGATGAGGCTCGCAAGCAGCGGGTGACAGTACCGCAAGACCGTGGTGGCGTAGATCGAGACAGCCCTGGGCGCCAGAGACGCTCCTGGCCACGGATGCGCTTTAGCAGACATGCAACAGCAGCTCCTGGCCACGGATGCGATCTGGCCGGCATGTAAGAGCAGCTCCTGGCCGCGGATGCGCTCTGGCATTATGCAAGAGAAGCTCCTGGCCATGGATGCGCTCTTGCAGGCAGTCCAGGCGCGAGGCTCTCCGCCTACCATCGAGCCCTTAGCAAGCTCGCACGCCGAGCAAAAAAAAAAACGAGAACAAGAATAAAAAGAAAGAAAAAGAAAGCAAGAATCCACCCTGGCAGAGGTCAAGCTATTACTCGTAGCCATGCAGAACAGGCCCGACGGCGCTCAAATCGAGATGACTCTAAGCTTGGCGAACCCGAAAGCCGAGTGCGCTTCAAGCGGGAGATGTCGGCGGCACGAGCAAATTACAGGAGCAGTCTGTTGGCCGATGTCCAGAACTCGAATGCCACACTTAGCTCGCCTGCAGTATGCCATGCGGGAGCGGGTGAGCGCCGAGCAGAACCTGAAGTCGTGGGACCACGAAGCAGGTTGTTCCTGGCGCAGCTGACAATCACAGATGCACGATGTGGCACAGCTGAGCCGCCGAGGCCGCTTCGCCACCATGTAGCCGCAGGCATAGGGAACGCGAGCCCAGGGGCCTTATGGAGCCCCGTGTTCAAGCTCATTCTCAAGTTATGTATCCTGGTGCCAGACGACTCAGGGAGGTCTCCATTTCACATGTGATAGACGTCGTGGCTGAGCTGATGTTGCTGATATCTCAGTGGTTGTTCCACCAAGTAACACTTTGCTCCCATGGCATGTGGGATGCAGTCTGTCGTCTGTGCGGTAGGCCCTCGGCGCTCAGCAAACATTCTTTTGCGTTGGCGATCTGACACTGGAGAGTGAGGATACCTGATCCCGGTGCGCTTCGGGACACATTGCTGCTTCATCAGGCACTGAGGGTCCTGGCAAACGTGAGCACATCTTGACAGCGCCCTTGTGACA
>Ga0247824_10002262_pt1 | contig 10738 bp, 7 predicted proteins | sample 13C_PalmiticAcid_FD_194412 | JGI IMG/M metagenome (GOLD analysis project Ga0247824, IMG submission 194412) | Soil microbial communities from agricultural site in Penn Yan, New York, United States - 13C_PalmiticAcid_Day48 | ecosystem: Environmental > Terrestrial > Soil > Agricultural land...
AGACATGGGACCGCGACGGCTGGACCACCTCTAGTTCGATCCCCGGCTGCGCGACGATCGTTCCAGCGGGCATGCCGACCGGCTGGCTGGTCGACGGCGAACTTGACGTCGTGACGCTTTCGATGTCGTCCGATGTCCTCGCCGGGCAACCCTATGCCGACCAGTTCAACAAGCTGCGCTTTGCCTTCGCCGACCCGCTCGGGGTCGCGCTGACGCGCCAGATCCTTTCCGAACTTTATGCACCGCAGGCGGACGAGCGCACCGCCTATGTCGCGGCGATGGTGAATGCGCTCAAGGCGCACATCCTCTCGGGCCCGCCCGCACACGGCAACCCGACCGAGATTCCGGTGTCCGATTTCTCGGCCTATCGGCTCCACAAGATCATGAACGCGGTGCTCGCAAACCCGGCCGAGGAGCATAGCCTTGAGGCGATGGCGGCCGTCGCCGGGGTCACGCCGTCGCACTTCTGCCGGTTGTTCAAGAAGGCGACGGGCATCTCGCCGCACCAATATGTGATGAAGGCACGGCTCGATCGTGCGCAACAGATGCTCGTCCAGACCGACCTCAGCCTCGCCGCCCTGTCGGAGGCGACCGGGTTCACCAGCCAGAGCCATTTCAGCCGCGCCTTTCGCGCCTGGTTCGGCATGGCGCCCAGCGACTATCGCCAGCAGGAAGCGCGGCGACTCGACTAGACGGAGATGATGATGACACAGGCGCAAGCGGCCGTGGTGCGCGAACCCGGCGGCCCCTTCTCGATCGAAGCCATCGAGGTCGAAGCGCCCCGCGCGGGCGAGGTCCGCGTCCGCATTGCGGGCGTCGGCCTGTGTCACACCGATCTGATCTTCCGCGACCAGTTCGCGCCCTTCGCATTGCCCGGCGTCCTCGGCCATGAAGGCGCGGGCGTGATCGAGGCGGTCGGCGAAGGCGTCGAGAGCCTTGCCGTCGGCGACGAGGTCGTCGTCGGCTTTTCAAGCTGCGGCGCCTGTCCGCGCTGCGCCGAACATCTGCCGAGCTATTGCCAGAGCTTCGTGCCGCTCAACTATGCCGGGATGCGGCTCGACGACGGATCGACCGCTTATTCCAAAGACGACGAGCGCGTGACCTCGCACTTCTTCGGCCAGTCGTCCTTCTCGGCGCTCACCGTCACGCGCGCGCGCAACGTGGTGAAGGTCGATGCGTCGAAGGTCGCACTCGAGCTGCTCGGGCCGCTCGGCTGCGGTTTCCAGACCGGCGCGGGCGGGGTGATGAACTCGCTCGCCTGCCCCGCGGGATCGAGCATCGCGATCTTCGGCGGCGGCCCGGTCGGCCTTGCCGCGGTGATGGGGGCGGTGATCCAGGGCTGTTCTACGATCATCCTCGTCGAGCCGATCGCGGCACGGCGCGACATCGCAACGGATCTGGGCGCGACGCATGTCATCGACCCGACCGAAGCGGGCGACCTTGCCGAAGCCTTGCGCGCGATCGTCCCCGCGGGGCTCGACTTCGCCTTCGACACCAGCGGCGTCGTCCCCGTCATCGAAGCCGGCCTCGCCGCGCTCGGCAGCCATGGCGCGATCGGCCTCGTCGGTGTGCCGTCGAAGGCCGACGCGGCGATCAGCGTCAATATCGCGGCGCTGATGACCCCCGGCCACCGCATCATTGGGATCATCGAGGGCGACAGCGACCCGCAGACATTCATCCCCGAGCTGATCGCGCATCATGCAGCGGGGCGCTTTCCCTTCGACCGACTGATCAAGACCTTCCCGATGGCCGAGATCAACGAGGCGCTCGCGGCGCAAGCGCGCGGCGAGTGCATCAAGGTCGTGCTGATTCCCTGAAGGAGACCCGATATGGATTTCGACCGCGACTATGCGATGCTGATCGGTGGCAAGCTCGAAGCCGGCGGCGCCCGCTTCGACGTCATCAACCCCGCAACCGAACAGGTGATCGGCAATGCGCCCGACGCGAGCGCCGGCGACCTCGACCGCGCCATCGACGCCGCGCGCGCTGCGTTCCCCGGCTGGGCCGCGACCCCGATCGCCGAACGCAAGGCAGCGCTCAACGCGATGGGACAGGCGGTGCTCGCGAACATCGACGCCTTCAAGCGCCTGCTCACCGCCGAACAGGGCAAGCCGCACAGTGAGGCGGAGGGCGAGATCATGGGCGCGGGCTACTGGCTGATGGGCGCGGCGTCGCTCGACCTGCCGGTGACGGTCAACGAAGACAGCGACGAGCGCTACAGCGAGACGCGCCATGTCCCGCTCGGCGTCGTCGGCGCGATCGCGCCGTGGAATTTCCCGATGATCCTCGCGATGTTCAAGGTCGGACCGGCCTTGCTCGCGGGCAATACGATGGTGCTCAAACCCTCGCCCTTCACCCCGCTCGCGACGCTGAAATTCGGCGAACTGGTCAAGGACCTGCTGCCGCCCGGCGTGCTCAACATCGTCACCGGCGGCGACGCGCTCGGCCCGTGGATGACGAGCCATCTGGGCTTCGACAAGATCAGCTTCACCGGCTCGACCGCGACCGGGCGCCGCGTGATGGAATCGGCGGCACCGACGCTCAAGCGCGTGACGCTCGAACTCGGCGGCAACGACGCCGCGATCGTCATGCCCGACATCGACGTCGAAAAGGTCGCCGAGGAGTTGTTCTGGGCGGCGTTCCGCAACAATGGCCAAATCTGCATCGCGACCAAGCGCATGTATGTGCACAAGGATATCTACGAACCGCTCCGCGACGCGCTCGTCGCCTATGCGAAGACGGTGAAGGTCGGCGACGGCTCCGAACAAGGCACCCAGATCGGTCCGATCAACAACGAACCGCAATATCGCCGCGTGCTCGACCTGATCGCGGACGCGAAGGACAAGGGCTATACATTTCTTGTTGGCGGCGAGGCGGCCGACGTGCCCGGCTATTTCATCCCAGTCACCATCCTCGACAATCCGCCGGAGGACAGCCGCATCGTCCAGGAAGAGCAGTTCGGCCCGGTGCTGCCGCTGATCAAATTCGACGATTATGATGATGTCGTCGCGCGCGCCAATGCGAGTGATTACGGCCTCGGCGGATCGGTATGGGGCCATGACGAGGACAAGGCGTTCGCCATCGCCGAGCGCATCGCCAGCGGTACCGTGTGGGTCAACGAGACCCAGCATCTGTCGCCGACCGCGGCGTTCGGCGGCATGAAACAGTCGGGGGTCGGCGTCGAGGGCGGGCTGGAGGGCCTGCTGGAATATACCAACGCCCAGACGATCGTCCGGCGAAAATCCCGCAGCGTTCCGGCATAAGCACAAATCAAGGCGTCGAAGCAGCGCACGGAGTATCCCATGCTCGCGTCAGCAGGCACCTTCGTTCGCGACAGCCCGTTTGGGCAGTCTTGGCCGCAGCCTCATGATTGCGACTTCCTGCACCCGAAATAGAATTTCGCAGATCTCCCGCCGCTGCTTACCAAGACAAGCTGCATCCACGGGGGTGCGCCATGGAGTTCATGCCCCGGCCCCCTCATCAAGGATATGGGCATAAAGCGCGGGATCGACATTGGATCCCGACACAACGACCGCAACCGGCAAGTCGGACATCGGCGCGCTGCCGTGCAGCAGTGCCGCAAGCGCAACCGCCCCGCCTGGTTCCATGACGAGCTTCAATTCCTCGAAGCCGTAGCGCATCGTCGCCTTCACCTCGTCATCGCTCACGCTGAGCCCGCCAGAAAGCAGGCGGCGATTGACCGGGAATGTCAGGCGGCCCGGCGTCGGAGCGAGCAACGCGTCGCAGATCGATGCAGCTCCCGTCGCCACCGTTTCGCGGCGCCCGCTGTCGAGCGATCGTGCCGTGTCGTCGAAGGCGCAAGGCTCGACACTGAACATCTGGAGATCGGGCAGCGCGTCCTTCATGGCCGTGGCGATCCCCGCCACCAGCCCGCCGCCACCACAGGCGACGAGCACCTGTGACAGTTCCGCTCCGGCCTGCCGCGACTGCTCGACCAGTTCGAGGCCGATCGTGCCCTGCCCCGCCATGACGAACGGATCGTCGTAAGACGGCACCAGAACGGCCCCACGTTCGTCCGAGAGCGCTGTGGCGATATCCTCCCGAGATTCGGTGGCACGGTCATAGAAAATGATCTCGGCGCCGAAGGCTCTGGTGTTCCTGACCTTGATGGCCGGAGCATCCGACGGCATCACGATCGAGGCCCCTATTCCCAGAAGCCGGGCGGCCGCAGCCACGCCCTGGGCATGGTTGCCCGAAGACCAGGCGACAACGCCGGCCGCTCGTTCTTCCCCGGTCAAACGCGCCAAACGATTATAGGCCCCGCGAAACTTGAACGAGCCGGTATATTGCGCGCCCTCGAACTTCACAAGGACACGGCGTCCGGCGCGCTCGTTCAGCGACGGAAATTCCAGCAAGGGCGTGCGCACCACCTTGCCCGCGATCAGCAGAGCCGCCGCGCGGACATCTGCGGCGGAAATGGCAAGCTGGCGATCGGTCATATCCTGTTCCTACCAGCCGTTGATCCGGGGCCAGATCGCGGTCACCTGACCGTCGCCGTCCAGCACATGATAGCGATCATATTGCGCCCCGGTCGCGCATGCATGGTTCGGCAGGATGCGGAGCTGCGCACCGACCGGAAGGTCGGGCAATACGGCCGTCGATCCCGGACGCAGGGCGATGACGCCATGCTCCTGATTGGCCTCGACCATGATCAGGTCGTCAAAGACGCGCCCGGCGAAGTCGCACACCAGACCATAGCCCTGGTCGATAGCCTGACCCGCGGTCCCGCGGTCGCGCGACATCGCCATCCAACCAGCATCGACGAGAATCCGGCCCTTCGCAGGTTGATGTCCGATCACGCTGCAGAGCACCGACAAGGCGATGTCGTCGATGCCGACCGAGCCGACGCCGGCCTGATAAAGATCGCCGAACATGAACACGCCGGCCCGCACTTCGGTCACGCCAGCGAGATCGCGGGCGAAACGCGCGGTCGGCGTCGAGCCGACACTGACCACCGGGCAAGGCAGGCCGACAGCGCGCAAGATATCGGCGGCGGAAACCGCCGCGAAGCGCTCGGCTTCGGCCGCGGCCGCGAGCGCATCGGGGTCATCGAGCGCATAGCTGCCGCCCGCATGGATGAGGACGCCGCGCAATTCGGCGCCATCCGCCAGCGCCCGCCCGATTTCGACGAGCGTCGCGGCATCGCCGGGCGCAACGCCCGATCGGTGGCCGTCGCCGTCGATCTCGATCAGTGCGGGAATTCGGTCTCCGCTGGCGCGCGCATGGCGGACGACAGCCTCCGCCTGGTCGATGCTGTCCAGAATGACCGCCATATCTACTCCCCTGCCGCGGATCGCCGTGACACGCCCAAGCTTGGCGGGCACGATCCCGACGCCATAGATCATGTCCGTCACGCCGCCTTCGGCGAAATATTCGGCCTCGCGCAGCGTCGAGACCATTGCGGGTCCCGTCGATGACGTCATCGCGACCCGCGCGACGTCGCGCGATTTGGCGGTCTTCAGATGCGGACGGAAGGCCACCCCCAGCCGCGCGAGATGGTCCTGCATCCCGGCAACATTGCGCCGCAGCTTCGCTTCGTCGAGAAGGAGGCAGGGTGTCTGCAAGTCCTGGAGTTTCATGATATCCTGCACCTGAATGTGTCGCCGTCGATGGCTATCGGCGCCCCTCGCCCGGCCGGATGATTCCGACATTTTTTTCGATGCTGATCGTCGTTCCGAACGGCGCCGACAGCCGCTGCAGCCGCTCGAGGATCGCCTGTGCCCGCGCGGGCGATGCCATTGCAGGAACGCCCTTGCCCGCGCCGCGCACGTCGACGCCCAGATCGATCGGGTAAAGCCTGATTTCGACGACCTGCCCGCCGACGTAGCGGCTGGTCGCGATCACCGATTCATACAGATTGGGGTCCGAGAAAGATCGCGTGTTGCGGGCTTGCAACAATTCGGGAACCGTCGCCGCGCCGGGCGCGACGCCATATTGCTGGAACATGTCGTCGGGAATTTCGTCGAGCGAATTGTTCATCATCGCAAAATTGCCGAGCGAATAGAATATCGGCCGCCCCTTGTAGATTTCGATGCCGCGAAGCTGATGCGGGCCGTGGCCCATATAGACGTCGGCGCCCGCGTCGATCACATCATGCGCAAGCTGGATCGCGAAATCCGCCGGTTCCTGCGAAGCGTTCGACGGTTCGTGATTATGGACCGAGAAGATGACGAAATTGCCGTTCTGTTTCGCCTGCCGGACCGACAGCAGATTCTCGTCGACATCGCGCTGGTTGACGCGATAGCTGAAGGCCAGCTTCCCCTCGCGTGGCGGACCGGCCTTGTAGTGGCTGCCCATCAACATGACGCCGTCGTCCTTGCGCCCGTCACTGCGCAGTTCGGAGCGCGCGGCGAGGCCCGCCAGCATCTCCAGTTCGCCGGCCGACACGACCGTCGAGCGGCGCGTGCGCAGGCTGTTGACCCCGGGTCTGCCGGGAACGCTGCCGACCGGATTGGCGGCGACCGACATCGGCGTGAAGGTCGAAGTGGCCGAGACGATCGCGACACGGCCCTTGGCAGTGTCCAGGTAGCGCGGTGCGCGCGCTGCCGCCATCGTCTTGCCGGTTCCGCCCCAGACCAGCTTTGCCGCGGTCAGATGGCGCCCCGTCTCGTCCATCCCCTCGACGCCCCAGTCGGTGGCATGATTGTTGGCATGGCTGACGATGGTAAAGCCCATGGCGCGCACATCGGCGGGAACGCCGGGATCGGCGTGCATCCAGGTGCCGCCCGATTCCGCCTGCGGCACCGCCTTGGTATCGGTCAGGTCGATGACGCTCGTCTCGAAATTACCGAAGGTGACGTCGGCACCGCGCAGCAGGCGCAGCAGATCGGGGCTCCGCGCTTCGATCGTCGGCAGCATCGGGCGCAGGTAGATGAGGTCTCCCGCACCCGCGATGGTGAAGCCGTCGGCGATCGGCACTGTCGGCACCGGCGCCGTTTCGAGCTTTTCCTGCGCCGACAGCGTCAGCGCGAGCGCGAGAGCGAACCCGGCCGCGACCGTCCCGGCGATCCGCGAGGCGCGGAGGTAGCGCGGCCGGGTGCCCATTATTGGACGCCTGCGGTGGCGAGCAGGATGCCGAGACCGACGGTGGCGCCGTGCAGGCTCTTGGTCTTTTCGACGTCGATCCATTCATCGAGCGAGTGCGCACGGCCGCCCTGTCCGCCCGACCCGATCGTCACCGCCGGGATGCCGAGGCTCATCGGAATGTTCGAGTCGGTCGAGGAGAAGGAGGGTCGCGGTTCCAGCCCCTTGGCGCGGATGATCGCATCCGCATTGCGGACGATCTGCTGCGTCGCGGCGGTCTCGCCCGCCGGACGGTCGCCGATCAGCTTGACGTCGGCGGTAACCGGTCCTTCCTTGACCGACCGAGCTGCATTCTCGCCGTCGACGCTGTTCTTGACGACGGCAAGGAACGCCTGTTCGAGCTTGGCGAGTTCGGCGGGGTTTTCCGACCGCATGTCGAATTCCATGAACACTTCGTTCGGGATCGAATTGACCGAGGTGCCGCCCCCGGTGACGCTGGCGGCATAGGTGGTCTTGGGCTTGGCCGGGACGGGGATCTTGTAGAAGTCGACCACCGTCTGGCTCATCGCCGCCATCGGGTTGACCAGTCCGAACGCGCCATAGCTGTGCCCGCCCGGCCCCTTGTAAGTGATGCGATAGCGCCGCGATCCGACCCCGCCGTTGACGATCCGCGATGCATCGGTCCCGTCCATCGAGAAGAAGGCCTTCACCCGGTCCTTATACTTGCCCTTGGTCAGCAGGTAGCGGACGCCGCGCAGGTCGCCCGGCCCTTCCTCGCCGACATTGCCGACGAAGACGATGTCCTGCTTCACCTTGATGCCCGCCTCCTTCATCGCGCGCGCATAGGCGAGCAGCACGGCCAGGCTACGCGTGTCGTCGCCGATGCCGGGGGCATAGAGGCGGGTGCCGTCGCGGCGAACCTTGATCGGCGTACCTTCGGGAAAGACGGTGTCGAGATGCGCGGCGATCATCACCGCCGGGCCGCCGGCGGGACCGGTGCCGCGATAGACGCCCATCGCATTGCCTTCTTCGTCGATCTCGACGTCCTGGAGTCCCGCGTCCTTCAGCATTTCGGCATAGGCGGCGGCGCGCGCGGCCTCCTTGAACGGCGGCGCCGGAATTTCCGTAAGCTTGATGATCTCTTCGATCATCCGGTCATGGTCGCGGTCGAGGATCTTGATCGCCGATTCATACCCCTTGGTCTTCAGCACGGCCTCGGGCTTAGCCTTGGGGGCGGCCTGCGCGGGGGAGGCTGCCATCAGGGCCGCGCCCAGGGTCAGCAACACCATGTTACGCATAAAAATTCCTTTCGCGAATTGGGGGAAAAGCCATTCAGACTTTGGAGACCGGGGTGGTCTCGATTTCAAGCGCCAATGCGGCCGGTTCGGGTTCCTCTTCGACGCCGAGGACGCCCTCCCAGCGCGCGACCGCGGTGCAGGCCACCGCGTTGCCGACGACATTGGTGGCGGTGCGGCCCATGTCGAGAAAATGATCGATCGCGAGGATGAGCAGCAATCCGGCTTCGGGCAGGTTCACGAACGACAATGTCGCCGCCACGACGACCAGACTGGCGCGCGGCACACCCGCCACACCCTTTGATGTCACCATCAGGATCAGCAGCACCGTGAACTGCTGCCACAAATCCATCTCGACGCCATAGGCCTGGGCGATGAACATGATCGCAAAGGCCATGTACATCATCGACCCGTCGAGATTGAACGAATAGCCGAGCGGCAACACGAAGCTGGAAATCCGCCGCGGCACGCCGCCCCTGTCGAGGGCTTCGAGCGTGCGCGGAAAGGCGGCTTCCGACGAAGCGGTCGAAAAGGCGAGCAGAATTGGCTCACGAATGTTGCGCAGCAGCACGATCGGGTTTGCGCGCAGCAATATCCATGCGGCGGAAAGAAGGACAACCCACAGGAGGGCCAGCCCCAGATAGAAGACACCAATGAAGTAACCGAAGGTCACGACGATGCCGACGCCGCGCTCGATCACCGCGGCGGCAACCGCCGCGAAGACGGCGATCGGAGCGACGCGCATGACATATTCGGTGATCTTGAGCATCACCGCGACCATTTCCTCGACCAGCCCCGCAAGCCGTTGGCCGCCGCTGCCAAGGCTGGTAATACCGACGCCGACGAACAGCGACAGGACGACGATCTGCAATATCTCGTTGTTCGCCATCGCGTCGAACATCGATGTCGGCACCAGATGGGTGACGAATTTGGCGATGCTGAAATCAGCGGTGGTGAGGCTCGCCGATCCGGTCGCGGTGGGCAAATCGAGTTCGAGGCCGACGCCCGGCTTGAAGATGTTGACAAGCACCAGGCCGAGCAGGAGCGAAATGAAACTCGCGCCGATGAACCAGGCCAGCGCCCGTCCGCCGATCCGCCCGAGCGCCGAGGTGTCGGCCATATGGATAATACCCGACACCAGAGTGGCGAATACCAGCGGTGCGATGATCATCTTGATCAACCGCAGGAACAACGTGCTGACGACAGAGAAATGGCCAGCGATCGTCGCAAGCCGCTCCTGCGTCGCCACGGTGCCGTCCGCCATTGCGGCGTTGATCGCCCAGCCGACCAGCAAACCGAGCGCGAGGCCGATAAAGATGTAAAGCGTCAGGCGCTTTGCCACGTCGATTCTCCATGACGGGAGTGAAGTTTACCGCTTTACCGGATGCGGGTCGGCGCAAGGTTCGGACGCAACCGCATTGTGCGCGCAGCAGGCGGCCGGACGCGACCGGCCCGCAATAGGGACGCCACGACCACCTGTACTCGACCACCCTGTTGGGTAGGGTTATTCCCAGACCAGCTTCTGCGCGTATTGGCTCATGCCCGTATTGCTATGTGCAATGTTCGGCGCGTAATCGAGCTTCCATGCGAATTTGGCGCCCAGTTCATGCGCCACCTTGCGGCCATAGGCATGGAAGAATTCGCCGCGCGCCAGCCGGTGGACGCCCTGCGTCATCGCTTCAGGCGTCCGCGAAAGCTGGTGATGATTGGGGTCGGTGTCCGCTGTGCCGAGCAGGATCGTCAACGGTTTTTCCAGTGTCGCTCTCAATCCGGCGGCGTCGGTCGGTGCACCCTTCAGACCATAGGGATATTGGATCGCCAGATCGGGCATCGTGTACCAGCCGGCGTTGGCGGCGACCGCCCGGCTGTAGCGGGCGTCGGGCCACAGTTCGACGAAACGATGCACGAACTGCCCCCCTGCCGAGTGGCCATAGATCGCATATCGGAGCACCTTGGTGCCCGTCGCCTGGCGAACAGCATCGAACATCGGTTCGATCGACGCGAACGACCATTGTTCGCGCGGCCGCGGATTGCCGGCTTCGTCGACGATATGCCCGACATTATAGGTTAGCGAGGTCGGGAAATCCTCCTTCGAATATTCGGGAGTCAGGACGATATACTGCCCCTCGTTGGCGTAGGGGATCCACGCGTCGCGGTAACCGTCGGCATTGCGCCCGGCACCATGGATGACGAACAGGATGCGCGTGGTCTCGGTCACCTTGTCGGGCAGGTAATAATGGACGCGGAGCGGCTTTCCGGCCCAGCCGGAAAAAAGGAAGCTCCCCGCACCGGGTTTGAGGTCCGGCAAGGCCGGCGCCTTGTCCTTCGCCGCCTTGGCGGGGGCCGCCGCCCGGGCCATGGCGGTGGAGCCGATGGTCCCTCCCGCCACGGCCAGGACC
>Ga0247824_10002263_pt1 | contig 10738 bp, 6 predicted proteins | sample 13C_PalmiticAcid_FD_194412 | JGI IMG/M metagenome (GOLD analysis project Ga0247824, IMG submission 194412) | Soil microbial communities from agricultural site in Penn Yan, New York, United States - 13C_PalmiticAcid_Day48 | ecosystem: Environmental > Terrestrial > Soil > Agricultural land...
CCCCCCCCGTGTTTTTTAAATTTCTTAAAAAAAAAAATATAAAAAAAAAAAAAAAAAAAAAAAAAAAAAAGGTCCACGGAATGGATATGGGTCCTTTAAACAGAAGTGTGTGGGAGTGCATTTACCAAGCGTGGATTGGCACCACAGTTCAGAACGATTGCGCTCAACTAGAGGGCATCCCGAATGTAGCAGGTGTGGTGCACGGAGCAATGCTGTGATTGTCCATTGTGGTTGTGCCCGAGGGAAAAAGATAAACCTTAAATGTTCGGTGGTACCACAATCCACAATTCTTTTTTTTTTTTTTTTTTGGGCGATATGCACCCATCCAAAGCCAGAGGAATGGAAATGCCCTCCCCTGCTCTCAATGGCCGAGTCGATGATGAACTGCGTTGAGGATGGTTCTATTGACTGGCAGGTGCTGACCTCCTGAAAGAGTTCAGTTATCCAAAGGCGTCAAGGTGAAGATGAGGTTTGCAAGAGAGGGTGTCATATAACGGAGGTGTCCAGCAGCTCGAATCGGCTATTATCCAACAATGTCCATAGTTGGGTCGTGTCCACTGCGTTATTGTGGCAACCCAAATGCTACCCGATATATCCTTGCGCTCTTGGAAGCCTCATACTCGAAATACTAGACCATGACGAGTTGCTTGTAAGCAAGGGGCAGTCATGGAGAAGGGAAGAGGACCCGGTAGAAGAGAGGGCCTGTACTCCATGCTTCTGCAATTGCACGTGGAGTGTCATGTCGCTGTAATGGCTTTGTGCATCCAGGCATCCCATCCCGCAATTGGTCTCCCGTCTGCCCATCCTGCGGTTGATGGCAAAGCTGCTCCCACGGAGCTGTCAAAGGCTCCACCGTTTGACAAGGTCGTCCTCAAGTCGAAACCGAATTCACAATAAAATATTGTTCACTGGAGTCTGACAGCCTCGTATCCATGTCAAGCGTGAATCCTCGAATTGCTTTGATCGGGGCAGCCAAGGCTTATGGCTGAAAGACCAAAGTAAGATGATAGAAAAAAAAGTTCTCGCATTCCAAAAGAACGAGAATTTGCCATCAGCGACGTGGGGCGATGCTGGCTTGTGGTGCCGAGGGTTTCATGGTCAACGGACGTGAGAGCGACACCTCTTGAGCCACCAGACGAACGAAGCGTTTTTTTTTTTTTGCTAGATCCAGGGATGGGGATGGGATGGGCTGTGTAAAAAAAATCTGTTGAGCCTGACAAGGAGGGTGGTCATCCTGCACAGCCCTTGGGATAGTTCCTCGACAAAAAAAAAAAAAAACAGGCAAGCCTTGGAAGCGGTCTGAAGATGCGACGACATGGCTGAAAGCAAGCGAGCAAGGACGACACCTTGTGGGGACACCTGGCTGCTTGTGCTGGCGGGAGGGAGGGACGGAGGGAGGGAGGAGGCGATGGCAATGAATCAGAGATCAATGAGCTGGAGGCAAAGGGCTCAAGAGAAAAGGGACTGAGCAAAGAGAAAATAAAATTTGTGTACTCTGCGCTCTTCACGCTTCAACTCAAAACCAACCCCAACGGTCAAGCTGCAGCTCATGCTCCACTCCATCAGCTTTGCTTCACTCCATCCTCATCATGACCAAGCTTACCAAGTACCTACGTCGCCCCAGGAGGAACTCTGCCCTAAACCTCTCGCCCTTGGAAGTCCCCGAACTCCTCGAACTCATACTCAGCCACTTCACCACCCATGCTCTTCGCTCCTCAGCCTTACTCGTTTGCCGACAATGGTTCCGCATCGCCAGCGGCATACTCTTGGCCAGCCCAGTCACCTGGTATGAGTACCCACGGAATGGCCAGATGACCCATCAAGAGCTGCTGCAAGGACTGCAATATTCAAGAAGCTTGATCATCCAACATCGAACCTTCTACGACAGCTCCGCCAGACAGGAACCCAAACTCTGGGATAAATTGTTAGAGAGGCTGGATACACTTTCGAAGGAAGGCCCTTTCAAAATTCGGGAACTGTCCATCATGGTACCACTACCTTACGATCTCTACTTGTTCCCGCTCGTCACCACGATGGCCCAATCACTGACAAGTTTACGACTGGAGAATATGGGATGCAACTGGGATATTCCGCTGGAGAGGATCCTGAACCTCTGTCCAAGGCTTCTCGTCCTTCATGCGGACTACACCCGGTCGTTCTTTTATCGTCACATTATTCTACAGGGTCGGCATGTTGTACAACCACGACCCGCATTGCCCGCTCGTCTCAAGTTACGGCACCTGTCACTGGAAAGAATTGCAATGGACGAGGAGGACTTTTTCAGACTGTTAAGATCCTGCCAGGACTTGGAACAACTGCGTGTCATACGATTGAGTGAACCACTGGATCTGGACAAGGCACGCTACCCTATTGGACATCGCTTGGATACTGTCCTCTCGATGGTGGAGCTTTCAGTCCTGGAAAAGGTGGCCGAATTCTGTCCACGTTTGAAAAGCGTCGACATTTCGTTCTTCACGCACAACGGAGGCCCTCCTATGGGGTCCATTACTACCGAAGACTGGATCCAAAGGTTCGCTCTGTTCCCAAAGGTTGCACAGTGGAGCTTCCATACCTTGGATATTTCCAAGTCGATCTTTGAAGCCATCACGAAAAGCCATCCTACCAATCTGACATCACTCGAGATCTGCAACTGGGGTGGTTCGGACGTCCTGACTGGGTTTCTATTGCACAAGTATCTCTGTGGATCGCCTCATCTACTGCATATCAAGGCCCCACGGCTGTTGGTGGATACAGCATGGTTCGACCTTGAAGGCATCTTGGACAGTCGTGGAAACTATTATTCTGAACACTACCCTGACCTGAACGACAGGAACAAGTATCAGTTCATCCGCAAGTCGATCCAACCATTTCACCGCAAGATATGGGCTTGTCGTCATCTTCGCACGCTTCACCTCTCGTTCAAGCTCAGTTCAAGATATGATGACGTTGTAGAGGCAGAGCGATTGATGTTTGGATACCTGGTTCGCGTCTGTCCACGGTTACAGGATCTACAGATCACGCACTCGAAATTCTCCATCGCCCTCAAAAGTGGGTTCTGCCTCTTGACACGGCTGCACGAATTGAGGCGACTCAAGCTGTTAGTCGATCGCCAAGTCTTGAGGGTGTCACTGAATGCGGACTGGATTCGGAAACATATGACGCCTGGGCAGTGTATCAAGATGTTAGTGCGGATGAAGAGGTATGAACGCAAGGAGGATGTAAAGTGCATGTATGCAAGAACACCGTTCTTACCCACACGACTGCTTCCACTACCGTGTTTGGAGCAATTGAGAAAGCCAAGGGGCACGGGTACAGGTTGGGCGGGCCTTGATCTGATTGACGACGAGGACCGATACGATGGTATTCGGCGTTCGGATGAAACAGAGTGCAGCAAGGAAAATGCGCTGGAGACAGGATTGGATGGGATTATCGATGGTGTGGACATGAGGAAGCTTGGCAAGTGGGAGGACCTCATTCAGTTGTTTAAGGAACGGATGCTTGAGAATTGGAGCTGCTGGCCACGGTTAGAGTCGTTTGAGATCTCGCAGGACATGCCTCTTCTAAGGAGAGTGGGGCGATTCCAAGAAACGGTCAAGCAGCTTCGACCCGAGTTTGAGGTTTTGTAGCGTTGTAGTATAGAATGGCGATGATGGGTGAAATGAAAAACATGTTTAGTGCTACCATGCATGCAGCATGCAGCATGCAGCATGAATGGAATGATGACGAAACATTATTCTGATTGAAGGGGGGGGGACTACAATCGACAAGATTCCCACGCCCGGGTCGAGTGAAAGAGGGAATATGGGATGGCATGTCTCATGAGGGAAGGGAAAGGATCAGCGTTGAGCACTGCTGGAAGCAGCACCGTCACATGTGGGGATCTTTCCCTCCTTCCTTCCCTCTCTCTCTCCACCGCAACTTCCTCCCACTCATTCACACACACACACACACACACGCCTCTCCACCTTGTCCATCCTTCTGTCGACCAGGCAAGGGCACAGCAGACATCGTGTGTTCTCCAATACTCTTGCACAACTCTCCTGACAACCCCTGTCGACCTTGCTTCGAGTCGCCCAGACGCACAAACAGGACGGACTCTTGAAAGTAAGGAGCCTCCCTCCATCCCTTGGACCTATGCTCGACACCATGGACAGGCTCTTGACATGGACACCGTTGCTCGGCGACTCTCATAGCTAGTGTCGATCACTTTACAACAAGAACCACACTATCCCATCAGACGCATCCTGTGCAAGCGATCATCGCCGTCTTCTCACAGTATGCACATGCAATCTTTCAAACCGCTTTCGACACGTGTCAACAATGGGCTCTTGCAACAACAAGACTGACAAGCCCATTCTCCTCGGATACAATCTGTCTGCCATAGAACCTACAAGGGATGTTTTTCGGGAGCATTGTTGCCTCGCCTCGAGGTCATCTCACACCACAGCAGGCATTGGAGCTCGCCCATGCATACTTGGAGACTGCTTCCAACGCAAAGGACCTTGACCTTGCTCTAGTCTTGTGTCACGATACGGAGATTTCCTTATCCCAAGCAAAAAAAGGCTATCAGGCATGCAGAAAATCACGCCTTGGAACAAGGAATTGGGGCCGCATACATTGATCTGGGCAAGCTTCTGGAGAGACATGGACATGACACGGAGGCTCAAGTCAGCTACAAAAAGGCAGAAAAGCTTGGGTAAGCGACAGATGGCTGTCATTCCTGAACCGCACGAGTGAGGTGTACATCAAAAGGGAACCCAACTAACGTGGCTGGAATACACTATTGCTGCACTAGTGTGAACGTTCAGGACCCAGGTCAACCCACAAAACCATCCGGTCCAATTGATACGCCGCAGCAACCTGGAGGTGCAGCCACAAATCCTCAGCGTGTGAAAGCTGTCAGTAACCCTCCTCCTCAGGACCAGAAAAAGCAACCTCGTAATGTCGCCAAAGTCTCTGCAAACATCTTTGTTGAGAACCTGCCTCCACCCAAAGTGGTGTTCAAACCGCTCGAGGCTGACGAACGACTTGACAGCACACCGCAGCTAGTTTGCTGCCTCGGCCTTTTACAAGCGTCTCAGTCACCAGACGACATACTGGATCCGGTTGCACGCAAGTGGTGGCGGGCCGTCGAAAAGGATGTCGAAGAGCGAGAACGACTGCATGGGATGGCTACAGAAATCATCAGAGCCTTCAAGCAAAATGATATCAAGGATGCCAAGGCCGTCGCAGAGGTGGTGTGTCTTGCACCAGTGCTCGGTGGGGGTCCGTTCCGTATTCTGCTCCAAGAGTTTTTCTCGGGAATCGACCACTCTAAACTCTTGAACTTTTACCATCTCGAAGGACTGGCTCAAGTGATACAGGGGGCCGATCCAGGTCATCTCCAATCCGACGATCTTATCAAAATACTGGAATTGCTCAGCGATCGTCTGTTGAATACCCACGAGGACTCGACAGACCACATGCACCAATTGACCCTAGCTGTGTCCAATGTGCTGGATGCCATGGCCGAGACAAGTGTCACTGGACTGGATCGCGAGAAGCTCCATGAACCCCTTTCTGCGTATCTCAAGGGGTTTCAGGGAAGCAAGGATCCTTTTATGGTTTATCAGGCAGCCTATGCCCACCAAGCCCTACTGTGTGTGCCAGATAACGAAACCACCTGGCAAGCGGCTATGCGACGAACAGGAAAGGTCGTCCAAGGTGTTGCAGGACTTGTGAGCGCTGTAAAAGGTCTGGATCTCGACCAGTTCCTTGAAGGGCTTGGAAGCATTCAGCAAGGATTATCAGGAATGGCTGAGATTGTGAATGTCGCCAAAACAGCATACGAAGGTGTGGTCTCATTGAAAGAGAGTGGGCAGGATCTCATGGCTAGTTTGAAGGAAGGTTTCAGCTTGGATCAAAAACGCGCTTGGTACTCGGCACTTCGAGGAATCGACACGTTGATAAGAGACGGCGAACTTGCTACATTCAGAGAACTCATCTGCGAGGCCTCTTGTCGACGCGAAGCGGCCTTCCAATGGGGCGTATGCCAACGTCTCGGAGTCATTGCAGCCAACCCGTCTTGGGACGCGACCACTCGCCGAAGCGCCATCGCATTGTTGGGTGAAATTTACAGGAACGATGAGACGTGGGGCCAGCAAGCGAGCGTCAAACAGTGGATTCTCAACATTCTCATGCAGTTGGCTTCATCCTCTGGAACCGGATCGCAATGTATGTCACGCTTCTGGATAATTGGGAACCGACAGTGTGTTCACATCATTGCCACCGGCTTACTAACTGAACAACGTCATGTCATGGTCAACCCATATAGTACATGCCACTGTCGCTGATACACTTCTTCGAGAACTACAAGAGAACGGTGATGCCAGGAAGCAGGCACTCTATCGGGCGTGTCGAGAAAACGGACCCATTCCATTCCCATTGATAGTTCCTCTGCCTGAATTTGCGTCTCCATCCCTGCTTGACCGTGTTCAGAACAGGCCGGACGTGGAAAGCAATTTACGCGTGTTAAGGAAGCGGCGCACAAAGGACAGGGATAACGCCGTGTACATCCAACCTCAAGCCAAACCCAACCAACAAGACCCTGATGACAAGTTGTTCCCGTTGATGGAGACAGTCAAAGGGTTCTTGGCCAGCAATCAAAAAGTCTTCTTGTTACTGGGAGACTCTGGAGCAGGAAAGTCATCCTTCAATCGTGAGCTCGAGTATAATCTGTGGCAGGACTACAAGAGCAAGACCGATCGAATCCCACTCCATATCAACTTGGCTGCGATTGAAAAACCACAACATGATATGATTGCGAAGCAGCTGAGGAAAGAAGAATTCTCGGAACCACAGATCCGCGAATTGAAGCTTTCTCGCAGGTTCGTCTTGATCTGCGACGGGTACGATGAAAGTCAAGAAACAGGAAACCTATACGTGACCAACCAGTTGAACCAGAAAGGAGGATGGGATGTTCAGATGGTGGTCAGTTGCCGTAGCGAATATCTTGGAAAAGTATATCGCGACAAGTTCCAGCCAGAAGACCGTAACAAGAAGCCAGACTCATCGTTGTTCCAAGAGGCAGCGATTGCACCATTCACATTCGACCAGGTGAAAGCCTACATCAAGGAATACGTCGCCGTTCATCAACCGCTGTGGTGTGAAGAGGATTACAACCGGGCTCTTGAGCTCATCCCAAGCCTGAAGGATTTGGTCAAAAATCCCTTCCTCATGACCCTCGCGTTGGAAGTGCTACCTCGTATGATGGATCCAGGAGAACACCTCTCCACCGCGCATGTTACTCGTGTTGCCCTGTACGACCATTTCGTCGAACAGTGGTTGGAACGCGGCAAAAAGCGAGTCGGAGACCAGGACCTGTCCCCGCAAGCCAAGGCGGCATTCAAGCGACTGAGCGATGAAGGGTTCACAGTTAACGGAATCGAGTACCTGAAGAGGCTTGCTGTGGCGATCTACAAGGAGCAGGACGGCTATCCTGTTGTGCAGTACTCTCAGCTGAAGGACGAAAAGTCATGGAAGGACGAATTTTTCAAGAAGGAACACAAACAACTCCTCCTTGAAGCATGCCCTCTGAAGCGGAATGGCAATCAGCATCGATTCATTCATCGATCATTGCTGGAGTATGGGTTGACACGCGCTGTATTTGACCCCCAGGTCCAAAGAGACAATGCGGCATCTGAGGCGAATTTAGGACGACGAGGGAGCGTGGGCTCTGTTCTGAGCTTTGAGATCCACGACAGCGAGCAGGACAAAGCAGCCGCCATGGAACAGGAAACTGATGCCGATTCTCCATTGGTTTGGAGAAGTTTCGTGAAGGACTATTCTCTCATGCAGTTCTTGGAAGAGCGCGTTCAACAGGAGCCCGTGTTCAAGGAACAGCTTTTGGCATACATTGAGCACTCCAAGACCGACAAAAAGTGGCGAACGGCAGCAGCGAACGCCATCACCATCCTTGTCCGAGCAGGAATTCAATTCATCGGTACGGATTTGCGAGGTATCCAAATTCCAGGGGCCGATCTCAGTTATGGCACGTTCGATTCCGTCCAGCTGCATGGAGCCGATCTAAGAAAAGTCAACCTTCAAGGCGCTTGGATGCGGCAGACAGATCTGACTGGAGCGCAGATGGCAGGGGTTCAGTTTGGCGAATTCCCATCTCTCCATGAGAACACCATGACGAAGAGTTGCGCGTATTCACCTGATGGGACATTATTGGCAGTCGGCCTTAAGACTGGCGCCATCAGTGTGTACACAACGTCCAACTTTGACAAATGTCAGACACTGACAGGTCATAGCAAGGAAGTCCAGAGTGTCAAGTTCTCGCCAACAAGTGACCAGATTGTTTCTTGCAGCGTGGATATGACGGTACGGCTTTGGAGCGTGGAGACTGGATCTTGTGAATACACCTTGAACGATCATACCGGCGATGTCAACTGTGTTGCCTACTCGCCTCTGGGAGATCAAATTGCCTCTGCCAGTGACGACAAGGCCATTCGAGTGTGGGATATAACGACAAAGGACTACCGGCATGTTCTATCTGGTCATACCGAATCGGTATTGTGTGTCGCGTATTCACGAGATGGCAAGCAGATCGCCTCCGGGAGCTCCGATTTCACGATACGGATGTGGGACGTGGAGACCGGCGTTTGCAGTCATCATCTAACCGACCACGTAGGCAAGGTCTGGGATATCACCTATTCGCCTCAAGGGACTCAACTAGCTTCTGCCAGCTGGGACGGGACCGTTCGGCTCTGGGATGTGGATGCAAGAACTTGCTCCTATGTCTTGGTCGGTCATGGCAGAAACGTCTACAGTGTTGCGTATTCACCAAAGGGCGATCAAGTAGCTTCCGGCGGCCAGGACATGTGTATACGTCTATGGGATGCAGAGACAGGAGCATCTCTACATACACTGACAGGCCGTAGCGGTACTGTCACGAGTGTCGTCTATTCTCCAATAGGCAATACAATCGCCTCTGGCAGCGGGGATGAAACTGTACGGTTGTGGGATCTTTCTGCCAGAACATTCCGCCATGTCTCCAGTGGCCATAGTGGAGGGGTGATGAGCGTCCATTGTTCACCCAAAGGCGACCGAGTTGTTTCTTGCAGCGCTGATATCACCATTCGGGTATGGGATGTCAAGACAGGCAATTGTTACCGGACTCTGACAGGTCACAGCAAAACCATATTCGGGGTCGCATATCTCCCGCAAGGAGAGCGGGTCGTATCGGGTGGTAGCGACGCAACGGTCCAGTTGTGGGACGTTGAGACGGGGACATGGCAACGCACGTTTACAGGTCATGAAGGGTGGGTGAAGGGCGTCGCGCACTCTCCGCAAGGTGATCTGGTAGCTTCTGTCAGTCACGACAAGACCGTACGCGTATGGGATGTGGAGACAGGAAATTGCTGCAGGACGCTCATCGGTCATACCAATGAGGTCTTGTGCATCGCGTATTCACCCAATTCCAACCGGATTGCTTCTGGAGACAAGGACTGTGTGGTACGACTATGGAACATGGACTCGGATAACAGGGGTGGTGTCCTCCTTCGAGGTCACGGAAGCTGGATCAGGAGCGTTGCTTTCTCGCCTCTAGGAGATCAACTTGCATCAGGCAGTGGGGACAAGACGATCAAGCTCTGGAATGTGGCCACTGGAGATTGCAGGTTGACATTGACGGGGCATGAACTCGGGCTACTCTGTGTCGCGTATTCACAAAAAGGTGACCTACTGGCCTCTGGTGGTTTCGACGAGACTGTACGGATCTGGGACGTTGCCTCAGGACAGTGTCGAGCCGTGATCAAAAACCTTCCGGGCTACATTGGAGGAATTGACTGGACCTCGCATTTGGATGCCATTTACCTGGTCACTGGAGGCGGCGATGGATCGGTCCTCAAGTGGCAGGTCTTGGACAAAGGAGATCAATGCCGTGCACACCTGTGCTGGAGTGCCACGAATGGCTCGCTCACTATGACAGGTGCCTCCATCCAAGGTGTGCAAGGATTAACGCTCTTCAACGAACGGTTGCTGAAGCAGCGTGGGGCAGTAGGCGAGCCAGATCATGCGCCCCGTTAGACCATCAAAACAAAAAAAAAAAAAAGGGTGCTTACCATGAGATCGGTGGTATCACTGCTCAAGCCGCCATCAGAAGGCGTAGTAATCTATGCCACTTTTGAGATGGAGCAGCAGGTCGAATAGACAATGGAATAGACAAATGGCCCGCAGGAAATGAAGGGTCAAGGCAGATTGACGTTTCTGTTGTTGTCATGTTCCTAAAGAAACCTCTTTGTAGATGTGAGGTAGACAGAGGTCCCTCTCGATTCAATTTATTGATGAACACTTTTTAAGTACGGGATCGACTTGGATGGTACAGTAGCTCTGTGTGACACCGTACAATGTTCTTGTTCCTCAAGGTGTATGGGTGGGGTGTTTTTGTCGACCTGGAAAGACCAAATGCGCGTCAGAGTACGCGTGGTGTGGGCAGTGTTCCTGGCTGATCCTCAGAGTGCATGTGTGGGTGATCTTGTCGACCAGGAAAGACGAAATGCGCGTCAAGGTACCACGTAATGTGGACAATGCTCCTGGCTGTCCCTCTGGGTGTGTGTGTGGGTGTTCTTGTCGACCTAGAAAGACAGTGCGCGTCAGGCACATATAAGTGGAACAGTAGAGGAGACGTGGTCTTGTCTTGAGTGCACAATTCGAAGCTCACCTGCAGGCGCGCTTCCAGTAGGCTTTACTCAAG
>Ga0247824_10002264_pt1 | contig 10736 bp, 12 predicted proteins | sample 13C_PalmiticAcid_FD_194412 | JGI IMG/M metagenome (GOLD analysis project Ga0247824, IMG submission 194412) | Soil microbial communities from agricultural site in Penn Yan, New York, United States - 13C_PalmiticAcid_Day48 | ecosystem: Environmental > Terrestrial > Soil > Agricultural land...
AGTCCGCCCCGTCCACCCTTAGCGCCGCCGCCCTTGCTGCCGCCCTTGCCCTGACTCATTTGCGATACTCGCGGCGGGTGACCGGCACGTCGCGGCCCTGCATTGCCAGCGTGCGCAATATGCCTTCGCGGATGCCGCGGTCGGCGACCCCGACGCGCGCGGCGGGCCATAGGTCGATGATGCTTTCCAGGATCGCGCAGCCCGCGACGACCAGATCGGCGCGTTCGCGGCCGATGCAGCCGATTTCGGCGCGGTCGGCGATGCTTGCCTCGGCCAGACGGCGGCTGATGTCGCGCATCGCATCACACGGCACGACAAGCCCGTCGACGGCACGCCGGTCGTAACGCGGCAGGTCGAGGAAGACGCTGGCGAGTGTCGTCACCGTGCCGCTGGTCCCGAGCAGGCGCAGCGGCTGGCCCGAATAGCGTTCGGCGCGCGCGGCGAAGGCGGCAAAGGCGTCACGGGTGACTTGGCGCATCTGCGCATAGCCGGCCTGGCGGTCGGCCATCGTCGCACCCTCGGCCGACGCATGTTCGGTCAGCGACACGACGCCCCACGGCACGCTGACCCAGTCGCGAATCGCGACGTCATGGCCGTCGCCCTCGACGTGCATCAACTCGGTCGATCCGCCGCCGATGTCGAAGATCAGCGCCGGGCCGTCGCCGGGTTCCATCAGATTGTGGCAACCGAGCACCGCCAGCCGCGCCTCCTCGGCGGGGGCGATGATGTCGAGCACGATGCCGGTTTCGCGCTTCACCCGGTCGGCCAGTTCCTGTCCGTTGCTCGCGCGGCGGCACGCCTCGGTCGCGACCGCGCGCGACAGGCTCACGTGGCGGCGGCGCAATTTGTCGGCACAGACGGCGAGCGCGGCGACCGCGCGGTCCATCGCGGCATCGCTGATCCGCCCGCTGCCGTGCAATCCTTCGCCGAGCCGGACGATGCGCGAAAAGGCGTCGATGACGACAAGCTCGCCGTCCTGCGGACGTGCGATCAGCAGCCGGCAATTGTTGGTGCCAAGGTCGATCGCGGCATAGCTTTTGGGCCGCGTGAAGGGCACCGGGCGGGGATTGCCGCTCGGCGCCTGCCGATTCGGGCTTTCCCTGTTCTGCGCCGCCGCCGCCCCGGGCCGCGGCGACCGCCCCTGGGGCGCTGCCATTTGCCGCATGGCTATTCTTACCTGTTTCTCACGCGCCCGAAGACCGGACGTGCACTTGGGGGCAAGACTAGGCGCGGGGGCACGCGATGGCAACCCCGGCGCCTTGGGGGGTGGGGCGTGGAACGTTGGACGTCAAAATCCTCCCTGTCGCGCAGCGATGGGGAGGGGGACCATCCGCGTAGCGGATGGTGGAGGGGCCGCAACGTCGCGCCAACGCCCCTCCGTCAGCGCTTCGCGCTGCCACCTCCCCATGGCTGCGCCACAGGGAGGATCTCATGTTCGCACCCGATCGCTCCACCCCTCCCAAAAAAAGAAAACCCCGCCCGGTACGAAACCGGACGGGGGAACAGGGTAGAAGAGATTATTGGAGGTCGGGTCAGCCCTTAACGGCAGCCGTCATTCCCCTTGTCGATGGCGCGGCCGGCGATGGCGCCGACGGCACCGCCGAGGATGACGCCGAGCGTGCGGTCACCGCGGCCGGCGATTTCATGGCCGGCCAGGCCACCGGCGATCGCGCCGATCACCGTGCCGCCGGTGCCGTTGTCGCACTGGCGATAGTTGCGGTTGTTGTAGCGGCGCTGGTCGTAACGGCGGTCGTTGCGGTAATCGCGGCGGTCGTAATTGCGATTGTCGCGGCGGTCATAGCGGCGGTCGTCGCGGCCATAGCGGGCGTCATAGCTCGAATAGCCGTCGCGGTTGTAATAACCGTTCTGCGCCGCGGCGGGAGTGGCTGCCAGGCCCAGCGTCGCGGTGGACATCAGGGCGGCGATCGAGAGGGTCACCATCTTTTTCATTTTCTGTCTCCTTCTTTCGTCTTCGGCCCTTTGGGGCGGTGGTCGATGAAAGAGGTTCTAGGTGATTCGCATTGAGCTTAGCCTGAACATCATTGTTGGCTGGCGTTCAGGCTGCGTTGCCCGCGGTTCATCTTCGGCGACGCTTTGCCGCGCTTTCCTTTGTCCGCCGATCGCTCTAGGCCCCGGGCGATGCGCCGCCTCCTCCCCGCTGCCCTGATCTTCCTGACGCTCGGGCCGGTGCCATGGACCGGCTTTCGCTATCCGGTGATCGACCGGAGCCAGGCGGCGAGCGTCCGGCCGCTCCTCTATCCCGCCGCGACCGGCGGCACCTTGCGTTTTGTCGAGGGCTGGCGGCTGACCAGTTCGAACAGCATGTTCGGTGGCTTTTCGGCGCTGGCGCTGCGCGGCGACAGGCGCTTCCTGCTGATCGGCGACAATGGGCAAGCCACGCGGTTGACGCTCGGCGCCGACGGCGCGGTGTCCGACGTGACGATCGCCGCGCTGCCGACTCCGCCGCGCAGTCCGCAGCGCAAGGCGTTCACCGATGCCGAGGCGATGGTGCGCGATCCCGTCACCGGCAAGCTGTGGATCGCGCTCGAGGGGATCAACCAGGTCTGGCGCATCGACGCCGGGCTGACCCGCGTCGAATCGCGCCGCCGCTCGCCCGCGCTCTACCGCTGGCCGGCGAATCGCGGGCCCGAGGCGATGGTGCGGCTCAAGGACGGTCGCACCATCCTCTTTTCGGAGGGCGAGGACCGCAACGATTTCGGGACCGAAGCGCTCGTCTACACCGACGACCCCGCAGTGCCGGGCAAGCCGCCGCTGCTTTTCTATTATGACGCCGAGGGCAAGGGCCAGGTCAGCGACGCCGCGCCGCTGCCCGACGGGCGCATCCTGCTCGTCCACCGCAAGCTCGGACTCAACCCTCTGTTCACGACCACGCTGGCGATCGTCGATCCCGCCGACATCGGCAAGGGCCGGGTGGTGAGGTCGCTGGCGATCGGGCAGGTGCCCGAACCCTTGCGCGAAAATTACGAGGGCGCCGCGGTGGCGGTCGAGGACGGCCGCACCTTCGTCTGGCTCGTCGCCGACGACAATTTCAACAGCTGGCAGCGCAGCCTGCTGCTGAAATTCGAACTCGTCGACCTGCCGGACAGCAAAAAGGCCGCGCGGTAAACCGGCGGCCTCCATGCGATTCGAAAGCTTGGGAAGCTTAAGCGGCCTTTTCGGCCAGCTTCTTCACCACGTCCTTCTTCAGCTTGCGCGCCGAAGCCGACAGCTGGTCGTCGCCGGCCTTGATCAGCCAGTTGTCGAGGCCGCCATTATGCTCGACGGTGCGCAGGCCGTGCGTCGACACGCGCAGCTTGAAACCCTTGCCGAGGGCGTCCGACAGCAAGGTCACATTCTGCAGGTTGGGCAGGAAGGTGCGCTTGGTCTTGTTGTTGGCGTGGCTGACATTGTTGCCGACCATACGACCCTTGCCGGTCAGTTCGCAGATGCGCGACATGATATCTGTCCTCGTACAAAAAATTTCGGTTCGGCGTCCGGGCGCTTCCCGATAAATCGGGGACTGCAGGACCGGAGTGAGCCGGGAAAGGCGCGCGCTTATCGGCTTGCCGCAGATTCGTCAAGGGACTAGCGGGAAAAGCGATGCCGCGATTTCCCCTGCCCGAACCGATGCGCGCCGCGCTCAACCTTGCGAAAGCGGCGGCCGAAGCGGGCGAAGTGCCGGTCGGCGCGGTGATCGTCAAGGACGGCGCCATCATCGCCGAAGGCCACAACCGCCCCCGCGAATCGCACGACCCGACCGCGCACGCCGAAATCGTCGCGATTCGCGCCGCCGCCGCCAGACTCGGCAACGACCGCCTCGACGGCTGCGACCTCTATGTCACGCTCGAACCCTGCGCGATGTGCGCCGGCGCGATCGCCCACGCCCGCATCGCACGCCTCTATTATGGCGCCGACGATCCCAAGGGCGGCGCCGTCGTCCACGGCCCGCGCGTGTTCAGCCAGCCGACGATCCACCACCGCCCCGAAATCTACGATGGCATCGGGGCGGGCGAAGCGGCGGCCCTGCTCCGGGATTTCTTCGCGGCGCGGCGCTAGGCGCCCAGCATTTCTTCCACCCACGCCGGCACCAGCATCCCTGCCGGTCCGTGCCGCGCGTCGCCGAACCAGTGCGACCCCTGGCTCGGCTCCATGTTGAGCTCCAGCGTCCGCGCCCCGCCTGCCCGCGCCTCGCGCACGAAGCCCGCCGCCGGATAGACCGCCCCCGAGGTGCCGATCGACACGAACAGGTCGGCGCGGTTCAGCGCGTGATAGATCGCGTCCATATGATAGGGCATCTCGCCGAACCACACGACGTCGGGACGCAACAGCCCCGCGACACCGCACGCGGGACAGGCCGGCCGCTCGATCAGCGGGCCGGTCCAGCGGCTGCGCGTGTCGCATCCGGTGCACCAGGCGTTCAGATGTTCGCCGTGCATATGGATCAGCCTTTTCGCCCCCGCGCGCTCGTGCAAGTCGTCAACATTCTGCGTCACGATCAGCAATTCGCCCGGCCAGGCCGCATCGAGCCGCGCCAGCGCGTCATGCGCCGCGTTCGGCACCTTCGTCTGGATCGCTTCGCGCCGCGCGTCATAGAAACGGTGGACGAGGTCGGGGTCGCGGACAAAGGCTGCGGGGGTCGCGACATCCTCGACGCGGTGCTGTTCCCACAATCCGCCGCCGTCGCGAAACGTGTCGATGCCGCTCTCGGCCGACACGCCCGCGCCGGTCAGGATGACGATGTTTTGAATCTCTTTCATGCGTCCCTCTTATCCGTTCGTGTCGAGCCCTTCGCCTGCCTTTAGCAGGCGCTCAGGATAAACTTCCACCAACGGTGGAAGTCGAGACAGGCTAGGCGCGGCGCCAACGTGTCTCGACTTCGCTCGACGCCAGCGGTTAAAGGGAGGCTGCATATCAGGGGACGCATTATGACCAGCATCGGCATCGTCGGCAGCCAGGGCCGCATGGGCCTCGTGCTCGCGGCCGCCGCGGCGGAGGCCGGGGCGCGGCATTGCGGCATCGACAAGGGCGGCGATATCGCGAAGCTTGCCGGGGACGCCGACGTGCTCGTCGATTTCTCCTCGCCCGCCGCGCTCGAAGCCACGCTCGACGCCTGCGTTGCTGCAAAGACCCCGATCGTCATCGGCACCACCGGACTCGAGGAGCGGCATCATTATCTGATCGACGACGCGGCACAGGACATTGCGGTGCTCCAGACCGGCAACACCTCGCTCGGCGTCACCCTGCTCGCGCATCTGGTGCAGGAGGCCGCGGCGCGCCTCGGCCCCGACTGGGACATCGAGGTCGTCGAAATGCACCACAGGATGAAGGTCGATGCCCCCAGCGGCACCGCGCTGCTGCTCGGCCAGGCCGCCGCCGACGGGCGCAACATCGACCTCGCCACCTGCTCCGAACGCGGCCGCGACGGCCTCACCGGCGCGCGCGGCCATGGCAAGATCGGTTTCGCCAGCGTCCGCGGCGGCACCGTCGCGGGCGACCATGACGTCATCTTCGCGGGGAACGAGGAGATGATCACCCTGTCGCACCGCGCCGAAAACCGCATGATCTTCGCGCGCGGCGCCGTGCGCGCCGCGCTATGGCTGATCCACCAGAAGGCCGGACGCTACACGATGCCGCAGGTGCTGGGGCTTTCGTGACCGCCGAACTGTTCGGCCTTCTCTGCGCCGCGATCGTCGCCCTCATGGTCCTTGTCGGCCCGGCCCGCCGCTGGCTGACCGAGCGCGCGAACCTGAAGACCTGGCGCAAGGACCTCGGGGCATGGAAGGCCGAAGACGAGCGGCGCAATCCGCCGGGACCGCCGATCACCGATGCGGAGATCGCCGCGATCAAGGCGTGGTTCCCCGCGCACGCGCTGCCGGCCGCCGAACTCAAGCCCGATCCCGACCAGCCCATCCGCCCGGACGGTTGCCGCCTCGGCGGCCCCGCATGGGTCGCCGACGGAGCCGACTGGCCGCTCGACGCCGAAGCCCGGCCGATGGATTTCGTCGCACAGATCGACTTCGCCGACCTGCCGCCGCTCGACGGTTTTCCGAGCCGCGGCGTGCTGCAATTCTTCCTCCCCTGCGAGGACATCATGGGCGCCGATTTCGACGAGCCCGCCAATTCGGCGATCCGGCTTGTCTGGCATGCAGCGGGCCTGCCCGCGGGCCGGCTCGTCGATGCACCGCCCCCGCCCGAGCCGATGGGGCCTCTCCATGATCGGACCCGAGCGCGCGGTGTCATGCTCGTCGCATCGGCGGCGCGGCACGAACCGCCGATCGGGGACTACAGCACGCGCGGCCTGCTCGACGGGCTGTGGAACCGTCCCAATATCAAGACGGTCGAGGACTGGTATTTCGGCCCTGATCGCCGCGAACCGATCGTCCACCACGTCGGCGGCTACCCTTCCTTCACTCAGTCCGATTTTCGCGAGGCCGGCCATTATGACGATTATGATCGCACGCTGCTCCGTCTCACTTCGGACGCGCATATCGGCTGGGGAGACGTCGGCGAGGCGGTGTTCCTGATCCGCCGCGCCGATCTTGCCGCGCGCGATTTCTCGCGCGTCGCTTTCTCCTGGGACTGCCACTAGGATGACGAACATGGACAAGGTAACCGCATCCGCCTGCACGTGGCGCGAGGAAGGCGGCGGCGAGGCGGCGGCGGCGCGCATCCTGCCCTTTCTCGAAGAGATCGGGATCGAGGTCGACTGGATCGGCGACCAGAAGGAGCAACTGCTCGGCGGTCTCGCGATCGTCGAAGGGCGCATCCTGATCGACCCTGAAACCCCGGTCTGGCCCGGCGACCTGCTCCACGAAGCCGGCCATGTCGCGGTCGTCGATGCCGCCGACCGCCCGACGCTCGGGCCGCTGGTCGCCGATCCGACCGATGAGATGGCGGCGATCGCCTGGTCCTACGCCGCCGCTTTCCCCTGCGATCTGTCGATGCGCCACCTGTTCCACGACGGTGGTTATCGCGGCGACAGCGCGGCGCTGATCACCAGCTACGCCACCGGCCGCTATATCGGCGCGCCGATGCTCGGCCTGTACGGCATGACCGCCGACCTGCGCACTGCGCTCGCCGAAGGACTGCCCGCCTTTCCCGTGCTCAGCCGCTGGCTGCGCTGACCTTTCGATCCTGGAGTGACGCCATGAGCTTCGATCCCGCCATCGCCACCGCCGCCTATATCGACGGCCTCGGCCCCGCCGCGCTCGCCAAGGCCGCGGCCTATACCGTCGGCAGCGAATGGTTGCTCCTGTGGAACCTCGTCGTCGCCGCTGTCGTCACCTTCCTCTTCGTGCGGTTCCGCATCCTCGACCGCGTTTCGGCGAAACTCGAACGGCGCAGCTGGGCCGTCCGGACCTTCCTGATCTGCGCCGCCTTCCTGCTGCTTTCGGCGCTGCTCACCCTGCCGTGGGATCTCTACACCGGTTTTTTCCGCGAAAGCGCCTATGGCCGCACCAGTCAGCCGCTCGGCGATTATCTCGGCCAGTCGGCGATTTCGCTGGTGATCGGCACTTTGTTCGGCGCGCTTTTCTTCCTCGGCATCTATGCCCTCATCCGCCGCGCCGGAAAGCGCTGGTGGATCTGGTCGGGCGGGCTTGCCGCCACCGCGATCCTCGCGATCCTGCTCGTCTCGCCGATCGTCATCGAACCGATGTTCAACGACTATAAACCGCTCCCCGCCGGCGAAGTGCGCAACGCGCTCGAGGTGCAGGCGAAGCAGGCGGGGATCGAACCCGGCCGCATCTTCGTCTTCGACGGTTCGCGCCAGTCGAACAATTTCACCGCCAATGTCTCGGGGCTCGGCCATTCGGCGCGCATCGCCATTTCGGACGTCGCGCTGAAAGGCGCCTCGCTCGACGAGGTTCGGGCGGTGACGGGGCACGAAATCGGCCATTATGTTCTCGGCCAAATCTGGTGGATGATCGCCGTCTTCTCGCTGCTCGCGATCCTGCTCTTTTTCCTCGCCGACCGCCTCTTCCCCCGCTTCGCGCGCCTCTTCGGCAGCGATGCGACCATCGGCGACGCGCGCGGTTTCCCGGTGCTCATGTTCATCGTCTCGCTCTTCGGCCTGCTCGCGCAGCCGGTACAGAACTGGGTCGTGCGCAAGGGCGAGACCGAGGCCGATCTGTACTCGGTGCAGACGGTCAACCTGCCCGACGCGATGGCCAGCGCGCTGGTCAAGACCGCCGAATATCGCAACCCGCGCCCGAACGCGGTCGAGGAGTTCCTCTTCTATTCGCACCCCTCGGTCGAACGCCGCGTCCGCGCCGCGATGGAGTGGAAGGCGGCGCATCCGCCGAAGGCCGAATGAAAAAGGCCGATATCTTCGAATTCTACCGCCGCCTCGCCGAACTGAACCCCAGTCCCGAGACCGAGCTTCAATTCGGCAACACCTATCAGTTGCTCGTCGCGGTGGTGCTGTCGGCGCAGGCGACCGACGTCGGGGTGAACAAGGCGACGCGCCTGCTGTTTCAGGAGGTGAAAACCCCGCAGCAGATGGTCGATCTCGGCGAAGAGGGACTCAAGCAGCACATCAAGACGATCGGGCTGTTCAATGCCAAGGCGAAGAATGTCATCGCACTCAGCGAAATCCTCGTCCGCGACTTCGGCGGCGCGGTGCCCGCCGACCGCGACACGCTCGTCGAACTGCCCGGCGTCGGGCGCAAGACCGCCAATGTCGTGATGAACTGCGCCTTCGGCGCGGAAACCTTCGCGGTCGACACCCATATCTTTCGCGTCGGCAACCGCACGGGCCTCGCGCCCGGAAAAACCGTGCTCGCGGTCGAAAAGAAGCTCGACAAGGAAACCCCGCAGCCGTTCCGCGTCGGCGCGCATCACTGGCTGATCCTCCACGGCCGCTACATCTGCAAGGCGCGCACCCCCGAATGCTGGCGCTGCCCGGTCGCGGACCTGTGCCGGTTCAAGCCGAAGACCCCGGCGCCGAAGGCGAAAAAGGCGGCCTGATTACCGCCTCGGCCGCGAACGGGAGCTTCGGGGTGAATCTGAGCCATTCCCCTCCCTTTTTGGGAGGGGGTAGGGGTGGGTAGCGAGCGCAGCGAGCAAGAGGCAGAGCGCCGCCTTCGGCGGCCACCCACCCCCAGCCCCTCCCGTTGAGGGAGGGGAGCAAGACGTCCGCCTTCGCCCGAAACCGGTCGTTCACAGAGGCATGCCAATAGTCGCTCTTGCGCTCCCGCAAAGCAGCGCCATAGTCCCTGCCCATGCGAAACCTTACCGCCCCGCTCGCCCTCGCCGCCGCCCTGATCGCCGCCGCGCCCGCCCACGCCAAACCCGCCGACACCGACACGGCGAAGAAGATCCTGATCGACAGCATTGCTATCCCGACCGTCGAGGGCCGCGGCAAGGTGCCCGAACTCGCCGCTTATTACGCCGGCGTGCTCAAGGCGGCGGGTTACACCGACGCCGATATCGAAATCACGCCGATCGGCGAAACCGCGACCTTCGCCGCGACGCTTCAGGGCACCGGCAAGGGCAAGCCGATCGTGCTGCTCGGCCATATGGACGTGGTCGAGGCCGATGCGAAGGATTGGACCCGCGACCCCTTCGTGCCGGTCGAGGAGGATGGCTATATTTTCGGCCGCGGGTCGGAGGATAATAAGTTCGACGTCTCGATGATGGTCGCGACGATGGCGCAGCTCAAGAAGGACGGCTTCAAGCCGAAGCGCTCGATCATCCTGCTGCTCTCGGGCGACGAGGAAACTTCGATGACGACGACCCGTGCGCTCGCCGCCAAATATAAGGGCGCCGAATTTGCGCTCAACGGCGACGGTGGCGGCGGGCTGATCGGCGAGGATGGCAAACCCAAATATTACGGGCTGCAGGCGGGCGAGAAAACCTATGCGGATTTCGTGCTGGAGGTCACCAACCCCGGCGGCCACAGCTCGCGCCCGTCGGCCACCAACGCGATCGTCCAGCTCTCGAACGCGCTGGGCAAGGTCGGCGCGTACCGCTTCACGCCGCAGCAGAATGAGCTGACCAAGGTCGGCATGCCGATCGTCGCCGATCAGGTCGGCGGCGACATCGGCGCGGCGCTCAAGGTCTTTGCGGCCAATCCCGCCGACGCCAACGCCATCGCCGCGATTCGCGCCGACCCCGAATATGTCGGCCAGATCGGCACCACCTGCGTGCCGACCCTGGTCAAGGGCGGCCATGCCGAAAATGCGCTGCCGCAGCGCGCCACCGCGAACATCAACTGCCGCATCTTCCCCGGCGTGCCGGTCGAAACCGTGCGCGCGGAACTCGAAAAGGTGATCGCCGACCCCGCAGTCAAGGTGAACACCGATCCCGACGCCAGCGCCAGCGACGCCTCGCCGCTGCGCCCCGACGTCGTCGCGGCGGTGACCAAGGCGGTCCACGCCCGCGCGCCGGGCTTGCCGATCATCCCCTCGATGAGCGCGGGGGCGACCGACTCCTATCATTTCCGCATTCAGGGCGTGCCGAGCTACGGCGTCGCGGGCCTCTTCTCGAAAGCCAGCGACAGCTACGCCCACGGCCTCAACGAACGCGTCCCCGTCGACGCGATCGCCCCCGCGCTCGCGCACTGGGACAGCCTGCTGCGCGACCTGTCGAAATAAGAGTCAGACGAGCGCCCCGACCGCGCGCTCGACCATCGCCACTGCCGCCCCGGCGCCGAAGCTTTCGGCGTCGAGCGACAGTTCGAGCCATAGCCCGTCGACCATCGCGGTCAGCAAAATCGCGAGTTTTTCGGCCTCGGC
>Ga0247824_10002266_pt1 | contig 10736 bp, 13 predicted proteins | sample 13C_PalmiticAcid_FD_194412 | JGI IMG/M metagenome (GOLD analysis project Ga0247824, IMG submission 194412) | Soil microbial communities from agricultural site in Penn Yan, New York, United States - 13C_PalmiticAcid_Day48 | ecosystem: Environmental > Terrestrial > Soil > Agricultural land...
CATTGAGGTACGTCCCACATATTCCCGGTTCGATGGCGGCGTCCGCACCCGGAATCGACTGTTGCACGGTGAACGGCTGATTCCACACTGAAACCCTCCGCACGAGGCTGCAGCTGGGCCTTCGAGCGGCAGTCCAAGCGGAAGGCGCACGTGCCGTCTGCAGTTCACATCGCTGTGATCCTGACCCCTTTTCTGGCGATGCCGCTCGCCGCCTGGTTGGGGAGTCGACGTTTTGGGTCACTGTTGCTCGCCGCCGTCCCGGCGGCGCTCACCGCCTACTTTGCGCACACCTTCGTCGCCATCAGCCGCGACGGACCGTTTAGCGTCACGACAAATTGGGCTTCAGCGCTCAATCTGTCGCTGGCGTTTCGATTCGATGGCCTCAGTCTGCTCTTCGCAGTTCTCATCACCAGCGTGGGTACGCTGATCGTCATCTATGGGCGGAAGTACCTCGAGTCCCATCTCTACTTGGCCAGGTTCCACGTCACGTTGTTTGCCTTCATGGGCTCGATGCTTGGCCTCGTCCTGAGCGACAGCGTCATCCTGCTGTTCGTGTTCTGGGAGCTGACAGGATTCACGTCATTTCTGCTCATAGGGTTCGAGCACGACCGACCGGCAGCACGTCGCGCTGCCACGCAGGCCCTGATCGTCACCGGCGGGGGAGGCCTCGCGTTGCTCGCCGCAGGCCTCCTCATCGTCGCGGCCGCTGGCACGCCGCTGTTGTCAGATGTGATGAACTCGGGCGCGCTCGTCGGCCACCCGCACTACGAGGGCATCGTCGTCTTGGTGCTCTTCGCCGCGTTCACGAAGTCCGCACAGTTCCCCTTCCACTTCTGGTTGCCTAACGCGATGCAGGCACCGACGCCCGTGAGCGCTTACCTCCATTCCGCGACCATGGTGAAGGCGGGCGTGTACCTCGTCGCCCGCATGACGCCGATTCTCGGTGGCGCCCCGATCTGGACAGGCACGATCACCGTGATCGCCACGCTGACGATGGTGATCGGCGCGATCCGCGCGCTGCTCGAGACGGACCTGAAGCGTGTGCTCGCGTACTCCACGATCAGCGCTCTGGGAATCCTGATGCTGCTGTTCGGGATGGGGTCGCCGCAAGCGGTCACTGCTGGCTTTGTCTACCTGATCGCCCATGCCTGCTACAAAGGAGCTTTGTTCCTGGTCGCAGGAGCCGTCGAGTACGAGACCGGCACGCGAGACGCCGCATCACTCGGAGGACTGCGCCAGACGATGCCGCGAACCGCCATCGGCGCCGCTCTGGCTGCCGGCTCAATGGCCGGCATACCGCTGTTCTTTGGTTTCATCGCCAAGGAGCAGCTCTACGAAAGCGTCCGCCTGTCAGCGCTTCCCGGCGTCTGGAGTGACGTCCTCGTCCCGCTTGCTATCGCGGCCAGCATGTGCCTCGGCGCAGCGGGATTCATCGCCGGCATCGCGCCGTTTCGTGGCCGTTCGATGGCCGCATCGGCGTCGCATGACGCCCCGGCGTCGCTCTGGCTCGGGCCGTTGATCCTTGGCGCCGTCGGCGTGATTCTAGGCATTCTGCCGGCGCTCGCTGCAGACCCCGTCGCGCTCGCGTCGGCAGCGGTGACCCGCGAGGTCGCAGCGGTTTCACTCGTGTTGTGGCATGGCTTCAACACAACATTTGCACTGGGCATGCTGACGCTCGCTGGAGCGGTGGGGCTGTTCACATCACGCCGTCGGTGGTGGCGGCTTAGTTGGCCCGCCGCTCTGCACGCAGAACACCTGTACTCATACACCGTCTCCGCCATTGATACCGTGGGCCGCCGCATCGCTCCCGCGCTGCAGAGCGCGTCGTTGCGTTCCTACGTGCTCACCGTCGTTACGACCGCTATTGCCTTACTGACACTTGCGCTTGGTGCTGACGGTACCCTTCCGCCACCGCGGCGCTGGACACCCGTTCCGCTCAACGAAGCCCTCCTGGCGGCCCTCATCGTTGCCGGCGCCGTCACAGCAGCGCTCACCCGGTCTCGCATGGCCGCGGTCTTGTCACTCGGTACGGTTGGCTATGGAGTGGCGGTGCTCTATGCACTCCTCGGCGCGCCGGATCTCGCGATGACGCAGTTCGCGGTCGAAACGCTGACCGTCGTCATCTTCGTACTCGTCTTCTACCAGCTGCGCGGATTCGGCGATCTCTCATCTCGACTGATCAAGATGCGTGACGCGATGGTGGCCGCCGTCGCGGGTACGCTCGTCAGCACTTTGGTCTTGTTCATCGGCGCATCCGGTACGACATCACGGCTGGCCGACTACTTCGCGGACGCCGCGCCGCGTCTCGCGCATGGACGCAACATCGTCAACGTCATCCTCGTCGATTTCCGCGGTTTCGACACGCTGGGCGAAACCACCGTGCTCGTCACCGTCGCCATCGGCGTACGCGCCCTGCTGCTGATGGGGAAGGACCGTAGTCAATGACCTCGACCATCCTGCAGACAGCTGCTCGCGTTCTCATGCCGCTCCTGATGCTCTTCGCGGTGTTCCTCTTACTGCGCGGGCATAACCAGCCAGGCGGTGGATTCGTCAGCGGCCTCGTCGTCGGGTCGTCGTTCGTGCTGTATTCGATCGCATTCGGAGTCGACGCAGGGCGGCGCGCACTTCTCGTCAGGCCTTCCACGCTGCTCGGGGTGGGGCCTCTCGTCGCGTTGACGAGCGGTCTTCCAGCCGCCATCACGGGACAGCCCTTCATGACCGCAAAGTGGACGGAGGTGCCCATGGGGGGGACTGCTGTTGCTTTAGGTACACCGCTTCTGTTCGACATCGGCGTGTTCCTCGCCGTCGTTGGCGTTGTGTCGACGATTGTGTTCACGTTGGCGGACGTGAGCCTCAGCGAGGATTGATATGGAACTCGTACTCGCAATTCTCGCGGGTGTGCTCTATGCGACCGGCCTGTACCTCATGCTGCGCCGACGGCTGGCCCAGCTGATCATCGGGCTCGCTCTGCTTTCAAACGGTTCGAACATTCTCATTCTCGCCGCCGCCGGCGTGACCCGGGGCAGGCCGCCGCTGATCGAAGATCCTCCTTTGCCGGCAAGTCAATTCGCAGATCCCGTTCCGCAGTCCTTGATCCTCACGGCGATTGTCATCGGTTTCGGAGTGCTCGCATTTGCGCTCGTACTCGCTCATCGTGTGCACCGGTCGGCCGGCTCCGACGACATCGACATGATTGGACCCGACTCCGCCGCGACTTCGTCGGACAAGCCGGACCGGGCGTGATGATGCTGGCGCTGCCGATCCTCGTGCCGCTGGCCACGGCCATCTCGCTGCACTTGCTGCCGCAGCGGCGCCAGTTGCTGCGGGTGGTCGCGTTCGTCGGCGCTCTACTGCTCCTCGGTGTCGCGGCTGTCATTCTCGTCCGCGTGCGTGCCGATGGCATTCAGGTGCTGCAGATCGGCTCGTGGCCGGCGCCCTACGGCATCACTCTCGTTGCCGATCTTTTCAGCGCGCTCATGGTGGTGATGGCCGGCATCATTGCGGTGGCGGTGACGGGGTCGTCATTTTCGGGCGTCGACCCGCGGCGTGAGGCGTTTGGCTATCACTCGCTCATTCACGTGCTGTTGATGGGCGTCTCGGGAGCTTTTCTGACTGGGGACATCTTCAACCTATACGTGTGGTTCGAAGTGATGCTGATCGGCTCCTTCGTTCTGATGTCCTTACACCGCACGCGCGCTCAGCTGCATGCGGCGTTCACGTATGTCGGCCTCAACCTGCTGGCGTCAGCCTTCTTCCTGACAGCGATCGGACTGTTGTACGGACAGGCGGGCACTCTCAACTTTGCAGATCTGGCCCGCGCCTGGCCGGAGCGCCGTACGCCAGGACTCGACGCGGCCCTCTCGATGCTGTTTCTGACAGCGTTTGGCATCAAGGCCGGCTTGTTCCCACTGTTCTTCTGGCTTCCGGCCTCGTATCACACGCCGCCGGCGGCCATTGGCGCGCTCCTCGCTGGCCTGCTCACGAAGGTCGGGATCTACGCGATGATCCGAGTGTTTACGTTGTTGTTCCCTGATCCGACGGCCACCGTCTATACGGCGCTGTTGATGATGTCGGCCGTGACGATGGTCGTGGGCTTGATGGGCGCTCTCGGACAGCACGATCTACGTCGTGTCCTGTCGTTCAATCTGGTCGGTCATATCGGCTTCACGACCGTCGGCCTGGCGTTGGGGACGCCAGGTTCCCTGGGCGGTTCCATCCTCTACGTACTGCACCACATGCTCGTGATCTCGACGCTCTTTCTCGTGAGTGGGCTGTTCTTGCGGCAGAGGCGCACGACGGACCTGCGCGTGCTCGGCGGCCTTTATCAAACGCAGCCGCTGGTGGCGTGCCTCGCGATGGTCCCGCTGTTCTCTCTGGCGGGAATACCTCCACTCTCTGGATTCCTGGCGAAACTGGCGGTGGTGGGGCCCATGATTGGCCAGAAACAGTACACGCTTGCGGCGATCGCACTCACGGTGAGTCTGCTGACCGTCCTCTCGATGGCGCGGGTGTGGGAAGAGGCGTTCTGGAAGCCAGCGATCGATCATGCCTCTGCGGCCACTCACCAGCCGCGTCTCGGCGGGACGATTCTCGCGCCGGTGGCGTTACTGGTGAGTCTGACGATCGGCTTCAGCATCGCCGCGGGTCCTGTGTACGGTTTGGCGTCCCGCGCGGCACAGCAGCTGCTCGACGGCGACGAGTACGTTCGTGCGGTGCTCGGAGGAGGGGGTCAGCGTGCTGCTCGGTAACGTGCTCCTTGCGTTGGCGTGGGCCGCACTTCAGGGAGATTTTTCGCTCGGCACGTTGGTGACCGGGCTCGTTCTCGGGTACCTGATCCTCCTTGCACTGGTCCGCGGCGGCGTTCTGCAGACGTCGCCGTACATCGGACGGGTCCATCGCGTGGTCGGCCTGATGACGTATTTTCTGTGGGAACTGGTTCGCGCCAACCTGCGCCTCGCGCTTGACGTGGCGACACCCCGGTATCACATGAAGCCCGGAATCATAGCCGTACCGCTCGATGTCACCCGGGACTCTGAGATTCTGCTGCTGTCGATGCTGATCAACACGACCCCGGGCAGCGTCGCGCTCGACGTGTCGCCCGATCGCAAGCTCCTCTACGTTCACGTCATGTACATGACGACGCCGGATGCGGCGCGGCGCGAAATCAAGACGGGGTTCGAACGCCGGGTAATCGGCGTTCTCGGCTGATGCTGATCATGGATGCACTGACCACTCCGTCCGTCGTCGCACTGACCATGCTGGCTGCGGCCGCGTGTCTGACGTTTATCAGATTGCTGAAGGGCCCAACGCTCCCCGATCGAGTCGTCGCCATCGACCTCATCGGCGTACTGATGGTGTGCACCCTTGTTGTCGCGGCCGCCGCGACCGGGCAGCAGGCCCTTCTCGATGTCGGAATGGTGGTCGCGTTGATCAGTTTCGTGGGAACCGTTGCGTACTCGGCTTACATCGAGCGGATTCGACCATGATGGAATGGCTGTCAGGGACCCTGTTCATAGCTGGTGCAACGCTGGCGCTGCTGGCAAGCGTCGGCGTACTACGAATGCCCGACGTGTTCACCAGGATGCAGGCGTCGACCAAGGCATCGACGCTCGGTCTCGGGTGTCTGCTGGTCGGACTGGCGATCCGAAATCCCGAGTCGGCCTTTGTCGTCCGCGCCGTGAGCATCGCGGCGTTCATGGTGTTGACCACCGCGGTGGGCGCGCATGTCATCGCACGAGCTGCCGCTCTTTCCGGTGCGCCGCTGTGGAAAGGGACGATTGTGGACGAACGTCCAGCCGAGACGACGAGTGCCGATGGTCGACAGTCCTGAAGTGTTCCGGTGAGCGCAGTCTGAAACATTGAACGTCCCGCGCCGATCGAGTTTCGTTTCAGAATGAAACGCCAGTCTCAAAGTGAAACTGCATCATTCACCCACAAGGGGCATTTGCACGCACTTTCGAGCGGCTCGTAGATTGCTCTATTGGTGGGCGAGCGCGATCGCCGGCCTTGCTGCTGTCTCGCGCTCGAGACTGGACATGTTGATTTCCTTCATCCGCTCGTTCGGCGCCCGCCTCTGTCACGGGCGTGTTGCGCGCGCGAATCGCATGGACCGCCGGCTTTGGCGGTCGCCAGGGTTCGCGCCGGCGCTTGACGGCGGCGAGGCCGCCCGTCCCATCCGTCCCTAGGTCCGCGACAGTCGTACACACCTGAGTCGATCATGCGGGCCGCAGATGGCGCCGCTGAACAGGCGCGGTGGGGCGTATCGCGAGTCGGCCCAGACTACGCACTTTTCATTCTTGGGGAGACAAACATCGTGAACGGTTTGTTGAAACCGCTGGAAACGTCGGCCCGCACTCGCGTGAACATGGTGCAGAAGGTCGGTTCGCGCATGACGGTGGCATGCGCCGATGGACACGAACGAGCGGAGCGCGAACAGGTGTCGCGATGCCGCTTACGTGATTGCCGTCGAACGCGTGGCGCGTGCGTGCCGCGAGAGGGGGTGGGTCTGACATGAATCCGTATTTGATGGTCGGTTCCAGCTTCGACACCAAGGAAGCGACATCGCTCAGCGCTCGCCTGTCGGCCTGGCATGACGCCATGGTGGCCCACGAACGCCGCCTCGGCACAGGCAGAACAAACGACGTCTGCGACGACGAGTGCCCTCACGCGGAGGCCCGCACCCTGTGGTCCGAGGCCCTCGCGGAGTTCGGATCGCGCGCGCACGAACTGACGTTCCTGCGCTCGCGTGCAAACGAGTCTACCCGCCGCTCGAAGGCTGGCGCCGCGGCACGGGAACCGATGGCCGAAGCCGCCGACGACGGGTATCCCTCGAGTCGTGTTTCCTCCGACGCCCTTCATGGCATGGAGCTGTGATCGTGACGCTTCGACAGACGCTGGGCGGCGACGCTCGCCGGATTCATGAACTGGTCGACGAGCTCCTCGACGGGGAAGACAGCCTCATCGTGCTGATCGACGGGCGGCGCGCCATCAGCTTCGCGGAAGGATTCGGTTTATCGCCATGCCAGCTCGAGCTCGTGACGATTGATATTGAGCGGGCGGTGAGGGCCGTAGCAGGGACAACGCGCCGCGTTCGTGAAAACCTGCCATTGGGCACAGGGTGCGAGCGAGCACGGCGAGCGAGCCACGCGAACGGACCGCGCCGACGAAGCGACGCGCGAGAGAGCGTGTCGGGGAGTCCGAGGGGCGAAGCCCCTCGGCTAGGACTAGAGGAAGATCATGCTTCAAACGAACACAAGGACAGATCCGGCCGGCTCGCCGCTCGACCTGTTGGACGCACCTTCGTCGCCGCATCTGCCAACAATTGAACGTGTCGCAGTTCGGCGCCAACGACAGAGCGAGCTCGCCATGGACGAGGCCCTCGGAGAGTCCTTTCCCGCGAGCGACCCTCCAGCATGGAACCCGGGAATGGCGCGTCCGATTCCCCCCGACACGTCACGAGACCACGCGGACGACATCCGACTGAATGCATCGCGCGACGAGATTGCTTCTGGTTCTCCAGGTGTGATCGACGTGTCGCGCCGCTTCGCTTCCGAGCGGACGCGGCTCCAGGCGCTCATCTCACTTGCGGGGGTAGCCGGTATTGCGCTGCTGGTACCGTTCGCCATTCTGCTGGTGGGACTACCGATCGCGCTCGCCGCTCGAGGACTGCTGGAGGTTCTCGTCTGGTTCTTCCCGACGCTGGGTTGATGCGCCATTCGAGGGCTTTGATCCCGCGACGAGGTCATAAAATGGCTGGTACGGTGAAGGCCCACACACGTCGCGACGGCACACCCGAGCGCAGGGACCTGCACCTCGCAGAATTGCTCGACTTTCGGCCCGACCAGGGGATTATTCGACTGCACGAGCAGCGAGTCGTCATCCTGAGCGCAGCGGCCATGGGCCTCCTCCGTAAAGAGTTGGTCGATACGCTGGGCCTCGAGACAGCCAGACGGGTCGCGATTCGCTTCGGGTTCGCCGACGGATACCACGATGCGGTAAACCTGCGCGAGCGGTCGAAGTGGACGAGTCCGTTGGACGGCGTTCGGGACGGCGCAATGCTTCAGACGCTCGAGGGGATCGTTCGTACAGAAGTTCGCCGGCTCGACTACGACGCCTCAACCGGTCGTTTCGAGGAGGACGTGTTCTGGCACGACTCATACGTCGCCGAGCAGCACGTGCACCACTACGGGAAAGCCGCTTCTCCCGTGTGCTGGTCCCTGGTTGGTTATGCCAGCGGTTTCGTCAGCGCATGCCTGCGAAAGGAGATCTATTTTCGCGAGACATCGTGCGTGGGGCAGGGCGCGAAGCACTGCGTGGCCATCGGACGCGACGCAGACAGCTGGGGAGCAGAAATCGATACCATCCGCTCGGATTTCCACGCCGCGAATGTCGGTCAAGAGGTGGAGCGGCTGCGGGAGGCCGTCGGCAGACGCCTGAAGGAACTGGATCGGCGCGAGCGACTGCTCGAGCGCCGCGAGCGTGAACTGAACCTCCTTCGCGAGCGCATCAACCGTCACGCGGCGGCGAAGCACTTCGTCGCCGGCAGTCGGGCCATGCAGGATGCCCTGGAGCTCGCCGCGCGAGTGGCTCCGCTCGATACGACCGTTCTTGTCTACGGTGAGAGCGGCACGGGGAAGGAGTTCATCGTCCGCTTGATCCACGATCAGAGCCCGCGCGCGGCCGCGCCGTTTGTCAGCATCAACTGCGCGGCTCTCACAGAAACGCTGCTCGAATCGGAACTGTTCGGCCATGTACGAGGCGCGTTTACAGGAGCAGTGCGCGACAAAGCGGGGCTGTTCGAAGTAGCCGGCACCGGCACTATTTTCCTCGACGAGATCGGCGAGGTGGCCCCGGCCGTACAGGCGAAGCTGCTGCGCGCGTTGCAGGAGCGCGAGATTCGACGTGTCGGCGGTGAACGCAGCATCAAGGTGAATGCGCGTGTCGTCGCGGCAACGAACCGTGATCTTCGTGCCGCTGTCGAGGCCGGCACGTTCCGCGAGGATCTCTATTTTCGACTGGGCGCCTTCATCATCACCGTGCCCCCGCTGCGCGATCGCCGCGAGGACATTCCCCCCCTCGTCCACGGCTTTCTCGTTCGAGCAGCGTCGCGGATGAAGAAGGACGTCAGCGCGGTATCGGCCGATGCGATGTCGGCGTTGATGAACTACCGTTGGCCTGGCAACGTCCGTGAGCTCGAGCATGCCGTCGAGCGGGCGGTCATCCTTGCGAATACTCCAAGCATTCGCACACGCGATTTGCCACCCGAGATTACGCAAAAACCACGATCCCGCCCCGAAGCCGATACTCTCGATCTGCAGGAGCAGGAACGAACCTCGATTGCTCGCGCGCTCGAGCGGTTCGACGGCAATCGCCGGAAAGCGGCCGAAGCTCTCAACATCAGCACGGTGACCCTGTGGCGAAAGATGAAGCAATACGCTCTTTCATCATGAAACGGCCGTTCGGCTGGAAATGGCGCGTCCTCTCGCGTTGTAAGAAACCTCCAAGTAATCGCGCGGCCGGTCCTTTTTGAGATGGCCGTCGGCTTGCCTCTGCCAGATCACGTGTGAGCGACAAATTTGTGTATTGACATGAGGGGCTCGCCGTCAATGCGTATCCAAGTACTCGGAGACGACACGATCAGCCAGCAGGCTCGAACCTACGCGGAGTACCGAGTCTTCGCGGCTCTGACACAACTCGCAGGAGCTGAGCAGGTGCAAGACGCTCACGTCGTTCTCCGTCGCGCGACCCGCAGCGGTGATGGTGAGGACGTGACGTGCATCGTCACAGTAACGGTAGCGGGTTCGAACATGCGAGTGCGGACCACGGGCGACCATCCTTACGCTGCGATCAATCGCGCGATCGAGCGTCTCAGGAGCGGCGGCGCAGCTGACGGCCTCGAATGGAGCGTTGTCGAGAGTGGCAGATAGTAGAGGGGATCAATCGTGCATTTTTGCGTGGCTCCGTGTCCTTCCCCTTGTCATCCGTCCTGCCAACTCTTCTCACCAACCCGACGACGGAAACGAGTGAGTGATGCTGCAGTCCCTGTTGCGTCTGCGCCCACGGCCAACGTTCGCGAACGACTCGTGATCGCGCCTCAACGTACGGACAGACCCCGCCAGCCGCTCGCAAGACGCGGCGCAATCGTCGCCCACGTGGTGTGCAGTTCGATCCGAGCAAACAATGGATCTAATGAGAGGGAATCATGCAGTCGATCATGCTTCTCATCTGGCGCACGCGAGGACCCTACTGCCATGCGGCTCGCCAACAATGAGACCGACCGGAGGCGCACGTGCTGTGGCGGGTTAAATGTGGGCCCGACCGTTCTGTTGCCGCGTATTCATTCCAGTGGAAGTGCACATGCGAGGCCATGAAACGAATCGGAAGGGACCCATTCATCGCCCGGCGATCGTGTTCGCAGGCTTCAGGACGCAATCGGTCGTTTCAGACTGAAAGGCTCGATTCGCCTCACCCGCGATGATTCGCATCGTGACATCCGCGCGGATGGTTCCCGTGTTGCTATGATCCCCATCGAGTGATGACAAAGACAGCCGATTTTCGCATCGTCGTGGCGACTGATGGATCCCGGCAGGCGCGCGCGGCGATTGCGACTGTCCGCGCGATGCCATGGCCTGCGGAGACACACGTTCGCGCAATCGTCGCGAGGCAGAGTCGTCCTCCGTATAGCCGCGCGATTCTTCTGTCGGCGCTCGATCGGAGCTCGGACGACGCTGCAGCGC
>Ga0247824_10002268_pt1 | contig 10731 bp, 10 predicted proteins | sample 13C_PalmiticAcid_FD_194412 | JGI IMG/M metagenome (GOLD analysis project Ga0247824, IMG submission 194412) | Soil microbial communities from agricultural site in Penn Yan, New York, United States - 13C_PalmiticAcid_Day48 | ecosystem: Environmental > Terrestrial > Soil > Agricultural land...
GGCTCACTGAGCACAATGGCGGTCCAAGATCATCGTTTTTATTTTACCCGTGGGACTGACTTGATCTTGTATTCATTGTTCCGCCATAGCTCATCACCGGATCGGACAAGTTGATCTTGGCAGAGTTCAGTGGTTACAGTGGTCAGCCTCAGGAGACTTTTCCCTTTGACCAGTCCAAGGAGCGCTTTTCGACTTATCTTTTGACCAAGGAGGTAATTGCTGCCGGTAGTGGGGTGGAGATGTGGGGTGGGAGGAACGAAAGGAGACACTGGCCACCTCTACTGCTACTTTATGAGACTGACGCTTCTTTGTTCCATCCAACTTTGCTCGCGATGATATGCGAACTATAGATCATTCCCGAGATCTACTGGAAGTCCATGCTCAAGGGCACTTGGGATGGCCCTGCCAAGTACCGCAAGCTCTTCGGATCTGCCTAAGCAAACGATCCCTTTGTCTATATCATATGCAATAGCACTCCTACGACTGATACTGAAGCACATTACCAGACTGGCTAGTGGGGCAAGTGAGTGACACAGCTACACACACCTAAATGCAATTGTGATTGTTCTACTCCCCACGCTGGAATACGGCATCTGGGGCGGTACCTGGGGCCTTCCCAGGAAGGAATAGAGCGTCTTGTTGGACTTAACGCGTCTAGATCTCACCATAGCATGCGGAGTCCCATCTCAGTGGCAAAAAAAAAGAAAGGGAATAATCTATTTGACACCCCTGGTGACAGGCGTCTATTTGGACCCTCCTTTTGCATGGATTTCCTGTGACCACCAGAAATCACCACTTTTGCAATTGAGGAGCCGGATCCCGGTCCTTCTTCCTAGAACTTTGCCAGATCACGGAGTACCCCTATCCCCTCGTGGCTAATCGCAAAAACACGGATATTACAACACCAGAACCCCCTCAGTTGTGTTTTTTTCTAGGAATGATGGTCTTCTCCATATGAATCAAGATGAAGGTGGGTGGATGAAAGAAAGAAGGGTATGAAGGGCTCACGGCAACAGAGTTACTTACTCACTTGGAACCCTCGGTCATTGTGTGGAGGGCTTCAAGCTCTTCACAGGAAATCCATGTAAAATGAGAGTGACTGTCCAGAAAAGGAAAGGGGTGCCAAATAGACGCCTGTCACCAGGGGTGTCAAATAGATTATTCCCCCAAGAAAAGCGGAGGTCGCCAGGGAGCCGGAATGTGACTGTTCCCGAGGTACCGGGACCCAAAAGATTGGAGAAGCTGGGCATCGATCCCAGTGCCTCTCGCATGCTAAGCGAGCGCTCTACCATTTGAGCTACATCCCCATTTTTTTTTTGGGAGCTAGATCCCATTGGTGGAAACCGTGAGCTCTAGGTGAATAGATGTAGCTGTAATGCTTTCTTGCAATTAAAGAACGTGATCGTGCAATTAGAGACGGCATATTTGCATTTATAGAACTCAAGTCTGCATTTATAGAACAGTTCGCATTGGGGAGGTTCGGTTTCGAAGGTCCAACTCAATCGTTTTAGAAAGTATGGAATCCATGATGTTCTCGCAAATGTATGTAGCGCAATTATTCTTTACAACGAGATTTACAATTCTTTATGGAACTTTCATTCCTATTTACAGCTTTTTTTCGGTTTTTCTAGGCTTCTTCACACACCGCATGTGACGTCTACATTGAGCAGAGTTCATGGTGAATGCGTGAATCGCCGTGGATGTTCAATATATACAACGGGTGCAAAAACACAACGGAACCAAGAGTATTGAGGAAAAAAAACAACAACAAATGTCATCTTGGACGTGGAATCAACAAAATTGACTGATCGTGGTCGCGCGCCTTCCATTAGGTGGAGAAGCTGCAGAGCGAAGGGAGGAAGTTTTGCATTCGTCGCTTGTCGCCATCGCAGAACTTGACATTGTCACCAAAGAGACGGACTTCACGCAGTCGGGAGCGAGACGCAACGCTCTTGAAGCATCGGACGAGATCCTGTTCATGATGATTCACACAAAGGCAGAAGGAAAGAGTTAGAGATGGATAGGCAATCACACGGTATTAAAGAGACGAGAGCACTTTGTTCCTTCTTAGCTTACCTGGCCATTTCCCATGACGGGAGCACGGAGAACCTGAAGGCGCTCGCAGGAAGACAGGACACTCTCGAGTTCGTTGCATCCCAAAAGGTCTCGCCAGCCGAACCAGATTCGGACCAACTGAGGACCAAGCTTAGGCAACACGGTGTTGAAGAGGAGATCCTTGCTGTGAAAGTCGTTCCAGCGCTCGACATGGAGTTCTTGAATTTGACGAGCTCGCTCCAAGAAGCTTTGCCAGAATTCAACCGTGTTGTTGTTCCTTGGTGCCGACTTGCCAGTTGAGGTCAGATTTGGACAGGCCGAGAGTGCCTTCAAGATCAATTGAGAATCAACTGTTCCCATGTCGAAAAACTCGAGCTTCTGAGGTGGGTGCTCCAAAACTGCAGCCGTGTACTCATCTGGGCAGTTGCGCAGATGAATGGAGATCAAGCCTGGATTGTGCATCACCATCACTTCCAAAGAGTAGCTCGTAATCACCTCTGGACAAATGTCAAGGCTGGTCAACGAGCGGCAGTACTGGGCCAAGACGCGCGAGAAATCGTGGGCAGGAATGGCCTGAGGAGCGTAGTGAAGATGCAGTTTGGTCAGGTTCACCAGCGAGGGAGCCAACGCGACACTCGTCTTGAGATCCGGTGGAGCCATAAAGGAAATGCTCAGGTCCGTCAAGTGCTTCGAGATCGATTTGATGTTGGTCCAGTCCGCTCGAGTGGTCACCAGCTTTTGCAGACGAGTGGCGACGCTGAGGCAGTTCAGAGCTGCATCCACATACGCCGTATCATCCTTGTCCTCCGAATTGACCGAGACGCAGGTCAAGTCCAGCTCCTGGATTTGAGACATGCCTTGGGCAATGATCGGGTCGAACGTTTGGAAAGCCTCAGACTCGAAGGGCTCCATCAGATGGCCATTTTCGCCAGAGCGGAAGCACAGGTCTAGAGAAGTGACACGTGGGCAAGGCTCGAACAGTCTGTCAAGCGACGGGAACATCTCCCAGAGCTCGACCTTGCAGCGAGAGAGCGAACGCACATAGAGACCTCGGTTGGTGGTGTTCAGTGTGCGAACGAGGGCGTTGATCTTTGTCTCGGAGCCTCGGCCATGATGGATGTAAGGGTTGCGGTAGAGAAAGATGGTTGCATCAAAGAACCAGGTACGGTTGACCAAGGTGCAAGCACGCAGAGTGGACTGGACGACCTGTGGGCAGGGCTCGGCCTGGGCTTCGAGGCAGGCGAGGATCTCAAAAACGATTTCGGGCAAAGCGAGTGCGCGGTTCGTGGCACTTGCGGCTTCCATAGATGTCAACGACATGTCTTGCTCAGGTTTGCGTAAGAGAGAGACCGGCTGGGCAAAGTAGGATTGTGACAGTGTGTAATGATGTGTGCAACAAAGTAAGGTTAGTGCGGAGTCCAATGTATGGTACAATTGGTCGTGTCACTCGTTCTCGTGACTACCTGCGACTGCGAAGACTGGGTCGGCTAGAGCCAAATTGGGTCTTGTACAGTTCGGGTTGGTGTGGGGAAGGAATCAAAACGAGCTACTGGTACAATGAGAAAGAACAAGCAAAAAGAGAACGAAGCAAAAAGAACAAAGAAAGGGGTATGTGGAAGCTGTTTGCTCTCGGTTCAAGTCAAAGAAGTCAAAGCAGCGACAGAATATAGGAGACGGGCGAAAAAGGTGCTGGAGTCACTAGGGGTAGAGAGGTAGAGAGAGAGAGAGCGGTTGGATGGTATCCAATGGACTACGTTTGGAGGATGTTCAGAAACTACGAGGGTTTAACGTGGGGAAAGTTCTGTAACAAACTCCAAACTCACAGGCAAAGCATTTTCGAAAGCTCTGGATGGTGGTGGAAGATGGAGGCTCAAGAAAGGAAGCAGCGTGGCTACTTTGAAAGAATAAAGAGAAAGAAACAGGTCAACTGGAGCGCAGGATAGGGACAATCCAACGTCAAGCGGACAGAGCAAAGGAGAAAGAAGCGAAAGAGAGAGAGAGAACGACGAGGTCAACAACAGGCAGCAGGAGCAGGGGGGAGTAGCTAACGACAAGAACGAGACGAAGCGAAACGAAGACGAAACGCGTAAATGGGACGCAAAGAGAAGGCGGGCAGTAGGATGTGCTGGGTAGAGAGAGAGAAAGAGCGGTGGGTGTAGCGAGTTGGTGGGGTGAAGATGAAAAGAGAGAGGTGAAAGCGAGACCCGCGCGGTCCCATTTTATACTCATTGATCGTGTGTGGATGTCGCGTGTGACCCGTCAAGTGTGGGGTAAAAATGGCGACTGGGCTGGCGAACTGGGCTGCTAGCGTGTCGGCAGGCCAGTTCGCCAGTCCAGTCGTGTGGATAATTCCCAGTCCTGTTCTGTCCCACACCTTCTCGCCCTTGCCGTACACCCATCACTCCGGGGCTGCTAGAAGAGTCATCCTCTCAACAGCCCATTCTACTGTGCCCGTGAAGAGTAGAGTGCTGCTCTTGTTCGGTTGGGAACTGCACTCGACCTTTTTTTCCTTGGAGGGCCCACATCTTTCACCCTCGCTCACCCCCTTACTGTTCTCCACAACTCAAATATGAACAGGGCTAGGAGAGCAAAAGCACCTGTTTGGTGAAGGGGGGTGGGGGGGGGGAGAGCCACCGCCCAGACAGGATGACTCTTTCGTTTCCCTCCCAACAGAAGGCAGACTTGTTGTGTTGACTTGTTTTCACATACCACCCGAGTTCCTGCCTTGTTGTACGTGTGAGAATGTACAGATGTGCCCACTGGATGACACCACGGCAACATCCCTCCCCCTCCCCCAGATTCTCTGCCCTTGGCACAAGATTGTTTTGCATGGACGAGCGGATGGCCGTGGGCTGCATGGTGTTGACCTTCCATCTCCATGTGTCGTTCGGTTTGGTCGCTTCCGAAGTTTGGTCGCTCTTGGTGTGTTTGATATGGCCACGACGACAAATGAGCCCAGTCTTTTCTCATTTCAACACGTCTTCGTTTCTTCCCACTCGCGGGTCTGTGCAGTGGGCCAGTCACCTGTCAGGCTTGTGCTACCATGCAAACTGTAAGTGGATAGTATGGCACAACAACTTCAATGGAACAATTTCAAAGGACTTGTACTTCTGTCAGACAGGACAAGCAAACACCCGCCAAGTTGCCGATTGCTCGATTACTCACGCGCATCAGTTTGTGTGTTCTCATGCAAGAGTTCTGTCGCTTTCCATGCCTCTGCCTCTATGTTTGTAGATATCTAATCGGTTGCACTGAGCTAACGCAATCTTTGCCCACCCCTTCAACATCACCAGACAAAGGGGAGAGGAGCAATTGACAAATCGCAGGCTGCAAACACCTTTTGGCCATTCCCAACAGTGGCACGTCCGCCGTCAACACCATCAAAACACATCAATGGCGTCGCGAGGCGAATGTGTGCAAGATCGCACTGACCCGGTAAAGTGTCCAAGTGTGCCTGTGAATGCAAAAAGTCTCCAGGGCTTCATTGACCATTGCCTCTCTGGTTTTGCCGGCGGTTGAAGTTCAGTGCTTGCTGGAACATACTTGCTAGCGGCCATGGGGGGCCATGAATGTTCTTGGGGCAGCTTGACCTCGTGGAATACGGTCGGGAGGACAGATTTGGGCAGCAATACATGAAGACACGAGCCGGCTCAATCCGATCTGACACTCATGGTACCTTCGTTTTGCTGTTCGTTTATTGACCGCCATTAATGTGAAGAGATAACCAAGCGCCTCTATGGGAGTGGAAGTAATACAACCCCTTCCGCATTGGCCTCGCGGCTCAATGGTCCTAGACCTTGTCCAGCTTCCTGTTGTTGGCGCAATGTGACATCGTTTTGGAAGGCTACGCCCAACCCTCCAACACCTCCTGGAGGTACTGTAACGCTGGCAAACACTTGAGGGTTGCCTGTCTGCCTCGCCAGAATCATCTTTTCCTGCATGGTCATGATACTCTTCTTCATCGTTAACCGATCCAAGTAGAGTTGCTGCCGCTGTCGCTCGAGCTCCCGTTTCTCGATATCTAGTACATTCTCCAGTTCCTCGAATTGCTGTAGCTTGAGCTCCAGCTTCTTGAGTTGCATCTCGACCACCACAGTGACCAACCTTTGGATCTCACGTTCCTCATAGTCAGCCAGCGTCTTGGCCTTGGCTGCTGCAGATCCTAGCGCGGCGGCAGCAGCACGCTCAAGCGTCGACCGTGGGATCCCCGCAATATTGTCTTCTTTGGGTGTCGAGGCTGCAGGGTCCTGTTTCGACGCGTCATTCGAATCAACATTATCTTCACTCGAATCAATATTATCTTCACTCGCCTTGTCAACCTCCATGGAATCGCCAGTCTCACCTCCCTCCTCTTCCTTGGCCGTGGTCTCACCCTCGGCAGGCGCCTGTACATTCTTCTTGGCCAAGGCAAGCTCTTTCAGTGCACTCTGTGCTGCTGCTGCTGCCACGCCAGGGTTCACGACACTAGCCAAAAACGCAACCACGCTCATGACAGGGTTATCTGACTCGCTAAAGGGTGCCTTATGATACTGAAGAGGCCCTAATTCCTTTTCGGTCATGCCTCCAAGGTATGGATCCTCGATAGGGAGCTGCAAAAAGTGAAGGATGCACTGCTCACGGCTGCGAGTACCAACATGTTCTGCCACCATATTCCAGTCTTCGTCATGCAATTCCAAGCCCTCTAACAAAAGGAGGGTCTCTTGATCCGTCCAAGGCTCCTCTGTCGATTGGTGCTGAGATTGGAACCGGATAAAGTCACCCGAGGACATGGTCGAGGGGAAGCGACCTTCCATATAACAGTTGGAGCAGAGTTCAAAGTTCTTGGTCTTGATACTGTGGTAACGGCTCTTGCTGCAATCTGCTCCACAAGTGAAGCAATTGAACCGTTGTCTCTTTTCTGCATTCTCGTCACTGTCCTTGGGTACTGGTTCTGGCCCGCTGGTGTAAATGTTTCGACGGAGTTCCATATTGGAGTCTGGTTTGGCTGCTCCAGGGGCCTTGGCCTGCTCAGCGTTGGCCCTGGCGGCTGTAGAGGCTGCTACGTTGGGCTGGAATGGCTGAAGACCCTTTGGTGTGTCTGCAGTCACTCGGAAGTGGCCTGTGAAAGATGGCCCAACAGTCGAGGGACGTGTATCGGGATCAACCTATCGATGATTCCAGGAGGTTAGGCCATGATTACAGAGCTATTTGCAAGTACAGCACTTTCGGATGAGATCTCTTACCTGGTAGTTTACCAATCCCCATTGCTCCAAGAAAGCGTGGACTCTGATAATGGCGCATACATCTCCAGCAAGATTTCTTCTGCAGGCAGTAACGGTCAGGTATTCGGAAGGATTCAAGCGGTATGTGTTGACCATAAAGTCACGATAATCCTTGTATACGGTTGGTGTCTTGCTCCTGTTCTTTAGATTGAAGAACTCTGGCATGGCTCTTTGTTCGATATCGTGGATCTTGGACATCGAGAACCAGGCAGCATACGAAGGGATGATGACCTCATGTGTTTGCTGAGCGAGATAACGGCCCGCTTCTTCCTCGAGCCGGAAACGCTCAGCTTCTGCTCGGGCAGCAGCCTCTTCGGTGTCTATTGCTGTGCTCGCCTGACCGGGATCTTGGTCCACTGCCCGACCATCCTTACCGCCATCAGTGCTTAATGATGCATCCACTTTGTCTTCGAGACCATCCTTCACATCCACATCCATTGATTCTGAATCTGCAGTATCACCGGCAGCCCCCGCCTCTGTAGATGGACCAGCGAGTGCTGAATCCTCGGGAATATCTGGAATGTTGGCGAGATCGCCCCCAACAATTGGTTCGTATTCGTTCTTCTTGGAACCGCGTCCGCGAGGTGCACTGTCTTCCAAAGAGACAACCTGAAGACCAGGATGATCTGGATGGTTGTCCATGGGGGTCGTGGATGAGCTCCTTTTTAATCTCTTGGAGAGTGATTCGCTTTTATCAGAGTTGTCACGTTTGCTTCCGAACCGATGGCTAGTTGGCGCTGGCGATCCAGTGGTCGAGTCCTGCTCACTGTTCTGGTCGGAAGATGGCTCGTAATCCTCTTCATTCATCCACTCGTTGTACTTTTCGCTATCTCTGACCCAACGAGCAGAGATGTTCCATGGACCAGCGTGCTCTGGGACGGGCTCTGGATCCATGAATTCACTCGATGTCTCGAGCAACCATTCATCATACGAGTCAGGGTAGTACCAGTAATGAACCAAGACCTTTCCATCCTTCTTCTCCAATGTACGAAGCCATTCCTCGCCCTCTGGACTTTCCAGTTCTTCTGACGAGTGGTGAATGATATGCGTCGCATGCTTTGGGTCGGAGACAATCGACCCTATTTGTTCCAAAGGAAAGCATTGAGAATCAGTCAGCTTGATCGGGTTCCGTTCAAAACGTAGATTGAATGACTGCTCGCTGTGTATATACCTCCTAGATGCTCAACAGAGGCTTCGAGCCTTTCGCGTTCTTCGCTGCTGACAGACTCATCAAAGGCGACGGCAGGGTTCTTGACAACACCTTGTGAGACAAGTTCCTGACGAATATGTGATACCAGCTCCAGGTTCTGGGTCTTTCTTGGCAAACTTGCCAGATCCCAGCGGCGCCAGCCCTGACTTTGACGGAACTCGTATGCAGCCTTTAGTACCTTGTAGATGGGGGAATCGGTTGTGATGGTATCGCAGCGAAAGATCTTGGCGGGGATACGCGCTGGTACTGAGGGTAACAAGTGAGCGTTGTTGGTGCCCAAGACATCTTCTTGAAACTGTTGCAGTCCATATGTGAATTGAGCCAGTTCCTTGGCTGAGATCGTGTTGTCGGATCCTGGATGGCTCTTGTTGAGATCGCGCTGAAGGTCGTCTTTGATGTTCTCGAACTGTACGACAGTATCTGGTGACTCGTAGAACCTGGCATCGGCGCCTCCAGACTTGCGACGCGCGGTCATGGCTGATGAGGGTGTGGTTGCTGTCAGTGGGTGTACAGGGGACAAAGGAAGCCAGGGCTCTTGGAGCCTTGGTAAGATCGAGGTGCAAGCCACTCTCGCCCGGTCTACGTCACATCGGCTGCCAACAGGATTCACAACAACCACTCTTCTCTTCACACATCCTCACAGCAAACAGCCAGATAACCAAGCTATGTCGCTTCCACCTCCACCTCCCCCACTTCCTCCAGGTATACGAGACTTACAACAAACCTGGACTGATCAACAGACGCAGGTACAACAGGATTGCAGAGAAGACATCACACTCACTCTGGCCCGTCTGTGTTCTTGTGATTCTAGCAGCAGAAGGCGGTGCGCCTCCTCCAAACAACACCCATACAACCGTCTATGTTGGACACTTGAGCCCCAGAACAGAACGCAGAGATGTCGAGGAGCTGGTGAGTCTTTGGGCATAATGAAAACGTTGTGGAGAGTACTTTATGGGTCTTTGTACTCACGTTGACACCCTTTGCTTTGGCGCTTCTCCAGTTTGAAAAGTATGGCCGTGTACTTTCCGTTGAGCTGAAACACGGAGGCTTTGCCTTTGTGGAATACGAGGTATGTGATGTTGTTACATGGTCTGATGTCTACAAGGATGGATGTTGTAATCGGGTCTCGCTGATACGAGGATGTGAACGTTGTGACTTGATGTTTTGTAGGATCCTCGTGATGCAGATGATGCAGTGGGCAAACTGAATGGCTACGAGCTCGATGGCAACAGAATCTCAGTAGAGTGGTCCAGACGCTCGGGTGGACCTGGCAGCGGATGCTTCCTTTGCAATCAGACGGGACATTGGGCAAGGGAGTGCCCTGAGGCCCGCGAGAAGGGTATGGATGTCAAGTCTGGAAAGTGCTTCAAATGTGGTGAACCTGGCCACTTGGCTCGCTATTGCAGGTAAACATGTCTCTCGGGATGTCTCTCCCTTGTCATGACTCGCATTCATCTGTTGTTTGCCAGCATTCTAATCACTCTATGTGCAACTACAGAGGACCTGATTCGAGACGTCATGGATCCTCCCACAACAGCGAACACCGCCGTGGACCTCCTCCACCTCCTCGTTATGGGCGTGGACGTTCCCCAGTACCCTATGGCAGGGAACCTTATGACTATGGATATCGTGGACGTGGCTATTCCAGATCACCCGACCGTGGTGCATATTACCGTGGCAGATCACCTTACCATCCTGGCGGTTACCGTGGTCGCTCTCCTTCACCTTTCTACCGAGATGGCGGACGTGGACGGTCTCCTAGCCCCTACGGGTAAGATATATGCTGTAGCACTGCATTCTTTGTCTGTTGTTATGATCCTTTTTTTGCTATCGTGTTTTCTGTGAATGCACTGGCCACAGGGCTTTCTTTTTGTACGTTGTGCAGTCGCCAGCTTGAATGGTCTGCATGAGACGTAGCATACGGGCTTTGTTACATGTCCCTATTGCCACTGTCTTTTCAGCTCTTGTTGCTGTTTTTTTTTGTTTTTTTTTTGTTCTGGGGATACGGGAGGGCTTTTTCTTCACTGAAGCTGGAGCGGGATCGGGAGATCAAGTCTGTGGCTGTATTCACTTGGGACCAGGGAAAAATGGATTCATGTTCACGGCGGGGCAGCACCCAACTTGTCTACAGAATGAAAGGAATGCAGTGTTTCTGGATGAAGGCTCGCGCAATTGAGCAATCGACATTGACGGATACTTTTCTTC
>Ga0247824_10002269_pt1 | contig 10730 bp, 11 predicted proteins | sample 13C_PalmiticAcid_FD_194412 | JGI IMG/M metagenome (GOLD analysis project Ga0247824, IMG submission 194412) | Soil microbial communities from agricultural site in Penn Yan, New York, United States - 13C_PalmiticAcid_Day48 | ecosystem: Environmental > Terrestrial > Soil > Agricultural land...
GTCCTGATCCTCGTTCTCATTGTCATCATTGTCGCCAGCGCCCGATCTGTCTCCCTGCGCCTGAACCTCGGAATCATCCACGCCAAGAGTCCGAGCCGAGAAGAGATGTGTAAGCTGCTCGCTGTTCTCCAGACTCTCCAATGCCTCGCGAAATTCCTATCGATATGAAGTATAAAAGATAGTATGGTTGAGGAAAGCTGGTGCTGCCAAAGTAGACCTTTTTGCAGGTGCCCTTCTGGTACACGGTTTACCTCTGGAAGGCCTTCGACCTTCCCTGATTCGTCAACGTTTCCGAAGAAGTAGCCGGCGAAAGACATGGTGTGGGTGATGCGCACTCCTTTCCAGCTGTCAGAGACTTTGATTCAACGATCGGGAAGGTGTGGAAGGGGGGGATTTTGTTGTGGACAATGGGCAGGAAGGGTGTTTCGATGCGATGAGCTGCGAGTTGGAGTTTTTACTCATTTTTTCACCCCGCGAAAAAAAACGTGACATCTCAGCGTGAGAGACTGACTCTCCTGCCTTGGTGACTTTGGGCCCTATCTGGGATATGGTGTTGGGGGTGGACCCTGTTCTCCTGTCTACCCTTTACAACCACACTGGCTTGTGTTCCAAGGAATATGGGACCTTGGCTGAGAAGATCTCGATAAACTAGCAGGAGCACACTCGAGCACACAGTCAGGACGAGGACTAATTCCGCAGCGGATACAATACAAGTAGTAATGGCAAAATGGTGTTGACCTACTTCTTGATCCGCTAGTACTTTGCTTCCTGCAAACCGCCTATATTCATCAAAGATCGAGGTCATAGACCAGTTTTGTATTTTGCGAAGACATCCAATCAAGCACCCAATCCGATGCTACAAAGAGTGAAAAGAGGAGACAGTGGATCAGGGCTCGTTGAAAACATGTCCTGCGTTGGAATTCATGACATGGTGTCCGTACCTTTCCCTTGGCACAATGGATCAAGAGTGGGTGATTCCGTGAGTCTATAACCGTTTAACAAAATGGGTGAATAAGAGTGATCCCATGCCCGAAGCATCTTCCTCAGTGCGGCATTCATACCGAGAATGTTGACCAATGCACTGCTTATCACTTCTTCGTCGATCTCAATGAATGGCTCCTATCGTTGATTGCAACATCCGAGGTGAGCAATCATCGCAACGTTAATATAGATCCTTCCTTGTTGCGCCATTGTGACCGGCAGTTGCCGGACTCTTATAGAGATACCTTATTGCCTTCGATCTTGTAGTGAATCCTCCGGATGCTTTCTCGCTGCAGAAATTCTTCCAGGTCTGGAGCGTACGGTTCCTCGCTCATTTGTCTATGACATCGACGGGTGTTGACTCAGTGTTGATCCAGCCCTGCAAAGCTAACAAGTGTGCAGCTCCGTCATCCTTCTGGTTCATCATTAGACTTGCAGGTTGACTTCTTACACAATGACTTTGAGTCCCAGCTTGCGCATGAATGGAAAGTTGTTCTTGTTGGGATGTCCTGACCGGTATACTCCTGGGGCCACCATGGCAAAGTTCAGTGGCGGCACAAGTACCGCGTTAGCATTCTCATAATGTAGCTCTCTCTGACGCTGTTGTTGTTGTGTTTGTTGTTGATCCGAGGTCGAATTGGGCAATGTTGCCTGTGAATTGGTGCGACCGTCAAGCCCTGGGTCAGTTATGACAAACTGGTTGGCGAGAAGCGGAACATGGGTGTTGTTGCTGTCAAGGATACCAAGGTCTTGTTGCACCGGCCTAAGAGGGACTCCGTTCTCAAAGACACCTGTCGTGATCACTGTCGCTGCTCTAGGCGTGATGTTGCCGTCGTCCTGTACGATGGCATCGCTGATGGAGGTGACGATCTGAATGCTCTCCGAAGACACTTGCTTATCACTTTGCGCGCCGTGTTGCCCTGAAGCAGTATTAAGTTCCATTGAAGAGAGGAAAGGAGTGAGAGTTGTCCAATTGCAACTCTTTATTTTTTGACCTTTCACGATCAATTGACTTTGCACCTCTCCACATGTCTCTATCTCTAACTGAATGGTTCGACTCAGACTGGGGCCGTGATGGTATCCTCATCCGCGTTCCTCCACATGTACCACGAGGCAATGCTACGGTATGGTCGCCATCGCTCTGCCATTCTCTCCATATCGTCGCAGCTCATCTCACCTTTACTGGTTTTGCCTTTACCCTTGGCGCCCTTCTTGATTTTCTTGAGTCCGTCCTGTTCGGTCACCTCGACAATTGTGCCCCATACACCGTTCTTATACTCTTTTACAAAATGCTTCTCCATTCCCTTGCGAATACCCAGATCCAGTGTCGGCAGCACATCCAAGCGTTCCAGTGAATTCATCATAAACATATCCACAGTCCATGGCCCAATGCCACGGACACAGAGCAATTGCGAAGCTACCTCTTGATCTGTCATCAACTGGAGCGTGGCCTTGTCCGTGAACGTGATCTTGCCATCAACAAAGTGCCTGGCCAGGTCTTGAACATAGGAGGCTTTTCGCTCAGAGAGTCCACAGAGCTTCAGCTTGTCCATGTGCGTCGACAAGACTTGAGCAGGAGTAGGGAAGGTCTTGTCGCCCGAGTCCAACGAGTCTATGGTAACCTGACCAGGAAAGTAGTAGGATACAAACTTGAAGATGATTGACCTTGCGGCTTTCCAGTGGATCTGTTGACCGAGGATCGTGCGAGTGAGCACGCTATGGACATCAATGGTAATATATATCAACGGTCAGATTCAGCAGGTTCGAACAGCTTTAACCACGTATTAAGCAGCAAAACAAACATGGTTTGTTACCGGAAGTAGTTCGTGTCGTGATCATCATAAATCATGTAGGGGTATCGGGCTATCAATGGTGCGAGTGCAGGGTCTGCCTTGCTGAGGTGTTCTAGGGCCTCTTTTGCGTAGGTAGGGATGTGCAGGGGTCGCTTCGTCCAGGGGTTCACCTCGGGGACTTTTGGTTTTGCCTCTTTGGCTGCAGCTGTACCACTGCTCGCACGAGAGGTGGTAGCGGTTTCAATGGGGTCTGTATCCATTGGTGACGGAGACTCTGACTTTTGTGTCTTTTGCTTCCTCTTTGTCACCATCGAGGTGGTGATCGTGTCATCCTGGATCAGCAGTGTAGATGTCTGTAAATTGAGACCTTGGGGTATGAGTATCAACATCTAGAAAGCATGTCTTCTGTGACAATGGCTGAACCGTTTTTGAAGCTACCTCTGTCAAGGAAACCTTGGATTGCGACCTTGCTTCAGCTTTCTTTTGTAGTCAACAGTGTAGGTATTCGAATGTTTGAGCAAGAATGGCCTCCAATAGGTTATTGTGCTTCGATAGATCAGAGTCAGACTTACGACTACCAAGGTCCTTGCACTCGTCCTGCGTTCGAAAAATTGGTGGCGTTAGAGTTCAGTCGAGGTAAATTCAGGGCAAAAGTGTAACAGAAGAGGGCGTACCTGGCCTTAGTGTGCTTGAAGATGGAGGTGATACCCGTCTTAGGGGTAGAGGCGATAGCGATCTCGGAGGTGAGGGCGAGGGTCCGTCGGCGAGTCTGCATGGTTGCGATGAGGGATGAACGAGAGTGAAGAGAGAGACAAGCAAGTTTGACGGTGGAGGTGAGTCTTCTTTTGAATCTTGGGGGCGTCTGTGGCTACGACTCGGAGGATTTCCATGACGTGCAGGTAACCGTCATTGGACTGTCGCGTCTCGCGAACACGCTGAAGAACAACCCTCATCTGGCTTCTTCCTGGCAACTGGATTCGACCGCCTCCTTATCCTCTAATCCCACAACCAGCTTCAAGATGGCAAAGATCCGATCCTTGTGGCTAGTTGCGATCCTAGCATCGGTCTCTTCAGTCCTTGCAGAGCCATGGAAGGTCAGCGGCATCACTGTCCAACTCTTGTCAGGAAACGGCGTCAAAAAGACTGAACAAACGTAAGCCGAACACTAGGGCCAGATCCCAGCACGCTCTAAGCACAAAAGGAAACTTCACCATAGCCCTTGTGAATCTGAGGCACAGTGGGGCGCAAGCTGTTCACTTGCACTGAGCACTTTCTCGCCAGGTGCTAACTACAATGCTTGCAACTGAATCAATTTTAGGCTGGAGCACCCACACGAAGTCAGTGGCCTGTCGGCAGAGCCAACAGACACGTTCAAGTTTTTGTACAAGATTGAGAACAGCGAGCGACCACACCAGGCTATGGTCCTGTTTCAGAGCCAGGACGAGTACAAGGACGAGGTTATGGTTGCTACCTCTATCAAATCCTCAGGAAAGGGACGCTTGGAACTTGTAAGGAATCATCCATACTGGCAGCACCACCTCAATGTGCCTTGACAGAATGTACGGAAGTTGACAGTCGGAAGTCGAATTACTGACAACGTCGCTCTTGCTGGACCAATTGGGGATGTAGAACTTTGCCAGAGCTGATCCAAAGTTCAGGTACGGCACCCGCTCGTACTCCATGACACTCCTTATCGGTGGCCCCAAGGTCAAGGAACCTCTCAGATATACATTTGGCCAGATCGAAGTCAAGGGACCCATCATCAACCCTGCCAAGCGTCCCAAGCGTATCGAATACAAGGCACGACCTGAAATCCACCACCAATTCCGACCTGATCAAAAGTTGATTGACCAATCTATCTCAGGAGCCTTCACGATCTTGGTTCTCACCCCTTTTCTAGTTCTTTTCACCTTGGTAAGTCCAGTAGCTTGTTTTCAGAGAACATGGTTTGTTAGCCGTGAACATTTTTACTCATGACAAACATTCATGGACTCAATAGTGGAGCCTATTGGGCATCAGGTTCGAGCCTCTCAGAGCCATGCTCTCCAGGCCTTTGGACTTGATTACGTCGTTGGTTTTCTTCGGATCATTGGCAGGAATTGAATACGTCTTTTACTTGTACTGGACTCATGTCACCTTGTTCCCGGTCCTGCAGTACCTCGGTGCCCTTTCTGTAGTTGCCTTTTTCTCAGGACGTTCGGCTCTTTCGGCGGTTCAGGTACGCCGACTCCAGCGTACGGCAACCCCAGCAAAGAAGGACTCTTGAGCAAAATAACATGATCGCTCTACATCCGAGGCAAGAAATAAATGATTTTTGATCGATACCGCTGTATTTAGCGACCGTATCTAGGGTGTATCCTGTTCAATATCAGTCCCCGACTCGGCTGTCTTGATCTTCTTGCTCTCCTTGACAGCTTCAGTCTCATCCTTTGGTCTCTTTAAACCTTTGTCATCTGTGCCTATTGCCTCCACTTCACTCGGCTCTGCACCGTCAAGGCGTTGATTGCGTCTTGCTAATGATGTTTCCACAGCGATTTGGGCAGGGTGTTTTTCGCCTGTCCGCGTGGGCTCCACCCCAAAGGTGTCGTGAAACGCCTTGGTGTACTGTTTTAGGGTTCCTGCTTTGACTGATTCCCGAACAGCGGAAAAGAACTTCGAGTACTGATACATGTTATGGCTATCATCGCGCGTACGCATAGGAAGAAAGAACAAAGTTCTTATAAGTCCAAGCTGATATGACGCTTACGTAAAAGATTGCCATTCGAGGCATGCTGTGAATGTACCTCATAAGTAAAACTGTCGCAAGCATCTCGTGTGCTTTCAAGAGATGGTTGATATAAGCGCGAGTATGTCTGCCTCCTTTGCAAGCACAGCACTCGCAGCCTTCCAAGATCGGAACAAACTTGTCTTTGTGCTCTTCATCCCAAAGATTGATCCAGCGGTTGTTGCTGCTACTGTCGTTCATGTTTGGGCTGGTTGCTGTCGGGTATGGGTTTTCTCCAAAATAGTACAAGGACGCCTTTCCATCCTCCGTCAATTGGTATGGGTATGAGGTATCGAATAGATCCGCTCCTAATGCAACTGCTTTCAACACATCCTCTAAAAATGCCAATATTGGTAGTTGGTAGGTCAGTCTTCATGTTCATGGGCTACCATCCGGCGACCTCCCCGTTGAATCACTCGCCCTACCTGGAGTGTGAATACCGTAAATCAGTCTGGGTTTCAGAGCAGGTAAGCATTCAATTGAAACCTGGATAAACTTCAAGCTCTCATCCTTGGAAGACGTGATCGTCAATCCATTGGCGTCCACAATGAACCCATCAACACCATCTCGCTTAGCTGTCTCTTCTGCACTCCAGATCCGCTCCTCCTCGTAATGACTGCCCTGCACATGTGCAAACACCGCCACGTCTGCCCAAGGTTCCGTTGTTACAGGTTGAACATCAATTGAGGATTCGAGATCCTGTTCGTCTTCCTGTTGTTGGAGCTGCTCCTTGGTCATCTTACGTCGTTGCTCCTTTTTATCTTTTTTCCGCTTCTTTTCCTCTTCCTTCCTTCGGTCTTCAACCCGACCATCCTCTCCTTGCCGCTCCAGTAGTATTTGATCCAGCCATCTCAATGTCCTGTCAGTGCTCTTGCGAACTCGCTTCTGGCCGGGCTCTTTGGTCTCTGTGATGTGATCAGTCAACGAAACCATGATATCTGGGCGATACTGGCGAGCAATTTGCAGATACTCATCCAACGTCAACTGACGGACACCCTTCAATGTGGACAGGAGAACATGTCGATCAGTATTGGAGCCCAACTTGAAGGAACCTGGTGAAAACAATGAGAAGTCGCGGAGATCACAGAAAAGAATAAGGTCTTGAAGGTGCAGAAAGTCTGAGAGAGTGAATCCAGATGATGAAGCAGAAGGCCACTTTGAGAACGAGGCGGGTTGATCTGCTTGCCTGCATTGAAGCCATGGGTAACAAGACTGTTAGGTTAGAATGGAAGAATGGTCTAGATACACCACCTGCTCGTTACAACAAAACATTTCACATAGTGCACCCTGGCCATACAAAATCTGCTCCAGAAAAACACTGATGCCACCATAATCCTGAAGTCGCAGGTTGTCTGGAGTGAGGTGTGGGACTGAACCCTTGATCGAGTTCATGAAGCAGCCTGGTGTCTCGATCACTCGTTTCGTTCCTGTCTGATCTGTGCCATGCTGATCAGCCTTTGAGATCGAGAGCCTCCCCAGACGTGCTGCAGCAAACTCGGACGAAGAGGCGTGGACGTCAAACTTCAAAGGCGACATGCTTGGTATCCTCCTGGCGCGTGAGTTCCCGACAGTGGGCTGGGAGAAATCTTTGCAACTCTCCAATGTGGCTTTGGATTCCCTTGAAATCTGTCCCAATAGCCATGGCAATATGCAATATGGTATCCTGTCAGCAAGATTCAATTGGACTGGTATGTAGTGACATCCCAATTGCACGAGTCTTAGCGGGAATAGGATCTTCCTGGGATCTGTACATCCCACCTCTTTTTAGAGATCGTCGCCGTGTAACAAGAGAAACTATTGCGATGACTACGTAGTAGGTTTACAGAGCGGTGTGAGAAAAAACTGCCATTGAGATGGAGTAATCCTTGAAGGTCGTTGCGGTCTGGAACCTGATCCAGACTCTTCTCTCTTCATCTGATAACCTGGCGGTTGTGTTTATCAGATCCTTGTGTTCCCCGAGTATGCCTCGATTGGATGCCCGCTTGTTTGCATGATAATGTACTATATACTTCTGGGTATCCTTCGCCATGGAACACTCGGTACAACTCTGTAGTAGTGATGATTTTCAAGCTGACGAAACGAGAACATGGAGAATGATTCCATTCATCTGGTAGGATGCAGATGACAGGATGATTGACAAGGTGACAGGGTGACAGGTATCCTCGGAGAGCAGCTCAAACAATGCATTCTCCTTTCATTTCGCAATTGATTGAGACAGAACTCAATTTACTACTTGAAATTGACAGGACAGGGGTCTCCCCTCCCGCTCGACTGAGTGGTCCATATGGATCGGAAGATTTCTAGAGCAGAGTGGACTTGAGAGGATTCTCGCATTGCTCGGTGGTTCCTACGACCCACTTCAAAGAAGGGAAAGGATGTCCCCCCCCTCCTCTCCGGATAGAGGGCACAAAGATACGAGATCCCAGATGAGGTACAAGATGGATACAACGATATACTATACAACCAAGGTGCAAAAAAGCAGATGGACGAACGCATCTGGGCATGAACTTAGCACCACACACATCAAGCCAAACAAATGAGGCATCGAAGCACCAAAGGGGAGATCCCCTCAAATCGATGCTGATGAATCCCCCACTGCATGAATTTCTTACGCCCGTTGAAGAGTGTGAACCCCTTGATGCACTTCACAAATCCCTCACTCTTTTTCTCTCCACCTTCTCTCTCTTTCTCTCTCTTTCTCTCTCTCCTCACTTCTCCCCTACTTGTGTCCTGAACCCATACCCAACCCACTCTCACTGACTCTCACTGACTCTCACTGTCTCCTCTCTTCCGTCCTGCAACGCACCTGTCAACCTGTCAAACGATCTCACAACGTCCTTGACCTCACTGAGAAGAAAAAAACCTCCGCAAAGTGTTGTCGTTCCTTTCTGTCTCATCCCACACCACACACACATCAACACTGTCCAGCTCTTTCCTCCACTCGCCACTCACTTCTTTCCATCCCTCACCTCTAAGCGCTTACGCTCTTCATCCATTCGCCCAACTACCCTCGTTTGCGTAAGCATACTGGTGCTTGAACAACGCATGCATGCATTTTTTTTATTTCTAGCTCGTTCGTCTCACACTCTCTGTCTCCTATTGTATTAGCGACAACTGTAAATCATGGCTTCAGAGGATCAGCAACATCTGCTGTTGTTCGATGGCTCGAACGATTGGGACGAGTTTGAACAGAGGGTCGAACAGTCAGTCGCAGAGGAACAACAATCACAACGGCAGCAGCAACAACCTGGCTCTGTCACTCTTCCAGTCGTAGGAATGACTTGTATGTCCTGCGTAAATGCCATCACATCCGTTCTCTCGTCTTCCCCGGGAGTCAAGGACGTTAAAGTGTCGCTCAAGGAGAATCAGGCCGTTGTTGAATACGAACCAGCAGAGATCTCTGCAGCCCAAATCAAAGAAGCTATCGAGGACTGTGGATTCGAAGTACCAATCGATACCGATACTCTCCCCTCAGCCAGCCCGCCGAACGTCACCTCCACTGGCGCTACTGCTCGACCAACCACCACCTCCCTCTCCTCTTGCAAGGGACGCTCCTCAACGGCTCAAACTCAGGCACCGACATCATCATGTTCATCGTCATCAAAACCCGTATCAAAAGCGATCAATCATTCTTCCAATCAATCGATCAAAACTGCAACACTATCGATTCAAGGCATGACCTGTGCGTCTTGTGTTGCATCGATTGAGAATGGCCTCAAGGATACCCCAGGTCTGGTGTCTATTAAGGTTGCACTTTTGGCAGAGCGAGGCACTATTGAGTATATTGAGGATCAGACGACGCCTCGCGATATCGCAGACATCATTGACGACATGGGCTTTGAGGCTTCACCTATCGTTGAGCGGCGTCAAGACACAGTCGACCTCCAGGTGCATGGTATGACATGTGCTAGCTGTGTCAACTCGATTGAAAGTGAGCTTCACAAGACACCTGGTATCATTTCCGCCTCTGTCAGTTTGACTCTCCAGGCTGCCAAGATCGAGTACGACAACCAAACGATTGGTGTGCGCGACATTGTCGAGATCATCCAGGACATGGGTTTCGACGCTCTGCTCGCAGATCGTTCCCACAACGCCCAACTCGAGTCCCTGGCACGAACCAAGGAGATCAACGAATGGAGGCGAGCCCTGTGGACCAGCTTCTCCTTTGCTCTTCCAGTTTTCCTTGTCTCCATGATTCTTCCCATGTTTAGCTGGGGCCAAAAGATCTATGACACACCACTTTTCCTCAACCTGGTGTTGGGTGATGTTGTGGCCTGTATATTGACTATTCCAGTCCAGTTCGGAGTTGGCAAGCGGTTCATGATCAGCGCTTACAAGGCACTTCACCATGGAGTGGCAACCATGGACGTTCTCATTTCTCTGGGCACATTGTCAGCCTTCGTATTCTCAAGTTTCTCGATGATCTACTCCATGTTTGACCAGACGCACAAGGCTTCCGTATTCTTTGACACATCCAGCATGCTCATCACCTTTGTCTTGCTTGGCCGATACCTCGAAAATGTCGCCAAGGGCAAGACGTCCGTCGCTCTTTCAAAGCTCATGTGTCTTACACCTTCCACTTGCACCATCTACGTTACGGATCCAAAGACGGGAGAGCGCGTTTCGGAGAAACAGATCCCATCGGAACTGATCCAGAAAGGCGATGTTATCAAGATTGTTCCAGGAGACAAGATCCCGACAGATGGTGTGGTTATCAAAGGCGAATCGACTGTGGATGAAAGCATGGTGACAGGCGAAGCGGAACCGATCAGCAAGGTTGTGGGATCGAGCGTTGTTGGAGGAACTGTCAATGGCTTGGGCTCTTTCGACATGGAGGCTGTCAGAATCGGATCCGAAACGGCATTGTCGCAGATTGTGCAGCTGGTGGAGGATGCCCAGACATCCAAGGCTCCCATTCAGGCCTATGCGGATATGATTGCAGGATACTTTGTCCCAGCTGTCATCACTTTGGCATTGATGACGTTTATCTTCTGGATGGTCGCATCACATACGATGGTAGCTGACCATTTGCCCACGATGTTCAAGATGGAGCCTTCCAAGTTTGTAGCATGCTTGAAATTGTGTATCTCGGTTGTTGTTATCGCCTGCCCCTGTGCGCTAGGACTCGCCACACCTACAGCGGTCATGGTTGGCACTGGTATTGGCGCGCAGAATGGCATTTTGATCAAGGG
>Ga0247824_10002270_pt1 | contig 10728 bp, 14 predicted proteins | sample 13C_PalmiticAcid_FD_194412 | JGI IMG/M metagenome (GOLD analysis project Ga0247824, IMG submission 194412) | Soil microbial communities from agricultural site in Penn Yan, New York, United States - 13C_PalmiticAcid_Day48 | ecosystem: Environmental > Terrestrial > Soil > Agricultural land...
GAGAACAACGTGGGCTGTCCTGGCACCTTGTCGCAGATAAGGTTACCAACAGGGCTGGCGATCCTTAGCAAGGGTCCAACTGGTCCTGACCACTTTTAGAGTGGTGCTTTGCGGTGCTTGTTTTTGTTCTTTTCTTTGTCGTTCTTGTAATCCACCGCTCCCTACACCAACCTGATCCTAGGAGACAAAAGCAAGTGTGGTCCCTAGGATCAGGATATCCTTCTCAGATAAGTCTACAACTGTTTGCTTTTGATATGCGTTTGATGACTTGCAGCGAGTGTGAGTCTATGCGGCTTATAATTCTCGTTTTGTTGCATAGGTGTGCCAGTACGAGCAATCGGGATCCATTGCAGCAAGCGGGATCCAACGCAACAGGCAGGATACTGGATCGAAAGAGCGTCTTAAGTCGAAGGGGTAAGCAGCCGGCTCCTTGTTTGGCAGGCATGGATGACTTGATACACCTACGAGGACATGCCGCTCACAGCTGCTTTCTTTCTGCAGGGATGTACAGGATCCTTGTCAGGGATCTACACAGGCTGACGGAATTGTTCCCAGCTATGTGGAAGAAGGTAATAACTGTTGTTTTCACGCGTCTGGTCTTCAACGACCAACACTGTCAAGGGGCAGGCGCGCTCGTCTTGTTGGTTTGAGTGCATTGAAAGACACTAAGACTAACTTGCTTCTTTTATCTTTCGTGCTACAGTAGGATAAGATCGAGTTGGTAGTCTATCAAATAAAGATGATTACCTCTACCATTGTTCGTTGAGAAAGCTACAGTGAGAATTGAATGTCTAACGTGAGGCATGTGGCAGACATGTTCCGGGACGGCTGCGATAACAGAGAGTAGCCAGTTTGTCGGCAAGTGCTGTGCCAGACGCGGATGAGGCTAGACAGCACTTTGGCTGGACACGCGAAATGCAATCTACAATCGCGTCCGGCAATAGGGGTCTAGAGCGAGGAAGGGTTTTTTTTTGCATGAATGGTGGTGGGGATGCATGAATGTGTTGGCGTTGTCGCACGGGGAGACCTGCTGACCTGCCAAGACCACCGTTTTAAAAGCCAAGCTCCAGCCGGCCCACTGATCATCATCCTTTTGCTCATCACGTCCTTGTGGTAAGTTCGCGCTTTCAGTTACACCCGTGTCGACGCTGGATGAAAACCTTCCTGTAGCACTTCAAGTACTAAGTGTCAGTCATCACTTTTTTTTTTGTTTCCAATTCGTCGATAGCCAGGTCCTTGTCAGAGAATCAGAACTTTCTCGAGTCCCATCCTCTCAACTAGCAGACCATGCTGGTCCGGGAAGGAGTGGAGGAGAGACGTTACCAAGTTCATCCTGAGTTCCTTCCATGTGAGCACAAGCGACACCTTGGTCTGATGGGTGCCCTCTCTGGCATCTTGCTCCGTTGAGAGGCGTGAAGTTCAATTGGATCCTCTTCCAGCATCCCTGGGTTTGCTTGACAGACACCAAGCAGACAATTCGCCTGATGCAGTGCCCCTCCTACTGCACATCGATCGATGACGGACTATCAACCCTTCTCGCAGCCCGGGCCGGCTCATGTTATTGCTCGGTGATGGTGCCGCGTATACAGCTTCCTCCTGTGCAAGGAGGAGGCCGTATAATGCGTCAAGATTACCGCGCAAGAACATGCACTCGGAGCTTTCGATCTGAACCACCCACAGAACTGTGGGCGTGTCGTCGTGGCGCGGGGTGCTCAAGGGTTCAGTTGGTGCAAGCAATGGTCCCAGGTTCCCGTTGGCAAGAGCTCCAAGTGGGTTGTGCCGGAGGAATTTTTTTTTTTTCTAGAGGATTGTATTCATGACCAAACAGGCTGATGGATATCCTTGGCCGTCCCCCCACCACCACACCCAATCTGGTCAATTTGTACATTTGCCGGTGGAGATTTTTTCTACAAGCGCGACCGTAACAGGGGCCGGTGGAAACTTTTTCTAGAAGATCATAGTAGGACCGTAACAGAACCCAAGATCCTCAGCAGTACGAATCAAAGGAAGGAGGAGGAGGAGGAAGAGGAAGAATGTGCTAGTGTGAGAAAAGAATGAGCCCCACACTACACCCACAACTAGTTCAAACCACACACAATTAGTAAATCTGTCACTTTCTTCTTCTTGAGGAAAAAAAAAATAGGCTGCCCTCCATGTGTTGGTGAGATGAATGCCATTGTCTTTTGACCAGGGAATGTAGTAGGCGTCGATGGTGAGTTGGAGCGAATTCCCCCGAACAGGTGTCTACAGCTGGCGCCACAGTTGGACTCATTCCTTTGGATCACTTTATTAGACCTTGGGTGATGTTGTGGGTCGTGAAACTACAGATGCGATCGCATCCTGCTGCTTCACTTTGCTCATGAATCCCGCTACCCGCGGAAGATCCAAGCTGGCTCCGTCGCTCTCCACAGTCAGTGTCAGTGGAACAAGCATCTCGTCCACCTTCTCCAGAGGGATGTTGCAACATATCGATATCACCTTACGGCACTGCTGTTCTTTCTCCAGCGATTGGCCCTTGATCTCTGTCATCTCCTGTGTCAGATCCTTCTCATTCTGCTCGTACGCTTCAATCCGTGCACGAAGGAGGAGCACTTCCTCCTTCAGTTGCGTCTCTTTGGCAGCCTCTTTCCCCTTGACATCTCCGGTGATCTCGCCTCCACCTTCCAATAAAAGCAAGGTGGGCAGCAAGAATAGCCGATCAACATCCTCGCTTGTACCATCTTTCTGCTGCAGAGTGCTGGAATAGCCCTTTTGGCTTTTGGTCTTTTGAGACTCCTCGTCCAAGAACTGTTGCAAGTTCTTAAGCTTTTGCTGCGATTCCGCCAATTGTTCTGCTTGTGTCCTACACTGCTTGATCGTACGTCGTGTCTCTGAAAGTTCACTCGTGGCCTGCCGTAGGTGTGCCTGTGTCTCCTGTAGCTGATTTTGCCGGGCCATAATCTCATGGGAAAACTCGAGGTCTAGTTCATCCACCATCTTTTGCACCACTACCAATAGAGAGTGATCAAAAGGAGCAAGACAGGGGTACCATGAGTAACCAATTGCACATGAACTAGATGCCGTTGTTAGAATGAATGGTTTAGACATACCACTCAGCAAATCTTTGCTTCTTGTCTCTGGAGGTACTGTCACAGCTGAATCTGTGTTTGTGGTAGGCACCACAGGACGCGAAGGTGGACGTGGACCTGAAGGGCCATACTACGAAAGACGCGTTGAATCCAGGAAGAACATTTGTCAGCAACAGTCCCTCCTTCTGAACCATAATCGCCTGTGTGATCCTATCCCCTCCAAACATTGGAGCAGTAGCTTACGAGAGAATCTTCAACGCCAAAGTCCTCGGCTCGCAGCCCGACCTTATTCTCAATGTCGCGGTTGGCCCCAACGTTCATTAGGATCCTGGCAAGGTATCGGTCTCCAACCCTTGCGGCGATCGTCAGTGCTGTATCGCCATTCTTATCCTGCACGTCGACTATTGAGGCAAAGTCTCCTCCATGACGAGCAATCCATTCGAATAGACATTCCATGTAGTATCTAGAGCTGGCCTCTCGTCCCCGGATCCCCGCGGTGACAGCAATGTGATGGAGTATTGTGCGTTTCCTGCGATCCACCAGGGGGATGGCAGAGTGAAGTAGACCAAGGATATGAGGGAACGACTGTTTGTCAAAATTGTTGGTCACTAAAACTGCACGGACCAATGCCGACTCGCCATTGTAATTCACCCTGCGGATGTCCGCCTGTCGCTTCACAAGCATGTCCAGAATTGGTATCCTTGCCAATGCTGCAGCCCAATGCAACGCTGTATGACCCTGATCGTCAATAATCAGGTTGATGTCTAGATCCTCTGGTGGGGTGGGACTGGTCAGCATGTCTGGAATCAGCTCCTGCTCGTCGTTCAAAAACATACTCATAAGAGCTGTCCGGTACTTTTCAGCTCCTTGCAAAAGGGGCTCGTCCAATGGTTGATCCATGAAACGCTGACCCAAACGTCCATGATCAAACTCTGATTCACTGTAAAAATCGCCGTTGTGCGGATGGTGTTTCCGGTGTGGTCGATGGTGTTGTTGCTGCCGGCGAGAGTAATGAGAGTGATAGTGTCGATCCACAGGAAGACTGTCTACTTGCGGCCGCGATGGACCATCGTCGTCAAAATCATGTAGTGGAGGTGGAGAATTGTTTGTTCGAATCCGTTTCCGAGGAGGATGTTCTGTGTGCCATTGAGGTGAGGGAGGGACTGAAGGTGACGGGGCGTTGAGAGACGGATGGAGAGGTGAAGGTGTCATGGATGGTGCAGAGTAAAACTGTTGTGAGCTTGATCCAGAGGGCATGGCGGAACTACTCCGAGCGCGCTTGAGGGAAGGGCTCATTCTCGGGGAGCGTGAAGCCTTTTTCGTTTTGGGTCCCTCTAGCGCCTTGTGAGCAGCTTGAACCATTTCCTTGGTTGGAGTGGTATCTGATCCTCCTTCAGGTATCTCATATTCAAATAGTGCGCGGAGATGAGGTTCGACCGCGTAGTGGCTCGCCAAGTCCTTCCCGCGCTGGAATGGAACCCTTTCCACGAAACCAAGAGAGACCAAGAGAGGACATCAGCGACCATTGGTGCAGTGAGCCATTGCTTCTATGTGCCAGCGATAGTTACCATGTTCCCTGGTACTTTCCGTAGCCCCCTTGAACCTTTTCATGTTCGCCTGTCAGGACTTCGCGCTCCAGAATCTTTGTGCGCCTCCCCTTCTCTATGCCGGCGACCTTGAGAATTTGAGTAGCGTTCAAGTACGAGTCATGCTTCCGGCGCATGACAGCGATACCGCGGCACATGAACTCGAAGACGGGCACGCCTGAATAGCTGGCGGTGTAGATATCGCTGCTTTTGTTCGCCATACCCGACTGTGCTGAGTAATGATGAGGAACTGGGCGATGGGGGGGAGGTGAAGGTGAAGGTGTGAATGAGAAAGAAATGAGACCAAGAAAAATGTTTGAGAGCTTTGTCCGGAAGTTGCCACCATGCACGCACTACGCGTTCAGACGGCGTGTCGACCATGTCGCTGTGCGTGTTCAGTCGGAAACCAACAGCGCCGACCATGTAGACAACGTTGGATCTATTTATCTCTATCCTCTCTATCCTCTGTGCATACGGGTGCTGGACCTAGTGGTGGCGGTGATGATGGTGGTCACTGTGATGTTCTTCCTTCTTGGCAGCTTTCTTTTTCTTCCTGTTCTTGTTCTTGTCCTTCTTCTTTGGCTTCTCATGCTGCACGCTAGCCTGCTTCTCCTCCGGTTCGTCTGCCTTGTATCCATCCTGAGGCGCGATCTTGTTAATCAACACTCTCTTCTAATTTGTTGTACAGGAGATTCCTAGTCGTCCTCCAGTCTCCGGACCACAGCCCCGAAATAGCACCTTGGGTCGAGTGTGAGATCAAGTCATCGAACAATTCCTTGGCCGATCCGTACGTGTTGCCCGCTCCAAGGAACAATGCCGCCACGCCTGCGATGTGGAGAGAGGCCATACTACATCATCACCAGGCAATCCCAGTGTTAAACCCGTGGGAAAAGAGTCAAGGGAGGGGGGCTCACCATAACCAAGCCTTGCGACGTTTCTTACCTGGTGCCATCCAGGATATGAGCCGCTGTAAAAGTTCGACGCCTGACCTTGGAGCAAACATTTTCACGCACGAACCCACACAACTGTTCCATCTGTCTGATCAATCAGATCCACTAACAGCAAAAGCTTCCCGCAGGCGAATACTGAGGCCATTGTTACCAGCTGCAACAAAGAATGGGAGGCCATGTTTCGTCACTGCAGCAAGCACTTGGGAGGTAGATCCTTGACCATCCGAATCTAGGACCTTGATCGCCTGGATTCTCGCAGCTTTCGCCACCCTATAATGGTGAATGTGTTCCTATCCAAGAGTCGTGGTGACATGAGGTTCATATGCATGAGAAGCAACACATCACGAGAGCCCCAGTAAGATCAGCGCGTTTGCTTTTCACTAAGAAGGCACATACCATGTCCACAAGTGTCCGTCTCCGCCTAACCAGGCACAAAGTTGGCAAGATTGAAGGCGCGACCTTCAAAGTCTTTGTGCTGTTCATAGACCCCAGAGTCGATGATGTACTACACATCTACACCCGCCCTATTACAAGCGACATGCAGCACCTTAGCAATGTTTTTGTAGAACATCACCCGCGTCAAATTCAAGAGCCAATTGACTTACCCAGCAGAGGACATGTAGCTATAGTCTTTTCGAAGGTCCCGCTGTCTCTGTGAGGTCCTAGACAGACCCCAGCTTGGTGCTTTCAATGAAAAGTATTCGATAGGATGGCGTTCACAATCGCTTCAGCATCAAAGGACGATGTCCTATTGACTTTGAGTATCATCTCATCCAGTTTTTGCTGACGATTATCGCCAACATTGGTTTGTCCTGGCGAAGAAGCCTCACTGCCCCAAGCCCACATCATTGTGTCTTCTTCGACATATTCGACCTCGTCGTGGGATTCAAGTTCCTTTCACAAACTCTGGGGAGAACTGGCCAGCGTAGCCTTTCCAGGTGCCAAAGTCGTACTCGTGGTCAACTTGATTGGGAATAATGTCGTCCTCGTCCTCGTCCTCGTCCTCGTTCTCAACCCTTTCGCGACCATCGGGCTTGCCTTGGCTTGTAGGGGGCAGTCGATGCAAGCGATTGTATTGCGCGACTTTTTGCATGAAGATCCACTATCCCGTTCAATGATCGATAAGACTGAATAGGAATTAAAAGAACCACAACGCGACAAGGCATTGGGGTATTCGAAAGAACCGAATAGCCGTGGAAGCGAAAAGGGGTGGGGAGGGGAAGAGAGAAGATGGCTCCTCCGTTATTTTTGCATGTCCCGTCCGGCCCACCTGAGCACCTCCTTGCCTTTTAGCTTGCAAGCAAGATTAGCTCGAGGAGATGGCTAGCTTTGCTCTAGATGCCCGTCGAGCGTAGAGGGACATGTGCATGAAAGGGAAACGATACATAGCCCAACTCCATACTTACAGGAGGAGAGATCTGCCCCGGTTTTCAGGCGGACAATGAATTTGTATGGGCCCGGCGGTCGGGTCTGACCATCCGCAGTGGCTCGTGTGCCTGTGCCCGGGCCAACATTGACAATTTGTCCATCTTCGTCGTAACCCCGGGTCGATTTCTTGAATGGATCGATAACGTATCCAGACCTAAGACTTTCTTTCGTCTTCTTGTTGTTCCTTTCCAGACCTATCTGCGCACCGTCGTTGGTTGAATGAAACGCTGCCTGATCCTGGGGGACATTGATTGCAAAGGCGATGTTAGCAGCAGCGACGCTGACAAGGAGGATCAGTGGGCGTCTCATAGGTACCAGTTCACGAAAGGAGTGATTAAAGTGTGGTCTGGTGCTTGTGTTGTAACATCCAACATTCCACTTCAACACTCCTTGAACTTGAGGCTAATCACTATTGCTTGCCTTTACGTGCCTGGACAGCCCAACAAGGATCAGACGTGCGCTCTGAAGTGTTTGATTCACTGCCCGATCTTGAAACGACCTTGGAGGACATGAAGAACCAATACCACCGCTGTGAGCAGACCGACCGAATCACCGCAACGGGCACGAGAAGCGGTCAATGCGGAGAAAGAACCAAAGTTCGGAAGGTTTTCAAGTCGATACAATCAAGGAGAGCCAGCACTGGGTGCTCTTGAACACACATGCAAGCTGTTGAGATGATTCGTCCTTTTGAGCCCAACAGCGTCCAACAAAAGGAAACTAGCAGCATCAGCGCGCGTGGACGAATAGGGCATGGGGCGTACCCTGACCTGATCGAGGGTCCGTATAACCGACTTGCAGGCGCCACCCCTACACTACACGATCAGAGCAATCGGCATCATTTGAACTACCAACGATCCCGCCAACACTTGCTGGATGGTTTCGTATGTGAAATAACATGCGATGATTATTTTCTTTTTCTTATTCTTTATCGTGTCAAAGGAGTATTAAGCATGGTGTAGAGAACATGAATCTCATAGCGGGTCTTTCCTGGGTCTTGCTTGATTAGCGCTTGATGAAGGTCTTTGTCAGCAGCGCCAATATCTTGTTGACATTGAAGTGTACATATTCGAGGTCAAGCAGCTGCACTTGGTCTTGTTGCTGTAGCGCGAAGGAACGAAGAATCATAACGAGTTGAGTAAATGCTATCCATCCAGTACGTGATCAGAACAGTACCCAAATCCCCGATACAGCCGTGGCACCCAGTTCCGTACCTTCTCCAGCAAGTCATCCAACTTCAAGTCCATTTCCAGAATGGCCTTGTCTCGGCCCTTGTAGTGCAGAGCAATGATGAACGTGCCCGGGATGGGTGAGGTAATGTTGAAAAAGATATTGCTTCGCCTAATTCCAGTTCAGTTTCCCATGTTAGTATTGCTGAGTAGGAGACACCAGTGACAACGACATCCAACAAATGTATGGTAGGGTTACCTGTTCTCAGGCACGTTGCTCTCCGCAATGACACCATCCTTCTCCAGCTGGTGATGCGTAAACTTGAATGGTCCCAAGACCTGTTGCTTGCCCTTCTTGGCCTCCTTGCCTCCAACTGTGACAACACCAACACCAGATCCCTGGCCAGAGCCGCTTCCTCCTCCACTCTGCATTCGCACATTCTGCAGGTACGCCTTGTAAGAGTCTAGCTGACTTCGAAGGTAGTTGTTGTGGTCGCCAATCGTCTTGTATACACTCTCCAAATTGCCTGCCTCTTCATTGACCTTTTCCCGCAAGTTTCCCAAGTGTCTCAGCTCTTCTGTGACCTCCTCCGTCATAAAAGTAAAGTGGTCATCCACAACGCCCTGCGATTCGAGCTCAAGAAGCATCTCCTTGACTTTGATGCCCTTACGCACCAGGATTGCATCCTTTGTGGTTGCAGCCGTCTCTGCGATCTTCATAAGGTCCAAGGGTCGTCTGTCAGCAACTCCCGGGATGGAACGAATGAGCTGCACAAGAATCGACTTTGTTTCCATGTACATGATGTCAGCTTGAGTGATGTTGGTCTCTTGCAAAAAAGTCGAGTGCAAGTCCTGGATAGGTGTTTCCCAGCGGCTGAAGAGTGGAAGGACAATTGTCTTGTTTTCTTTGCGGGGCACTTGAGAAGGTGCAGAGCCAAGTTCAGCCAGACATATCCTCAAATGGTGCTTCTCTTGTGGTGCAAGCGCATTCTGATGCTGTGCCAGGAGATGATGAGTATTGAACAACTCGTTGAGAGTAATGTGCAGGTTGATCTCCTTCTTTGAAAGCGCCATGTACTGGTCCATCTATAGGCACAAGTGAAGAACACGGTGGTTAGGATCAAGACCCACTTGTGTCTACTGTAGAGCACTGACAAAGAGAAAAAAAAGGGGGGGGGGGGCTGCAGTAATACCTCCAAACTCTCATAGAAATCGCCAACTTCGCAGAGATCGTTCAGGAACTTGTTTATCCTGGTCTTGTTGTTCTCCACAAAGGGGTTCAACGTGATCATGTAGGCCTCTTTGGCGTAGGTTGGCTTGTTGGCCAGATTTTGCAACATCTTGGCAATCTAGAGATGAAAGTTAAGATTAATAATTGTAAGTGGGGGCGCAGGGGGATGTCAAGCAGTGAGTCAACACAAACATGTCCAAACCCACTCACCAGCGTAAGAGTTCTTCTGGGGTGTTTGCTTGGCAACCCATCGACGAGCATGTAGGCCTGTGGGGTTACAACGGCTGGGTTGATGAAGCGCAGGAAGAAAAATCCACCGATCAAGGAGCAAATAGAGAAGTCGGTGGCGTCTGGGTACTTGCGCTAAAGGACAAAAAGATATTGCAGTGCATGAGCGTTCATGTCTGACATGGACGTGGAGTCGAGACGTGGCAACAATGCGTGGTATCATAATCCTGCAGATAGCGATCAGTACCTTGGTAAGACTGCGAATCTGCTTACAGATCCATCGGATACCGTATGGCACCTGGTCGAGAGACTCGATGATTGTATCCAAGAACAGATTGGCAATCTCCATCAACATGCCCAAGCGAGGCAGGATGATTGCCTGAACATCCTTGTTTGTAGCGGCCGTCTCTGGAGGGACACCGCGAGGCAGCTCTGGTGGCAAGGATCCTGTATCTTCCTCAATCTGATTGATCATCTGCTCATACACTTTAAGGGGATTCACCTCCAAATTGAGATCCTTGTGCTCAATCAAATTGTTGATTCGTTCCGACAGCACTGTCTTCAAATAGCTTTGACCGGGTCCTCGGCGCGTGTACGTTGTCATCATTCGCGAAACTGGCGTATTAGCGCGCAGAAGAGAGCCGAATTCGGTGGCGCTCTCGAATTGTGCGGACAGGACCGACTACAAAAGGTGGAAAAAACGATGTGGGCGAGTTAGACTCAGCCCCCCAACATACTCTGCATTGCAAACCAGTGTATATCCGCCTGTCCATACCTGGAACATTGTCAGCAAGAGATGCTCCTCGCGGGATTCATACTGGTTTCCGTACAATGTGAACATGACAGTCTGCAATAGCGTGTCAATTTCCGTCAAGGATACCAAGCGACACAAGGTGGCGATGTGACGAGGCTCGGTTTGGAGCAAGAAGAAGAGATTTCCGTAAGACTGCAGCTTGCGGTCGTCAGGGAACAATCCATCAGTTGAGTCTGCTTCCTCGAGATGTTCAGCGACCTCCCGTTGCTAATTGGTGTCATGATTGACAAGGGGGGAAGAGGGGGTGAGGGAGAAGG
>Ga0247824_10002271_pt1 | contig 10727 bp, 11 predicted proteins | sample 13C_PalmiticAcid_FD_194412 | JGI IMG/M metagenome (GOLD analysis project Ga0247824, IMG submission 194412) | Soil microbial communities from agricultural site in Penn Yan, New York, United States - 13C_PalmiticAcid_Day48 | ecosystem: Environmental > Terrestrial > Soil > Agricultural land...
CCCTGCTTCTGGCCAGAAGGAGAATCCAAACTCACTACTTAGAGCCATCGTACTGAGTATTTGTTGGCCGGTCTGATATTCGTACTTTCTCAGCCGCTGCCCGAGACCTGGGATTCAACGCAAGCAGGGCCACCACCAGCTACATGGCATGGTGTAGGACTAACAAAACCATAATTAGTCAAGGTGTCAGGCAGACGACTATTGCCGAAAACGAACCGAAGAAGGCACAGGCGGCTGTGATTGAGTGAGCGAGCCTTGGGGTGTTTGCCTTGGAAGGGCCACCTTGTATTCCCGCCGACCTCCTAGTCTTTCTGCTGGCGACTCGTCTGCCTGCCGAGCCAGCATAGTCGTCGCCTGTTCGAACGTCGTATGTTGCATGTCCAATTTCGTCCTTCTCCTGACCATGTCCCGCCGTGGACCGCGCTTGGTCGAAGTCGTGCCATTAACCGATCGTGTTAGCGGGCTACTACGTCTGTTTTTGGCAGCATCCCAGTCCAATATCACATCAAGGACGATATAGTCTGCTTGCAATCACGCGCTATCGGCTGCCTAGCACTCCGGGACTCGCACCAACAAAAGTTCCCGCTGCTCCTACCCTTGCACGCGATGCAAGGCCCGCGCTCCGTGCCCAGCAAGTCCAATAGTTAGCTTCGAGACTCGGATGCAAAGAAAAGGGGGGATGTAACATGATTGAATGAGAGAGAATTTTCTCATGACACAAACTCTGTCGGTACGGCCCGATCCGCCCAACCTTGACAGCAGACCAGGGGTTGCAATCTGGACTTGTTCTCTTTGAACGCGGAATATTTCCGCGTTTAGCCTGCCCGTTGTGCACATTTCTCCATATATCAGAGCATGAGTTTGAAATTTCGACCGTGAGCCACCAGAGTGCTGCTGCTGCTGCTGCTCCTGCCGGCTCTGTCATCGAGCTTGGACTCTTGGTAACTTGCAGGTAGATCGGCAGCCATGCAATCCCTTCACCGCAGTGCCGCGCTCTGGCTCGCCGCTGTCTTGCTCCTCGCCCCCCTTGCTCCAAGTTTGGTGTCAGCCCAGGACGAGGCCTATTGTCAGCCATACCGATGGAGTTCCAACGGCGAAGACCCCGCCGACCCGTGGCCTACGCAGGGAATCCCCATCACAGTCGCCGTAGGCGAGATCAACTGCCGATACTGGACCACCACATCCGCCGAGGTCAACTACTACACATGTTTGCAGATGTCGCAGCGGTACCGCATCTCCAAGGACAAGCTCCTCAACCTGAACCCAGGCCTCGCACGGGACTGCAGCAACATGCAGCCAGAAACGAAGTACTGCGTCAGGGGCTGTGAGTGCGAACTCTTTCACACTACCAAGAGGAACGAAGAAGCTGACTTGCCTTGGTCCAAGTCGTCGAGCCGCTCAGAGCCTTCGACGGCAAGTGCGGCCGGCCGAACAACAATGCCACTTGCGTGGGCACCGACAAGCAGTGCTGCAACGCGCAGACATGGACCTGCGGCGACTCAGAAGCCGACTGCGCTCCTGGCACGTGCTACGAAGGCGTCTGCGCCGGCGATCTCATCTACAGCACCGATGGCACATGCGGCCAGGACCACGGCCTCCGCTCGTGCACCGGCCGATGGGGCAACTGCTGCAGCTATGCCGGCCAGTGCGGCACGGGGCCTGCGTACTGTGGCCTGTTCAATTGCCAGGAAGGCGACTGCGACATCTGGAAGGAGGACCAACAGCCCGAAGGCACCCCGTGGACCCCCGACGGCACCTGCGGCGGCACCGACGGCTACCGATGCTCGTCCGACTGGGGGCGGTGCTGCAATGTCAACGGCGTCTGCGGCGAGAGCCCGGCCGACTGCTATCTCGAGCGTGGATGCCAGTCCGCCTTTGGGATCTGCGCCTCCAACTCGACCACCGACCCCGCCAGCAGCAGCACCATCCCCGCCAGCTTCTCCTCCACCGCCGCCCCCCCAATCAACTCTATCCCTATCAGCTCCACCAGCAGCCCTACCAGTTCTACCAGCGCCGCCACCCCAACCGAGTTCCAATGCTTCAACCCGCTCGAGCCGGAGCACGACGTGGCCTTTTTCAGCTTTACCACCATGGACATGACGCAGACGTACTCTGCCGCCACCATCTTCGTCAGCGATGACGAGGTCGGTATCGACAGGGATATCCACGAAATCTCCCAAGCCAAGAGAGAGGAAACACCAGCCAACAACCCAGACGAACCGGCACGCACGCCCCGATTGCGGCCCGGACGCCGCACCCCGGAGCAGACGTATCAACTTATGATGGCTGGCTACGGCCGCCGCTTCGACATCCCCGCCTAACGTGAACGAGTCCGTGGTGGCCGAGCCGGGCCTGGGCCTGTCGGGCGGCGGGCTGGGGGGCTGAAATGCCAGCCGGTCTGGCGCCTTCGGCCATCCCGCGGAAGCACCGAGATACGGCACTGGCCACAACACCGGCGAGTGGAAGCATAAAAAAAGGTCGACGAATATAGCAACAGGCCAGACCAAGTCGCCGCTTGTACGGCCTGTCACATGATTGTCCCAGCTCTCCGACGGCGATGCCGCTGACGAAACTCTTGCCGGAGACCAAATCAAGGTGTTGGAGGCGTGGCGACCTGATTCAGGCCGCATAGGCGACACTTAGATGTATAGAGCACGGCATCACAATTACTTCATCTTGTGTTGTTGTTTGGGTCCCAGGAGGCTAAGGGGTGTAAGTAGTTCACGCTCTCCTAAGCGACCTCCCCGGTGTTTCATAACGGCTTTCTCAACTCATGGGTTGTGACCAGGGTAAACCAGATAGTTACTGAGGAGGTGTTCGGTTTGCGAGACTGGATGATATAAGAAGCCGCTGGCACTGGCATTGACAATCAACGAGCTAGGCACACCCCATCTTGTTGTTAGACTGCTTTCCAAGGTCCTTCATTCCCCATTAACTATCTTGCTGCGATGCACTGCGCATATACGCCGATTTCTCCATTGCCGTTCATTTCCCGTTCAACCTCTGGCCGAAGACGTATGCGCGACGGAGCCCTACTTTTTGTGAATGACGGGGCCCTTCTGCTGGGAATGATTCTGGCTCCCTGTAAGAGGGCACGAAATGTGTGGTGTATTTCGTGGTGGTGATGTGTGTGTTCTGGAGGAAGGAAAAACCCTGCGAGGGTTTTCCTCCGTGTGGCAGGCTTGTGGTCGGTCTGGGATGTGGGCCCATGTGGGGCGCGCGCAGTGGGTGCGACACTCCCCCTTACACGGCTGGGGGGCTGGAACAAAATGCATCCATGCAACTCTTATGCTAGGGCTAATGAAACGTGACTCGCAGTTGACGGTTACCAGCCAGCCTCGAGGCCGCTTGATGGCAACGCCCAGATGCGAGCTCTTAGCCTCAACGCCACATCGACGAACTCGACCAGTTATAGCGGATACACACAGCTTCCAACGTACAAGTCGGCTACGGATTTTCAGCCTTACGCCAACTGCGCAACTGGACGGGCTGCATACAAACGGCCAGCTTCGGGACAAACACCGCCCCGCCGCCGTGAAGGCACATGGCCCCATACCTTGTATAGTGCCTCTGACCATTACCCCGCTGCTGCCTATTAATATTGAGCTGTAACTTCTTTGAATTTTCGACGCAATCAGTTACCTCCTCGGCACCACTGTTCCTCACCCAACACAGTGACCCCATTACAAACCAACATCCATAAAACCCTTCCGAAAATGGGCCTTACCACCCTCCTCCGCGGCTTCAAAATCCCTGTCGCCTTCCTCGACCGCTATCTTGAAAAGAACTACATCTAATGAATATGCCCCCAACGGATTTCTTCGCAACCTTGACCCCGATAGCGTACGGGACGTGCCCCCCGTCGACGCTATACCGAGTGCTCGTGGCGTAGAACAGGCTACTCGCGCCGGCTATAGCGACGCTCATAGCGAAGAGCCCTAGGAGAGGCATTACGACTGTCCGGAGGATAACTCCTAGAAACCCGCGGCTTGTCTTGCCTAGGAGTAGTATAGCTACGATACCAGGGAGGTATAGACGAAGGTAACGTACGGATTCTCGCGGGCGAGGTACTCGAGCGAGAGTATTATTATAGTAGCTATATAATTATTGCGGGTACTATAGAGAAGGCCCCTAGGCCGGAGAGGAAGAAGTCTTTCTCGTTAATAGCGGTCTCGAGACCGCCTATAAGGATAGATATAATTTACGGGCTATGCATGGCGTTAAGGAGGGGCAGGAGGAGCTAGGTAGTATATATTCGGGAGTAATACCAAGTGGTTATACTAGCGTCTAAGCCTTTAGTAGTATCTGAGGAGGAAGACAAGTAAGCATTAGTTAGAAGACTTTTTTTATATAGTTACAGGATTTATTACTTACCTTGGTAACTATCAACTGAGAAGAAGCTAATAGATATAAATAAAAGATTTAATTTAGTCTCCTTAGCCTTAATAATCTTAGTAACCTTATCTATCTCCTTTACGAGTAAGATATTCATCTTAATGACTTCATACTAGCCATTAGGGTTAAGAAGACATAGCTCCTAGATAAAGGGAGCAGTAGTAGTAGCATTAACGTTAACGTGCTTTATAAGCGAGTGAAACATATAAGCGAGTAAAACACCTCTACCTACCCTATAGAAGTTATCTTCGAATATAACAACACAACACTAAGACCCAACTATAATTACATCAGAAATAGCTGAATCAGATACTTCTGCAGCCTCCTGACAAGTACGGGCATTATAGCTAGGCTTACCGCATATACCACAGCACCGAACCCTCGTACGAACCCCCCCTGTACCACTACTATCCGCCTGCGTTTCTTATGCTCCCTCCCTACCCACGGCCCCTAGGCCTAGTAGATCCATTATATCTTGTAGAGTAAGTAATCCTCCAAGCTGTACCCGTGTTCTTTTGGCTCTCTGGTGCTTGCTTAGTGCCTCGTTGGCCTTATGGAGCGAAGAGACCTCTAACCGAAGAAGAGCTACCTCATATATTACAGCTATCGTACCCTTGGTAAGCTGGTCCATAGTAGTCAACATCGAAGTCAGGGAGCTATTTTGATGGTTAGTAATGTGAGTCTTGATGAGCGTTAACTGCAAGTCGGCTTCTCGGGGGTTATAGGGTGTCTGGAAGACCCAAGGTGGTAGGGTGCTAGGCCGTAACGTTGGGGGTATTGGTATATAAAGCTTGATATCTAGCTTGGAAAGCACCCTCTCTAGGTTGTACGGTATAAGCCTAGCCCCTACGAAGCTGCCCTTGATATTACTCTCGGTAATAGAGGCGAAGAAGGCTTCGCGAAAGGTATAGAGGAACTCGAGCTTGCTGATATAGTTGATATGCATCCATATCAAGTCCTCGACCTGGCGACCGTATGCCTGCTTCAGTGGCCTAAAGCAGCTAACATCGAGTGGCTGGAGAAGGTGGGAGGAATGCGGAGGCATGTAGAGCGTGATGATGTTGTTCTGCTGGCAATAGAGCTCGAATTCGGTGGAGTAGTAGCTCTTGTGGCCGTCGAGGATCAATAACCGATATTTGCCTTTCGTACGAGGTGCTATATGGAAGTCGAAGTGCTTGATCCAATCCAGGCCTACTGTATTGGTCGTCTAGCCATTGTCGGTAGTTGCAATATGCCAGTCGGCTGGGAGGTTGCACTCGGTATACTAGTTGGCAAGGTGGTACTATGCGGCCAAGATAATGAACGGAGGGATGGCCTAGCCGAGGGCATTAACTCCCTGGATCACTGTTGCCTACGTGCAGTTGCTAGGCTGGGCTAGCTTTGCCTTGCTATGGCCGTCCGAGGTCGTGACTACTATGCCCGCGAAGATAATGCCTATTATGAACCTAGTCTTATCGAAGTTATAGATGTCGTCGTCCACAATACTATACTTAGCCCTGACGTTCCGTACGAGGGTAAACCACTCGCCAATAACCTTTAGATCCTCGTACTTGGCCCTCTAGTAGTCGTATTTATGCGTCTAACGTATTCGGAGCTCTGGCTGGCGTTTAACGAAGTTATAGGCCCAGAGCTTGCCGACAGGGGGTACGTTGCGAATGCGTAGTAGTTGGTTGGCCATATCTTCCATACCATATAGTCTTGGTGGAAATGCTCGTGTATCTAGCTCGAGGATATATTGAACAATAGCCTTCTCTTCGGAATCTGTGAGCCGGCGCGAGTTGGCTGGAAGATCGCGTCGTGCAGGCTTGCCGTCGCGTCGTTGCATTAGGGTTGCAGCGCTAACATTATACGTCTTCGCTGCGGCCCGAAGACTAAGGGTATCATCGTTTTTGAGAGCTTGGAGGGCAAGAATAACCCTGCTTTCGTTGGGAAGCAAAGCCATGGTTTGTTGTAGAGAAATTTGAGGTTAAGTGTAAAGGACACGCGTCGTGGTGGAGAGTGTTTCACTCGCTTATATGTTTCACTTGCTTATAAAGCACGTTATATATAACAATATATATAGGGCTTGATAGTATACTTAGCAAACTGCTTGAGGGTTGCTTGGCTAATACTAGAAATAGCGCCTAAGAATAGTATGATAAGACCCTTACCAGCTTCCTCGAGGCAGTTATTAGAAGCGTGGATTGTCTGGAGGGCAACTATTGCGATTATAATGGCGATTGGTAAATGTTTCGGGATGTAATATTATGTGATTTACCCTGTGAGCAAGCATCAGGCGGAGGACGATGTATATATAGTGTGTCTCTAGTCAAGAAACCTGATTAATAATCCAACGGGCTGAGCTCAGGAGCGGCAATAAACTCGTAGCAGTCTCGAAGGATTAACCCCCTGAATACTAACCTCTCCTCCAGCCAACAACTCTATCACGCTTGCCCCTTTCCGTCCGTCCCTACCTGGTCGGAGATAAACCAGCTCCTTACATCAGCCATTTTCTCAGTTTCATTTGTCAGAGAGAACTATAAAGGAAAGTTCCAAAAGCTTCGTTTGGTGCCTAGAGGAATCACGAAGGGAGCATTCAAACTACCTGCGAAGTACTAATAATAGCACAAACACTACACAGCTGACATCCACACAGCCACTATATTGCTGCATTTCAATACTAAACCGTCTTGCTCGGCTATCTTGAGTGTGAAGCTTAGCTGCAGGTCCGCCACAGCGCATCCATTAGCTTCAGCTGAATGGCAAGGTAAGCTGGCCCTTGGTGTCCACCTATCAGGCATTCCCAGGCAGCTTAGCTCAGTCGCGAGCCTCGACATGAACTATGGCCGCCCATTTACACCTGTGCACCCAATAACAGACGCAGCGGAGGCGAATCCTCTGTCTCGTCACATCGGGAGCGCCCGATCCGCCCTCGCCGGCGCGTATTTGTGCTCGCGCGGCCCATGGGGTGGGGTGTTTGTGGTGGTCCGCTTTTTGCAATGTGTGGCGGCGAGAAGCAACTCAGATGGCAGGAGGAAGGCCCGTGAGGGCCAAAGGGACATGGGGAGGTACAAAAATTGTTTGACAGCGTTGGCAACTGGTCTTATATCTACGGCTAGACATACACTTCAGCTTCCCTTACACCACACACACCGGCGACTCACTGGTATCCCGACCTACTAGCTACTATCCCCACTCCTTCGATAGACTGTTGTTAAAGCGAAGGAAGGATTAGAGGAGAAACAAGTGAAGAAAGGAGACGAACTGTGTGATGCATTAGAGAGATGAGCACGGTTTAATACACCGAGTTGTTGTTTTGATACAAGATATCAAAGCCCGAGTCCAACCCCTGAAAGGCAGTCCACGGATCCTCGCCTCGCCTCGACTCTCATCTCGCAATCCAAGCAATGAACATACCCCAGGCCAAGACAACAAGCAGCCCTGGAGCCTGGAAACTTGCATTTCCTGATGAAGTTGTAGATGAAGTGGTGGTTGACCCAGGTCCGAACGATATCGAGGGTGCGGTCGTGATCGAGGGCGCGGCCGTGATCGAGGGCGCGGTCGTAATCGAGGGCGCGGTCGTAATCGAGGGCGCGGTCGTAATCGAGGGCGCGGTCGTGGTCTGTCATTAATCAGCGCGGAATCCTCGAGCATTGGGAATGCCAACAACTCACGGGCGTACTAGTGCCGCCGGGAGGAAGCGGACGGGTACTAATAGTAGGCAGCGGCATGGTTGGGGTCCCTGGGATTGTCGTCACCGGGGCTATACTCTCCGGACTGTTGTTGCCTGGGATGGTAGGTGTCGTCGAGCAAAACCGGACAGCCCAGAGCGTGCGCGGATCAGGCGTAGTGTGTTCGCATTGAAGGGCGCCGTCGATCTGACACTCGGACGCTAGCGACAGGACGTCTCTCCCGCACCGACAACTGAACAAGTCCGTGGCCTGAGTGAAAGAGCTAGAGCAGGACGAAAAGGTCGCGGACAATCTGCTGCAGCTGACGACAAGCGTTTGGCAGCTTTGTTCGTCATACGTCTGCGTGAGGGTAACGTCGGCCGGTGTAGTGATCGTGGCAGTAAGATGCGGGTTGCAGGTATCGCTCCAATCCTTGATCATCGTGTCGAAATCGGAGTCGTAGGTGTAGGAGAGAGTACAGAGGCGCAACTCGTTTTTGCATCTGTTCTGTAAGCAGGTCTGGTACCTGACACCGGGGATAGGGGTATACAACAGAACGGTTACCTACCCGACATAGTCAGACAGAACCTCCTGGGTACAGAAACAGTCGATGTACTCTTGCTTGGGCCTATTTTTAAGGTCCTTACATCGAGCCAGTACAGGGCCCAGTTTGTTGCAACTTTCAAAGTTGGTAGGGGCATCGCTAGGAACACAGTCAACGGTTTCGTTCCCAATGGTCTGGAGAATAGTCCGGAGACTAGTGAGTTTGGGTAGACTGCCAAAAGGCGATGGAACAAAGGGACTAGCCATATCTAGTGATAGCTAGATGTGCCAGGAACAGGCACCAGAGGTATAGTCAAGGATTTCCAAGAGTGTATATACCCTAGGAAGGGAATTAAAGACGATTTGTGCAAGGCTGCGCGAGAGATTCCTCCATTCTATTCCCTTCTATATACTTGTGAGAACGAAGTGAGTCTTAACGAAAGCCCCTCCTCCCCCTTGCCCTCGTCTCTGCACTCCTCGCCCCCCTGAACTCCTCGCCCCTGCAGTCTTCCCCTAGCAGTCCTCGCCCCCTGCACTCCTCACCCCATGCATTCCTCACTCCTCGCCCTCTGCATTCCTCAATACCTATGCTCCTGGGTAACCCGAGCCTCTGCCACCCATTGCCTAGATGAGCAACTCTGAATTCCCACGGCTACGTCCACTTGGCATCATCAAAGTTGAGCCAAACCAGGCAAACCCCAAACCCCGCCATATCAGGAGTCCTCAACACCGATCCCAAGGCGTCATCACTCTCGATTCTCGCCGTGTCTACTCGCCGTCGGTATTTACCGACGCAATAGCAGCCACTTAGGAAATCATGACTCGACCCCTGCGTTATCCGATGTTGTGAAATCCAAACCCCTCAGTTCTTGCAAGGGTCCTGGTCTTGGCAGGTTCAATTCCCGTGGACTGTGGCGAGAGACAGCATGCCTCATCACGGCCATTGCAATGGACTTTGTTCCCAAGGCTTCGCTGAAAATGCTTCGTAAAAATGCTTCGTAGGCGCCCACCTAGATAGCCTTTCAGAGCATCCAAACAATAAACCATAATATGGCGAATGCCCTGAGAAACCCTGGAGCGCCAGTCGGACAGTTCACTCGCCTGCCACTGAGTCCGGCCACCACGCCGCCTCACCTTGACGAGGAGTCTCATGACGATGCTCACAAAGCCACGGACCCGTCTCAGAATGGGCCAAAAGAATGGATTTCTGTACCGCTCCAGCCATGGTCTATCGGCCTCTTCATCAGCATCGCCATCTCATTGATCATCGCCATCATCGTGCTTCTCGTCATATCGCTGCGGAATCACGGATTCGTCACGATCGGGCATGCCCTGGCCGCATACAGCGCAACTTGGAGACTTAGCCTGCTTTGGACAGCGTTCCCTTCCTTGGTTTTCACCCTTCTGGGGCTCCATTGGGCGGCGATTGCAAGCGCGGCGTCGGATCGCCAGCCGTTCGTCGCCCTCAACCGCCCGGATGGCGGTCCGGCCAGAGAGACGGTATTGCTCGACTATAGAGCAACCATCTCGCTCCTCCGGTGGTACGAAGCGTTTCGCAATAAGCACTGGGTTGTGGGGTTGGCAGAGATGGTGGCTTTGGTCTTCAGCGTCCTGTCTCCGCTGGCTGCCAGTTTGTTCGTCGCTACGTCGGCCTTCTTCAACCAGCAGACACCTGTCGTCTTCAACGGTACTTTTAACCAGGCAGCCATGAACTCGTCGGTGGATATGCGCGCCCTCCTGGACACAGTCACAGCCACGCTGATTTATGGCGCTACCGACCATCCATGGACCGACCACGAACACGCATTCCGCCCGTTTTATACGCAATTCCAACTCGCAGGGGAGCCTCCTCCTACAAACGCGACATCCCTCACTGCGCCGACGGTTGCTCACGCAGGATATCTCAACTGCACGGTGTTGGCGCCGGGTTTTGACCACAACATCACCATTAAATCGGGGAATTCGTCCACTCAGCCCCCCACAGATCCCTCCGTGCGGTCCTCTGCCCAGCTCGTCATGACGGGCAATGACCGAGGTTGCTCGATCCAGCAGGAGTTCACAGTCTCCGACTTGCAACCCGTCTACTTTGTCACGTCATCCCAAATCTCCTGCGGTGTCGCGGCGCTGTTCAGCCGTCTC
>Ga0247824_10002273_pt1 | contig 10726 bp, 10 predicted proteins | sample 13C_PalmiticAcid_FD_194412 | JGI IMG/M metagenome (GOLD analysis project Ga0247824, IMG submission 194412) | Soil microbial communities from agricultural site in Penn Yan, New York, United States - 13C_PalmiticAcid_Day48 | ecosystem: Environmental > Terrestrial > Soil > Agricultural land...
GGAGGGGCACGGGGTGGTGGTGTGGAATGATAAGGGGAGGGAGGAGCTGGCGCAGGAGGTGAGGAGGGCGATGGAGGAGATTGAGAGGCATAGCCCGAGGTGGTGGAGCTGGTTGATGTGGGTGTGTCCCCCGGCTGCTGCGGTGTTGGCGGTTTGGGGTTACTTGAAGAATGGAAGGATTAATAAGGCTTGGGAGGAGGAGGAGCTGAGGGAGAGGGCCAAGTTGTGAGCGCCCCGGTCCAGCGTTGTTGTCGTCGGTGTTGCCGCGACGATCTTCTTTTTTGGGCAGTTGCTATCCTGGCGGTGGTTCCTCGTTATTTTCGCGATCAAGTGACCGCAATTCTGCATCCGCATCACATCACCAACTTCACAGTTGATCACAGGCATAAGCATTCCATTTCTTCCTACTTGTCTTGCCTTCAATTGGTGCAGTTGATGCTCCTGCGGTCTACATCTGCCGTTGAGCCATCGTGGGTTCTGATCTGCAACGCCCTTGACTTCACTCCGACTTTGGGGCTGGGTGGCATTCCGACCGAGAAACCGATCCCATTTTCCAGATCCCAGGTTTCAATCAATCCTCGATTGTACATCGCCAAACTTTGGGTCCGGTTATTCGACAAAAAAAAATCGACACTTCCATCGCAGCCTTCTACTCTTCTCCGAGTCGAGCCGCCACAATGCCTCCGCATTCGGTCTTCGAGTGGATTGTCGGGCAGAACCTCTCGAGCGGCAAGAAGAAGCCCTCCAGACGGGAATCCATCAGGATCGAGATGTCGACTGACGATGAAACCGATACCGACTCGGTTACCGTCACTTACCCGCGCAATCGGCCTGTGCCGAAGAAGAAGAAGAAGAAGAAGCACAGGAAGGCCAGACCTGCCAGCCCTTCGGAGGAAAAGAGAGTCACCTTCAAGAACAAACCTCTCAAGTCCGCCTTGAAGAAGCCTCGCGAATCATCATCCTCGGATGCATCGTCGGAAGCGTCAGAGGAGTCCAGCGCTGAGTCGAGCGATGACGAGAGCAGCGAAGAAGAGCCCAAGCCCAAGCCCAAGCCCAAGAGAACCAGAAAGAAGGCTAAGACGCCAGAGGCAACGGACAGCGAGGCAAGCAGCGGCAATGGCGATCCAGAGCCCGACCCAAAGAAACATCACAACTGCGTCTGCGCATGCTGTGCCGCCGGTCTGGTGCTGTTGGCGAAGATGGAGGAGATCACCAAGAGTGGCAAGAGCAGCGAGACGCCCTCGGGTGCAGAAGATAAGGCGGCCGGGAAGCAGAATGGCAAGGAGAAGAATGATGCTCAAAAGGGCAATGGAAACAAAGGCAACGGGAAGGCCGCTCAAAACAAGAAGGCGGCAAAGACAGAGGATTCAGAGACTGGAGCTGAAACCGACACGACAGCGGGCAATACGACTTCCGCGGCAGAGACCGCTACGGAGTCCGAGGCTGAAGCCCCAAAGCAGAACAAGAAGAACAAAAAGAAGGGCAACGCATCGTCCGGCGCAGAGACAGCCGATGAGTCTGAGTCGGAGCTGCCCAAGGAACAGGGCAAGAAGAATGGCAACGGCTCCAAAAAGGACAACAAGAACGACGGCGAGAAGTCAAAGGAGGAGCAGAAGGCCAAAGAGGACAGCCAGAAGGAGCCTGAGGCTAAGAAGAACGGGGAGAAGGCCAAGGAGGGAAGTCCCAAGACAAAAGAGAAAGAGGATGGAGACAAGGCAGAGGACAAGGGCGCCGAGTCAAAGAAAAAGGACACCGTGGATGAGAAAAGGTCGGGATCGGGGCACCCGCATCTCATCATGCCGGTACGCGAGCGCAATCTCCAGATGGAGCATGTGGTGGAAGACCCTACCCTGGATGCGCTTCCAAACGCCTACTTCGACAACGACAAGAACATCTGTCGGGTCTACCATGGACCCTATTGGGGCTACCCCTATGGCCACCCTTATCCACCGGGAGGTCCTGCAGCGTCACAGTTCCCGGGGCCGCCCGGGTGGCCTCCGATGCCCGATTCTCAGGCAATGCACGGCCGCCGGCCAAGCGGAATCCACATACCCCCTGGCTTTCCACCGCCGCCGCCTCCTCCGCCGCCGCCTCCTCCGCAGGCCACGCACCCGTCCTATCCGCCATGGGGACCGCCATATGGACCGTACCCGCCGCCTTACGGCAGTTCACATCAGCGACCAGTGGGGGCGTCAGGTATGCTAGGCAGTCCGACTACTGCTGACGCCCTTCGCCGCCACGGCTTTCGCCTCAGTCCGCTCCTTGCCGATCACCTGAAGGGCGACAGGAAGGCGAAGGACCACGGCAAGTCTGACGACAGGCACAGGAAGCCCTCGGAGGAACACAAATGGGCAAAGGGGAGCGGCGTGCAATGGTCCACCCCCCCAGCCTCTTGGGTCAAGCTCCCGAGCGCCAAGAGCAAGAGCCAGAGTGGCGGTTCCAACTCGGGCAATCAAGGCAACCAAGGCAATGGGAACAATAACGGGGGCAACAGCCGCAACAACAACAGCAATGGAAGGAACAACAATCAAAACAGCAGCCAGAACAACAACCGGAACAGCAACGGGAACAGCAACTGGGGCGGGGGCCAGGATAGCGGTAACAATGACAACTCCTGGAGCAACAACAACAACAACAACGATAACAATGACAACAACGGCAACAACTGGGGCAGCGGTGACAACAACAATGACAACAGCGGCAACAATTGGGGCAGCGGTGATAACAACAATGACAACAGCGGCAACAACTGGGGTGGTGGTGACAACAACAATGACAACGACAACAGCGGCAACAACTGGGGCAGCGGTGACAACGACAACGACGATAATTCCTGGAACAACAACAATGACAACAACAACAATGACAACACCTGGAACAACGGCAACAACGACGGAAACGACAACACCTCCACCAAGCCCAAAACCCCCTCCCCCTCCGTCCGCCCCGCGCCCACCAGCAGCATGCCCGGCAGCTGGACGTCGCCCGGCGGCAACCGCAAGCCCAACGAGGACAACATCGACTGGTCCGCCGGCGGCGGCGGCGGCGGGGGAAACGGGGGCGACTGGGCCGATGCCTCGGCTGCGCAGGGGACGGGTTGGTGATTTCCTCTCTCGGGCGGGCTCAGATCAGTTCAGATCTGGGATTGGGATTGGTATCTGACATCTGGCTTGTCTGCTTGTGGTCTGTGGTCTGCGGCTGGGGTGATCGCAGGAGGAGTTGAGGGGGGGATCTTGGGGCTTGTCATTTGCTTGCTTGCTGGTTGATTGGTGTTTTCAAGGTGGTGGGATCATGTGGTAGCTGGATGGGATATGCTGGACCGGAGACGGGCCATGGGAAACGAGAGGGAGGGATATACCTGGTCTAGGGGTTGGCGGGTTGCTTTGCTGGCTGGGTTCTACTGCTCGCTATTCACCAGCCGGGAAGGTCTCTACGGTTGGTTGTCTACTGGCCGAGTCTTTGCTCTTCTCAGAGAACAGACGTTGGGGAGACGGGAAGGTCTGCTGTCATTGAGACAGCATTGTAGGGTTTATAATGGGCTTGGGGGGAGGCAGTGATGTTTGATCTGTGTAATGAACGATGTATGAGACATGATTACACCAAAGAATGTGTGCTTGGTTCGCCTGAATCCGACTTCGTGATTATGGGCTGCTTTGGGCGTACTTGCACACCATGTCTCTGCCATCTTGTCGCCATCTTGGCGAGACTGGTGATATCGTGCCACGCTGATGGCGGGGATGAAGAAAACGGGTCACAACTCTCACCTCACGAAACATGCAGCATGCAACCAGAGCCGAGGAGAGTACGCATAAATTGAGTGGCATGTGTGCACCATAGCTAAACTATTCCCGCCAAACATAAAGCTAATTCGCGTACAATCAGAAAAGCCGTTTTGTGTAGACCATCCATGCTGCGCGCCGAAGAGTCGATCTTGGACAATCTGCGAGACATTGGTCCAAAGATCAAGCCACGGAGTAAGAGAGGCGATTCCAGCTTTTCCTTCCAGAAGCAAAAGAGCAGCGCGTGGAATATCAATATGAAAGCAAGCAACTACCTAGCAAAGTCCCTAGCAAAGACCGTGTGAAGCAGAGCAGCCCGAGCTTTACTCGTCGTCCTCGTCGGACTCCTCCTCGGCCTCCTGGAGCCACTCGATGAAGGGCTCCGCAGCCTTGCGGACCTTCTTCGAGGTGGCCAGGTCGACGTACTTCTTGGAAGCCTTCTTGCCCCACTTGGTGACAACCTCCTCGGAGACGAGGTCGTGGTGGTAGTAGAGCTGAAGAATCTTGACAACCTTCTCGTACATGTCCGGGTGCTCCTCAGCAAGGTGGCCGATGAGGCGCTCGGTGCCGCCAAGGAGGGCCTTCTCGTGACGCTCAGACGAGATCATCTAGACAGAATTAGCATTATGACAGGTTTAGGCGGGGTTGGGTCTTCAGAACATACCCTCTTCAGCATGGGAGCACGCTTGCCAATCTGGGCGCAGATGTTCTCGTCGAAGATGGTCTGAACGAGGACGAGAACAGTGCGGTGCTTGACCTCGATGCCCAGCTCCTTCGCCTTGACGTAGATGTCAATGTCGTCAACATTGGCAACGCCGCCCTTCTGCTCGGCCTGCTCCTGGATCCAGGTACCCAGCTGGTCGTAGACGGTGTTTCCACCGCCCTCGCCCTCCTCGTCCTCATCATCGCCGTTCAGAACGAGCTTCTGCTTGAACTCGCCAGGAAGTTGCTGCTGGCGGGCCTTGACAGCCTCCTCGCTCATGTCCACAGCCCAGTCGTCGTCCTTGACCTCGACGGCCTTGTTCTCGAGAACCTGGGCCTCGGTCTTGATCTTGCGGGTCAGGGCGTCGTCGTCGCTCTCAATTCCCTTGTCATCGCCGTTGGGCGAGGCCTGGTCAGAGTTGTCGTCGCCTCCGGAGCCGTTCTCTTCGCCCTTGCCGTTCTGCTTGGCCTTGCGGGCAGCGCGACGCTCGGCCTTGTCCTTCTTGGTCTTCTTGGGCACGTTCTTGAGCATGAAACCGCTGAGCTTCAGGCGCAGGTCGACCTCGGTGCGCTGGCCACAGGCCTTGCAGTCGAGGGTGATGCGGCCATCCTTGATGTGGACATCGGTCTCAGGGTTCTTGCACTTCTTGCAGAGAACGAACTTGGAGATGAAGCCATCAAGGAGCTCCTGGAGCTTGTTGGCCTCGTGGGCGCCGTTGATGATCCAGCGATCGTCAGCGGGGTCAAGGTTGGTCTGAGCGCCAAGCTCGAAGCCAAAGTACTTGATCAGATACGAGCCCGGGCGAGCGAGGGACTGAGCGACGCTGCTCAGGTTGACAACAACGGTCTTGATGCCGTTGCCCTTGCCTTCGATCTTGGTCTGGAGACGCTCCATCTTGTAGCGATAGAAGGGGTCGCTGACATCGCGGCGGACGTTGACGAGGGAAGCCATGATTGCGGTATTGGCGGTTGAGAACGGGTTAACTGGTTGGATTGAGCGGACGGGATCGTGGAGCGGGTGTTCTGAGGCGTTGCGGCAGTCCGTGGAACTCTAGCAGAGCAGACTGGAGGCGGGTGTTCGAAGGGCGAAGCGGGGCTGGGCGTCAGTAGGATGCGGGAGGCGTTGACATAGGGTAGAACTGGTGACAGTCGATGGCATGCATTAACGCTGAAAGTCGACGAGGCGAGGGTATTCAACCGTCAGAACTGATGTTGGGACTACAAGGTTTCCGCGCTATGCGAAACGGACGCAGCTCGAGCGGGGGAGTGTGTCGGAAGACGGTGTCCTGATCGTGCTGATACATAAACAACGCTGTGCTGCGTGTCGAGCCTGGGAGTGGTATTTTCGTGTCGGCGAGGCCGGGACGGTGTGCAGAGGGGGAGAGACTTTGCTGCGTGACGGCCAGTCAAACGCGCGAAATTTTTCGCTGTTGGGATGTCGGGAGTTTTGAGTGTTGCGGAGGTGCAAGAGTTGGGGGGTGGAACCGGTGGAGGATGGTCTGTCCAGTGACGGACGGGGCAGTCGAGGGTTGCAGAGATACCGGGTGCAGTTGAGGATTTGCGAGCTCGCTTGGGAAAGCCCAAAGACGATGGAACTGGGGGTGGGTTGGCTTTTAACAGATTGCGGAGATGTGGGTTGTCAGAGAAAGTTTTCTGGTGCAGGTGGGCAAACGCTGAGAAATCCTAGGCCGAGCGGTTTGTTGGTGGAGAAGGTCGGAATCAGGCACACTAACGCCGCTGCACCTTGGCTGCGGGGCCGGGGCCTGAGGCAGCCGCCCGGGCGCCCTAAAATCCCGTTCTCGACCCGTGCTCCGTCGCCCCATTCTGCCCGACTGCAAAGCCTGAATCGCCCCCCGTGGATCCGCCCTTTATGACTCGGCCCACAGCCCACCTGCTCCGTAGTGTTTGAACGCGGCAGGGCCTGGCCACCGCCTGATGGCGAGGTCTTTTGGGTCTTTTGAGAGTAGATTGGTATTGTGTTGCAGCCACAGGCAACCAGACAATGCCAAACAATGTCCCACCCGCACCTTTTTGTGCCGTGTTTCCCTCGTGTTGCTTCTTGGTTGTCTTGGTTGTCTAGGCACGCAAGCCTGTGCCATACCGCCATGGGAGGATGCCCAACTCGAACTCGAAACACAAACGGGAAACAGACGACCCGCTCAACCCGCCCAACCAGTGCCCAGCCTGCCGGCTACCTGCAGACCTTCCCTCTTCTCTATTGGTCCACTTCTCGGCGTCTTGCTCTTCCCACCTTGATGTTGCTGCCCCTTGCCCATGCTGTTGTCACTGTCACTGTCACTGTCGCTGTCGCTGTGCAGTTGTTCATTGTTAGTATCGTTGCCATTAACTTATCGTCATTGCTGCTCATTATTGTCGTCGTACTTAACGTCATCCCAGAACCTCAAAATGTGTCTTGTTACTTACAGGAGCTCCATCTATCATCTGTTACGCCCAAGCTATTCTGTAGTCTGCTTACAAGACTCGGTGATGTGGCAAAACGCCCTGACCGTCAACACTGCCAACTTCATTCCACTTTCCTTTAGGGTGACCTGCAGGACCTGTCGACATGGAGTTTTATCTGCCACGTTCCTGGCGATTCCCTCGTCCTCTCAAGAACGTCTGGTAATTTAACGCCACAACCCTGGCCCATTTATACGAACTCTCTCACCTCCAGCAAAGACAATGGTTGTAATCATACAGTGCTCTGGTTCAACGTTTGGCCGGTTCTCTCTACTATCAACAATCTAGTATTCAAATCTCTCGGATATCTACACAGTACCGCCGGGTCTTCTCGGCCGACCATCTCTCGTTCCCTCGTCCACTTGCTTCAGATCAACCCCCGTTGTGCCTCGACACTCCGCCAGTGGATCTGGGTGGTCGGGGTGTGACTCGGGTTGCCCGGTGGGCGGAAAGGGGCAAAAACTGGCCAGTCCTGCGCCCACAAGATTTGTGATGTGTGGGGGATTCCCAACCCCAGACAAACACGTGGCCCCTCCTACTTCCCATCCGCTGCGTCCAAGGGAACGAACCGGAGCAGGCACTTCTGCCCCTCCGGGCGTGACGAGATCAGCTGGTCCGACATCTCCATGTCCCTCGGCGTCATGGTGGCATCGGGCAGCGTGGTAAACCTAGAGTACACCGCCTGAAGCAGCGTCTTCATCTCGGCGAGTGCCAGACTGAGCTACATGTTAGCAGAGTATTCACGCATATCGTCAACTTAACTTGTGGGATGGGTAACAGTGTAACGTACTGTTTTCCAACACACCCCCTCCCGCCATTCGCAAAGGCAAAAAACGACCTCTTCCTCTCAGCATCGCCCTTGTCCTCCAACCACCGCTCGGGCCGGAACGTATCCGGATCCGGGAACACGCTCCGGTCGATCCTCTGCACCGAGTACGCCTGGCAGCTGACCGTGGTGCCCTGCGGCAAAAAGAAGCCGTCGATGGTGCGGCCGCCGGGGGGCACATAGCGCGGGAGCGACATGGGGATGGCGGGGAAGCACCGCAGGCCCTCCATGACGACGGCGTCGAGGTAGGGGAGCTTGTCGAAGTTGGACGTCGGGTGGGCGAGGAGCTCGGCTTGGAGTCTGCGCTGGTAGTGGATCGATGACGGCTGGGAGAGCTCCCACATGAGAAAGCACAGGGCGTCGCCTGTGGTGTCGATGCCGGCGGCCATGTGGTCGAGACATTCGGCGGCGATGTCGAGGCCGTCGAGGCTGAAGTTGGGGCCCCGGAGGCGGTTGAGGAGGGTAAAGGCGGAGGTGTCGGTTTGGGCGCAGGTGTCGAGGACGAAGTTGTCGGCTAGCGGGGTTTCCCGTGGCTTTGCGAAGAGGTAGAGGATCTTGCCGAAGATCTTGTGTGCAGTCGGCCAGTAGTACTGGAACAGTCTGTCTGAGAGACGTCAGGGGAGATGTCAAGAGCTACGTGATGGACGGCTTACTCTGCAGGCTGTCGTCAAAGGTCACCTCACGCATGATGTCCTCGTCCTTGCTGCTGAGCAGCGAGTCGGTGCCATGGGGATGAAACAGATGGTGCGTGACGCAATCGAAGGCGTATGAGTGAAGGCCTGAAGTGTGGTTGGTTAGGGAGGTTGCCGGAAGGGTTTGAACTCTGGCACACGCTTACATATCTATACTATCTGTTAGTGTATGTCTTGCTATTTCTATCTCACTCGAAACCAGCTTACATAGAGATCAAGGCTCCCGCCCACCGACTGAACACACCTCTTGACGAAATTACTGGCCCGCTCGGCAATGCCATCGAGCGACGGTGGCCGTACGATGTTGGTGTTTGCGTAACGGTCTGCAAGAATGCGTTTTCTCTTTGCGTGCTGATAACAAGCCGTCATGTTAGACCCAGCTCAGGAGTGGTCAGCACAGAGCCGGATTTGGATAGGGGCTCACATCGTCTTTGTTCAAAGTGGTAAACATGGTTCTATACTCGGCGTCGTCAACTCAAACTCCTGTCCCAGGGTTTTCAGACACGAGGACGCACCTCCTTCCATACACCTTGAACATATCGTAGAATTCGGTCTTGTCATATCCGCTGCCCCCAGAGCAGTAAATCTCCTTGACGGCTGCGGCTGAGGCAAAGACGACCTCGCTAGGGGCGATTCGGACTGCTGGCCCATACTGGAGATGCAAGTCGTGGACGTATCTTGTCCGATTCGTCCTGAATTCGTGCCATTTCAGAACCAATGATGTGAACTTGGCGTGCCACGGCCCTGGGATCTTGTTGAGTGGCGAGGCGAGGGTCCGGCGGAGGGTGTGGGCCGCGAGGAGAACGAGGGAGAGGAGGACGAGAAGGGGGGAGAACATGGTGTTAGGTGAGGGCATCTACCTATGTTCCCATGTTTGTGGTTCAGTCGTGAGATTGTGAGAGGGTCTGGCGGTGTCATTGAGGGGTCCATGCGGCCCGAGATAACCTAGCTGGGGTTCCCTAGCCCGGAGGTAACCGGGCGCACGGGCCCGTATCTTCCGGTATCAATACCGGAAGCCCGGGGTTTGCTTGGGGGCGGATATCACGGCGCATTTCACATGCCAAGGGACATTTGGGATGTTGTTTTCTATTGAGAGAGCTGCCTTGTCTTGGGATGTCCCCGACCACTAGGACGGGAGCGGTCTACTCCTATTCCTTCTTGCCGCCCACCAAGTTCTTCAGCCATGAGGGGGCGCCTAGTCCTGACTGTGCCTGGGGCGGGTACTCCTTCCCATCCTTCTCGACTTTGGGCTCGCAGGTGCACCACTGGTCCTCCGGGACATTGGCGAAGACGGAGGGCACATGGCTCCCGCAGCCGCGCCACGTCTTCTTGGCTAAGGCGTGTTAACAGTCATTCAAAGAGGCTGGGGTTTTAAAAAAGGAATGACTTACAGCAGGTCGGGCAAGTCGCGCTCATGCACATCGTGATGGTAGGACTCGGTGGTCTGCGGGGAGAGGTTGTTGTCTGAACTCTGAAAAGGTTGAGCTGGATCTTGTGTGAAACTTTGAGGAGCGTTGAGCCAAAATGGACAAGTCTGAGAACAGGATCTGTCGGATTTAATAGACGGCCTGGATATCGGCTGTTATCGCAAGTTTGCCATGCGGGTTGCACTGCCGCCAAAGGGTCGCCGAACACTTCAACCTTGCATCACCGGTTCCACCACCACAATCGCCGATTGTGACAGGGCGGGTCAAGCGGGCGGGGACCAGTGCGGAGGGGTGTAATTTCAGATGCCGGTGTTACACGCCGTAAATTACACCATACTCCGTTCCCCGAATGCCCGAGTCCCGCGACATCCGTCCAGCCTACCGGCTCTCGATCTCGGTCAGAAACCGGGCTACCCGGTCTGCAAGCCACTCCTGCCCGGCATCGTTGTCCACGCGGTGGTTCGCGCCCGGAATGAGCCCGCTCAGCTCGCTGGCGATGCCCGGCTTGCAAAAGCTCTTCCACCTGCTGACAAGCCCCGGAACGTCAACCTGAGGAGGCACCCATTCGTCCTCCCCAGACGGGAGAATCAGCACAGGCTGCTCCAGCTTGCCCCAGATCCCCGCCAGTCTCTCATCCGTCAGATCCGACGAGAAGTAATCATCATCGCCCCTTCAAGTCATCTGTTAGCAAAGTAACCACTTGGCAAAGACAAAAGAGAAGAAACTCACCCAACCGCCGCCAGCGACCACCACCGATACGCCGACACCGGCGTCCCCTTCCACCCCTTGGGCATCACAATCGTGCTCACAATTTCCCCACCCCTCTCCATCTCCACCATC
>Ga0247824_10002274_pt1 | contig 10725 bp, 7 predicted proteins | sample 13C_PalmiticAcid_FD_194412 | JGI IMG/M metagenome (GOLD analysis project Ga0247824, IMG submission 194412) | Soil microbial communities from agricultural site in Penn Yan, New York, United States - 13C_PalmiticAcid_Day48 | ecosystem: Environmental > Terrestrial > Soil > Agricultural land...
GGGTTGTCTTGCTCTGAGGTCGCGCATGAGCTTCCTCAGCTTTGTAGGGCTCACTCTGAGAGTGACGAGATATTGCTGCGGCTCTTCGGTCTGCTCTCTGGTAGCTTCTCGGCCGAAGCGGCGTGATGTTCGCGTCTCGTGGTGGTGGATTATGGCTTCAGGAGTCTCAGACCGGCCCAGGTTTGCCATGCGCTGTGCTGCTGCGCTGGCGGCGCCACGCATTCCCCTCGTCCTGGCAGTCCCCTGGAGCTGCGACATGGCGGGTGAGTCAGGCACAGAGTCGTCACTATCTTCGGAATCCGACAGGTCACCGTCGCGTGCTGCCCTCTTGCCTCTCCCAGCTAGGCCAGCACCCAACGCCCTCTTGTACAGACGGCTGTCTTCGATGCTGAGGGCAGCTCCCGGCAAGACTGAGGAGACAATCGACGTTCGGATCGTCCTCTGCCTCTCCTTCAGATCTGGCAGCTGAGGACCGCCACGGCGGTTGATGGAACGTTTCTGTCGCCGCTGCTCGCGTGAGAACATGGTTTCCGTCCTCTCCAGCTCGGCCTCTGTGTTCTCGTACAAGTAGGGGGCGTAGTCTTTCGCCTGTTGCTGAGGCCTAAAGACGGAGGGAATGGGCGACGGGAGAAAGGCGGCGACGAGGTCTGCGTCCTCGATGGGACGGCCGTCAAAGGGATGGCCGACACTATACAGGCTGCGGGTAAAAAGCTGCGTCTGTTCGCGAATGCAGTGTGCAATGGCCGTTGTGAACTCGCCCGAGAGCGACAGGTCACGGGCCATGCTCGCGGCAAACTCCTCGGGGGAGTTCATGGGATTGTTGATGTCCCACTCGAACTGGTCAATCAAGGTATGCGCGCCAATCGTGATGTTGAGCTTGACCAGGATGCGCATCTCGTCGTTCTTGTATGCCGAGTATGGGAGTTCGGGGTCGAGGGCGTCTTCCTCGGCGTAGGCAAAGGGGTAGAAGTCGTTGAGCTGCTCGTGGATTTGCTGGAGGACCTGGTCGTAGACGGGTTTTTCGAGGGATGGGTTGAGGCCCATGTCCTCAACCAGCTGGACAGCGAGGAGCTCTACAGAGACGAGGCGCTCGTGGAGATTGAAGGTGAACGTGTCGCGCAGCTTGATCTTGTCCCAGTCGACGTCTATCCGGACAGGCACCAGCTCCTCGTGTTGCTCGGCCTGCTTCTTCATATCCTTTTTGCTGAACTTGAGCGCGGGCGTCGCTCTCCGACCGGGGCGCGGCTTCTGCGACGGGTATATGATCTTGGTCGTGGTGCCGTTTTCGGTGTAGCCATTGCCATAGCCGCGGTAGCCCTCGCCGTAGAGCCTGGCCGGGAAGGCGGCGTAGAAGTCCCTGTACTGGCGATAGTCGCTCGCGCGTGCGAGCATGTCCTTGGTGTCCTTCTCGAGTCGGATCTGCGCCTCCTTGAGGGCGGCCGAGTGGATCCAGTCGTGCGTTTGAAAGCGCTCGACGATGACCTTGCTGAGGGCGTCCTTGTCGCGGGCCGAGGGGGTGGTCGCATCCGCCTGAGGCGTGCCCGACTTGGATGGGGCGGCACTGGCCATAGCGGGTGCTGATGCCGATGCCGACGCGGCGGATGAAGATGGAGCGGTGTTTGCGGGGGCGGTCGACGACAGTCCGTCGCCGTCGCCGCCAGCGGCTGACGATGCGGACGCCTGCGGAGCGGCCATTGCCGGCAGAAAAGATAAGGAAAAGGTGGGAGATAATTAAAAGAAAAAAAAAAAGAAGAAGAAAACCACTTTGGAGTAAAGCAGTAGAGAGGGCCCCAATTGCGCGCTTCGTCCGGTGTCGGGGTCGCGTGGGCCGGTTCGTGGGCTGCTGGCGATGTCGATTTGCGACGTTGCGCTGTCTGTCCCTGAGCTCGAGTTCACGGTGAGGCTGGCTGCTGGATCCACGGGATGCGCGAAGGTTTAGCGTCGAGAAACGGCGGAAGCGCGACGGGCCAATGGCATGACGGGCAGTGCGGGTCGGCCCTGTGGGCAACTTTCTGCGGCTTGGGTCTTGGCATCGTCAGGCTTGGCGGGGCTCGTGCTGCCTGCTGCCGCGAAACAGCCCCTCCACTCTCGTCGTCACTGGTGGGCAGTTCCAGTCCCGGAAAGCAGCCCACTCGCACTCGCAGCTCGAGTGGGGAGCGGAGCCCGGGACACAAACAGAGAAACCCCCTCCCCCGCCTTCGCAAAATCAAGCAGCGACAGCTCAAAAACATCACGCGCCCCCCCCGCAGCTCGTTCCTTTCTCTCTTTCTGGCCCCTCGCTGTGGTTTTGTGAACCCCGGACTATATACTGCAGCAGTTTGTTCCTAAAAGCCGCTCGCTCGAGTAAAACTGTTGCCCACCATGGCGACCGAACCGCAGGAAATCGGTTAGTGAGAGCGACGTTGTCCCGTGGTCCTCGAGTCACTGCATCTCCCAGCTTTCCCCAGCTCTCCCCAGCTCTCCCCCAGCTGCCCCCAAGCTCCCAAGCTGTGCTTAGCTCCCTCGTCTTACTTCCCGGCACATCCCCGTCCCTCTGATCGGCCCGCATGCTGCTCGGGTGCTCCCGCAGCTTGCTCCTGTTGCTGTGGCCCTGCCCTGCACACCCCCAGGCCCTGCCCGCCAGTCTCCCAACAGTTGTTCCTGCATGTGCCCGATGCTGATGCTGATGCTGATGCTGGCCTTAGACTACACCCTCAACAACCCCGACACCATCACCAAGTACAAGACGGCCGCCCAGATCTCGGAGAAGGTCCTGGCCGAGGTGTCCAAGCTCTGCGTCGCCGGCAGCAAGATCGTCGACATCTGCGAGAAGGGAGACAAGCTCATTGAGGAGGAGCTCGCCAAGGTCTACCGTGGCAAGAAGATCACCAAGGGTGCGTGGCAGCTGTGTTCCTGCCGAGAGGACTCAACAGAAGGCTGATCCTCCGTGCTCTTTCTAGGCTTCTCCCACCCCACCACTGTCTCTCCGGCCGCATTCGTAACTCCTTACACGCCCCTCCGGTCCGACGAGAAGGAGGCCGCTGTTGAGCTCCAGGCCGGCGAGCCCGTCAAGATCCAGCTGGGTGCTCAGATTGACGGCTTCGGCTCCATCGTTTGCGACACCGTTGTGGCGAAGAAGGCCGACGAGGCCGACGATGTCGTCGAGGGCCGGACGGCTGACCTGCTCCTGGCCAACTACTATGCCAACGAGCTCCTGCTGCGGTTGATGGTCCCCCCCGGCCTCCTGGCCCAGGGCACCGACGAGGAGAAGGCCAAGGCGGCCGCTGCCAAGGCCCCGACCCAGTCCGCCATCACCGGCCTCCTGGAGAAGGTCGCCCAGGCGTACGACTGCAAGCTTGTCGAGAGCACGACCTCGTGGCTCTTCGACCGCAACGAGATCGAGGGCAAGAAGAAGATTGTCATTGCCCCCGGCGAGGGCACAAAGGGCGAGGGTGTTCCCGAGGTCGGCGAGGTCTGGGGTGTCGAGATGGGCGTCAGTCTCGGGTCGGGCAAGGTCAAGCAGTTCGAGCAGCGGACTACGCTGCACCGTCGCACTGCCAACACCTACGCCCTGAAGCGGCCCACTTCGCGCAAGATCCTCTCCGAGGTGCAGAAGAAGTTCGGCACCTTCCCCTTCAGCTTGAGGCAGCTTGAGGATGAGCGCGACGCCAAGTCGGGTGTCATCGAGTGCGTGCGCGGCAACGTGTTCCGCCAGTATGAGGTCACGGGTGACAAGGACAACTCGCCGGTCGCCAGGCTCCTGACCACCCTTGGTAAGATATGCTTCGGTCGGGATACACCGAAATGTCACAAGCTAACCATGTCGCAGCCATCACCAAGAATGGCATCACCAAGCTGGGTGCCCCCCCGGCCTTGGACCTGAGCAAGGTCAAGTCGGACAAGAAGATTGCGGACGAGGAGATCCTCAAGATCCTGGAGCAGCCGCTGGCCCGCAACACGGGCAAGAACAAGAAGAACAAGAAGAAGAAGAAGCCGGCTAAGAAGGCGGCGAAGGAGGACGAGGAGGACGAGGAGGAGAGCGACGACGAGTAAGGGACGGCACACCGGAAGGATGGGACTCGATGAGAGCAGAGCGCCTTGTGGCGGCCCCTGACGGATACCTACCGTGGTTTGGGTCTCTCCTGCAGGTTCTGCATCGAGCGTTGCTGAAGCTACGGCGTGGGCTTGGAGTTTTCGGGTCTACCGGAGAGCCGAAGCGATTTGCGAGGGCAAACGAGGCTTGGAGGGGCCTGTGGGGGGCATATTTTGTGCAGCTGCCGCCTTGGCTTATCACTCCATCTTTAGCCCCGAATCAATGTGAGCACAGAAGCAACCCATCCTGCAGGAGGGGGAGGAAGAAATCAGGATTAGCTGGCCCACACGAAATGCTGAGAAAAATGGCATTGTACTAGTCAATGTGACCCCCGTGAACATTCACGCCTGGGAATGGGGAATCGTCGAGTATACAGTGCATTCCCGATTCCGAACGGCTGCGTTGGGTTTTCTTCTTTACGAGGGCCACTGCCCGGCCGAAATGCGGAATGGGTGGTTGGAGGGAGCCAGTTACTCACTGCGTATTGTTCTTTTTCTTCAAAGGTATTGTGTGGCAGTTTTTGCAGCGTGCAGTCTATTGACCTTATTATTCCGCTATTGTTGTGGTGTTGCTGATAATAGGTAGCAAAACAGAGGCCCCTCCTGGCCTGCGCAAGCCCCCCTGAGCTCGACTGTTTTCAAATCGCCCTTCACTTCCACTTCCGCCTCACTTCCTCTCCCAACCTTCTCCCATTTCCCATCCTCTTCTTTCCACCACTTCCAAATTCACCCTCGCAGACTCATCCAGTCATTTCCGAGTCAGCGAGAAAAGATCAACAGAAGCGAAAACATATCGCGACAGCTGATTTTTACCGCACTCAGGGGCAGTCCCGGATCAGAGAGAGCGATCCATCCAGAAAAAAACAAACAAGATCGGAGCTCACAGAACATCCAAGAAAGCCATCACAGTTTTTCTTCTCGAGCAGGGTCTTGAGAGCAGCTGACAAAAAATTACGGCGTTGGTCGGTGTTGATTTTGCGTCAAGCGTGGGCGAGAGGCACACGCTGTGAGCTTAGCAGCCACGCCCCCCTGGTCGGTCGCCCAGCGCCCCCAAAAGAAAGCTAGGATCGCTCCCTTCTCCCTGAGCCCCTACACCTCCTGTTCCCTCCCACGCCCGTTTCCCAACAACCAAACTTGCTCGACGCGAGAAAAGCGCAAAAACGCGATCTTTTCGCCCTGCTTCATGTCGTAGGACGGCAGAACGGTAAGCACCCCGAGGCCCCCGACTTTTCTTTTTTGTGCAAGGAATGCTAACCCGCTGCTGCAGGCGCGAGAAGTCGGATTGTTGGTTCCATCAAAGAAGGGGGCCAGCGCAGGCGAGTGGGCTGCCGGTGCATCTCCTGCTCCTCGTACGCCTGGTGCAGCAACCTGCACCCCGACTTCCGGCAGGATGTCCACCAAGAACACCAACAATACCGCCCCGTCCCACACGCGGGCCACGCGATCGCGCTTCTCGAGTCCGCAGACAGCAGCAAACGGTGCGACCGATCCGTCGTCGAGGGCCCAGGGCAACGGGACCAGCACCACCACAGGCAGCGGCAGCGGCGCGAACGGCGCCGAGGGACAAAAAACATTCATGCAGCGCTGGCTCGAGCCCCCCGTGCAGGTCAAAGCGAGCTACCAGGACGCCGGGCTCGTGCGGCAGGGCGTGTTCGAGAACATGGCTCCGCTGGGGACGCTGCCAAAGGTCGGCATTTTTAAGAAGAGTGCGCCAGCCGTGGCCGCCACCCCCGAGCACCCGCCGGTCCGCAGGATCGTCGTGATCAAGCCGAGAGCCTCTGTGCCCTCCACTCCGCTGCCTGCACCGCCTCTACCGGCGCCCGAGGAGGACAACACGGAGGACGAGACGGAAGAGGATGACGACGGAAAGACGGAGGACCAGACCGAGGAGGACCTCGGACACGAGGGCGATGGCGGCCTCGCAAACAAGGAGAACCAGAAGCCTCGCATCGCCATCGCAGCGCAGCGCTCGCGGCGTTCCATGACCTCCGGGGAGACGGATGACGAAGAGTGGGGCCCAGGACCGTCGGCGCAAAAAGGCAGAACGCGCCGGAGCACATCACGGGCGAGCACCGCGCCGCTGCAGCAACCGGCGGTAAGTGCAAGTGCATCCTCGCGGCCGGCCGACCTGAAGGAAACGCTCGACAAGGTGGTGGAGGCTGCCGTGGACGAGGCACTCACTCATTTTCGGTACCCCACAGCCTGGGCCCTGCGCACACTCTACGATGAAAATTCATCCAACCAGGATTTTCTCGACACGATGCATAAGGTGTTTTCCCAGACCGCGACCGTCGACACCCTGGAAGAATTCGCGCGCCTCATCCAGGCCAAGAAGAAGGAAGGCAAGAAAGACAACAAAGCCTGCTACTACTTCGTGCCGCCGACCACCAACAGCCGTTTCACGCCGCATAAGCCCAAGCGCGCGCCCTACGGCGCCCTCGTCAAATTTGACATTTCTGCCCTGCATCCCGCGCAGGACAGCAGCAGCAAGCCCCAGAAGAAGGAGCGACCGGCGAAAGCTCCAGCGGCTGCTGCAGAGCCTGAGCCCGAGCGGGACGCCGAGCCCGAAGCCGAGCTCCCTCCGCGCAAAAAGCGCAAGTCCGGCAGGCAGCACTCGGAGGCGACATCGTCCACCACCACCACTACCAAGATGACCGCCGCCAATGGCGTGAACGGCAAGGCAACTGCAGAGACGCCGTCGCGGAAGCGGACGCGGGCGCGTTCAGTCTCGAGCATTTCGTCGCTTTCCAGCGCCCGCTCGCTGTCGCCCCCGGAGGAGGAAGGCCCAGAGGACGGGGAGGACGGAGGGTTTGATGAGACCCCCTCGCGCACCAGCCCTGCCGCGCCCCAGCCAATCACATCGACCAGGCGCCGTCGCTCCAACGCACCGCGCAAGGGCCGGAACGTGTCACCCTCGCCCGCCGCTTCCAGCACCACCACCAAGACCACTGTGCGCGCGCTGCAACCGGCCGCTGCTGCCACGCCTCTGCAGCCGTCGCAGCGGCAATCCCCCGCCGCCGAGGAGCAACCCTATGAGATGCCCGCCGTCGTCGACTCGCCCCTGTTCCCCCCTACCAATTCCAAGAAGGGCAGCAAGTCTGGCACTCCGACTGTCGTCTTGGCCACCAAGCTCGGCACTCTCGATCCGGAGGATCCGAAACTGCGCCTGCGTCGCCAGGCACGCATAGTGACGGGCCGGTCATTCCCCGAGAGCGGCATCAGAGCCGGCTCTCCGCAACTTGCACCCCAGGAGGAGGCACCCTCGGAGGAGCCGGCGACGCCCGCGACGGCGCCTGCACCGCGTCCGCGCACTTCTCTCCCTGCGGCTCGCCCCACGCCGGCTCCCCGGGAAGGACGGAGCACGCGCTCGGCGCTCAAGCGGACGCACGACGATGTGGAGGACCAGGCGTCGCCGACGGCTGCCTACTTCCCAGGATCGGAGGCAGCGTCCACCGTGGCGGACTCACGTGCCGGAACACCAGCTCTGCGCCCAGCCAAGAAGCCCAGGACCGGGCTCCGAGTTAAGAACTCGTAAGCATCCCCCGGAATGACGCAGTCTGAAACACGGCGATTTGCTAACGGGCTTTTTTTGCTGTCTAGGCCTATGAAGAAGAAGAACGGGACATCGGCAGGCATCCCTCGTCCCAGCGGCGAGCGCAGCAGTCCTGTGGGCAATGCACCCCGCGAGGTAAGACCCGATTCCTTTTTGCTTCGCTTCCCTTTCCATTATCCTGTCTTTTCCTCATGAACGAGGGCGCCCTGGGCCGAGCTGGTGCAAGTGCATCTTGCCTGGTCCATGGTTGGGCGAGGCAAGACTCGCTCGATGACCCCAACCTCTTCTGGGAGGAAAAGGTTACGACTGGCAGATTTTAGTGGCAAGCTGCCGTCTTTTGCCGAAATATGGCGCACAGCTCGTAACAGCACCCCTGCTCAACGACCCTGGATTGCTGACTTGGCACACCCTACCACACAGGACGACAACGATGACTACTGCTCCTCGTGCGGTGGCAACGGCGAGCTCATCTGCTGCGACGGCTGCACGCGCTCCTTCCACTTCAGCTGCGTGGACCCGGTGCTGATGCGCGATGCCATGCCCGTCGAGTGGTTCTGCAATGTGTGCCGCACCAACCGCTATGCTGCAGGCCCGCCCAGCCACGAAGGCTCCTCCTTTGCCCACCTGCTCGAAAAGCTCGATGCAAAGAACTCGAGCGCCTTCCGCCTGCCGGCTCCCGTCCGTGATCGCTTCGAGGGTGTGCGCACTGGTGCCGACGGCGAGTATGAAGAGATTACGGCTGTCGTGAAGCCGACTCGGTGAGTCTTTTTTGTCTCCTCCTTTGTCTGCCAGCAGTTTGGTTTCGACATGCTGACCCCCGCCGCAGGAAAAAGAAGGCCGACGAGGACCAGGTCCCCGACTTCTTCCGCATCCGCGACGGCGAGGGCAACGCGGCCATCTGCCATGGCTGCCAAAAGAGCAGCGCCCCCGACCGCGCCATCATCCCCTGCAGCGCCTGCGGCATCTTCTGGCATCTCGACTGCCTGGACCCGCCGCTGGCGTACCCGCCTGTTCTGCGCACCTGGAAGTGCCCGCTGCATGCCGATGAGCTCCTCGCCGCGCGCGCCGGCATCCTTGGCCCGGCCCACAAGTACCGCAAGATCAAGGACGCCCCCGTCGTCAGGCCCACCTTTACCCGAGGCTATGTCAACAATGGCTACGTCGACGTCGACTTTGATGACAGCGACAACGAGAGCGGCTGGAGGGATGTGGAGACCTATGGTCGTACTGTGCGGCTGTCGGAGAAGGGCATCAAGCTGGACTTCCTCTCTCGGTGCGTGTCCTCGCCTTGTTTTCGGCCAGGAAAAGTGTGCTAACTGTCTGAGCAGGATTCGCAACCCTTCCAAGGTGCAGCCGGCCGGGCCTGCTCCGCGTCCGCTGGAGACCAGATCGCTAGAAGAGCAACGGGCCGCGCTCAACCTGGCACAGCTCAGCAGCACTCGAGACGACGGCATTTCCACCCTCATCAATGCCATGGTCGTATGTCCTCCCCATCCCCGTTGGTTCCGCCGCCCGCTAACCGTCCGCAGTCCCAAGCTGATCCGTCTGTCATCGACATCATGGCTCGCGCCGACCCGAGCCACTTGGCGGATGCCCAGCTCAACCAGATGGACCAGCAGAGCCTGCGCGCCATCCTCGCCAGAGCCGAGTCGATGACGGAGAACATCCGCCGCCTCCTGGCGTCGGCCACTCCCCAACAATCTCTGCCTAAGCCCGCCACATCGACCGAAACCGAAGAGGTGCCTCAGAGGGTCCCCAGCCTCACCAACTCCCAGTCGCCCGACCCCGAGTCCGACAACTCGGCCAACATGGATGTCGACGCGAGCGCCATGGACCTTGACGCGGCCAAGAGCCCTGCCTCCCCCGCGACGACGGACGACGTCCCCGCCATGACCCAGGGCGAGAAGACGCCTGTGCAGGGCGACCAGTCGCCCGCCGCGCCGCTGCCGTTGGAGGAAACCGCGCCCATCGAGAACGGTGGTGTCCCTGCTACCCCGACCAAGGCGGCGGCTATTCCCGGAGATGAGCCCGTTGTACTGGAGGCGGGGGGTGACGGCGAGAAGACGCTGGGTGAGGGCCAGATTGAGATTGAATGAGCTGGCTGGTGAGAGGGGCCTGGAGAGCATCCTCCATCACGGATAAGGCGGCAACAATCACATATTCAACACCACCACACCTCGTCGACACCGGCACAGGCGTTCACGGCAGGTGTTTTACGCATCGTTCCGCGTCACCCATTTCGGCGGCACTCTTCTACATCAAGAAGAAAGAGCGACAAAAGGACTTGGGGAGATATGCACCTCGGCATGTCCACGATTGAACGACGGCTGCGCCGCAGCAAAAAGCCAGAGACGGGTGCGCCATTATACATACATAGACGTTCCTCTCTCCTTCGACAGTTGCGGCTCGGTTCATCGTCGCACAACCGCAGTCTGAATCTTTCTCGGGCTGCTGCTGCTTTATCTACGACGCCGCCCTTTTCGTCCCTTGTCATCGCGATATGGACTGGACTGGACTGTCCCCGGTCTGAAGTGTGCGTCACCCAGGGGCTGCTGCTTTATCCACGACGCCGCCCTTTCCGTCCCTTGTTATTGCGATCTGGACTGTCCTATCCAGTCTCAAGATTGCGTCACCCACGGTCTGAACTTGGGGCGTGATCCCATCGGGTCGCGGTCCCATCGTTCTGCGATCTGGACCAAGGCTGCTTTGCGATCTGAACCGGTCGCGATCCCATACCGTCGCAGTCAAACATCTTGCTGCGATATGATCGCGCAAGGGAGCGAGCATAGGACCTTTCCTTTTTTCCCATTCTTGTCTGTTGTTTTTCTCAAAAGCCCCCATCATCTTTCGTCTGTGTGTGCCAATAGCGAGAGCATAATCCTCGTCCCTTTTTTTCCCTTTTCTTTCTGATTTCCTTGATTTCGGTCTGGTTCGGTTCGGTTCGGGTTCGGGTCAGTCATGGCTGGCTGGATGGTGTGTATGTATGGCACCGGAGTTGGGAGGAGTTGGGGCGGATCTTGATCTTTGGGATGGGAGTTTTTTTCCACTTTTTATCGAGGGATGGATGAATGAGGAGAGGGCGCGCGTGCGTGCGCTTTGCT
>Ga0247824_10002275_pt1 | contig 10720 bp, 8 predicted proteins | sample 13C_PalmiticAcid_FD_194412 | JGI IMG/M metagenome (GOLD analysis project Ga0247824, IMG submission 194412) | Soil microbial communities from agricultural site in Penn Yan, New York, United States - 13C_PalmiticAcid_Day48 | ecosystem: Environmental > Terrestrial > Soil > Agricultural land...
ATGTGGGGCAGGGGAGAGATCGGAGCCGGTGGAGGCCACTCGCACGATGGGGGGGAGCGTCGGCGGCAGCTGCGAGGCAGTTGGGGAACGGGGGCGTGGATTGGGGTTCGGTGAGACATCGGGCGGCGGCGGCGGGTGGTCGCGTTGCGCAGCAGGGTCCCAGGAGGGGGCGTGTTCGCGGAGGGGAGAGGTCGGATTCGACGGGGCGCGGCGGTGGAATCGGAGGTGCGACAGCATGATGGTTGTATCTCGCAGGGTTGGCCCCTACGCTGGAGCTGGAGCCAGCCTTGTCGCGAGGTCGAGTGGTGGAATGGGCCCCGAACACGAGGCTCGTCGAAGGAGCATCGAGCCGCAGCCGCGCACGCAGCGACACGGCGCACGCAGCACACACACCACACAAACTGGCAGCGCACAGTGCAGCAGCGCAGCGCACGCGGTCCCCGCAGGCGCGAGTCAATCAGGCTTGTCGCCGTGGGACACTCTGCGCCAGAGCAATTGACGACGGGCCTAGCAGGCAGCGATTCGGGAGGCAATCGGAAACGAGCAGACTGAGGGGGTTCGACAAGGAAGGGCTGGCTCATGGAAAGCAAGGAGGTGGTTCATCCGAAAATCAAGAATGGGCTTCGCGATCGGAGCCGTCAAAAACGAACATGGGTGGACCACCCTGAATCCCAAATGAATTTGCCTGGCCTGCGCCCCACATGCTCAACGCTCCTCTGTGGGCCCGGACCCACCCACAACACGCCAATCTTGCCTATCTGCTCAGGTCGGTCCCTTCCACACAGCTTCCATCTGACACTCGGCACCTTCCGACTTCTGCCAACTTGTAGACCCTGCCAACAACCATGGCCACCAGGTGAACACGAAGATTGCCTGGGTAGTTGGGCCCCTACAAAATCAAAGCACGAGGTTTATTTTTGGATCTTGCTGCACGTTTCTGGGTCCTCCGTCACGACGGTCACGTCACTCCTCACCAGTCGCTCGCAAATTCAACATGAATCTTGGCTTTCGGTCCCCTCGTTGCCAGGACACTGAGGACAATCGGTCTCGATGGCATCCTCTGTCCATCGCCTCAGGCCAGGCGGAAAAGCTCCTTGGTTCTTTGGTCCACGATCTGGCCGCCCATGACACCATCACAATATGCCTCGCCGACGAGTGACCACATGTCCTCTGCGCCGTTTTGGGGCCTCAAGACGAAGGGTATCCGACCGCCGCAGAAGATGACAACCGCATCTCCCGGCTGTGTCTCGGCGGGGCCCATGCCCAGATAACCCTTTCGAGTTAATAACGGCCGCTTCCCCTTCATGATGGTCATGCTTTCGCGGTAGTTGGCCCCGATCAGTCCGGCACGGTACCGTTCGTCCCACGCAGCACATCTTTCCTCGAGCTCCGCGCCAGCGAGTTGTGACATGATTTGAAATTCATGGATGTTATCCACGCACCGGCCATGCTCGACAGCGACATCGGGAGTCGCCCGCCGCGAGTTGTCTTGGGGCGTCCAGTAGACGTCTCCGATCGGCACGCGCCAACGGGCCTCCTGTTTGCGGTGCTGCGTCGTCCCCTCGCCATGGATGGGGTCTTCTTTTTCCATCGACAACCGGTACAGCTCATCGAACTGGCTGATGTACCTGAGATAGCGGACGTGGTCCCAGCCCATGTCGGCCCAGGCGTCGTCAGCCACTCGCTCAATGGTGTCGACAAGATACCCTTGAAGGCCGAGGATGTCGTCGTTTCCACCTGGCGGTGAGACTTCAACTGTGCTTTCTCCAGACGCCGCGTAGTGATGCGTATCGATCGTTTCTTGGATGGAATAATACGATGGCTGGAGGTTCGCCCTCCAGTCCGGCACCCACGATGGCAAGTCATTGAGCTCTTCAGCCTTCGGGAACTGCGAGTAGCAGAGAATGTCGACCCGACCGCCGATCTCGACCATGGCGCGCGCCGCTTGTGTGAGGATCCGCCGCGTCTCCCCAGGGGTGTAATCCGGTCGGATGCCCAACTCTTCAGTATCCACCGCCAGACCCAACACCCCGTAAATGCGATCCCTGTGCCGCGTCGCTCTCGTATCGTGCTCGACAAACAGCTTCCGCAACAAGACATGCAGCCGATCCCCCGTGGCGCTCGGCTCGCCCCGCGCGAACTTTTGCCGCCGCTGGCGACAGCTAAACAGCCGCGCGGTTGGCTCGTCGATTACCTCCCACAGCCGCCGCGCTGGCACGCTCGGCGCCTCGAGGACCGCGAACTCGCCCGTCGGGGCCTTCATCCGGGAGATGGCATTCTGCAGGATCTGCACCGCCAGCATCACGAGCTCAACCACCACCCTCTCGCGGCCGCACACAAACACCGTGTCCGGGCACATGCAAAACTCCTGCACCACCCACACGCGCGAGAACCACGCGCGGTCGAACCACGCCTTGATCGCCCCCTCCCGCAGCAGCGGCGCGTACCGGTGCGCGCCGCGCGCGAGGATCGCCTGCAGCGCTCTCGTCTCGCCGTCGTTGGGGTCCGCGTTGTCCACCCGCGGCTGCAGCAGGTGGTGCCGCTCGCGCGTGTAGTAGCTCTCCATGCCCCAGTCGCGCGCCTCCTGCCCGACGTCCCGCCACGCGGCCATGACCGCGTCGGACCCGTCCGCCGCGGCGCCGAGCCACACGAGCACCTGCGTCGCGGTCGCGTAGAGCTGGCCCATCAGGCCCACCTGGTGGCCCTTTTCGACGGTGTCGGCTTGGTGCACGCAGATCTGGTCGATCCAGAGCGTGGTGGTGTCGGTGGGGCTGCGCACGTGGCGCAGCGCGTCGTCGAGGGAGGCCGTGATGGGGATGAAGCGCGGTGTCGTCACCTCCGCCGGCGACGACGGCTTGTCCGGAGGGTCGGGGAGGACGTGGATCGCGTGGGCCGTGGTCGCGTCGTCGCCCCAGACGTACGAGAGCGCCTGGAACGGGACGGAGCGCTCCCGCAGAACGGTGGTGACCAGACGGCATTGCAGGGGGGACGTCCACGTCTGCGAGGGGAACAGCTCGAGGAGCCGGATCTCCTTGGATGGGTCGTCCAACTTGGACAAGCGGTAGTCAAATTCCTCCATGGTGTTGAGTCTGTTGCGGTTACAAGATCAGTGCCTACCTGAACATTTGATGACCGGTGAAAGTCGGGGGCTTCAGCCTGATGCGGGGTGTGGAGTTTCGGGCGACACTCACGGAACCGATAATGGTGGGTGGCCGGCCGGTTAGCATCTAGCGCAGCTGCGCGGTGATTATTTTTGGCATGATTGGTTGACCGAACTTACACAGCAACTCCTCGTTGCTTGGGTGTGATGGAGTCTGCATGTTGAGCTTGGCTTTGCCTGACCTGAGCCGAGCTGAGGGTGAGAGAGTGTGTATTGTTTGAAGTAGTTAAAACACATCCGCACAATCAAATCGTACTCGAAGACAGAGCCACTAAAGCCGGAAAAGCATATACGCATCCATTCTGTCACACCACAGTGAGGCTTACTGGGCAAGATCCATGAGGCGGTCGTTCTGCCCTTAACCCCTTTCCTCCCATCTCGCAGAATCATCCATGACGACAGAAACCGCAGCTCGTTGCAGGCACAGTTGCATGCATTGGTTATCCACGGAACCGAGCACCTAGTGAAGATCGATAAAAACCTCCACGTCATCTTGTGAGCGTTTATAATGCTTGCACGACCGGCCTGGAAAGTAAGTGCCCCAACGTTATTTCCCCGAGTCCCCTTGTCCCTCGCAAGACCAGGTAGGTCATCAAGTTGCGACTCCGCCTGCTCATCCGTTTCACGCCCTCGTTTATCAAGCAACGGCGAAAGGCCTAATTTTAACTAAACTATTTTAACCATGACTCTAAATTGCCCCAACTGCGGCGCCCACCTCCCCTTTGCCCTCGCAGAGGACTCGACGGCCGCATCTGCATCCGAGACGCTCGTGCTGGCAAAAGAGCCGGCTTCTCAAGATGTCAACCCCACCGATGCCAACCTCTGGCGGCTCAAGCATCTCATGTGTTTCCCGTTCGACACGTCGGTACGCTGGAAGCCAACCCAACCGACCATGCGCCCGATAGTGTCCGACAAGGAAGACGAGGTTGGTATTCTCAAGGACTCCCGCGCGCGCCAGACGCTGGACCGGGTCGCGAGAAAGATGCAGGCCACCATCCGCGCTTGCGGGGAGCAGTCTTAGAAAAAGAGAGGTTTATAGATTTGCGGCTAAGTTAGATAACTAAAGTAGCTCGCTTCCTATACTACGCTATATACAACTATTATTCTAAACGACTTGATTTGCCAAATAATATATAGCTTTTACTATATTAATCAGGTCGACAAACCTTATAGCTAATATCGAATTAGTATCTTTACTATATACCCGATTTAGAGTAAACGCTCACCTCCTATATATGTCAAGAGTAGTGGAAATACCGCGGTCTTTCCTGACCTTGACGCTCTAAGGACTATGGCAGACACTATTGCAAACTATATATTCCGCTCTCTTACCGCTCTTCGATGCCTTATTGAGCCTACTAAGGTACTCAACCTCCTAGAGCTCTAGATCCAACGTAAAATTGTAGATAAGTAGACGAAGTTTAAAGTATGGGCTAGCAATATCGGCGCGTATATAACCAGCACTAGATCCCTAGACTACCAACTATGGGATGCGTCCCCAATTAAGAATCAAGTTATAAATCTTCTAGAGGAGTTGTGCGATCTTCTGAGTCAGACTGCCGCGATTGCCAATGGAGAAAAAATACCCTAGGATCAAGTCGAGGGCGAGGAGTTTGAAGTCCTGCAAGTGCCTAGATAATAAAGTGTGTGATCCCGCGGGAAATTCAAGGGAGAGGTGGAAGTTCATTGGGACAGCGATGATTTCATTCGCGAAGCTGAGGAGGTATATTCATCTACGGCAGATCAAGATCGGGGTATGAGGGACGCAATTGTTGAGGCTATTTGTCAACATTCGGTTGTCCTGGACAAAGAGCCAATGCAGAATGTGGTGAGAGGTCTTGATCTATGCTTTGATCTCATGATGAGGTTCCGGTCATTGTAGGTAGCGGAGACATCCCGGGGGATGCGGGGCTTTCGATTGCGTCCCGCGGCGGGAAGTATGCTGGGATAGGGGTGCATGTATCTGCGCTTGAGGCGATCGACAGGGAGCAAGTCCTCTTACATCGGGTGACTGCGGCTATACTAGTTCAACCCTCCTGGAACCTCTCCAACCTCGCCTTCCCCGTCATCAAAGTCCACACCTACAACGCATCCACGACTACAATATCCACAAAACTAAACACCAAACTCCCTCCAAAAACAAAACTGTGGCACGTCCACGCATTGCACTCATCCAAATCCCCCACCTGGCACACAATCGCCCACGGTAGAACATATAGCAAATTACTCGCCAGGCTTTGGTACAGATAGCACTTCGGCCTCGTCGCCAGCAGCGCCTGCGGCGGAGCCTGCTATGGAGCCTGCGATGGAGCCTGCGATGGAGCCCAAGGTGGTGGACGATATGTGGGGTTTGGTGGTATCTAATCCCAAGGCGAAGAAGGTGACGAGCTCCGGTTTTGGGTGGTGACACAAACAGCTTCTCGGCCTCCTCTCGCTGCGACCAAGCGCACCTGTCAATGCCCTCCAAATTCGGCGGCTAGAACAGCAAGTTCTGTACGGAATACTTAATGTGTGATGAGATTCGTATCCCGGATACTGGTACCGTACTCAGCCCTTGCTCGCGTGTTTAGTCACCTGTCATCTGTTGTACTCTTGATACGACGCCGGTGATGTCACTACTCCCTCCCCAAGTTTAAACCTGTGCCAGCCCCGCCGATCCACAATGTCCGCAGCCACACGCCGACGCGATCATGGGAAACAAGAACCCCCCTGACGAAAGGGTAGTCTACCTAGCGCTGAGAAAGGTGTTCAAAGGGCCCAATGCCGGAGCACGAAAGAAGTCGGTCATCCGGAAACTCATCGTCGGGAACCAAAACCACGAGGACATCGCAGCGTTGATCCACGCACACAACATCGACATCGTCTACAACACAACGCGCAAGCTGCTCACTAAGCAGGTATTCGAGTCGACACTCAAGGCGAAAATTCGGTTTCCCAAAGTCTTTGACGTTTCGCCAGCCCAAAGCGCGGATCGGGAAGCCTCCGAGGCCGAGGCGGCCAGGAACGAAGCCAAGGCGATACAAGACGCGGTCCAAGGCCACCAGGGGGTTGCCTCAAATCTCACGCAACTCAAAGTAAATACCGGTGAGCAAGATTCCCTTCCGACGTCTAGGCACCGCCTAACGGCTGTTGACACGTTGCTCTGTCGAGTCACGGACTGGGAAATCCACCAGCCGACGACTTCCGAGCAACAGCACGGTATCCCGTCGCTATTCCCCGTCTACCTCCCCTTTAGAACCCAACATCGCCTTCTCGTCAAGGTGCAAGAAATCCTGGAACAGGCATGCTTCGAGTTTGGCCAGCGCACGATGCCGGACGTGCTGCGCAAGCACCGCTGGGACTGTCCCGAATCTTGCGAGCTGAATCTCTGGGCTGCTGAGTTCCTGGCGCGCCAGAGCGCATTTTCCGAGAAAGGGCCCAGCATTGGCAAGCCATTTGCAGACCTCTTTCACTCGGTCGCCGACATCCGACACACGGCCGTCCACCGTATCCGCCTCCGCGCAAGAGGCATCGAGCAGTTCTTGGTGGATGCCGAGAGCCTGGTGACGCTCCTCAAAAACGAGGAGGGTCTGAAAGTAATCGCAAAACTCCGGCGTGACACGCGGTCGGCGATCGAGGAGCTGGAACGCAACAAGCACGTTCTGATATCCAGGTTTGAGGAGACTTTGAAGAGGATAGCCGCGCAACGCGCTGAGCTGGACCGGATAGAGGAGGCGGCGGTGGCTGAGATGGTCAAGGAAAACGGCGAGTACGAGGCGTTTACCAGTACGAACTTGGAGCAGGATATCGAATGCTCAGGATCGGACGCTGTAAAGGTTGCCTCCGTTCAGCAGGAGACCAGTTCCGAAATGAACGACGTAGATAGTGCGGAGGAGATTGGTGAGTCAAGCTTTGCTGGTTGTACGGATTAAGGGGGTATCGATGTACAGAGCAGGTGCTGGTAATATGGTATGTAAGGGCTGTTGTCCTCCCGCGTCCACCTCGTGACTAGGCGCCACGCCCGGCAGTTTCATTCCCTCTTGCTGGAGCCGGATTGTCCGACCCGGGCCCGCCCACACAGGGTCATCCCCCATCGCGGCCCGATGAGAAATCAGGCAATTGGAAGAGGCGCTACATCGAGCCTGGGTTTCTCACCTGAGCGGCAGCAGTTTGCCACCAAGACTTTCTCCGGTGGTTGGAGAATGCGTCTCGCCCTCGCTCGCGCCCTTTTCTGCGAGCCTGATTTGCTACTTCTCGACGAACCTTCCAAGCATGTGGTTTTAGCAGCGTGGAGCAGAGCCGCGGGAAGATCTTCGCACCTTGGAGATATAACTCACTTTGTTTCATCAAAACTTTGGGTTTGTATCAGGTAAGAAATGAGTATGCAAGATTGTTGTAGTCGATTTGGTATATGGCTATTTTTGGTCATGAGGGGGTAACATAGAACCTCGGTTTTATTGACTTAGGTAGTGAACCGCAGGGTTGGGACAAGCAATTCTACAGGAGTTAGCGCAGTTCATGGCACTGGATGGAAATCCCCTGCGCATATACACATTTGGGCACCCTCTTCCCAAACGACCCCGCATTTCATTTTGACGCCAGCTCAAATCAACAACCAGCCACGTATGTCTGTTCTCAGATCTAACTGGAAGCGAGCTATCTGCGAACAAGATGAATGTTTACAAGAAACACTTCATTCCCCTCGAGTCCAATCCCGATGTCTTTAACAAACTGATCACTCTCCTCGGCGTCCCGCCATCTATTGCGTTCGAAGATGTCCTGTCTCTTGATGAGCCGCATTTTCTCCCTCGTCCAGTTCTCGCTCTGATCTTTGTCATTCCAACGACAGAGGGCTATGAAAGGCAGAAAGCTGTTGAAGAGGAAGCGTACGGGGAAGCCAGTAGCGGCGAGAACGGGGATATCGTGTGGTACAAGCAAACCATCAACAACGCCTGCGGTCTCTATGCTGTTCTGCATGCGTTGAGTAACAGTGTGGCCCAGGAGGCACTCGGTAAGCTTTTTTTTCTCAGACCTTCCCGGCCTTGGGATGTTTCCGGGACTAATAAAAGCAAGGGGCGGACTCTCTTATCACAACCATCGTCAGCGCTTGTTCATCCTTGCCACCCGAAGAACGCTCTTCGGTCCTGGAGAGCTCCGCAGAACTTGAAGATGTGTACGCGGCGGTCGCGACGCAGGGCACCTCGAGAGTTCCAGACAACGCTGAAGACGAAGTTGATTTTCACTATGTATGCTTTGTCAAGTCGCGCAGCAATGGCCGGTTGTACGAGCTGGACGGCGATCGGAAAGGCCCCATTGACAGGGGCCTGGTGCTTGGACCTGATGAAGATGTGCTTGCCCCAGGGGGATTAAATGTCATACGGGAATACATGGAGCGCGAGCGCGGGAACACAAACTTTAACCTTATGGCGCTCGTGCGTCGCGATTAGACTACCTTCTCTTAGAAAGCTGGTCAAAAGCGCCATCATCGACCCCGAACACGTAACTCGGAGGTGAGGGTTCGTTGTGTGCAGAGCAGGCCCGCCAGATTCAGGGGTCAGACGTTGCCTGTCTGTCCAACACCGTCTTCGGATCTGCGCCTGACCCACGTCTCATAACGTGAGCTATGAATGAGAGACACAATCAAATCAAACAAGAAGCGCTCAGGCAGCAGCGTCGCAGTGCGGTTGTCAATGAAGTCAATAAAAGGTTGCAGGACCTCGGCGCGTTCAGCTCAGGGGTTCCCTGTCTGACTTGGCGCAAGATTGGGTTTTGGACTCCATAGCAAACAAACCTGGAGTTAGTCCCGAAACTATTTGCTACTGCATCTCAAGCGGGCTTAGTCTCCAATTTTCCACGCTCACAGCGCCGCTGAAAGAATCTAGGCCTTGACCGGCTCGAGTGGGTTATTGATCCCACCCAACCCACCGGAGTCGCTTCAGCTGAATGCTTTTCTTTCCTCCTCATTCCTCACCTTTTCTGCCTCCCTTCCCCTCGTTCCTCGCCGATAGCTTTGTCTTGCGGTTCTTGGCCGCCTTCCACTCTTTTGAAATCTTGTGCTGAGCCTTGGAGTGAAGCAACATGTCGTCGCTCAACTTCAACTCCTATTCCCCGGCCTGCGCGGTCAACTCGTGCCTGCAGCAGGTTGCCGGCTATGTCGACAGCAACCCGGTGGTCCAACGCTCGGCGTGCGTGTCGATGTTTGGATCGCCGGTGGTCACAACCATGTAAGTTGGACTCATCTGCGTCACAGGGTCTCGAAGTTGACCGAAGGTATCAAGAACACCCACCGGCGATGTCGTCTTTGTCACCGAGACGGCTACGGTCCCGTACACCGATATCATCGTCTCACTCACCACCGACGTCTCGACCATTGTCCAGACGGTGACGATTCCGACGCAGTTTTTTGAGACGTCGACAATCTACTCCCCTACCATTGTCCAGACCGTGACTTCGACTGTGACCCGCGGTGCTCGGGTGACCGTGGCGCCAAAGATGAAAAAGCGCGGCCGCTGCGGATCCAGGACAACATCCCTCACGTCGTCTTCCGAGCCTGCCGAGCCGTCGACCACGTCCACTTCTGCTCCCCTGTTCCCGACCGCCTACAACTGCCCCAGCCTCGAGGAGTACTCTTCGGCCTGCGCCTGCATCACGGCTGTCGACACCACGGTCTCGGTCACGGCCGATGCGCCGGTTGCGACGTCGACGATCCCTGCCACGGTGAGCGTCGCCGTTCCGTCGACGTCCGTGTCCACCGTCACACAGATCGCGACGAGCACGGCGTACGTGTTTAGCACCTTGACCGTCAGCCAGCGGGTCACCGTGCCCACCACCACCACCACGACCGTCACCTCGACGTCCCTCGTCCTCGCCCCCACCCAGACTGCCCAGCTGGTCATCGGCTCGGGCAACTTCAAGGGCATGACCATCAACTCGGCCTCGGCCAACGGCTACGTTGAGTACATGCCCAACACGCCCGCCGTCAACATCGTCTTCATCGCGGGCGGCGGACAGCCCTACATGGCGAACGACCCCAGCCGCAAGCTCTGGGCGTGGTGGCCCGGCCCGGTGTCCAGCGGCATCAACTTCCTGACCGAGGCCGCCGCCAAGTCCAGCTTGTCGCAGCCCGTCATCTGCAGCATCGGCCAGGACGGCCAGCTCACCTGCCACACCGAGCCCGGCAACCTAACCGTGCTTGTCGGGTGCAACGCCTCCATCCGGATGAACCTGGCGACGTGGCCCAACCCGGAGTGCCCGTTGACGCTGACGTTGTATCTTGCGAAGTTGACGCTGCAGGACGGTTCGTCGGTGCAGGTGCAGCTGCCAAACTAGGGCGGGCGTTGAGGACATTCTGGGGATGTTTGGAAGGATAAACGTACTTGTAACTAATACAATAATATCTTTCACTTCGTTCAAATTTACTTGTTAGCATTTGGTGTTTCTTGTCTCATATTTTGGGAACCAACGACACCGGCAACCCGCTAGCCCAAGCCAACAACACCTCAGTAATCGTAATTTTCTCAGTTCTCTACCACCTCCTATCATGTACCCCTTAACCCTTTTGTGTCTCTCCCCCTTCCCCTC
>Ga0247824_10002276_pt1 | contig 10719 bp, 6 predicted proteins | sample 13C_PalmiticAcid_FD_194412 | JGI IMG/M metagenome (GOLD analysis project Ga0247824, IMG submission 194412) | Soil microbial communities from agricultural site in Penn Yan, New York, United States - 13C_PalmiticAcid_Day48 | ecosystem: Environmental > Terrestrial > Soil > Agricultural land...
CTTCGGCCTTGCCGCATCGGGCACGCCGGGTGGACAGACGGAGACACAGCCGATCAGCCTCGATGCGATCCAGGAACTGCAGCTCCTCGTGTCACCCTATGACGTGCGACAGGGTGGTTTCTCGGGCGGCGGCATCAACGCGATCACGCGCAGCGGCACGAATCGTTTCAGCGGGACCGGCTACTTCTTCGGACGCAACGAGAGCTTCGTGGGCGATGGCATCACCAACACGCCGATCGCGAAGTTCAAGCAGCAGCAGTACGGTGGCAGTCTGGGCGGCCCCATCGTCCAGAACAAGGCGTTCTTCTTCGGGAACATCGATTTCGATCGGCGTGATAACCCCTCCGGCATTTCCGTCAGCACGACGGGCCAGACGTTCGGCAACGAGGCAGATGTCGATCGCTTCCTCAGCATCATCACGAACAATTACGGGTACGATCCCGGCGGCAAGGACGAGTTCATCCGCACGATCAACAGCGACAAGTTCTTCGCGCGCGCCGACATGAACCTGAGCTCGCGCCATCAGCTCACCGCGCGCCACAACTACAACGACAGCGCCAACGACATCGGCCGGCCGACGGTGACGGCGTACTACATGCCCGACGCGTTCTATCAGATCAACAACAAGACGAATTCTTCCGTGGTGCAGTTGAACAGCACCTTCGGCACGAAGGTCAACGAGGCGCGGTTCACGTATCAGCGGATTCGCGACGTGCGAGCCGGACAGCCTGACGAAGATCGCGCGTTCCCCTTCGTACAGGTGAGCCTCGGTTCAGGAAGAACGGTCCGTGCCGGTCGCGAGAACTTCTCCACGGCGAATGAGCTCGACCAGGACGTCTTCGAGCTGACAGATGATTTCACCTGGCTGACCGGCAATCACACGCTGACCATCGGCACACACAACGAGTTCTTCAAGTTCCGCAATCTCTTCATCCGCGATTCGTTCGGCAACTACACCTTCGACAGTCTCGACCTGTTTGAACAGGGGTTGGCTCAGTCGTACAGCTACAGCTACTCGCTGACGTCGGATCCGCTGCAGTCGGCGCGCTTCAAGGTTCGCCAGTTCGGATTCTACGTGGGCGATCAGTGGCGGCCGCGCAACGATCTGACCCTGACCGCCGGCCTTCGCGCCGACATTCCCACGTTCCCCGACAAGCCGACGAGGAATCCGCTGACCGAGACGGCGCTCGGGCTTCGTACCGACGAGGTGCCTGGCGGCGCGCAGTGGTCGCCGCGCGTCGGCGTCAACTACACGCTTTCTGAAGACGGACGCGAACAGGTGCGCGGCGGCTTCGGACTCTTCGCCGGCCGCACGCCCTACGTATGGCTCTCGAATCAGTACGGCAACACCGGTATCGAGTTCCAGCGCATCAGTGTCTCCCGCGTGAACGGCAGCGAGCGCATTCCCTTCTCGCCCGACGCAGGCAACCAGCCGACAACGGTTCCCGGCGCCACCGTGGCGACGAACGAAATCGACCTGATCGATCCCGACTACAAGTACCCGTCAATCATGCGCGGCAACCTCGCCTACGACCGCGCGCTGGGCTGGCAGTTCCTGGTTGGCACCGTCGAGTTCCTCTACTCGAAGAACCTCGACGACGTGAAATACGAGAACCTCAACCTGAGGCAGACAGGAACTCGCCCCGACGGACGTCCGGTATACAGCCGCAACGTCGTGCCCGGCATCAGCGATCTCATTTTCCTGACGAACAGCGATCAGGGAGACGCCTGGAGCATTGCGTTCAAGGTCGAGCGGCCGTTCCGCGATCGCTTCTACGCGAACGTGGGGTATATCTATGGCAAGTCGCGCTCGATTCTCGACGGTCAGTCATCTCAGGCGGCGTCGAACTGGGGCAACGTCTACGTGCCAGGGGACCCGAACAATCCGCCTCTGGCACGCTCCAACTTCGATCCAGGCCACCGGATCACGGCGTCGGGCAGCTACCAGGTGCCGATGCCGGCAGGATTCAGCGCGACTGCTTCTGTGTTCTACAGCGGCCAGTCCGGCCGTCCGTGGTCGGCGAATTACGGCTTCGACTACAACGGCGACGTCCGCGGCACCAACGATCTGCTCTACATCCCCGCGAGCGCCAGCGAAGGGTATACCTTCACGCAGGGTACCTTCGAGGATCTGATGGCCTTCGTCAACGCGGAGCCGTGCCTCGCGGATTACATCGGCAAGATCCACGAACGGAACGCGTGCCGCGCTCCGTGGCAGAACACGCTCGACTTCAGGTTCAATCTCGGCCTGCCGATCAAGCGCGCCAAGATCGAGCTGACATGGGACGTGCTGAACCTGATCAACCTGTTCGACAGCCAGAGCGGCATCGTCGAATACGCCAACTTCAACGACCTGCTCGTCGTCCGTCCGTCGATCAGCAGCAGCACCGGAGCGATCACATACGACTTGCGGAACATTTTCGTGAACGGCGAACGGCAGGATCCGCAGGACTTGTTCACCCGCAACGATCTCGCCTCACGCTGGCAGATGCAGTTCGGCGCCCGCATCCGGTTCTAGTCTTATCCGAGGGGGTTCGCCCCTCGGACTCCCCTACACGCGCCCTCGCTCGCCGCTGCGTCGGCTCGCTCCGGTCGTGTGGCTCGCTCGCGGCGCTCGCTCGCGCGAATGCAGCGGCGATGGGTTCTAGGTGAACCAGACCGCCTGCATTCCACGCCCGGATCTCTCACGAGGTCCGGGCATTTTTGTTGATGAGCGCTAGAGGCTGCTCTTGACGCGGGCGATCGCTTCCTTCATGTAGTGCGGATCTATCTCGACGCCGATGAAGTCGAGGCCGAGTTGCGCGGCCGCGATGGCGGTCGACCCGAGACCGAGAAACGGATCCATCGTCAGGTCCAGACGTGAAACGCCGTGGAGCCGGAAGCAGTACTCCGGCAGCCGCGGTGGGAAGGTCGCCGGGTGCGGACGATCCTTGTCGCGACTCTGGATGGTCTCGTAGGGAATGAACCAGGTGTTGCCGCGGCAGCGCAGGTTGCCAGCACCCGCGCGCCAGCGCGCGATGTTCGAGGCGTCCTGATACGGCACGCCGATCCCCTTGCGGTCGAGCGGTGTGCGCCCCGCGGGCGTGAAGTGGAAGACGAATTCGTGGCAATCGTTCAAGAACCTGTCGCTGTTGATCGGCTTGTAATGGCCGACCGCCGCGTCGGCCGCAATGCCGGAGGCGAACTTGTCGATGGCGATCGACTTCACCCAGTGGATGGTGTTCTGGAGGTGGAGGTGCGGCCTCGCTGCCTGCGCGACGTCGAGCGCCGTCCAGGGATCGGTCGGCTTCGCGCCAACGTTCAGAAACAGTGAGCCCTTCGGATCGAGCACCCGTCCGGCCTCCGAGATCCACTTGCCCGACCACTCCAGGTACTCGGATCGCGGCAGCGTGTCCTCGTAGCTTCGATAGCGGATTCCCAGGTTGTACGGTGGGGAAGTGACGATTGCGGAAACAGAGCCCGGCTCGAGCCCCGCAAAGACCTCGAGACAATCCGCCCGGTAGAACCGCAGCCGGCTTCTCGAAGTTTCGATGGTGGTCTGTGCTCGGGGCAGCTGGGTGTTGGCGCGCGCGCGGGTCAAGATTGAATCGATTCCGTAAGAGGGGCGACGTTGCTGAGTGTACAGAAAAACGGGGCAGCCGGCCGGCGGATGCGCCGTGGCTGCCCCGGAGGGCTGGGGAGCGCTGGGGAGCGCAGCTTACGACGCGCGAGCTGTAAGACCGGTCATCGCGAAACGGGTTGGCGACAGCGTGTGATTGCGCCGATGCGCGCTGCAATCACACGCGGTGCCCTTCTCTTCGATGTACGTGACCTCACGGTTGGTGCCGACTTCGCGGTAGCGACCGGTGACGCAGCCGCAGCCGAGCGTTGTGAATCCGAGCAGACGAACAAGACTCATCATGGCAGCCCCCGCTCGGCGGTCGAGCAATTCCCATACCGCGGAAAAGCTGCGCGCGGACGCTGTTGTGACGCTTGGATTCCGAATGTTTTCTGCTGCTAGTTAGTCGAATGTTCGCTCCAGAGCAGAACACTGGCCAGCGCGGTGTCAAGGAAAAGGGCGCTGTTTGGATCACCCACACCAAAAGATTGAATGCGCTCTCGTGGCGTCAGTCGTTCCGTTCTGCACGCAGCTGTTCGAACCGCTGCAGATCATCGCTGCGCTGACGCGCGGCCGCTGCGCGCGCCGTCCGCAGCCGATAGACGAGCATCAGATGAAAGACCGCGATTACGCCGACTTCGATCGGCTCCTCGAAGCCCAAAGCCGCAGGAATGAAGTTGACGGATGTGGCGAGCACGAACAGTTGAACGAACAGCGGGTCAGGACCGGATCCGGGAAACCGCTGGCCGAATCGCATCGCCACCTGCTCCCATCCGCCGTCCTGCTCGTGGAATACCTGAAGGTAGCGGCCGATCCGTTCCACGTTCATGTGAAGCGCGAAGATCGCTTCGAAGCCTGCCGCCAGTACCATCAGCGGCACCAGCGTGCTGATCGCCACGGTGATCACCGCTGCGGTGGCCACAGCCGTCCCCGCCCAGCCGATGAAGGTCACCGGTACGAGGACCATCCGAGCGGTGCCACGCTGGCGGATCGTGTCGCGCATGGCCGTATATTCCGACTGTTGTCGTGAGTCCAAGCCCCCGAAAAATAACACAGGCGGCCTGGCCTGCGGCCTGCGGCCTACGGCCATCGGTCGACCGGTTGATCGACCGATCGGCCGATGGCGGAACGTGTCTTGAATGGCAACCCAGCAGGAGCAGTCGCGTGGTCGAGTGTATCGAAACATGTACACTCCCGGTCGGAACCGTGCAAGTACTTGCAATCGCGGAGGTTGTCTGTTAATATCCGCGTGTTCCATCACCATCGCAACGGTTGTTTCCCAGCCAACCGCTGTCGTATCGGAGGACTCGTGCGCGTAATTCGCCCTTCGAACGTAGTACGTCTGGCCGCTTTGCTGCTGGGAGTATCCGTTTGTCTGCCCAACGCTGTTGAAGCGCAGACGCGGTCCACCAGTCGCAACGCCCCGACCAAGTCAACCACGATCAGAAAGCCGGCAGCGAAGCCTGCCTATTCCGCCTCTGCGTCGAAGGCACGCAAGGCCCGGCTTGCTCGTGCCCGTGCCGCCGCAAAGGCGCGGGAAGCCGCGCGGATGCGCGTGGCGGCCGCCGCCCTGAAGGAGGCGATGACGCCTCGCTTCAAGACCGACGAAAACGGTGCCCAGGTGCCGGACGTTCGGGCCGAGGCGGCGATCGCATTCAATCCGACGACCGGCGAAGTCGTCTGGCAGGAAAATGGCCAGGAGAAGCGTCCGATCGCCAGCATCACCAAGGTGATGACCGCGCTCGTCTTTCTCGAAGACAACCCGGATCTCTCGCGTGAAGTCACCGTCGAGCGGAGCGACGTCTACGCCGCCTCCACCACATACCTGCGCGCCAACGAGCGGATCACGCTCGATAACCTGCTGCACCTCGCGCTGATCCCGTCGGATAACGGCGCTGCCCGCGCGCTCGCCCGGCTGTCTCATGGCGGCACGGCGTCGTTCGTCGAGAGGATGAACGAGAAGGCGATCGAGCTCGGGCTCGAGAACACGTCCTTCCAGGACCCATCGGGCCTCAATCCGGCGAATATGTCCTCGGCTTACGATCTGTCGCGGCTCATCTCCTATGCGTCGGCCGACGACCGTATCGCGTCGATCATGCGGATGCAGCACTACACGGTGTCGACCAGCCGCCGCACGATCCGGATCAACAACACGAACAAGCTGCTCGGCGGATCCGACGTTGACGTGATGGCGGGTAAGACGGGCTTCATCAGCAAGGCAGGCTATTGCCTGGCGACGATGCTGCGCCTGCCCCAGAGCCAGCAGACCGTCGCGGTGGTCGTCCTCGGCGCGAGGTCGAACAACGGTCGGTTCTGGGAGACGCGTCACCTGTTCAACTGGCTGACAGAGAAGGCATCCGATCTGTTCGATAAGAGCCCGCAGGAGCAGGTTCGCTAAAACAGCAGGTTCGCTAAAACAGCAGCGACACTCCAAGGTCCTCACGGCGGTGGTCTTCGAGACTGCCGCCGTTTCTCTTGTACGCCGTGCACCGCCTTACGAATGTCGACGACGCACCACGACGACTCGACGACACGACGCGGCCACAGGGCTACGCGCCGATCAGGACGGACACGAAGGCCACTAAGCGCACGAAGAACAGCGCCTCGCTAGAGGGGACTGCGAAGGGGACTACTGGAGCTGTCGAACCGCGCGTAGCGCGGTTGTGGATCGGGTCGTGACAGCCGTCGGCGCGTATGACTTCCGCCTGTGACTTCGGGGTGCCAGTAGCTATTGATACCCGCGCTGAATCGCGGCTGCATCCAGCGGCAGGGTGGCCACACCATCAACAGCGGGCCTCACGGGCCGACCGGCCCGACGTGCGTCGAAAGCCTTGATGTAGCGGTGGCACGAGTCGCAGCAGGACAGCCGATACTGTCCGTCGCGGCTCGCGAGCGAGGTGATGCGCGTCCGATCGTCGTTCAGGCAGAACGGACACGCGATCTGGTCGAAGCGCCAGCGTGCCGCGCAGCGGGAGCAGATGAGGAGCCGCTCTGCCGCGGGAGTGATCACCGCGAGGTCTGGTTCCCCTCCGCACAGCGGACAGATGTGATGGCGCCAGGCGGCGAGGTCCGTTTTCGCCATGATCGCGTCGGCGCAGCGCGTGAGCACCGGTCGCATGGCCTGCTGGAACACCGTTTCGAGTCCCGCCGCCTCCGGATCGAGTCGGCTGCCGCCCGGCCGGACCGAATCGTACCAGGACCTGAGGATGGCCGGCAGTCGCGAAGCGTCGCGACACAAACTGTCGATGCGGCGCACGTCTGCTTCCTCGAGCGCGTCCTGGTTGCGCATCGCCGACGCCGTCGCGCGCAGGAGGAACCGAACGTCGCTCCAGTCGATCGGCAGATGCTCGAACTGCAGGATCGGTCCACTGGGGAGCAGTGCGTTCAGGTACTCGGTATCCAGCTTGATCGAGGGCAGTGGTACGCGGACCTGGACGCGCCGCTGCAGCTGCAGCAATTCGATCTGCAGATCGATGGCCGAGGCGAGATCGGGTTGCTCCTGCTTGAGGCGGCGAAGCTCGATCACCTCTCGCGGCTCGGTACGTCCGGTTGGTGGGGGGGCAGGTTTCTGGGTCACTCGAGCTGATCTTACGACGATTCCCGTCTACGAGGGATGGCGACGCTCCCTTCAACAACGCCGACCGGTCCGCGCTTGACTCCACACCACCAGTAACCCTTGCGCGGCGCCCATTGGCAAAAAAACGCCGCGCCCGGGAACCCGGGCGCGGCGTCCAGTCAACGAGGAGCCCGCTTAGAAGCGGTAGATCGCTCCGATGCGGAATCGTCGTGGAGCCTGAAGGCTGGTCGGCTGGAAGTACGTCGACGATGAAGAACGCGTGCTGCGACCGGTGATCGCCGCACTGTTCGCCAGATTGAAGCCCTCCAGTGTCAGGCCGAGGCGGCGGTCCGCCCCGACGCGGAACTGTTTCTCCAGACGGATGTCGAGCCGCTTTTGCGCTTCGAACGTCTGGCTTCCTCGAGGTTCCGCAAAGAAGTCGGTATTCCCCTGCGGCAGCCTGAATCTCACCGTGCGGGCGAACCGTTGTCCGGATGTGTAGTAGTACGCGCCAGACATGAGAATGTCCCACGGGCCGCGGTATGTGCCGAGCAGCTTCGCGATGTGCTTCGTGTCATTGGTCAGACGCCCTTCGCGATTCGGCTGCAGCGCCGGATCGAAATTGGGCTCGTCGTATTCCGCGCTGTTTCCGAAGCTGCTCGTGGAGTTGTAGTTGCCGGTGATCTTCGAGGCGACCCATGAGGCCTGCATCTGCCACCGGTTGCTCATGCGCTTGTTGGCGGTGAACTCGATTCCCCGGTACCGGCGGAATGCTCCCTCCGGATTGGTAATGAGGAACTGATTGTCCGCCGGGTCGCTGTTCTGACGATAGGTCGTGATCGTCGTGCCAGGATCGTCGGCCGTGCCGATGGTATTGTCGGGGCCCGGATCGGCGACGTCGCGGGTCGTGAAGTCTCCGGGCGCATACACCAACACGTCGTCGATGAACTGATCGTTGTCGCGCCAGATCCCGTTCACGCCCACCGAGAACAGCGGGAGGAGCTGGTGTTCGAAGCCGAGGGTCCCCTGCTTCAAGCGCGGGTGCTTGATATCCGGATCCATCGTGTGATTCGCGCCGCTGCTCGGCTGATTTAGATAGACATCGCTGATGATGTTCAGGTTCTCGTCGATATACGCGCCATACTGCGGAGCGGTCTGAGGATCGAGCAGGTCGTAGTAGGTCGATTTGGCACCGTCGTAGTACCAGCCGTAATGTCCGCGCACTACCGTCTTGCTGTTGCCGGCCACATCCCACGCGAAGCCAATGCGCGGCGAAACCGGGTTCGTCTTGAAGATCGTGTCACCGACATGCTTGTTATAACCGCGGTGCGCATCGATGCGAATGCCGGGATTGATCGTCAGACGCGAACCGATCGACCATGAGTCCTGAGCGAACGCGGCGAAGCGCGTGTTGATGTTGTCCTTCAGGTAGCCGTCCCAGAGGTACGCGTAGTACGGAGTGCCGTAGCTCGAAAGCACGTACATGTTACCGGTGTATCCGTACTCGCTCTTGATGTAGCTGCGCTCGAACTCCGCACCGAACTTCAGGTTGTGCTCACCCGCGAAGCCAGTGGCGTATTTCGTCAGAGTCGCGTTCGCCTGGTTACGCACCCGGTCCGCGTTGTAGAAGTAGTACGAGTTGACTGCATAGAAGTCCGCGTCGACGTCGTACCATCCGGGCGTGTCGTCGCCGTTGTAGGGGAGCAGGTAGTAATAGCCCCAGAACCCGGCGTAGCGCACATCGAACACGGAGCTCGATGAGAGGACCTTCGTATAGTTCGCGTTGTACGCCATGCCCGCTGAATCTTCGCGGACCGTCGCTTCCGGTGATACCGTCGCCCCTGCGCCGCGTCCGTCGATGTCGTAGCGCTCAGCCTGGATGAAGCCCGTGAGCTGATCGCTGTCGCCGATCCTCACTGTGGGCTTGAAGAGGAAGCGCGGAGACTTCTCGAGTCGTGCGGTCGGCCCGATATCGATGTCGGGAATGCCAGCTGGGGTGATCGGGGGAAAACCTGACGGCGCGGTCTCCGGCCGGTAGTACTGGAAGCTCGTGAAGAACCAGAGCTTGTCGCGCTTGATCGGTCCGCCGATCTGGAACGTCGTGTCGGTGAGGTAGTTCGTCTTCGCCGAAATCAGCGATGGGTTCGCCTCGAGAATTTCGGCGCTGGTGTTGCTGTCGGTCAGAGCGTCGTTCTCGTACAACGTTTCGAACAGACCGCGGAAGCTGTTGCTGCCCGAGCGGAACAAGCTGTTCGACGAGACTCCGGTGAAGCCGCCGTATTCGGCGTTGGCGCCGAGCCCTTCGATCTGCACCTCCTGCAGCCAGTTGTGGCTGGCAAACACCCAGATGGTGCCCCCTTCGGGGTCGCCAACGTCGACGCCGTCGATCAGCAAAGCGTTCGACGAGGAGCCACCGCTGCCGTAGGCGCTGTAGTTGTTCGGGTTGACGCCGGGTGCGATCAGCATCGCGCCGGGACCGAACCGGCTCGAGAACGGAATCATCTCGAGCACTTCTGTCGGAAGGTTCTTCTGGGCTGATGAAGATTTGACGTCGACCGTCGGCGAGGTCCCCGCCACTTCCACCACCTCCGAGAGGCCTCCGATTTCGAGCTTCATGTCGAGCGTGATCGTCTGGCCGAGTTCCAGCCGCGCTTCCTGGCTGACCTTTTTGAAGCTGGATAACTCCGCCGTCACCGTGTAGACGCCCGGCGGCAAGGCCGGGAATCGGTACGCACCACTGGCGTCGGTGACCGACGAACGTGTTCCTCCGATCAGCGCTTCGCTGGCGACCGTGACAGTCGCGCCCGGCAGAATCGCTCCTGTCGTATCGGTGATCGTTCCTGTCAGCGTTGCCGTCTGGCCCAACTGGGCAAAAGCCGGCAATGGACTGAGCAGGAGTGCCGCTACGATCAGCGAGAGCAACTTCCTTCTCATTGAGGGTCACTCCTTGTTGATTGGCACCGCGCGTGCGCGTGACGGCGTCGAGCGGCGGGCCGAAGGTACCGTCGGCCGCAAGTATCGTAGATCGTTTGCGCGAGTATGCAAGGGGCAAATTCACATCGGTTCGCGAGCAAACGCTCGATTCAAGGGACCGAATCGGCACAACCGGGTATTTGAATTTCGTCACGTGATCGAAGCGCTTCAGCTGATCACACCGCCGATCCCTGCCGGCGTACTCCGCACATGAAAGAGGCCCGCTTCCGTATGGAAACGGGCCTTCGATAAAGCGCCGATCCCGTTCAGAACCGGTAGACCGCCCCGAGTCGGATCTGCCGCGGAGAGACCAGGCCCTGCGGCTGCTCGAAGATCCCGCCGGATCGCGTGAACGTATCGTTCACGGCTCCGTTGTTGAAAAGGTTGAACCCCTCGAGCGTGATCCCGAGCTGGCCCGCTGCGAGCGGGAATCGTTTTTCCAGCTTCACATCGAACTTCGGCTGGCCGGGCAGCCGACGGGAGCCGCGAGGTTCGGCAAACAGATCGACGTTGCCCTGCGACATGCGTTGCCTGAAGGTACGCGTATAGGTGCTGCCCGATGTGTAGAAGTACGCGCCCGACACGTTGATTC